>Ga0155949_1034_pt1 | contig 15370 bp, 9 predicted proteins | sample RifCSPlowO2_02_FD_107603 | JGI IMG/M metagenome (GOLD analysis project Ga0155949, IMG submission 107603) | Acidobacteria bacterium RIFCSPLOWO2_02_FULL_61_28
CCTCGACGAAAGCGCGGAGGAAATTGAGCGGAGGCTCGGGTTCCGGTTGCGGGTCCGGGCCGCGAGCAGTCTCGAGGTCGAGGCCCGCTCGGAGCAAAACGGCCGCCTGCTGACGCGTGTGTGGCAGGAAGTGGTAGAGCACCCCGAGGTCGAGATTGTCGTCGAGCTGATCGGCGGGACGACGGTTGCCTACGAAGTGTTGAGCGGCGCGCTCCGGCGCGGCCGGCCGGTGGTGACGGCCAACAAGGAATTGCTCGGGCAACGGGGAGCCGAACTCGCTCAGCTCGCGGCCGAAAACAAGGCATCGCTCAGCATGGAAGCAAGCGTTGGCGGGGGAATCCCCATCCTGCAAGTCCTGCGCGAGGGCATCTCCGGGGACCGCATTGAGGCGCTCTTCGGCATCCTGAACGGCACCACCAACTTCATTTTGACCGAGATGGAGAAGACGAGCGCGCCGTTCGCCTCGATTCTGGCGGAAGCGCAGAAGCGCGGCTACGCGGAAGCCAACCCCACCGCCGACGTCGAGGGCTTCGACCCGCGCTCCAAGCTCGCCATCCTGTGCGCATTCTGTTTTGGAGTCCGAGTGCCGACGGATGCGATCTACCGGCAGGGCATCACGCGCCTGCTCCCGATTGATTTCGCGTACGCGCACCGGCTGGGGTACACCATCCGTCTGATCGCAGCCGCCACGCCCGGACCCGAGGGCCTGGGCTTATACGTGCGGCCGGTTTTGATCCCCGAGACCGCAATCCTCAGCAAGGTGCTAGGCTCCTACAATGCCATCTGGGTCAAGGGACGGTACGGCGAGGACACGCTCTACTACGGACGGGGAGCCGGCAAACCGACCGGAGTCGCCGTGGTTTCCGACCTCATGCGCGCCGCGCGCGATCTGCGCCACGGCAGCACGTTGCGAGCGCCCGCGTTCGGTTTCTGGAAACTCCACGAGGTTACTCGCGCCGGGATCGAATCGCTGCCGCGCCCCTACTTCTTGCGCTTTCTTGTGACCGACCGCGTGGGGATCATTGCGCAACTGGCAGCGGTGCTGGCGGAAAAGAACATCAGCATTGACGCCGTGCTCCAGGAGCCGTGCGCGGAAAAGCAGAACCTGCCGTTTGTCATCACCGTTGAACCCACCACGGAGGCCGCCATCTCGGCGGCGCTCGAGAAGATGAAGGGCCTCGACTTCTTGCGGGAACCCCCTCTGGCGCTCCCGATGGAATCCGCGCTCGCGTAGCCACGGCATCCCGCCCGGAGGGATGACGTGGGATTGCGAATCTTCAGCAAGAACCCACGGTCAAAAACCTACTGCCCCAAAAAGCCCACGGCCAAAAGCCCACGGCAAGAAAATGCGCTTGCCGTGGGTACCCCGCATCTTGCTGTATACCATTACGGCTTCCACGGTGTAATATCGAGCCATCCAGGAGGCGGGCACACCATGCGACTTCGATTTGCGGGGTTGGTCCTTGCGGTGGGGGCCGTGCTGGTCGTTTCACCTGGGATGCGCGCCCAGACCGCTCCGCCGTCGGGAGCGGCAAGTGCCAAGGGCGTGCCGCGCACACCGGACGGCAAACCGGACCTGTCGGGAATCTGGTATGCCCGGGGAAGACCCGGCGACCTGGGGTATCGCCGGTTTATGGCGGATGACCCGCCGCTGCAACCGGAAGCATTGAAGTTATTCCAATACAACCGGGAGGGGGTGACGGACCCCAGTGAATCCGGGCTGGACGAGCGCGATCCGAGCAACTTCTGTTATCCGGTCGGAGCCACCCGAATCTATACGATTCCCCGTCCGGTCGAGATTCGCCAATTGCCGGGCCTGACTCTTCTGCTCTCCGAATGGGATCACACCGTCCGGCGCATTTACACGGACGGGCGCGAGCATCCCGACGGCTTTCCGCTGGTGTGGGAGGGACACTCGATTGGCAAGTGGGACGGGGACACGTTCGTCGTGGACACGACCAGTCTCCGGCCCGAGACCTGGGTGGATGCAATCGGAACACCCCACAGCGACGCGTTGCACATTGTGGAACGCTTCCGGCGCGTGGACCGGGACACCTTGGAGATTGATGTCCTGTTTGAAGACCCCAAAGCCTATACGAAGCCCTGGGGCGGGAAGAAAGTTTTCGAGTGGAAGCCGGACTGGGAGATTCTCGGTCACGCCAACTGTGAGGACCATTTGCAGATGGGGAAGCCGCGAGCCAGCTCCCCCTACTGACCGTGGCAACGGCAATCGAAGTGAGAATTCCTCGCCGCTTCGGGGAAGTTAGAACGAGACTACTGAATGCGAGAACGCTTCTATGGTTTGATCGTGGCGACGGGGGCCTGGCTCGCGTTGTTGCCCGCGATCGCAGCGCAGACCGCTCGGCCCCAGGTCATCCCGAACCTCTCGGGAGTGTGGGACAACACGCACATTGACGTTCGCAAGGGCGGTCCTTCGGAGGGGCCTCCGGGGGGATTTTTTGGTCCAGGCGACATCCCCTTGTTTGGCTTCACCAAAGAGGAGCCGGCGATGTGGCCGGCGGCGGCGGAAAAATACAAGCGCGCGCGGACGGGCGTGGTGCGGGGACCGTGGGATCGAGGCATCGGCGAACTGGACCCGGCGAATAGCTGTTTTCCGCACGGCGCCATCCGCTTGTATACGATCCCGCGTCCGTGGGAGCTCCGCCAGTTGCCGGAGATGGCGCTCTTTCTCTATGAAGCGGATCACTGGGTGCGCCGGGCGTACCTCGATGGGCGCGGGCATCCCGAAGGCTATCCCATCACGTGGATGGGACACTCGATCGGCAAGTATACCGGCGACACACTCGTCGTGGACACCGTGGGGATGAGCGAGAAAACGTGGCTCGATACCATGGGGCATCCGCATAGTGATGCGTTGCACGTGGTCGAGCGCTTCCGCCGCCTGGACCGCGACACGCTCCAGATTGATCTGACCTTTGACGACCCCCAGACCTACACCAAGCCCTGGATCGGAAAGAAAATCTTCAAGTTGGCGCCGCGGGGGTTTGACATCCTCGAAGAGGTTCTCTGCGAGGAATGGTTGGAAATGGGAAAGAAGCGGTAGGAGCGGTTGGATAGCCCGCTTTAAGGTGCTGTCAGGGCACGGTTTTAACCGTGCCGAACAGGTGGTTACAGGACTGCGGCTTCAGCCGCTGAGGGCCAAGGACGCACCTCAGGGGCTAAAGCCCGGTTTCTTCGGGGTTCCTATCGGCACGCCTGAACCTGCATTATTCATGAAGGACGGTCCTTTTCCTCTAGCCCAGCGCTTCAGCGCTGGGTAGGCAGTGTCAAGAAGTGATCCCCAGCCCGCTTCAGCGGGCTTCCCAAGGCCGGCTTTAGCCAGAGGGTTTAACCAGGGCTAAAGCCGAAGACGGAAAGGCTGCTAAAGCAGCCTATAAAATAAATTGTACCGCTGACCCCGGCCTGAAGGCCGGGGCTAGAGAAAAGGGGAACGGCCACAGAAGCAGCTTGGCAACGCTTGGACCAGCGCGCTTGCTCACCCTTCATGAATAATGCAGGTGAAGGCGTGCCCTGACGTTGCTCCAAAGAGGTTATAGAACAGCTTCTAGCAATTTGGCGTCATGAGTGAGGCGCTTTGGCTCGTGCGCTCCAGGGCGACCGGGCAACCGCCTTCCGAATCTCCTCGGCCCCCAGCAGAAATAACGCAAACGGGACGAACAGCAGCCATACCCTTGCCGGCAGGGGCTGTGTGGAGAAAATTGTGTTTCCGACCGGATGATAGACGATCAAGAGCTGAAAGGTTACCTCGGCGGCGATCCCGACGAAGATGAAAGGATTCGAGAACAGCCCAAGGCGGAAGAGTGATTCTCGGGACGACCGGCACGCCATGACGTTGGCAATCTGGCACACGATGATGGCGGTCAGACACGCCGTCGTGGCCTGCATGTAGAGCGGATCGTTTGCCGCCGGCATCTCTCCCCAGTTCCACCCTCCGGAACCCAGCACGTAGAAGAATCCGTAGAGCGCCGCGACCGCCTCAATCAGCCCTAAGAAGAGATAGGCCCGGCCCAGCAACGGGGCGCTGAGTAGGCCGACTTTCGGGTCTCGCGGCGGCTGCTTCATGAGTCCCGGCGTCGGCTTCTCCGCTCCCAAGGCCAGGGCGGGGAGCATGTCTGTCCCCAGGTCCACCGCCAGGATTTGGAGAATCGTCAGCGGAAGCGGAACACGGAAGAGAACGAAAACCAGATACGGCACGATCTCCGGAATATTTGAGGAGAGAATGTAACTCGTAAATTTCCGGATGTTTTCGTAAACCGCTCTGCCCTCCTCAATCGCGTTCACGATGGTGGCGAAGTTGTCATCGAGCAGAATGATGTCGGCGGCTTCTTTGGCGACATCGGTTCCGGTGAGGCCCATGGCCACTCCAATGTCCGCCTTCTTGAGCGCGGGGGCATCGTTGACCCCGTCCCCGGTGACGGCCACCCGCTCCCCTTCCTCCATCAAGATGGAGACCACGCGCATCTTGTGCTTGGGGGCCATGCGCGTGAACAGAACTTCTTCCTCCCGCAGCCGGTCCCGTAGTTCCGCGTCGGTCAACGCGGCAAATTCGTGCCCTTCGATGACGTGCGGGCGGCCGTGGACGAGGCCGATCTCCTTCGCAATGGCGACCGCGGTGCGGCTGGCGTCGCCGGTGAGCATCACCACTTTGATCCCTGCCTCATGACACTTGTGCAATGCTTCCGGGACCTCCGGCCGGGGCTGGTCTTCGAGTCCAACGAGGCCCGCAAGAACCAACTGGCTTTCGATTCGCTCCGGGCCGTCGGCGGGAGAGAACGTTTCGATCTCCTTGTAGGCAAACGCGAGCACGCGCAGACCTTTGTCCATCAAGGCATGGTAGCCTTCCGTCAATCGCTCCCGGAGGGCGGGATCAAACGGCACAACTTCCCCCGCCTGCTCGGTGCGGTCGCACAGCGGGAGGAGAGTCTCCAAGGCTCCTTTCGCGAAAACGAACGTCCTCCCCTCGATGCGATTGACCGTGGTCATCCGCTTGCGCTCGGCGTCAAAAGGGATTTCAAAGAGCCTTTCCGAGCGGAGCTCCCGGGCCACGTCTCCCGCCGCTCGCAGCAGGGAGATTTCCGTGGGGTCTCCCTTGTATTCCCCGTCCACTCCCTTGGCGTTGTTGCAGAGAACGGCGACGCGCAGAAGATAGGTAGCTTGGGCTCGGTTCAGCGGGAGATCGCGCGCGGCGAATTCGGTTCCGTCAATCCAGAAGGTGCTGACCTCCATCTTGTTTTGCGTCAGTGTTCCCGTCTTGTCGGTGCAGATGACCGTGACCGAGCCGAGGGCCTCGACCGCGGTCAGGTTTTTCACCAGAGCCTTCTTGCGAGCCATTCGCTGGCTCCCCATGGCCAGCGCCAGCGTGACGGTGGGGAGAAGTCCTTCCGGCACATTGGCCACGATGATCCCGATGGCGAACAGGAAGTTCTCCCAGAAGGTTCTGCCGGCGAAATAGCCGACGCCGAAAAAGACCAGGCCCATCGCCGTCGCCAGGAAGGCGATGATCCGCGTGGCCCGGACGATTTCCTTCTGGAGCGGCGTGAGTCCGGTCTCGACCGCGCTGGTCAGATGGGCGATTCGTCCCACTTCGGTCTTCATCCCGGTTGCAAAGACCACGGCTTTCCCCGACCCGCTCACCACCGTCGTTCCCGCAAAGGCAATGTTGGAGCTCTCGATCAACTCGCCGTCGCATGGTTTCGCAGACAGCGGCACGGGTTCGGACTCCCCGGTCAGGGAGGCGTTATTGACCATGAGGAATTGCGTCTCGATCAATCGCGCGTCCGCGGGGACTTTGTCGCCCCCCGAGAGGATCACCAGGTCCCCTGGCGCCACTTCCGGCGCCGGAATTTCCCTCTCCTGGCCTCCTCGGACCACCCGGACGCGAAACGGCAACAGCAGCTTGAGCTTCTCCACGGCCCGTTCCGCCTTGTGCTCCTGCGCCAAAGTAAAGACGCCATTGATGAAAATGACAGCCACAATGGCCAAGCCCAGCGTCAGCATTCCCTCGCCCGGATGGAGCGCATCCGAGATCAATGCCAGCGCCGCCGCCACCCAGAGAATCAGCGCCAGAAAATGGGTGAATTGCCTCCCGAGTTTCGAAAGAAGTGAAGGTTTCCCCAACTCCTGAATCGCATTGGGGCCGAATTCCGCGAGACGGTTTCGCGCCGCCTCTTCCGTAAGCCCGGCTTCGGAAGTTACAAGGGTGTGGAAAACATCTTCCCTGGCGAGGCTGTTAATCTTCATGTTTCGGATTCAGGATGATCAGGTCACAGGGAGTTTGGCGGAGCACGTCTTCCACCGGGTTCCCCTTCAGAAACGAGGCCCAGAGGCTTCGCTGGCTGGCGCCCATGACGATCAGGTCGTGGCGCTTGGCGGCGGCTTCAATGGTGATGCTTTTTCCGACTGCGCCGGGAATGATGCGGCGTTCAAATTCCACCTTGTACCGGTGCAGGGACTCGATCAACTCGGCGACATCTTTCGGCAACCGCGTCTCCCATTCCCCCGGCGCCAGGTGAATCGGCCCGTGGAAGAGTCGCGTCACCGGCCGGGGAGCATGAAACAGGAACACCTTGGCATGGAACACTTCCGCCACCTTGGCGATAAAGAAGGTCCGTTCTTCGAGGTGGTCAATCTGGGCTTTCAGGGGAACTAGAATCCGCGCCGGGTGAATATGTCCCACACGGACCGCTCGCACCAGAGCCACCGAACAGGGGAGTCGCACGGACAATTTCCGGGCGACGGTTCCGGCATAGAAGCGTTTCTTTACGTCCTCCTTGCGGGTCGAGACAAACGCCAGTTCAATGGCTTCATCCCGCACGGTGGACACGATCTCTTGGACGGGATCGCCGGTCACTACGATGCGCTCGACCGGAATCTGTTTCTCAGTGGCCTCGGCGAAGAGCCTGCGCATGGCTTCCTCGGCGGTGTCCATGTCGGAGCGGGACTGGCGCCGGCCGGCAACAAACTGGAGATAGAGTTTTGCGTCGCAGACCCGCGCCAAATCGAGAGCGTAGCGGGCCGCGATCTCGGAGTTGAAGTGCTCGTTCACGGCCGCCAGAATCTTCTTGTACATTTCCGCTCCCGTTATCGTCCAACCGCGACGCCGATCATCCGATTGCGGGCATCCGTTCCGCGAGTTGCAAGAAGCCCATGTAGGCAAACAGCACAAGCGTCACGACCAGGATCGCATTGATCAGCCAGCCGCTGCGGAAGCGCTCGCCGACGAAGCGACTCTGCGTATTGAGAATCAGGAGGGTGAGCGCCAGCAAAGGCATGAACAGCGCGCCCATGACGGCGTAGGCCAGTTGAATGCGTTCCACCGTCAGCCACAGTGTCACCAACGGAACCACGGCGATGGCGACCAGGTAGCCGCGATACGCCGGTGTGCGGGCTAGGTCGAGGTTCTTGTACTGCTCGGGCGAGAGGCCGCGGCGGAGGGCCAGGAAGTCGGCGAACAGGTACGGGGCGCTCTGCCAGACGCCGAGGAGGCTGGAAAAAACTGCGCCCCAAAATCCCACCAGAAACGTCCATTTTCCCGCTGGTCCCAACACCACCGCCAACTGGTCGGCCAGTTGCGCGGACAGACGCACCCCTTGGCCTTCGATTTGAATATGGCTTCCGATGATGATCATGGCCACTCCGAACATTGCGGTGAGGGTGTACGCCAGGCCCAAGTCCACGCGGCAGACGCGGACGCCCTCCTCGCCGGTCCGCTTCTTCTCGCGAATCCAGTAGCCATAGGAGAGAAGAGTCACCGTTCCGCCGACTCCTCCCAGAACCCCCAAGGTCCAGGGAAGTCCCTCGGAAGGAATGCGGGGTACCAGGAGACCGTGGAGCACGGCGCGCCAATCCGACGCCAGCAGCGCAGCCGTGACGATCACTGCGACAAACTTCAGCCCGACGAACGTGGACATGATCTTCTCGAAGACCCGAAATCCGCCCACCCAAACCAGCCCCAATCCGGCCAGCGCATGGAAAATGCTCCAGATCTTCCTGGAGGTGTTCGGATCCCCCAGGGGCAACAGGCTGGCGCCCGCCACGCCGCACGCGTTGCTCAGCGCCCCGCCGACAAAAAACGACCAGAGCAAGAAGTAAGCCAGGAAGACCCACTGAATCCATCGTCCCAGGCGTGTCACCCAGCCTTCCAGCAAGGTCGTCTCGGTGGCCATCTGCCAGCGCGCCAGCCCTTCATTCAGCGTCCATTTCAGAAGGCATCCCAACGGCGCGGCCCACAGGATGGCCAAGCCCACCCGGGAGCCTGCCATGCTGGCCGTGAGCAGATCACCCGCCCCGACGCCGGTGGCCGCGACCAGAATGCCCGGCAGGAAAATTCCCAGCCGCGAAGACCATTTTGTGCTGCTCATGAGTGCCCCTTATGCAGTTTGGAGTGGATGGCTATTCCGCGTTGTCGTAGCGGGAACGGTGAAGTTGAACATCTGCTTTTCCCCGTCATTCCGGTCCCGTATCCTGTCCGGAGCGGAGTCGAAGAGAGCGGGAGAGGGAATTTATTCTCCCTCCCTGGTGGAAGCAAATCATACTCTGAATCTTGGTATCTCCGACAAAGATTCTTGGACGGGAGGGTGACAGGCCTCCCGACCCGCCTCCGGCGCTTCGCCGCTCGAAGCTCCGGAGCGCAGTGCGGCCTTGGCTGCGGAATCCGTGGACTTGTCGCGTCCCGGAGTCTTACAATGGTTGGTGCTGGCGGAGGAAGCTGTCCCTTCCAATCTTCGGTAGGGAAATCGTGTAAGGAGGGTGATCGAATCATCCGGTCCGCAATCATTCGATCCGCATGGAACCGCACGCAAAGCCGCAAAAGCTCCCAAAGCTCCCAAAGCCCCCAAAGCCAATGATCGGCCTGACCTGCCGGTGGGATGAGTCGAACGGCTGGTATTATCTCTCCGCCGATTACAGCCGCGCCGTGGCCGCCGCCGGAGGAATTCCCGTACAGATTCCGTTGATTCCGGGCATCGTCGAGGAGCTGGCCTCCCGCCTGGACGGGTTCATTCTCTCGGGCAGCCCGAGCGACGTGGACCCGGCCCGCTACGGCCAGCCGCGCCATCCGGAAGTGACAATGGTTCATCCAGAGCGCGATGAAACCGACCGACGGGTTCTCGATCACGCCTTCCGGACGAAGAAGGCGGTGCTTGGCATTTGCTTCGGGATGCAGTCGCTGAATGTGTACCGTGCCGGAACGCTCATTCAACATATCCCTGCCCGAATTCCCAGAGCCTTGGAACACAAGGACCGCCAGGCGCAGCATCCCATCGCGCCGGCCGCCGGGTCCCGGCTGGCCGAATGGGCGGGAGGAACAACGGAAATTCTGGTGAACAGCACGCATCATCAATCGCTCGACGAGATCGGACGCGGCCTGCGGGTTGTGGCGCGCGCGCCCGACGGCGTGATCGAAGCCGTGGAGGGCGATTTCCCGGACCATTTCGTCGTAGGAGTGCAATGGCATCCCGAGCGGATTTGGGAAACCGAACCGCTCTCCGCCCGGGTCTTTCAGGAACTGATTCGGGCGGCGTCCCGGGAACGGCTCGCCCCGGCCAATTACATCTTGACTGCGGAAACCTCCCGATGAGATTCGTTTGGCTGCTGACGGCCTTCTTCGTAGCTGCTCCGGCTCTTCCGCAGGCGCCTGCGAACGAGTCCGCGAAGAAGGCGCGGGAATTGCTTGACCAGGTTGTCACTGCCTTAGGCGGCGCTGCCTTCCGGAGCCTGAAGACAGCCCGCCTCGAAGGACGGCTCTATGCATTTCGGCGGGGCGACCTGTCCGGGCTGGCGCAAGTGGTCGAATACGTCCGCTACCCGGACAAGCAACGCGAGGAGTACGGCCAGAACAAGGAGGAGATTCAAATCGTCAACGGGGACAAGGGGTGGACCGTTGACATTAACGGCGTCAAGCCCCTCTCGACGGAGGAAATGAAGGAATACCGCGAGGCGGAGTCCCAGCGCGCCTTCTACATTCTGCGCTACCGGCTGGGAGAAGAAGGCAGCACCGTGGAATACGCGGGCCGGGAGTTGTGGGAAAATCGGGAAGTGGACCTGGTCCGCTTCTTTGACGCCGAGAACCGCGCGGTGACGATCTCGCTCGACCGCTCGACGCATCTGCCGCTTCGCGCGGTGCGGGTCCGCCGCGACCCCAAGACTCGCGAGCGGATCGAGGAGACCGAAATCTTTTCCAATTACTTCACCAGCAACGGAGTCACCGCCCCGCGCCACCTGATGCGGCTGCGCAACGGGAACCGAATCTTCGAGGCATTCATCCGCGAAGTCCGCTACAATATGGAGCTTCCGGAATCCTTATTCACGCCGCCGCAGCGATAATCCGGGGAACAGCTCATGGGGAACCGATTTCCGAAAAGCGCAGGACGCAGAAGGTGGGAAGCGAAGGGAGTCTTGCTCCAGGCCATTTCAAACCCCCGCATTGTTCCGTCAGGGCACGACTTTAGTCGTGCCGGAAACGCGACTAAATCAATGAACCTCCTTCCGGCTTTAGCCGCTGAGGGACTTACCTCAGGGGCTAAAGCCCACTGCAAAGGACACGTCTCCTCGGCATGGCTAAAGCCATGCCCTGACGACGCCCCAAGGAAGGTTTTGCGACAGATGCTCGTTCTCCTCTTCCTGGCGGTGGCGTTGCTGCCGGCCGCGGGCTGGCCTCAATTCATTCCTGCCGCCCGAAAGCCCTTCGGCGATGCCTATGCCAAAGAGCATTCGGAACGGACTCGCTCGTATGACTTGCAACACGTCCTGTTAAATCTCACTCTGGACGAACGGCGCAAGTCGGTCGCCGGAACGGCGACGCTGACGCTGCGTCCGTTAAGCCCCGGCCTGGAAACGATCGAGGTGGACAGCGCAGAATTGCGGATTCATGCGGTGACGCTCGCGGAGGGCGCCCGCGCGCCGTTTGAGCAGTCGGGCGAGACGTTGCGGATCCGCCTGCCCCGCCCCGCGGGACCATCCGACGTGCTCACGCTTACCATCGAATACGACGGCACGCCCCGCAAAGGGCTGTTCTATGTGACGCCCGACAAGGAGCATCCCCGCCGGCCCGCGCAGATCTGGTCGCAAGGCGAGATGGAGGACGCGCACTTCTGGTTCCCTGTCTACGACTATCCCAACGACAAAACCACCAGCGAGGGCTTCTACACCGTCAACGCCGACTTCACCGTGATCTCGAACGGACGGCTGGTCGGCGTGACCGAGAACCCGGCCCTCCGCACCAAGACCTATCACTGGAAGCAGGAGGTCCCGCACAGCACCTATCTAACCTCGGTCGTCGCCGGCAAGTTTGAGAAGTATGGCGAGCGGGCGGGCGATGTGCCGCTCGAATACTACGTCCCGCCCGGCACGGGACGCGACAAGGCGCTGCGCACGTTCGCCGAGACTCCGGCGGGGCTGCGTTTCTTCGCCGACCGCATTGGACTTCCTTATCCCTATCCCAAGTATTCGCAGGTGACGGTCCAGGACTTCATCTTTGGGGGGATGGAAAACATCAGCGCGACCACCTTGACCGACCGCACTCTCCACGAAGAGGCTTCGGAACCGCAATCGTCCAGCGTGGACCTGGTGACGCACGAGCTGGCCCACCAGTGGTTCGGCAATCTCCTGACCTGCGCCAACTGGGCCGATCTCTGGCTCAACGAGGGGTTTGCCACGTTTTGGGCGGCTGCTTACCGGGAGCATCGCTACGGCCGGGAGGAGTATCTGTTCGAGCTTCTTCAGGAGCGGACCCGCTATCTCGAAGAAGATCAGCAACGCTACCGCCGCCCGCTGGTCACCTCGTTTTTTGCCGAACCGGAAGATTTGTTTGACCGCACCACCTACCAGAAAGGCTTTCTCGTCCTGGACATGCTGCGAACCCTGCTGGGAGACGAGCGGTTTTTTCGCTCCATCCGGCAATACGCCAGAACCTACCAGGGACGAGCCGTCACGACGAAGGATTTCGAAAAAGCCGTCGAAGAAGCCACCGGAGAGAATCTCGGGTGGTTCTTCGACCAGTGGGTTTACAAAGCCGGGTACCCGGAGCTAGCGGTCAGCCAGCAGTGGGAGGAGTCTGAGCGGCGGGTGCGCCTGGTGATCGAGCAAACGCAAGCCCTCGACGCCATGACGCCACTGTTCCGGATGCCGGTGGATGTGGAATTTACGACGCCCGGCGGCACGAAGACGTTCCGCATCGAGTTCTCGCAGCAGCGGGAGGAGTTCACCTTTGCGCTCGACGGCCCGCCCGTGATAACGCGCTTCGATCCCGAGGACCACATTCTCAAGACCGTGCGCTTTTCGAAGCCCGCGACTGAGTTGATTTACCAATTGGAACACGATCCGTCCATCACCGGCCGCATCTGGGCCAGCGGGCAACTAGGCTCGGCCGGCGGAGACCAGGCCGAGAATGCGCGCGCGCTCCAGGCTCGCCTGCGCGGAGATTCCTTCTGGGGGGTGCGCGAGGCGGCGGCAACGGCTCTGGGCCAGATCAAAACGGCGGAAGCGCGGGAAGCCTTGGCCAACGGGCTTCAGGATAAGGACCCGCGCGTCCGGCAGGCTTCGATTCGCGCCCTGGGTACCTTCCTGAAGGACGAGAACGCGGCGCGGCTCGTCAAGGCGCTCTATGATTCCGACCGCAGCCCGGTGACGGCGGCCGAAGCCGCCCACGCCATCGGAAAAATCCGAGCGAACGGCGCGTTGAAGTTCCTGGAGAAAGCCGTCCGGCGGGACTCCGATCAGGATGTGATCCGCCGCTTTTCACTCTCGGCCTTGGGAGAGCTTGGAGAGAAGAAGGGCTGGAAAATTGCGGCGGAGTGGTCTCAATATGGCCGCCCATCGCAAACGCGCCTGGTAGCGGTGGAAACCTTGAGCAAGCTCGGTCCGCGGGAAGAGAAAACCGCCGACAGGTTGATCGCCCTCCTCGATGATCCGGATTTGTTCGTCCGGCAGCGCGCCATCCAGGCGTTGGGAGATGGCGGCTTTCAGAAAGCTCGTGCGGCGTTGCGCCAGAAAGCCGATACCGAAGCCCATGCCTTTACCCGCCGCGCCGCCCAGATCGCTCTGAAGCGTCTGGCGGACCAAGCGCCGGCAAGCTCCTCAACATCCCCGCCCGAGAAGCCGGCTCGTTCCGCCCGCTCCGCAACACGGATGGAACCGGCGACAGCGGTCGCCCTCTCACTCGTACCGTAACGCCTCGACCGGCTCGAGCCGCGACGCCCGGATCGCCGGCCACAACCCAAAGAACAAGCCCACGGCCAGGGAAACCGCCAGTCCGGCGGCGATGGCCCAGAAGGGAACGGCCGTGGGAATCGTGGGATAGATCCACCGGAGCAACACGCCTACGCCCGCGCCGGTCGCCAGACCGAGCAAGCCGCCGAAGCCGGTCAAAGTAATCGCCTCGAGCAAAAACTGCTGCACAATGTCCCGCCGGCGCGCCCCCACCGCCTTGCGAATCCCGATCTCGCGCGTGCGTTCCGTCACCGAAACCAGCATGATGTTCATTACGCCGACCCCCCCCACGAGCAGACCGATCGAACTCAGCAGCAGCATGACCGACGTGATGGCCGCCGTGATGGCGTGGAATTGCTCGATGATGGACTCGGCAGTCGAAACATAGAAGCTGTCCGGTTTGCCGGAGGGATCGAGCCGGCGGCTCCGCAGGAGCCAGCGGATTTGATCCACGGCCTCGTCGAGCCTGTCGGGGAAGGCTTGCGCCAGCAGGAAATGGTCGCGGACATTGGGGAACAGTTTGCGAAACGTCTCGTAGGGGACCATGACAAACTGGTCGGCGGACTCGCTGCCGAAGAAATTTCCTTTGCGGCGGTCAAATACCCCGACGACGCGGAGGGGCTGGCCGTTCACTTCGATCGCTTTCCCCAGCGCGCTTTCGTGCGGGAACAATGCCTGGCCGATCTCGTAACCGATCATGGCGAAGGGGAGCCGTCGGCGGTTTTCGCTCTCGGTGAAAAAGCGGCCCTCTTTCACGATCATGTTCGTCACGCGAGCGTAGTCGGGCGTGGCGCCGAAGAGGTGATGAAGGGGAACATAGGCTTCTTCGGACTGGTACCGGACGATCGCAAAGGCTTCCCCCGGGCGCTCCTCCTCCTCGTATACCACGGCGGCGATGCGCTCGACCGCCGGGCAGAGGCCTCCCACGGCCTCCGCATCTTCGATACTGAGCGGCTTCCGTAACCGCAGCTCCTGGCTGCGCCGTTCCATGTCGAGGCTCGGAGAAGCCCGGGACACCAGGATGGTCCGGGTTCCGAAGCGCTCGAGCAGGGCCGCGACGCTGCGGTCGAGGCCGGTCAGCACGGCTCCAATCGAGATCACAACCGCCGTGCCGATGACAATGCCGAGCATCGTCAGCGCGGAACGCAGGCGGTGCATGGCCAGATTACCAAAGGCGAGCCGCAAGTTTTCTTGAAGCGATTTCATAAAACCTAGTGACGAGTGACAAGCGATGAGTGATGAACAATCCAGGTCCGGTTATGCATTTTTCTTGTCACTGGTCACTTTTCACTCGTCACTGTTTCAACTGCTCGTTTCCGCGCGCAGTGCCACGATCGGCTCCAGCCGGGCGGCGCGGGTCGCCGGGTAGAGACCGAAGAACAGCCCGACCACGGTCGAGATCGCCAGGGCCGTCACTACGGCGCGAACCGAAAGCGTGGCCGGCACGGGACTCAGCAGCGCCACCAGCCAGACGAATCCCGCAGCCAGCCCCACGCCGAGCAGACCGCCCAGGGTCGAGAGCAGGGCCGACTCGACCAGGAATTGCCGTTGCACGTCCGACCTCCGCGCGCCGACGGCTTTCCGCATTCCGATCTCCCAGGTGCGCTCGGTGACGGACGCCAGCATGATGTTCATGATGACGATTCCCCCGACGATCATGAACACCACCGTGACCACCAGAGCGACGCGGGCAATCGTGCCGGTCAGTGTCTGCCAAAGTTCCAAGATCGCCGCCGGGCTGATTAACCCAAAGTCGTCTTTATCGGAAGGGGCCAGGTGATGCCGGGTGCGAAGAATGAACCGCGCTTCATCCTGAGTGGCTTCCATGCGGTCCACCGCATGAACCCGGATTTGAAAGGCGATGCTCCGGCGCTGGCCAAACAGCTTCCGCCCGGTGGTGAGCGGGACGTAGAGAAAGTTATCCTGGGACTGCCCGAAGACGGAACCCACCGGCTTCGCCACGCCGACCACCTGAAAGCGCTGGCCTTGCAGGCGCAATTCCCTGCCGAGCGGGTCCACGCCCGGAAACAGATTCGTCACGAGGTCCTGGCCGATGACGCAAATCTTCCGCCGGTGGCGGTAATCCGCCTCGCTGATGTAGCGGCCGGAGGCGAGCGTTTCGGACCGGATGTCAATCATGTTG
>Ga0155949_1133_pt2 | contig 15256 bp, 12 predicted proteins | sample RifCSPlowO2_02_FD_107603 | JGI IMG/M metagenome (GOLD analysis project Ga0155949, IMG submission 107603) | Acidobacteria bacterium RIFCSPLOWO2_02_FULL_61_28
GCGATAGGCAGCTCGGCTGTGCTGCGCGTTCCAAGTGTAGTCATAGCTGGCGAAAGCAACTTTCTCATCAATCCCCGCCATTGTGATTTCTCAAAGCTGCGTATCGGCGAGCCCGTGCCATTTCGTTTTGATCCGCGGCTCAAAACACCCTAAGCCCGAATGATGCGGACCGATTCTCTCACCGACACTTCAATGCGCTTTCTCGTCCATCTAGCCTCCTTCGATCGAATGTGTTCGGCTGCGCAGGTTCGCCCTCCGCCATTCTGCCTGGGCGCTATTATGGGGTGGGGAGAAGATTTTCCACAAGGGGCTTTTCTGCGTTGACGGCCAGCGGCTGACAGCTAGGAGATGGGGAGCCGCGAGACTGCATGCCCCTCGGCGTGTCGCTGCCTTATGCCGCCGATATCCGAGCGGGCCGACGCCTGCCGCAGCCGAGCGCGATGGGACTTGCCTTCCGGGAGGCGGGACTCCGCTCCGAATCCCCTGGGGCCGGCCAAAGAAAAAATGTTGCGCTGGAACCCTCGGAAGGGTGTATTATCTGCGCTGGTGGGAGCCAAAAAGGAAATTCTGGTTAAAAGGAAATGTGCCATTTCTAAAGAGCTTTGACACATTGCGGGGATGGAATTGCGCGATGCGGCGCTTTGTGTAGTTTTCCATGAGGAGGTGTTGCCATGAAGTTTAGGTTCGTGGCGTCCTGGGGCCTGGTTGTGTGTTTTCTGATCGCATGCATCCCGCTGCTTGCACACCACTCCTCTAGTAATTACGATACGAGCAAACCAGTGGTCCTGAAGGGCGCGACGGTGACCAAATGGTTTTGGGCCAACCCGCACTGCATTGTGCAGGTTGACGTAAAGGATGACAAGGGGAATGTCCAGCATTGGGCCGCGGAGGCGAGCAGTCCGTCGACGCTTCAGCTGAAGGGATGGAGCCAGGCGTCAATGGAGCCCGGAGACGTGATTACGATTTACCTTTACCAGTCCAAGGATGGCCGGCCAGTGGGGCGTCTCAACAGAATCGTGCTGGCTGATGGCACGGAGTTGCGTGATGGCCAGCAGGGCGGTCGAAATATCAACTAGTATCCCCGGAGGCGGAAAATGCAAAATTCGTTCTCGAGCTTGATCGTCATTGGGGCTGCAGCGCTGGCTCTTTCTCCGAATCTTTCGGCGCAAGTCGTAACCCACGTCCAACTATTGGAAAAGAACGGTCCGGGAGGGCCCGCTCCGCGTCGCGATCTGTACGGGGCTTGGGCGGGGCCGATTGGCGCGAAACGGGGCGAGGAACCTTCCTTCACGCCCGCGGGGCTGGCGCGGTTCAAGCTTAATATTCCCGGCACATTCAGTACGGATTCCAACGATCCCTACCTGAAGTGTGATCCTTGGGGTTTTCCGCGTAACTTGTTGCAAGAATCCAAAGGACTCGCATTCAGTCAAATGCCGGACCGCATTAGCATGGTGAGTCAGTATGATAGAATAGGGCGCATCGTATGGATGGACGGGCGCGAGCTTCCCAAGAATGTGGGCGCCAAGGGCGGACCTAAAAGCAGATGGTACGGATACTCGGTGGGCCACTGGGATGGAGATTACACACTGGTTGTGAATACGAATGGCCTCGACGTCAGGAGCTGGCTCGATCAGGCAGGCCATCCGCATAGCGCGGATATGCGCGTGGAGGAGCGGTACACACGGGTGAGCTATAACGTTCTGGAGACCACCGTGACGGTTGACGATCCGAAGTTCTACACCAAGCCCTTTGTGCTCCTAACCAACACATACAGGTGGATTCCGAGTCAATTTCCCGCATTCGGAACTGTCGGGGAATTTGATGAGCAGTTCTGCGTGCCGTCGGATATGGACGAATATAATAAAATAATGCTTGGTTCCGCCGGTGAGGATCAGGCTGAAAAATAAGACCAGTTGCGATCATGAAGCTTGGATGGGGGCGAACGATCTATCGGAATCTACTGGTGCTTCCGCCATCGGCTGTTGCTAAGCAGCCAGAGAAAATTCCCGCTCCGCGATTGAGGTCGACCCGGCACGGCAAACAGACGGGGACGTGGACTTCGTGACGAGGAAAAAAATGAACGAAGTCATGAAAATATCCCGTCTTACCCTTGCGTTGGGGGTCCCCTATGATGACACGGGCTCAGTTTGAGTGGCCACTGGCAGCGGCGTCCACGACTTGAGGCTCGGCATCCAGAGAAATCTCCAGCTCTTCGGCGTCTTCGACCTCTGGCTCCGGTTGCTTCTCTCCCATAAACTGAAACTTAGCTTCCCTGAGGGTGTTTGCATAGTAGTCTTCGGCAGATTTCCATGTCCGAAAAACACGGCACCGTATTTGGGAAACGAATACCTGTGGCTCCAAAGCCAGAAATAATCCAGAATGATATCTTTAGTCATCTCGCCGCCAATAATGATGGATTGCCACAAGTTTCCATTGTTAGCAACTCCGTCAAATTTCTACCGCGCAACCAGCATGGGGTTCTCTTGCGGACGCCTTGGCCGGCCACCCCGCGGATCGAAGCGCGGCCGGCGGCATCGCCGGGTCAGGCCGATTTGCGGATCGAGGGGCACGGGCTTCTGTCCAGCGGTCCATTGCGATGCGTCAGGGAGACCACTTTCCGTCCTGATCGGCGCTGTCGTTTCTTTGCGGCGGCCAGGATTGCTTTGATGTCGAAAGCGTGCTTTGCCGCTTGCTCCTCTCGAATGCGGCGGACTTCCTCCACAATATGATCCTTTGCCATGTTTCATTCTCCCAACAGTTCTTCCGGCATAGCCACAGGCATCCGATTATAGCAACCCCCAATGTCCCGCCGCCCAACGGTTGACGGCGCGGGGGGATTTCCCTAGACTAAAAGAGAGAATACTTGGCCTGGATCGCTGCCGGCCCGAAAGACAAGCGGGCCGCTGAGTGATGGATGAAACTCGATAATTCCTTCCGGATTCTGCTGCTTGGCTGCTTCCTCCTCGGAGGAGCCTTCCGCCTGCCGGCCCAGGAGATCGTCGCTGATCCCAACCCGCAGCTTTTCACGGTGTTAGCGGCCATCAACGCGGCGGGCTACGATACGGGCCTCAATGCAGAGACGCAGAGGCCCGACCCGGTGCCATTGCGGGTGGCCGTGCGCCAGGAGCTGGCCGCGCGGACGATTCCGAGCCGGGCGGCGTTGCAGGAATTCTACCGCAGCCACCGGCACTCCGATCCGGCGCAGGACCTGAGCCAGTATGTTTCGCTGGCGCTGTATTTGTCGGCGCCGCCGGCGCTCGAGTTGCCGAAGAGTCAGGGCAACCTCCCGCCGGAAGTCCTCGACCTGCAAGAGATGGTCCCCTTGCTCGCCGCCTTCTATCGCGAGGCGGACATTGCGGGCCTCTGGGGGAAATACTTGCCCGCGATGGAAGAGGAAGCCGACGGCTACCGCAAGCTGCTGGCGCGGGTGATCCAAGAGAGCAATGCTTATCTGCGCCTCGACACGTCCGGCTACTTCAATCGCCGCTTCGCCATTTACGTTAGTCCGCTGGGAGCGCCCGACCAGACCGACGCCCGCAGCTATGGGGACAATTATTTTATTGTCGTCGGTCCCTCGGTCGAGGCGGCGGAGGAAGAAATCCGGCATGGCTGGCTGCATTACCTTCTCGATCCGTTCCCGTTTCGGCACGCGCGGGTGATTGACTCCAAAGCGGAGTTGCACAGGAACGCGGCGCGCGCGCCGGCGCTCGAAACAGCCTTTCGGAGCAATTTCAGCCTGCTCCTGACCGAATCGCTGATCCGCGCGATTCAGGCGCGGCGGATGCGCGGCGATCCGCAGGCCAGGCAGCGCGCGGCGCAGGCGGCGGTCGAAGAAGGGTTCTACCTCGCCGCTTACTTCTTTAACGCGATGGAAGAGTTTGAGAAACAGCCGGTCGGCATGCGCCTCTATTATTCCGAAATGATAGACGCCATCCCGCTCAAGCAAGAGCAGGAGCGCCTAGCCAAGGTGCGGTTTCGCGCGCAGATCTCCGGCGTCCGGCGGGAATTCCAGTGGAATCCCCTGGAGCAGATGACCCGCCAGGGCGAGGCCAGCCTGGCGCGGGGCGAGTTCGAAGAGGCGCGGCAGAGCTTCGAAGCCGTGTCGCAGCAATTCGGACCGCAGGGGCGGGCGCTCTACGGCTTGGCGATTGTGGCGAGCCAGCAGAAGCAGCCGGAGCGCGCCAAAGAGTATTTCAGCCAGGCGGCTTCGCTCGCTTCCGATCCGCGCACCAAGGCCTGGTCTCATATTTACCTCGGACGGCTGCTCGACCTCGAAGGGAACCGGCAGGGGGCCGTGAGCGAGTACGCGGCGGCTCTGGAATCCGGCGACCCTTCTCCCGACACGCGGGCGGCCGCCGAGAAGGGTCTCCAAGAGGGGTTTATACCCCCTGGGTTTGTACCACCCGCCGGGAGCGAGCCGCAGCAACAGAACTCTCGGCAGCGAGTGCCGCTCGGCAGGGAAGGAAAGTAGTCGCCTCGTCAGGGCACGACTTTAGTCGTGCCGAAACCGCTCTGGGCTGATGGGCGCTTCAGCGCCTGAGGCGAGTCTTTCCTGAGCCGCATCGCAGGCGTTATTCGGACAAACCTCAGCGGCTGAAGCCGCGAGGCGGAGAACAACGCTAACGGCATCCCGGCAAGCCGGGATGCCCTGACGGAAACAAGGCGAATGGAATCTATGCAGAAGCGAACGGGTCGAATCGCAGTGACGGTCTGGATGGTCTGCCTGGTTCTGGCCGGCGGAATGTCCTCGGCGTGGGCTCTCCAGGAGACGCCCGCCACCCCGCCTGCGCCCGCAGCGGCTCCAGCCGCCCCGCCCGAGTCGGCTTCGCCCCCGGTCCGCCAGCCCAAGGCCAAATCGCAGGAGGAGTTTGCGGCCTACCTCAAATTCATGCGCGAGCCGAAGCCGGACGAGCAGATTCGCCTGATTGAGGACTTCCTGCTCCAATACAAAGACTCCGAGCTGAAAGAGTTTGCCTTTCAGTCGGCGACGCAGGCCTATCAGTCCAAGAACGACTACGACAAGGTACTGACTTATGGCGAGCTGACTCTGGTGGAGAACGAAAACAACCTGGTGGCCTTGCTGGTCCTGGCCTCCGCGATCCCCGAGCGGACGGGCAAGAATGACGCCGACCGCGACGAGAAGCTGGCCGAGGCCGAACAGTATGGGAAACGGGCCTTGGACCTCTTGCAGAAGTTGCCGCAGCCGGCGAACCTGACGCCGGGACAGTGGGAGCAAACCAAGCGGGAGGCGGCGTCCACTTCCCACGCCGCGCTGGGGATGATGAACTTGATCCGGGAGGACTTCGAGAAGGCGGAAGCGGAATTGAAGCTGGCGGCCGATCTGGCCTCCATGCCCGACCCGGTTACCTTTTATCGCTTGGGTCTCGCCTACTCGTTCCAGAAGAAATTCGATTTGGCCCTTGATGCGCTCGAGCGGGCCGCCGGAGTCGGTGGCGTCAAGATTCCCAATCCCGATGGGGGAACCCGAGACCTGGTGGCGGAAGCGAAGGATTTTGTGCTCAAGGCCAGAGCCGCGGCGGGAGGCGCAGCCCCGAGCGGGCCTTAACCTGGATTATTCATGAAGGACGGTCCTTTTTCTCTAGCCCAGCGCTTCAGCGCTGTGTAGGCAGTGTCAAGAAGTGACCCCCAGCCCGCTTCAGCGGGCTTCCCAAGGCCGGCTTTAGCCAGAGGGTTTAACGAGGGCTAAAGCCGACAACCGAAAGGCTGCTAAAGCAGCCTGCAAAATAAATTGCTCCGCTTACCCCGGTCCCGCCAAGCGGGACCGGGGCTAGAGAGAAGGGGAACGGCTACAGAAGCAGCTTCGCAACGCTTGGACCAGCGCGTTTTGCGAAACCGTTATGAATAATCCAGGTAAAGAGGTGCTCGGTGTTAGGGTATAGGTCTTGGCCAGAAAAACCTGACACCGAACACCTGATACCTAGTCATGACCTCAGCCCGCAGCGTGGATTTGGAGACGGCGATCGGGTATTCGTTTCAGAATCCCTCGCGGCTCGTTCGGGCGTTGACGCACCGCTCGCACGCCCAGGAGGCGGCAGCCACGGAAAGAATCGCCCCTAATGAGCAGATGGAATTTCTGGGGGATGCGATCCTGGGCTTCCTGGTGAGTGAGGACCTCGTCACGCAGTTTCCGGACTGGTCGGAAGGGAAGCTCTCGAAGCGCAAGGCTCACCTGGTGAGCGCGGCGCATCTCTATCCGGTGGCCCAGCGAATCGCGCTCGGCCAATTCCTCCGGCTCGGGAAGGGGGAAGAGCAGAGCGGAGGGCGAGCGAAGAAGACGCTGTTGGTGGATGCCCTGGAAGCCCTGGTGGCGGCTATTTATCTCGATGGCGGCATGGAACCGGCGCGGGCCTTTGTCCGCCGCTTTGTCCTCGAGTCCGTCAACTGGGAGCACGTCCCGACGGTGGATTACAAGTCGGAGTTGCAGGAATTGTTGCAGGGGAAGCACGCTCCGCCGCCGCGCTATGTCGTGGTCGGGGAGCGGGGTCCCGAGCATCAGAAGGTCTTTACGGTGCAGATCCGCCTGCGGGGCGAAGAACTCGCCCAGGCGGACGGCGACAGCAAGAAGGCAGCCCAGCAGGCCGCCGCTCAGATCGCGCTGGCAAAGTTAAGGGAGAGCACGCTTGAAAACGGAAATCGCAAAACCAACTGAAACGCAGCAAGAAGCGGCGTCCGAGCCTCGGATTCAGAAATCCACCGCGCGGGAATACCTGGAATCGCTGGTCGTCACGGTGATTCTGGCGCTGTTCGGCACGACCTTCCTCATCCAGGCGTTCAAGATTCCTTCGAGTTCTATGGAAGACACGTTGTTGATCGGCGATCACCTCATGGTGGACAAGGTGAGCTATGCCCCGCCGTTCCTGGCCCGCTTTCTCCCCTATCTTTCGGTCGAGCGCGATCACATCATCGTGTTTCGCTACCCGCTCGATCCGGGGACGTATTTCGTCAAGCGGGTGATCGGCGTTCCGGGAGACCGCATCCGGCTGCGCGACAAGCAGGTCTACCGCAACGGCGTCGCGTTGCAGGAGCCCCACGCCGTCCACAAGAGCTTTCGCATGGAGGACTATCGGGATAACTTTCCGTCGCTCCCCGCGTCGTCGGCCTTCCCCGACTGGGCCGCCCAGTTGGAGCAGGTCATGCAAGACGGCGAAGTGGTTGTTCCGGAGGGCTACTATTTTGTCATGGGCGACAACCGCGATTACAGCTCCGACAGCCGCTATTGGGGATTTGTTCCCCGGGAAAACATTGTCGGGAATCCGCTGGTGATTTACTGGTCCTTTGAGACCACCAGCGAAGAGTACCGCAAGACCAGCGTGCCCGAGTATGCCGGGCGGTTGGTTGAGATTCTGTTCGAGTTTCCGCAGAAAGCTCGCTGGCGAAGGCTTTTCAGCCTGGTGCGGTAAGGGGCAAGGGCCGGGACGGCAACAAAACGATTGGTTCCGTAACACAAAGGAGGAGAAAACAATGTTCAGCCATGGGAGGCGGATGTTAGCTGTAATCGCGGCTGGAATGCTGTTGGTCTGCGTCCACTCGGTTCGTGCCGCAGACTTTGCCGGCAGCGTTCAGGGAGTGGTCAGGAGCGCGTCCGGGCAGGCGCTCCCCGGAGCTTATGTGAAATTGATCCATCCCGAGAGACGTCTGACGTTCATGGTCATCAGTCAAGCGCAAGGCCGTTACACAGTGAATAACCTCCCGCCGGGGCAATACACGGTGCAGGGGATTGGGAACGGCTTTCAGAGCAAGCCCGCGCCGGTGGATTTGACGGCCGGTCGGCCCGCGACCGCCGACGTGTCGCTCACGGAGAAGCAAGGGGCGGTGGTGCCGAACGGATGGGTGAGGACGCCCGGGCGCGTGAGCGGCAACGAACTGGATTCCGAGTTGCCCCCGCCCAATCTGCCGGAAGGGGATGGCAAACAGATAGTGCAGGCGAAGTGCCCGCAATGCCATTACCTCCACCGACTGACGCAAATGCGATGGACCCGCGACAACTGGGAGAAGAAGCTCGCCTGGATGCGAGAACGCATCCATGAAAACCCCGCCCGGGCCGTAGACTGGACCGATCAGGAAAATAAGATCCTGCTGGATTATCTGGCGAAGAATTTTTCAAACACTACTCCAAAGTTCGATCCCAATGGCCGCTTGTCCAGGACCTTGCTGAAAGGGGACGCCGCCCGGTATATCGCCGTGGATTTTGAGGCGCCGAATCCCGACGCAGCGTTCCATGACCTCACCGTGGACCCAGGGGGAGTTGCTTGGGCGAACCAGCTCAACGTATATGCCCTGGCCAAGTTCGATCCGAAGACTTTCACTTTTACCCAGGTTCCTCCACCCGCCGGAGGAACGAAACCCGGCACGTTGGCTCACATGGGTCCGCCTGCACGAGGCGCCGGTGATTCGATCTGGATGGCCGAGATCGGCGCCAATCGCCGCTGGCTGCAATTCGATACAAGGACCATGGAGTTTACCTCCTATCCAGTGCCCCCCACCTTAAAGGGCAATATCAGCGGAAACACCATGGTTGCCGACCCGAATGGAAAGATGGTCTGGACGACTGCCGGTACCCGGATCGTGGGGTTGAATATCCAAACCAAGCAGTTTGTCGCCTACGACATTCCTTCCTGGGTCGAAACCAAAAAGAACCCGAACGCCTACGGGTTAGATGTCGCCGGGGATGGAACGGTCTGGTTCGCCGAAAGGGAAGTGAACAAGATGGGCCGGCTGGACCCTGCCACCGGAAAGATTGACGAGTTCCCGACCCCCGGAGTGGACATTCCGCGCAGGATGGGAACGGATTGGGACGGCAACCTCTGGGTCGGCTTCCATAAGACCGGGAAACTGGTGAAGATTGACCACCAGACCGCCAAAATGACCTTCTATCAGCCTCCCACCGAGAATAGCGGCGCGTATCACGTGGTCGCTGACCCGAAGCGCAAGGTGATTTGGTTAACCGAACAGACGGCGGACAAAATTGCCCGGTTCGATCCCAAGACGGAAACCTGGACGGAATTCTCGCTGCCAATCGTGGAGTCGGATGCGAGAAGGATTGAATTAGATCCATCCAACCCGAACCGCATTTGGTGGGCCGGTGACACCTCAAGCCATTTGGGGTACATCGAGGTGCTCGACAAGTAGGAGAAAGTAAGTTATTTGCTTCGGCTACCGATGACCCGCGCGCGTTGGATTCGCAATATCGTTTGGGCCGCAGGAATTTTTCTCCTGGTGAGTTTGGCCGTTCCCTGGGTAACGGTCACCTTCTGGCGTCAGGGGATTGCGGCGGCTCTCTCGCAAGGATTGGGCCGCCCGGTCCGCATCGGCGCCGTGCACGTGCGACTGCTCGACGGGCCGGGGTTTGAGATCGAGGACGTGGTGGTCGAGGAGGACCCGCGCTTTGGGTTCGAGCCTTTTGCCCGCATGGAATCGTTGCGAGCGCGCGTCGCGCTGGGGTCGCTCTGGGAGCGGCGATTCCGGTTCTCAACCCTCGTCTTAGTTCGTCCCAGCCTGAACGTCGTCCGCGCCGCCGGAGGTCAGTGGAACCTGGGGGCGCTCTGGTCCGCTTCTGCCTCTTCTGCTTCCTTTGCTTCCTCTGCTTCTTCCCCTTCCTCTGCCTCCTTGCCCGCGATTCGGGTGGAGTCGGCCAGAATCAACTTCAAGTCCCAAGGCCAGAAACAGGTTTACGTCATTGATGATTTGGACCTCGACCTGACGCCGCCTTCCACGCCGCAGCAACCTTGGGCGCTGCGGTTTGAAGGGACGCCCAGCCGGACCGACTCGCTCGTGCGTCCGGTCAGCCGGATCGAGGGGCGGGTGGAGTTGGCGTCGTTCTCTACCGGCATTCAGGAAGAAACCGGAATTCCGGTGCGCCTGGACTTGTCCGCCCAAGGCGCGCACCTGGCGGAATTCCTGCGCATCTCGTTGGGGAGCGATTACGGGATTCATGGACTCCTCAATTTTCAATTGCACCTGGCCGGAACGACCTCGTTGCTCCGCGTGTCGGGAAAAGCAAGCCTCGCAGAACTTCATCGCTGGGACCTGCTTTCGCCGCCCGGCGCTCCGACGCTCACGGGAGAAATCACCGGATTCCTGGACCCGGTCGCGGACTCGCTCGAACTGACGTCATTGTCTCTCCCGCTTCCGCAAGGTTCCGTGATACTTCAAGGAAGGATCGCGCAACTCTTCCACCGCCCCCGCCCGGACCTGCGCGCGCAAATCGAAGGCGTTTCCGTGGCGACGCTCGTGGAGATCGCCAAGTCCTTCACCAACCGTTTGAATACCCGCTTCCTGGGCCAGGGCACGCTCGCGGGAGAGCTGCAAATGGGCGGCAGCCTCTCCACTCTGCGGGGAAACCTTCGCGTCACCGACGGCGTCTTAGAAGAACAGGGGACCCGAAGCGCGCTGCGCTTCTCCGACTTTCCGGTTGCGGTTGACGGCGAGACCGGCTCGCTCGGCCCCGTGCGCGTCAATTTGGGGAAGGGAAGCAACCTGGGAATTGCGCTCCAATGGGACCGGGCCCGGCGCGCAGCCAAGGTCCATGTCGAGGGCGTTGCGGTTCCGGTCAACACGCTTCTGGAATGGGCTCAGAAGCTCGGCGGCCGTTCGATTCACGTCGGGGTAGAGCAAGGAAACATGGCCCTCCGCGCCGACATTTCGCTAGCGGCAGGGAAGCCGCCTCAAATTCGAGGAACGGCAGAGTTGTCGGAGGCAGTCATCAACTCGGCGGCGGTGCACGCGCCCATCCGAATTGCCTCGGCCCGATTGTCGTTTCAGCGCGATCAGGTATTGGTCAAGTCGTTCGCGGCCGCGCTTGGGGAAATTCAGTTGCGGGGAAGTCTCCGCGCCTGGCCGTTCCCTCGCGTGATGCCGGGCGTTGCCGCCGAACGGAGGCCGCGGATCGAATTTGACTGGCACGTCTCCGAAGTGGACCTTGAGGAGCTGGACCGGCTGTTCCGCGCGCGGGACCGGCTCGCGTCGTTTCTCCGTTTTTGGAACCGGGAGGAAGCGCAGGCTTCATTTCTGGGCATGCGCCTGGACACCCTGGCGGCACGCGGCAGTCTCCAGTCGGATGCGGTTGTGTATCGCGGCGTGGCGATCAAGAACTTCCGGGCCTCGGTGGAGGTGCAGGACCGGGTCCTCGAAATTCGAGAATTCACCGGGGAGGTAGCGGGCGGGGCGCAGAGCGGCAAGGCGACGATTCAATGGGGTTCCGGCCGGCCGCGGTTTCGCGTCGAGACCCGCGTCGCCAACCTCGACCTCAACCAGCTCGCCCTCGAGGGCGGCTTCGGGAACAATCTCTTCTCCGGGAAACTGAGCGGCACGGTCCGCCTGGCGGCTTCGGGGCGGGATCGCAATGAGATTCTGGAAACGCTCGGGGGAGCCGGCAGCGTCACCGGCCACAACCTGACGTTGTTCAAACTGGACGGGCTTGCGAACGCGGGCCAGGAATTGAACTCGATCCGCCGGATGGCTTCGCTCTCCGCGGCCTTTCAAATCGCCAGGAACGAGGCGCTCCTTACCGATCTCCGGGTGATTCCCCAGGCAGCGGCCTCGGAGGAGGAGACTCCCGACGAGGCACACGCCTGGAGAGTCACGGGAACCGTGGGCTTCAATGGCAGGCTCAACGTGCGAGTGAAAGAACCGGTGGGAGCGGAGTATCACTGGACAGGCACGCTCGCCGAACCGCGCGCGAGGGAAATTCGCCCGGAGCAGGAACCACCGTTGAGCGCGGCCGCTCCACGGAAATGACGGAACGAACGTGGATTATTCAGAGACGAGCAGGATTTTTCTCTAGCCCAGGCGTTCACGCCTGGGTACCCGAAACCACCCGATTTCTCCCAGCCCGCTTCAGCGGGCTTCCGAAAGGTGGCTTCCGCCATCGGTGCAGTAAGGGCTGAAGCCGAAGAAGGGGAAAGCCGCTAAAGCGGCCTGTCAATAAAATATCGCCGCGAACCCCGGCCTGAAGGCCGGGGCTAGAGAAAAGGCTGGAGGCGGCTGAAGCGATCGTGGGGGGCAATTGGGGGGCGTTTATGAATAAGGCGGGTAAGACGATGGGATTTTCCTCCAGTCCAATAGCGTTTCGCGCCGGCCAGCTTCTCGTGGCGCTCGTCCTGCTTGCCGCAGGTCTCCGCGGAACCTCGTCCCTGGTGGCGCAGGCCGGCAATGCGGAACCGGACGCGCAACTCTCTCCGGAGGCCGCCGCCTCCGTTGCGGCCAAGTTCTATCGAATCGAGGAAGCCTTCCAGTCCGGCCGCTCCTTTGGCGCGGTCCAGATTACGGAACCGGAAGCCAATTCCTACCTGCACTACGGATTATCTCCCTCCTTTCCATCCGGCCTCTCGCAAGTGCGCCTGACGTTCCAGCCAAACCGCATTCTGGGTTCCTCGGTAGTGGATTTCGACAAGCTGAAAGAAGGGCGCCGGGTTCCGCCAAATCCCCTCGCTGATTTTCTCCTGCGCGGCGAACACACGGTAGCGGCGCAAGGAACTGTCTGGGGCGCGAACGGCGCGGCGGAGTTTCGCTTGGAATGGGTTACGCTCGACGGCGTGACCCTGCCCCGCTCCGTGGTCGAGTTTTTGATCGAATATTACTTGCAGTCCCGTTTTCCGGCGGCTTCGATAGATCGTCCCTTCCTGCTGCCCTTTGCCATTGACAGCCTCCGCGCAGAAGCAGGCGCGGTGGTTCTCGCCGGCAAGGCCCAACGGCAGTGACGAGTGAGGAGTGACAAGTGACGAGTGCGGGAAAGGCAGATTCTGAGGCCCCCGGCAAGCCGGGGCCTTCAGAGTGACGTCATCGGCAGTGGTAGCCACGGCATGTCCTTCATGCCGTGGGTTCGTTCCGATAAAAGCCCACGGCACACAAAACGTGCCGTGGCTACATCCAGTCAGCGGTCGCGGCACATTCCGAATGTTTGAATGCAACCCCGCTTCTGCATATCCATATAGATTTCGTCGGTAGCCGGGAAGGCATTCCGGTTCGGCATCTGGACCTTCGGAAGCGTATCGCGGTCCATGACCTCGTCTTCCTTGACGAGGCCGTTCTTGAAGAGCATATACGCGGTCAGATTGTAAACCTCATCGGAGGTAAGCGTTCCGGCTCGAAAGAGCGGCATCTCGACGGCGATGGTATTGAAGATCGCCGCCGTAAAGGGAGCAGTGTAGGCCATCGTCGTGATCCGGCCGGCGGGGCGGCGAAAGAGCGGCACGCCGTTGCCTCCCCCCAAACGAGGACCGGAGATAACGGAAAAGGCCCCGGGGGCCCAGCGAACCCCCTCCGCGTCTCGCCCGTGGCACATCGCACACTTCACCATGTAGATCAGCGCCCCTTGCTTGGCGGTTCCCTTTCCCGGCGGGAGCTCTTTTCCCGAAGGACCGGCAGTCCAGGCCAAGGCCCCGAGGTCTTCTGGGGCAGGGGTCGCGCCCACGCCGCTATAAGGGGACGTCTGCGCCAGCGCCGCGCCGCAGCCGACACTGGCTGCCAGGACCATCACGGTCACGAACTGCTTAAATGGAAAATACGGCATTGGTAACCCTCCCTTCCCGGTCTATCTTCCAGGGTTGCGTGATATTGATGCGGTTGGAACCCCGCGTCATCAGAGTGTCCAGGTCTACACCTTGGTGTTTGGCAAACTCGGCTGAGGTCGGCTGCGTGCTGCCCCGTTCATCGGTGCAGCGGGACGCGATGATCACCTCTTCCCCGTTCCATCTCCAGGGGAAGACAAAGCGGGTATGCGCCTTGGAATGCACCGGCCCCTGAATCTCTGCATCCTTCCAGGTCTTCCCGCCGTCCACGGAGACTTCGACCCTGCGGATTTTGCCCCCGCCGGACCAAGCGACCCCGCGGATCTCGTAGAATCCGCGCCGGGTCAGTTGTTGTCCGCCGGAAGGGCGCAGGATGCACGATTTGGGCGGCATTTCCATTCGGAACCAGGTGATTTTGTTGTCCGGGAACTGTTCGGTGTACATCCTGTGGAAGAGCGTCACCTCGTCGGTGATCTTGATTCTCCGCAGCCGCTTGATGTTCATGGTTCCTTGAAAGCCGGGGAGCAACAGCCGGAGAGGGAAGCCCTGCTCGGGGCGCACCGGCTCGCCGTTCTGGCCGTAGGCCACCATCGCGTCGTCCATGGCCTTCCACATCGGAATGCTCCAGGATTGGTTGTACTCGTCCACCGCCGACGCCTGAAACCATTTCGCTCCTTTTTTCACGCCCACCATCTCGAAGAGCGTGGACAGCAGCACCCCGGTCCATTCACTGCAACTCAGCTCCATAAAAACATGGCCCGCGGTCGCCCAAGGCTCCAGCCGGTTCCGGTAGGTCGTGGTGCCGTTGGAGTTGCACTCGACGGTATGAATCCGGGAGACGGAAGGTAAGTCCATCAGTTCGTCCATCGTCAAGGTCAGCGGACGGTCCACCATGCCGAAGATGGTGAGACGATGCTCCCGGGGGTCAATTTCCGGGACCTCGCCGTGCTCGTCCAGGAAATGGAGCCCGCTGGGCGTGATGATCCCCATTTGAGAGTGCAACGGAGTCCCTTGCGTGGGGAAATGGACTTTGGTCGTGTTGGGCGCAGTGGGGATGCCCGAGAAGCCGAGACCCGACCCGCCGTCGCTGCCGAGGCGATGCGCGGTCACGTAACGGGAGCGCACGCCGTAGAGGCGGGTGTCTTTTTCCGGGCCATACCGGGGGCCGCCAGCGGCCCGGACGTTCTTGCGGTAGGCTTCCCACTGCGGCGTTCCGGTCCAATCCACCACCAGGTCTCCCGCTTCGTCCCGCATCATTTCTCCGGTCCAGGGGTCGCGCAAGACGTGCTCTTTGGGCACTAAATCTTCGGGCACGTAGTCGGTGCGCTCCTTCGGATCGGGGAGCGGGGGAAGTTTGCTGAGAAAGTCCTGGCCGCGCGCGGGCCGTATCCCTCCCACGGCAGCCAAACCGGCCAGAGCGGCGCTCCGCTTCAGAAATCGCCTCCGCGCAGATTGCCGCGAGTTGGTGCGCTTATCCTCTGATTTCATATTTCCTCCTGCCCTTGGGGCCGTTAGATAGAATGCAACTGAATATAGATGTATGGTCAACGATGAGAAACAAGTCCACCGACATTTCCTTTCTGACCTTCCTTGATTAGCAGTATACACCTCGCTGTCTCGAACCGAACCCTGGAATCTCACTTTTGCAGGACATGGAATTGGGAGGAGGGAACAGGGAAACCACTGCTCCCTTGCGGTCGCGCTGGCGAAGAACCACCGGTCGCTTG
>Ga0155949_1136_pt3 | contig 15018 bp, 13 predicted proteins | sample RifCSPlowO2_02_FD_107603 | JGI IMG/M metagenome (GOLD analysis project Ga0155949, IMG submission 107603) | Acidobacteria bacterium RIFCSPLOWO2_02_FULL_61_28
GGTTCAGGTTTTCCATGTAGCGCCCGAAGCCACCGTCGCGGAACAGATAATTCTCAACGTTCGAGACGTAGAAGGCCGAGAGGCGCTCGTCGCGCTCGGTCATCCAACGCCCGATGGCGGCCAGGGCGTGCGTCCCGCCGAGATCGCCCACCACCGGAATCACGCCGTCGCGCCGTTGTAAGGAACGGACGAACTGGAAGTCACCCTCCGACGCCAGGAAGCTCCGCTGGCGGCCCTTCGTGTCGGTCTCCAGCAGCAGATCACGAAAGGTGGGGTAATAGCTGCGCGGCGGACGCCCGAAGGACTGAAACCGCAGCGAGAGTCCGGAGTCCACAAAGGCCGCATGGAACCGGGCGATGGTCGCAAATTCCTTCGCCGACACCGGCACGCCGAACCCGCGGATGGCGTCCTGGAGCCGCCGGTCGAGCGCGAGCGTCCCCGACGGGCTTGTGCGCGCTGGGCTTGTGCCCGATGGCCTGACGGCCGCTGGCCGGGCGCCGTCGAGGTAAGCGATGATCTCCTCGATGGTGGCATCGTTCCAGCCTTCGACGCGCTCGGGAACGGGCCGGCCGGTCAGCAGGCTCAAGTATTCCATGCGGTTTCGCGACGTCGCGAACAGCGCCTTGAACAGCAAATGCAGCAGAAGGTTGTCGCGCCGGATGTCTATGATGAACGCGACGCTGGGGCGGATGCGCGCGATGTAGGAAAAGTTCTGATCGGGTCCAACGCCAATGTAAACGCCGCCGCTGACGCCGCCCTGCTCGAGCTGCGGCAGGACGTGCAGGTACGATCTTTCGTTCGAAATAAGATTGTCGGTGTCGAACTCGCCGTTCGGTTCGGAGAACTCGCTGACAAGCTGGGCAAACGACGCCCGAGCCTGCGCCGGCGTCTGCGCCTGCGCGGGCTGGAGTTCGGGCCGAACCACCCACACCGCTGCGGCGACGACGACACAAACCGCTGCGGCAACGGGAAGCGTCCAGCGTTGGATGCGTGCGATCATCAGAACCTCACGGCAAACAGCCCCATTATAGGTGATTTTCGGTGTTACCGCCTCACGAGGAGCCGTCCCATTCCCGAAATCAATTCTTGATCCAATGTCACCCGCGGCGGCCGCGTACCCGTCTTCGCGAATCAGCTTGCTGGTTGCGCGGACGACGCCGCGCGGAGGCGCGCTTTGGCGCTCAGAACGGGAGATAACCGATTCGATTGATCCATTCCTCTGCTTCCGTAGCGGTCCACACAAGCAGTATCTGCTCGATGGCGGCGCCGATGTCCAATTTCTGCGAAACGATCAGTAAACCCGCGCTGGTTGATTTCTCAATAAAGCGGCTGAAGTGATCTGGCAGGGTCTCCCGATCATGGGAAACGAGGATGCGGTTGTCTTGTGCAGCGATCGCGAGCGCCTCGGGATCGGAGAGTCCGATCAGTCTGGCGGCTTTGGCGGATTGGAAGTCCAGGGAAGGCTCGCGCCGGAGAAGTCCGGCGACGATCTTTGCGTTCAGGTTCTCGTCCGCTTGAAAGCGAGGCCGCATCAGCCTCTCGTGGGTGTGGCGCGCCGGGCTGCTTCGAGTTTAGCGTAAAGCAGCGGGTTGGCGTCCCGCGATGCGCGGGCTAGCTCCTCGAACCTTGCCTCGCCCTGCTGGAGGCAGGCGTCCAACTCCGCGCGATGAGCCAAGTAAAATGTGATTCCCCCATAGACCTGCTCCAAAGAAAGCGATGGGAAGTCCTGGACGATTGCCTCAGGCGACTCGCCGCGTAGAAACTGGTAAACGACCGACTCCAGAGAGACACGGCTCTCGGTGAGGTAGTAGCCGCCAGCACGCTGTTGTACATACTCACGCATCATGGCCTCGCTTCCATTATAACGGAAGAAGTGTCAGAAAGAGAACAAACCCCAAACGACGGACCTCGGCGGCTGAAGCCGAGTTGATTCTGCGGTGTTTAGGGCACGAGTAAAACGGGCCCTGACGAAGCACCAGCCGAAATCCGACGACCGTTTCCCTCGCCTGCGATTTGCCCGCCCGGGCTTCAATGGCTCATCGCGTAGATCATGAAATTGATCCCCATACGGTAGGCTTGTCCCGAATAGATTTCCGGATAGCAGGGGAGGTCCATGTACTCCCAGGCATCGCCCAGGTCCGAGTTGTAGGTGACCACGACCATGAGCCTGCCCGCGTCATCGGAAATTCCATAGATGACAGGCTCGGTGTCGTCGGGCTGCTCCCAGGTTTCCCCGCCGAAACAGCCGTTGCCCCGGTTGGGGATCTGCATCACGGTGTCCAGGTCGTAGAAGGTGTGGAAGACGGGGTGGGACAATGGCAAGACCTCCATCCGCCGGTCGGGGAAGACCTTCTGGATTTGGGCTTCAAAGTTGGCTTTCTGCCATCCACCCCAGAAGTCGTCCACATGCAGAAAGCCGCCGCGCAGCAGGTACTCCCGCAGCCGGGCCGCCTCCTCGTCGCTCAAGTACATCCCGCCGACCTCGACCGCGTAGACGTAAGGAAACTTGAAAAGGTTGGGGTCCAGAATCGAGATCACATTCGGATTGGGATGGACACGGACACCGGTCAGCCGGTGAACGCCGCCCATGAACTTGCAGTCCGCCCCCGGATAGTCCGTGCCCCAGCCCCAGCCTTGGCGCGGAAAGAAACGGCCTCCGCCGAATTCCGGACATGTGAACGGCGGCGGCGGCGGCATGGTTCGTCCTCTTCTGCGCTGGCCGTTCTCGGTGTAAACCAAGCGAGTGAAGTAAAACTCGGGAACGGAATCCGCCTGCAAGTCGGGAGCCGCCATAAAATCCGCTGGGATTTCTCCGAAGGGCATGCCGCGAGGATTCCGCGCGGGCGAACGCCCCTGGCTCGGCGACCGTTGGAAGACCAGCGCAAGGGCGGGACGCAGTCCCACTGCGACAAAAGAAACCGCCGCGAAGAGAACCAGCAGCACGATGCCCGGCGTTTTTTTCATGGCTCCCGCTCCAGATGGACCCTGGTCGTCTGAGTTTATCAGAGAACGGGCCGAGAACGGGAATTCCCCACAAGCGCGACGCCTCCAACGCCTCCATCCATCGGCGATTTTGAGCGGCGATTTTGAGCTTGACTTGGCAGCCGATCGGCGTAAGATTCTGTATCAACGGGGATCAAGGCGGAATTCCAGTCGAAAGGGCGGAGTCATGAAAAGAGCACTGCGCGGGACAAACCGGGTTGCATTTTCTTGCCTATTCTTCTTGCTGGCGGGTACGTCGCTGAGGATGACGGCCCGGGCGAGCGCCCTCCCTGGAACGGGGACCCTCTCCGGAACGGTAAGCGCTCCGAAGCCGTTTCAAGCCGCTCAAGTCTATGCCCGAAACACCGACCGGAAGGTGGTCTTCATGGTTTACACCGCGGGCGGAAAGTATCAGGCGGTGAATCTGTTTCCGGGTAACTACGAAGTAAGCGTGAGCAAGAAAGGATTCGCGTCCGACGTAAAGAAGGTCGTCGTGCGAGCGGGAGAGCAGGCCACGGTCAACTTCGCTCTGCGGGAGGCGGCGGCGGAACCCATGCGGCCGGGCAATCTCCAGCAGGCCGCCCGCACGGTCGAGGAACTGGTCCCCTATGACGTGCTCTACCCTCGGGAACCGGGCCGGGAGGTTGCGGAGAGGACCTGCATCTTTTGCCACGGCGTCAATTTCGTCCCCACGCATCAGTGGAATGAATCCCAGTGGAACGCCGCCGTGGACTTGATGAGCAATCCCCGACACCCCGAGGGCGCGCAAATTCCGCCGGGCACGCTGAGCCCCGCGGACCGCCGCAACCTCGTGTCCTACCTGACCCGCAACTTCGGGCCGATCAGCAAGAAGCGCGGACTGGAACTCACGGCCGAGATGCCGCTCGACGAGCAGACTCTCGCGAAGGCGATGTATGTCGAATACGACTTGCCGGTGAATGCCAATGCGCGTCCCAGAACCCACGACCCGCATTTCGATCACGACGGCAACGTCTTTTACACCAACGCCGGCGAGAACGGCATCGGCAAGTTGGACCCGCGCACCGGAACCTTCCGGCACTATCCGATTCCCACTCCCAAGGCGGGACCCGAAGGGTTGACCGCAGATGCGCAGGGACACATCTGGTGGTCCGGAGAATTGGCGATGGGACGCTTGGATCCCAAAACCGGCGAGATGGTGGAATATCCCCTCGGGAAAAAGGGGGACATCCAGATCGAGGCGCACACCCCGGCCATGGACTCCAAGCAGAACGTCTGGTTTACCGCCCTCCACGGCGACAAACTCGGCAAGTGGGACCGCAAAACGGAAAAGATAATCATGTGGGACGCCCCGACTCCGTCTCCCTACGGCATTGCGGTGGACAAGAAGGACCGGGTCTGGTTTGCCGAATATCGGTTCTGCAAAATCGGGATGTTCGATCCGGCGACCGAGAAGTTTACCGAGTATTCTCCGCTGGTCACGCCCTGCCAGCCGCGGCGTGTGGGCGTGGACTCCAAAGGCACGGCCTGGTACGCCGTGCACAACTCCGGCATGTTGGGCAAGATTGATCCCGAGAGCGGCAAGATCGTCGAGTACAAAATCCCCGTGCCGTACTCGACTCCCTACGATGCCTGGCCGGATCGCGAGGACAACATCTGGGTCAGCGACGGCGGACAGGGCGGGGCGCTCATCAAGTTTGATCCCCGGACCGAGAAGTTCCTCTATTATCCCAGCCCGCGCCGGACCGACATGCCGAAAATCGAGATCACCCGGGACGGCGCCATTTGGTATTGCACTCGCTCGGCCGATATTCAGGCGGTGGGCGTGTTGTATCCCGACATGAACAAGATCACAACCCTGGGCGCGTATTATTGAACCCGGAGTTCCGTGCGGTGTCTCCCTGTCGTTGACAGGTTTCGGGCTGCCATGCTAGTTTCGGCTTCGTCGTTATCCCCGATGGCTGGGATTCTGCGGTAACATCGGACGTTGGGTGGGTAGTTCGCGCAGGCAAACTCACCCCGGAAGAGCGCAAAGGTCGAGCGAAAACCAAGAGGAGGACTCATGCGTTTGGCGGAAAAGCTGCTGGCTACTCTTACGTTGACTCTCTCCCTCGCTGGGCCGGCATGGGGAGGAACCCTCACAGGCAGCGTCAAGGGGCCGGATGGCGCGCCCTTTATGGGAGCGTTCGTGGTCGCGGAGAATACCCAGAACCGGATGACGGTGAATGTCCTGTCGGACCAGCAAGGCCGCTACCGGATGGCCAGCCTGCCGGCGGCTACGTATACAGTGCGAATCCGGGCCATTGGCTACCGGAGCGATCCCCACCCGGACCTGCGGCTGGCGGCCGACCAATCCGTATCGCTGGATTTTGCCTTGCAAACAGGGGCCGTGCAGTGGAGCGACCTGAGCACGTACCAAGGGAAACAACTTCTGCCCAAGACTAAGAATCACGACCTGAGTTTTCAGGACCGGCTCTTCACGAGTTGCTTCCAATCCTGCCACTCGTTTCAAAAGACGATGGCTTCCACGCCCTGGGACGAAAACGGCTGGCGCACGCGCGTCAAGTATATGCGCGACGTGATCATGGGCGGGGAGGGGAGCCGTATGAGCGATGAAGAGGTCGAAGATTTCGTTTCCTACCTCACGTTCGCGTTTGGTCCCGGCTCGCCGAAGCCGTCATCGCCCGCCGCGATGCCGGAATACAAGAGCCTGGTGCGTTCCTTCCCCGCGGAAGCGATGAAGATCGTGTACGTGGAATACGATTTTGCGGGCTCCAAGGGCCTGGGGCCTTGGAGCGCCGTCGAGGACGCCGCGGGGATGATGTGGATTCCCTACTACGGGCGAGGCAACGAAGTGGTCCGGCTCGACCCCAAAACGGGTGCGCTGACACGTTTCCCGCTGCCATTTCAAAAAACCGCCGGCATCCATTCGGCGATCCCCGCCCCCGACGGCACCGTCTGGTTCACCGAAGCGGCGATGGGCAAGATCGCGCGTTTGAACCCGCGCACTAAAGAGATCACCGAATATGAGAATTTGCTCTCCGATGGCCGGCGGGGCGGGGCGCACACCATTCGGGTGGACGAGCGTGGATACGCATGGACCAGCGGCGGTCCCGTCATCTCGCGCTTCGACCCGGAAACCAAGAAGTTCACTCATTTCGACGCCGGCGGAACCTACGGCAATGTGGTCGGCAAGAACGGCGAGCAGTGGTTTACCGTCTTCCGGGACGATGGCCCGATCGTCCGAATCACGAAGAGTGGAGCAATGTCCAAATTCTATCCGCCGACCAAGGGCAAACCCCAGCGCCTCCAGGTGGATTCCGACGGCATCGTCTGGTTCAGCGAGCGCAGAGGAGGCAAGATCGGCCGCTTCGATCCCAAATCCGAGACCTTCCAGGAATTTCCCTTACCCGGACCTTTGCCAAGCCCCTATGCCCTCGGCATTGATCGAAATCACATGATTTGGTACGCCTCCCACGAGCAGGATACGCTGGGCCGGCTGAATCCCAAGACCGGCGAGGTCACCGAATATCCCTTCCCTCACTCGGAAATTTCGATGCGCGAGTTCTTCCTCGATTCGCAGGGGCGCATGTGGTATGGATCAACCGCCAATGGCAAGATCGGCTACTTTATTCCGCCACCCGTGCAGTGAAACTTATTGAGTTTTGCATAATATAGTGACGCACAAAGCAGTTCGTCAGGGCACGACTTTAGTCGTGCCGCTCAGCCAGGCAATAACAGCGGCTTCAGCCGCTGAGGTGAGTAGGGACGCTGCGAACGCGTACCCGTCAGCCGTCGGGAAAACGTCCCTCAGGGGCTAAAGCCCTCGTTCTTGCGGCCTTTTTTCGGCATGGCTGAAGCCATGCCCTGACGAATACGTGGAATAAGGAACATCCCGGTTCCATCGAAAGGAGCACCAGCCAATGAGTCTCACAACGATTCGGTCTACGCTCGCAGGGTTCGCTGCGGTGGCAGTCCTGGCCGTTTTCGCAAGCGCCCAGGGGCAGCCCGACTTCAGCAAGGTCGAGATCAAGACGACCAAGATCAGCAACAACTTCTACACCCTGGAAGGGCAAGGCGGCACGATCGGCGTGCTGGCGGGCCCGGACGGGGTCCTGTTGGTGGACACGCAATTCGCTCCGCTGACGCAGAAGATCCTGGCGGCCATCCGCCAGATCTCGGGCGGCCCGATCCGCTTTGTGGTCAACACGCACGTCCACGGGGACCACACCGGCGGCAATGAGAACTTCGGCAAGATGGGCGTGGTGATTTTCGCGCGGGACGAATTGCGCAACCGGCTGGCCCATCCGTCGCCCACGGCCAGCGGCGCGCCCGGCGTGCCCGCTCCGGCGGCGGCCCTCCCCGCCGTGACCTATGCCGGACGCGTGACGTGGCATATGAACGGCGAGGACGTGGATCTGATCGCCATTCCGCGCGCCCACACGGACGGCGACACCATTGTGCGCTTCCCCGCCAACGACATCATCATGACCGGTGATTACTTTCGTTCCGTCGGTTTCCCCAACATAGACCGGAACAACGGCGGCAGCCTGAACGGGATGGTGGACGGGCTGGGCCGCCTGATCGGAATGTCCGGTCCGAACACCAAGATCATTCCCGGCCACGGCCCGACCGTAGACCGCACTGCCGTGACGGCGCACCGCGACATGCTCCTGGCGGTTCGGGACCGCGTGTCGAAGCTGATCGAGCAAGGCAAGACCCAGGAAGAAGCGGTCGCCGCGAAGCCGGCGGCGGATTACGTGGCGAAAGTCGCGCAGCCCGGAGCCAACCCCGGAGCCGTCGAGGACCGCTTTATCGGACAGGTCTACGCGGAACTGAAAGCAACCAGGTAGATTCATCCGCAGATTACGCAGATTACACAGATGATAAAAATCTTATTCTATTTCTCTGCGAAATCTGCGTAATCTGTGGATTACTTCTTACCGATCCACCGCTTGCGCTCCCGGATTTCTTCCAACCGTTTCCGGAAGGCTTGATCCAAGCCCTCCCCGCTCGGTTGATAATACCGCCGGCCTTCCAGGCCCGGAGGCAGGCACGGCATGGCGGAGACTTTCTCTTCAAGGTTGTGCGCGTACTCGTAGCCTGCGCCGTAGCCTTCGGCCTTCATGAGCGGCGTTGGAGCATTGCGCAGGTGCAGCGGGACTGGCTCGTTTACGGTCGAGAGCAAATCCTGTTGCGCGGCGCTGTAAGCGGTGTAAAGACTGTTTGATTTCGGCGCGAGCGCGAGATAAATCGCCGCCTCGGCCAGCGCCAGCGCACCCTCCGGCATCCCAATCAAGTCCACGGCCTGCATCGCCGCCACCGTCAGCGGGAGGGCCTGCGGATCGGCCAGGCCGACGTCTTCGCTCGCAAAGCGTACGAGGCGGCGCGCTACGTAGAGGGGGTCTTCACCGGCTTCGAGCATCCGCGCCAGCCAATAGACGCCCGCGTCCGCGTCGCTGTTCCGCAGCGACTTGTGGAGCGCCGAAATTATGTTGAAGTGCTCTTCCCCGGCCTTGTCGTAGAGAAACGCCTTGCTCTGGAGCGTCGCTTCTAGAATCGCGGGCGTGATGCGGATCAAACCTTCCGTCGGGGGCCTGCCCTCCTGCGCAAATGCTTCGGTGGGCGTGCCCTCCAGAGCTTTCGCGTCGGAGGGTGTGCCCTGGACGGCGGCTTCGAGCATGTTGTAGGCAATGCGGCCGTCACCGCTGGAAAAGACGGCAATCTGCCGCAGCAGCGATTCGTCCACTTCAATCTTCTGGTCGCCGTAGCCGTGCTCCTTGTCCGCGAGCGCCCGGCGGAGCAGCAGCACGATGTCCTCGACAGCAAGCGGATGCAGGCGATAGACGCGCGCGCGCGACAGCAGCGCGGAGATGACTTCAAACGAAGGGTTCTCCGTCGTGGCTCCGATCAGGACCACGTCGCCTTTCTCGACATACGGCAGGAAGGCGTCCTGCTGGGCCTTGTTGAAGCGGTGGATTTCATCCACAAAGAGGATCGTGCGCCGCCCCAGACGGCGCGTCCGGGCCGCCTCCGCCATCACTTCCTTGATCTCCTTGATGCCGCTCAGCACCGCGCTGAAGTTGACGAAGTCGCTCCTGGTGCGATTGGCGATGATGCGCGCGAGCGTCGTCTTGCCCGACCCCGGCGGCCCCCAGAAAATCACCGAGGAGAGTTCGTCCCGCTCGAGCTGCGTCCGCAGCGGCTTGCCCGGCGCGAGCAGATGCTGCTGCCCCACGAACTCATCGAGCGTCCTCGGACGCATGCGATCAGCCAACGGACTCGGCAGCTTCTCTTCTTTCGGCTGTTCCAGGTTGGGAAATAGTCCCATATTTAAGAACAGTGACAAGTGACAAGTGATGAGTGACGAGTGAAAAGCATAAATCAGAAACCAGAATAAAACTGAACATCTGTCGCTTGTCACTGATCACTCGCCACTCGTCACTGCTTTCCTCTGCCTTGCGATTTCATACAGTATCACGGCGGCGGCCGCGGCCACGTTGAGCGATTCCACTGCCGGGGCCAGGGGAATCGTGAGCGGCTCTCCCGCCGCCCGGAACTCTGGCGGAGCGCCGGCTCCTTCCGAGCCGAACACCACGGCGATCGGTCCGGTCAAATTCGCTTTGGAAAGGCTCGTCCCCGCCGCCACAACGCTCGTAAGGAGCTTCACCTTTCTTCGCCGCAGGAGCGCCAGGATCGTGGCCACGGACAAGCCGCGCAGCACCGGCAGACGGAAGAGCGCCCCGGCGGTGGCGCGAATGGCTTTGGCGTTGTATGGGCTGACGGTCCCCTGAGTCAGCAGGACTCCCGTGGCCCCAAACGCTTCGGCAGCGCGCAGGACCGTTCCCAGATTCCCCGGGTCTTGCAGTCCTGCCAGAACCAGGATCAACGGCGGCCTGCCGGAGGGAAACAAATCTTCCTCCTGCCAGCGCGGCTCGGCAGCCAGCGCCAGGATTCCCTGGCTGGTCTCGGTGGTCACGAGCGTCTCGAAAACTTTCGCCGCTACCTCATAGACCGCTGTTTCCACGGGCAGCCTTTCGAGTAGCCGGTTGAAACGGCCCACCGCGCGGGAATTCACCAGAACGCTCGTAATCTCGACGCCGCTCGCCAGGGCATCCTCAATCAGGCGCACTGTTTCGAGCAGGACAAAACCGTCCTCGGCGAGTTCCCCGCTCCGCACCATCCGGCGAACCGTTTTGACGAGCGGATGGTGCTGCCCCTCGATCTTTCGTCGCATGGACCGCATCGCCAACTATTTTAGCCTGTCCGCGCCGGAAGGTCCTGTTTTACTCTAGGTGGTTGGATCGCCACGGAGGCACAGAGGAAAGAAGAGCGGAAGTTAGAAGTTAGAAGAAAAGCAGGTCCTTCGGCGCTTCGCGCCTCAGGATGACAGTTGTTGAATTGTTCTTGTCTTCTGCTTTCTAATCCTCCGTGCCTCTGTGCCTCTGTGGCCCCTCTTTATTCATTCGAGGAAATGAATGGCAGAAATTGTGCAGGTCAACCCGGATTCGCCCGAACCTTCCGCGATCGCACAGGCGGCGGAACGGATTCGGCGCGGCCAGGTCGTCGCCATCCCCACGGACACCTACTATGGCCTCGCGGCCAACCCGTTTGACCGCACGGCGGTCGAGCGAATCTTTGCGATCAAAGGCCGCTCGATGAACGCGCCGCTGCTGCTGCTCCTTGATTCGGAGGAGATGGCCCGCGAGTTGACCGCCGAATTGCCGCCGAATTTCCACCGCCTGGCGCGTCGGTTCTGGCCGGGACCGCTGACGATTGTTGTGGCGGCATCAGCCAAAGTGCCCGCGCTGGTTACGGGCGGGAGCGGCCGGATCGGCCTGCGGGTGCCGGCGGCCGCGATCCCGCGGGCGCTGGTAAGACTGGCGGGGGTTCCACTGACCGGAACCAGCGCTAACCGGACGGGCGAGAAGGAATGTTCGACCGCTCAGGAAGTCGAGCGGTGTTTGGGGGAGTCGGTCGCGTTGATCCTGGATGGAGGACCGAGCGGCGCCACGCAGCCTTCGACGGTTGTGGACTTGCGCGCCGATACCTGGGAACTCCTGCGGGAAGGAGCCATCCGGGCAGAGGAAATCGCGGCCGTCCTGGGAAACGGAAAATCAGACCCGCGCCTGCCCTGAGCGAAGTCGAAGGGACCGTGAGGGAGCGGTCAGGATAGCAGTGCAGCCCGCTGGGGAGAAACAAAGAAACCCCGCCACTGCCCTACAGCAATGCCGGGGTTTCGAGAACCGGTTGGGTCCGCTGCGATAGAATCGTTGCGGAGGTCTTAGAGCTTCATCACCTTCTCCGCCTGAGGACCTTTCTGACCCTGAGTTACCTCAAATTCCACCAGGTCACCCTCTTGGAGAGTCTTGTACCCCTCGCCCGAGATAGCGGAATAATGAACGAAAACGTCCGCCCCGCTGTCCTGGCCGATGAAACCATAGCCTTTGGTGTTGTTAAACCACTTTACTCTTCCTGTTGTTCTTGCCAACTTCTCTTTCTCCTTAATTGTTCTCTGAGGTTGCGGGACCGAACCGTCGCGTCGAACGAGCCTTCGCTGGCCGGGGGCCAATAAAAAAACCACCTCGTCGCCTGAGCAAACGGGTGGCTTTCCGAAACTAATCTTCCGCGCCGTACACGTCCACTAACAACTCCAAGGCCATGCTATCTATGCCGTAACCCCATGTCAAGCAAAATCTTGCATGGAGTCCGAGCCGCGACCGTAAGGGAGCAGTGTCTTCTCCGCCGGGCGACGCGACCCTACCCGCAGACCGCTCCCAGCGAGGCCGACGAGACCAATTTCGCATATTTGGCCAGCGCCCCCCTAGTGAATCGCGGAGCGGGCGCTTTCCATTTCTTCAAGCGGCTCTGGATTTCTTTCTTCGTCAGGCGCACCGAGAGCTCGCGCTTCGCGGCGTCCACGGTGATCCAGTCGCCTTCTTTCAGAGCGGCAATCGGACCGCCCACAGCCGCTTCCGGAGCCACGTGCCCGGCCATCAGCCCGTGGGTTGCTCCCGAAAACCGTCCGTCGGTCAGCAGGGCCACCTTGTCTCCCAGCCCCTCGCCGTGCAGCGCGCCCGTCACCGCCAGCATCTCTCGCATCCCCGGCCCGCCCTTGGGACCCTCGTAGCGAATCACGACCACGTCGCCCGCATGGACCTTGCCCTTGAGGATGGACTGCATGGCGTCTTCTTCGGAGTCAAACACCCGCGCCGGTCCCTCGAGGCGCAAATTCTTCACGCCAGCCGTTTTGACGACCGCGCCCTCGGGCGCCAGATTCCCTTTCAGGATGGCGAGCGTGCCCGTGGGAGCAATCGGGTCCGAAATCGGACGGATCACGTTGCCCCGCCCGTTGCGCTTGACGCCCTTGAGATTCTCACGAACCGTCTTGCCGGTCGCGGTCAGCACGTCGCCGTGGAGGAGCTTCGCATCGAGCAGTTCCCGCATGAGCCGTTCGACGCCGCCTTCGCGGTCGAGGTCGGCCATCACGTACTGCCCGCCGGGACGCAGACTGGCAATGTACGGCGTGCGGCGGCTGATCCGGTCTATATCCTCAAGACTCAGCGGGACGCCGGCCTCATTCGCAATCGCCAGCAGGTGGAGGACGGCGTTGGTGGAGCCGCCGGTTGCGACGACCACCGTGACGGCGTTCTCAAACGCTTTGCGGGTCAGGATGTCGCGCGGGCGAATGTTCTTCGCCAGTAGATTCAGCACCGCTGCGCCGGATTGAAAGCTCGCTTCCTGCCGCCGCTCATCCACCGCCGGAGGCGACGCCGTGCCCGGCAGCGACATTCCCAGGGCTTCAATCGCTGCCGCCATCGTGTTCGCCGTATACAGTCCCGCGCAGGACCCGGCCCCCGGACAGGCCGCGTGCTCCAGACTGCTCAGCTCTTCGAGCGTCATCTTCCCGCGCGCATGAGCGCCGACCGCTTCAAACACGTCCTGGATCGTCACATCCTTGCCGCAGTATTGCCCCGGCAGGATGCTCCCGCCATAGAGGAACACGCCCGGAATGTTCAAGCGCGCCAGCGCGATCAGCATTCCCGGCAGGCTCTTGTCGCATCCGGCAATCGTCACCAGGCCGTCGAACCGCTCGGCCACCGCCATCACTTCGACCGAGTCGGCGATCACTTCCCGGCTCACCAGCGACGCCTTCATGCCGACGTGACCCATCGAGATGGCGTCGGAAACTGCAATCGTCCCGAACTCGAACGGCGTGCCGCCGGCCGCTGTGACTCCCTCTTTGACCTTCTTGGCCAGGTGGTTCAGGTGGTAGTTGCAGGGCGTGATCTCATTCCAGCTCGACGCCACGCCGACGTGCGGTCGGGCGATCTGCTCGTCGGTAAACCCCATGGCGTGGAACATCGCCCGGTGCGGCGCGCGCTCCGGCCCGATGGAAACTTCCGAACTCCGATGCTTCATCTTGGGATCTGTTTTCATTTGTCACCTCAAATGCGCTGTGCTGGGAAAGGCCGTCCGCCGCAGCTTTCCTCGTGTCTGCCTTGGCGAACCTTTTAGTATAGCCCAAACGGAGAGGCTGCGGGCCGGACGCCCGGCGACGGACAAGTCGCCGGGCTGGATCGAATCAATTTACTTTACCGGAACCCTTGACTGCCCGGCATTCGATCTTGTACGCTACTATTGTACAGAATGTACTTAACTTGAGTACATCAGGGGGTTTCCCATGACTGTGTCGGCTTTAACCGAACCGCATTGGATCAAAGTAAAGCGCTCGGAATTGCGCCAGAACCAGCGCGCAACCTTGAAACGAGCCAAAGGGCGAACCGTGGTTTTGATCTCTGCGAGCGACGAAGAAGAGGAAAAGCTTGTCATGGACAAGGAATACTTCAACGAAGTCCTGGGAAAACTTCGAGCCGCCGTAGAAACCCTCTCGATCACCATGGACGCGCGGCTCTTCGGTCAGATCATGGCGGCTGCGAAAACGCTGGACGCCGACATTCGCCTCGGCAAATTGCGGTCCTTCGAGGAGGCATTTGGGGAGGGATAGTTGTACATCGGGAAGTTCACCCCGAAAGCGGTGGAAGACATAAAAGGTCTCCCCAAGAACACGCGAAAAGCTCTCAAAAAGGAGTTTGAGAAAACTATATTGAACAACCCCGCCGGCTGCTCCGACGAACTGACAGAACCGTTGGCCGGTTTTCGGAGCTTCCACTTTAGGGACTACCGGGTTGTGTATCGGATTTACGAAGACCTGAACGCGATTGCTGTTGTTGGCGTCGGCAAAAAGACCAATGATCCCACTTCCGACGTATATAAAAGGCTGGAAAGACTCGCGACCTCCGGCAAGCTAGCTGATACTGTTCTGAAAACGCTCCGCCTTTTTCCCTCCCCCTAATATCAAGGGAAAGCGACCATCATCAGCGATCTATGGGGCTTCAGACTGAACGTTGTGCAAGCCCAGTTGTTGTCGCAGCGCCTCCGGGTTGCTCGTGGGCGACTGGCAGGCGTAGTTGCGGCAGATGTAGGCGGTGGGCTTGCCTCGGACCGCCTGCTTCCCTGCCAGGAGCGGAACGCGCTCGGTGAGCCTGCCAGCCTCGGGCCACGATGGATCAAGCAAGGCCACAACTTTGTTCGGGAGGTAGGATTCGTATACGACGCGCAAGAGCGAGGTAGCCACGGCGAGCGATTTCCTCGCCGTGGGCTTTTCCATTGCGGGAGAATCGTCGAGGTCGCCCACGATGGCGATTTCCTGCAAGCCCTCGTGCCAGGCTTCCAGACCGCAGAGGAACCGCTCATGGCCGAACGGGGACTGCGCCGCGTTGCCGCCGAAGAGGCTCACGATGCGCTCGGCCTTGTCCCGGAACTCGGAGCGGCCCAGCAGCACGCCCAAACGCAGCAGGTTCATAATCATCACCGAATTGCCCGATGGAATGGCGTTGTCGCTCCCGAGCTTGCTCCGCACGATCAACTGTTCATGGTCCGAAGCGGTGAAGAAGAAACCGCCCTCCGCCTCGTCCCAGTAATACGCGTTGGCCGTTGCCATCAAGCGTTCCGCTTCTTCGAGCCACCGCAGCCGCCCGCTCACTTCGTGAAGCC
>Ga0155949_1143_pt1 | contig 14448 bp, 12 predicted proteins | sample RifCSPlowO2_02_FD_107603 | JGI IMG/M metagenome (GOLD analysis project Ga0155949, IMG submission 107603) | Acidobacteria bacterium RIFCSPLOWO2_02_FULL_61_28
TGGCGTTGATCCACGAGCCGGGAACCACCCTCGGTAAGGGTTCGCCCGGACCGTGTCGTTGGAGCGCTTCCGCTACGGTGACGCACTCCAGTTGCGGGTCCTCCGAGAGCATTCCATAGAGAGCGCGCAGGAACGGCCGCCCGTTTTGCGGGTAATACTCCCAAGCGTTCTCGCCGTCCAGGATGACCGGGACTGTGGCCGGCTTGCCCTGGCGGACCACCGGGAGAGCGTTTTGCTTGATCCGTCGAACAAAGTCCGCCGCGGCCTCGTGCGGCGCCACGCGGGAGTAAACGAAGCCGATCTGGTCCGACAGGTCCTGGTCTCGAAAGAGCATCTGGATCGGGCCTGAAGGCGTTGCAAACGAGTAGGGACGATACAGGCGTTCCGCGTTGACCAGTGTTCCCGATGCATCCCGATAAACCCATTCGCCGATGGAGTTCCCGAGCACACGCTGGTCCGTCGCGGTCCACTGAAATCCGAAGGAGGCGGCGAGGCGCAGGACCTCTTCGGAGACCGACCCTTCCGAAGGCCACAGCCCAATGGGAACACGTCCAAACAGGCGCCGGTGGATTTCGAGGGCGCGTTCTAGTTGCAGGCTGGCATCCTCAGGATGGCGGAAACGGCGCTGCGGAAGGCGCACTCCGGGGTGCGCATCCGCGGCCACCTGTGTGTCGCACAGCAGCGGCAGGATGGGATGATAAAAGGGCGAAGTAGAAATTTCGATCTGCCCTCGCTCGGCTGCCGCCCGGTACGCGTCGAAGACAGCCCGGATGATCTCCTGTTGCTTTCGTTGGAGCATCTCCTGGTCGCTGTATTCGTAGCCCTGCCCCTTGGCCACGAGGCTTTGAATCTTCGGATCATCGGCCAGGAAGCGTTCGTCTATCCAAGCCAGTTGCGAGAGCACCTGCAAATCCGTCAAATCATTAGCCTGGAAAAACGGGAGGGCCCGCTCGGCATGGAAATCATTCGCGTGCATACGGTCGTAGAGTTGCCGGTAGCGCGGATAGCGGGAAATCAGTTGCTCGACGTTGGCCTGAAAGAAATAGCGCAGCAGGAACAAGCGCTCCTCCAGGGTCAGCTCGTCCGCGCGTTTCGCGGCAATCTCCTGCATCGGCTCTTGCGCGGTTCCCCTGGCGTAGTCCTCGAGTTGCGCCAACAGTGAAGGGACCAGATTGAACGTCAGGTGGACGCGGGGAAATTCTTCGATCATGGCCACCATGCCGTAGTAATCCTTGAGCGCGTGCAGCCGCGCCCACGGCAGCCGGTACACACCCGTCACCAAGTCCTTGTAGTAGGGTTGGTGCATGTGCCAAAGGAGAACGACCCGGATGGTGGGTTCAAGCATGGCTTCCGGCGCGGGAAAAGTGAGGGCAGATGCGGGACACCTGGAACCAGCCCTGGCGGCGCTGCGTCCCCTTGCGGATTTGCCCCTTGCGGATTTGGAAGACGTACTGCACGGAAAAAATCGCTGCGGACTGCCCCGCAGGCGGCGCGGGCCTACCGATTCGTAGGCGTAAGGAAGGTCTTCGAAATGCGGTCATGCCAGGAAAACCTCTCGTCGTCCACCGCGGCCCAAACGAATCCTAGCAAGAACGAGCCGGCGCTGGCAACGGCTCCCAGAAGCCGCCAGAGCCGTTCGGGACGGGATGCGGGTTGGCCATCGAAGTTGACCACGCGCAGGCCCACATAGCGCATGGCGGGAGTCGCCCCGCTCAGATACAGGAAAATCATGCCGTACAGGAGCGCCAACACCACGCCGGCGCCAAGGCCGCCCGCCAGCAGGAAGCGGTTGAAGACCACCTCTCCTACCAGAAGCTTGAGCGGAGCAAGAAACACCAGCCACGCGGCCAGAATCAAAGCGAAGTCCAGAGCATGGCCGATAGCCCGCAGGCAAATGGGCGCCACCGGCGCGATGGATGGTTCCGATCGCACAACCGGGCTCTCCTGCGCCAAACCTTCGGAGGACAGACCGGGAAAGTCCAACGGAGCTTGCAATTTTGGTGTGGGGTGAGAACGCCGGGGGCGACGGATCGTCGCCGAAGTTTCCCGCCTCTGACTGGGATGGGCAGCAGGCCCTGCGATGGGAATAACTTTCTCGATCTGGTGCACTTTCTCACTGCCCGGAAACGGGAGCGCAGGGCGGCGGCGGGTTCGGAACTCCCGGACCTGCGCGCTCAATTGCCGCCGCAAGGGATCGGGGAACGCAGGGCTTCGTTGACGGGCGTCGGTCTGGCCGTGGACGAGGATTCGCGGTGACCCCCCGCGCGACTGCGGGGGCGCCGTGCCAGCATCGAGGACACGCAGGTTGCCGGTGCCGCTCTCGCGCGGGTGAACTGCCGCAGTACTCCGGCGAGGATCGTCGAGACGGCGGCCGCATTTCTCGCAGCGGTGTTCCCCTTCCTCACACAAATGCCCGCAGGATGGGCACGTTGCAGGCTTACTTTCCGGAACCTTCTCTGCTCTCATAGGCATCGGCGTGACCGAGCTTTCTCCCTACCGACCTTGCAATGAAACTTCGGTCGTGTTACTTTGCCCGTTCAGAGGACCCAACTCTCTCGCCGCATGGCGGAACGGCAGGCCGCGCTGGACGGGGCATGAATTGCAAGGCACTTTTCCTTGTTAGCATATCCACGCTTGCTTGTCAGCTTGTTTTGCCCGGTTTCCTGTTGCTTGGTCAGGTACAACCGGACCCGCCCTCCAGTGCTTTTGCAGCGGAGGGCCAGCCCTCCTCCCTGCCGGTCCTGATCCGGGCCGACTCCCAACAGAAGACGGGTGATCTCTATCAGCTCTCGGGCCACGTAGAAGTCATTTACGGCTCCCTGCACCTGACAGCGGACCAAATGGACTACCATGCCGCCACGGGGCAGATTGTTGCCACGGACAACGTACACTTCTTCCACACGGCGGAACACGCCGACCTCCAGGCCACGCGGGCAGAATACAACCTCCACGCGGGCAGGGGCAGTTTCTTCGACGTCCAAGGGAGCGTCGGCGCGCAGGTCCGGGCAGGGGCCGCGCTGCTCACTACGACAAATCCGTTCTTCTTTACGGCCGAGCGGGTGGATCGGGAGGACGAAAATACGTATCAGGTTCATCAGGGAGAGTTGACCGTCTGCACCGTCCCCGATCCCACCTGGACCTTCTTCGCCCCGCGGGCCACCATCCAGCCGGGGATCAGCGCGCGCTTGTACAGCGGGAAGCTCCACCTGTGGAAAGTGCCGGTTTTTTATTTTCCTTTTCTGTATCGGTCGCTGCGCCGGATTCCGCGGAGCAGCGGCTTCTTGATGCCGACCATCGGAAACAATTCCCGGCTCGGAACGGTGATCGGCGACTCGTTTTTTTGGGCCATCAACCGCAGCGCGGACTTGGAGCTGGGCGGAGAGTTTTTGAGCGCGCGCGGGTGGTCCCAGCAGGCCATGTTTCGGGTTCGCCCGTCCGGGAGCAGCTATTTCAACGTGAGCTACTCCGGCGTCGTGGATCGAGGTTACGGCCCGCAGAAAATTGACCAAAGCGGGCGCACGGTCCGGGCCTACGGAGTGGCCTCTCTCCCGCGCGGCTTCCGCGGCGTCCTCGATTTCAACTATCTGAGTTCCCTGACCTTTCGGGAGGCGTTTACGCAGACTTATACGGAGGCGGTCAACTCGGGAGTGCATTCGACCGGTTTCCTGACCAAGAGCTTCGATTCCTTCCATCTCAATGTGCTCGTGTCGCGGTTTGAAAACTTCCAAAGCGTTCGCCCCGGCGACAAAGTGACCATCCGCCAGGTGCCGCAGGTGGAGTTCAACAGCCTGGAACGGCCGCTCTGGCGCGCGTCGCCTGTTTGGATCTCCTGGCAGAGTTCGCTCGGCGCGGTAAGCCGGAGTGACCCGCTCCGCAGTTCTGGGGCGGCGCTCCGAACTTCGACGCTGGAGCGGCTGGCGTTTTCGCCGCGCCTCACTCTGCCGCTCCAATGGCACGGTTTTCGCTTGACGCCGGCCGCAGGGGTTCGCGGCATTCGCTACGGACGCCGGCTGCGTCTCGGGCAGATTAGTGATGACGCGCTCAACCAGGGAGCCGGAGAAATTTCGGTTGAATTCGTGCCGCCCGCATTGGCGCGGGTGTTTTCTTCCGCCGGCGCTCTGTATCGCCAGCCGATCCAGCACGTCGTCGAGCCGAAGGTGACGTTCCGCGCCGTGAGCGGCGTCCGGGACTTCGCCGACCTGCTGAGCTTCGATGAACAGGACCGGCTGACCAATACCCGCGAGATCGTGTACTCATTGACCAACCGCTTGCTGGTCCGGCGCGGAAGGGAACAGGGAACCAAGGAGGTCCTCTCGTGGGAGTTGCGGCAGCAATACTATCTTGACCCCGATTTTGGAGGGGCGCTGGCGCCGGGCCGAAGAAACGTGTTTCTCTCCCCGCTCGATCTGACCAGCAATGCGTTTCTCGACAGGCCGCGGCGGTTTTCGCCCCTCGTTTCCGTCGTGCGCTTTCATCCCTCGGCCGGGTACGACATCGAGTTCCGGCAGGACTACGACACAATCCTTCGCCGGGTCACGCACGGGGGCCTGGTGGGAAATGCCCGCCGGGGGCAGGCCTTTGCTTCCGTGAGCCACTTCTTTGTCCGCAGCTCCCCGGTTCTTTCCCCCAACTTTAATCAGATCGGGTTCAGCATGGGATACGGGAATTTGACTCGGGTGGGTTGGAATGCGGTCTTCGTCGGCGCCTACGACATCCGCGCCGCGTACCTCCCCTTTACCGCGTTGCAAGCCAGCTACAACAATAACTGCTGCGGGATCAGCTTCGAGTACCGGCGCTTTGCCCTGGGCCCGGTGCGCACGGAGAACCAGTTTCGCATGGCCTTTTCGCTCGCCAATATCGGCACGTTTGGGAATTTGAAGAAGCAGGAGCGTCTGTTCTAGCAGTTTTTGTGAAATGGATTGAGCATAACAGGGTTTCCTTGACAGGGCAGTCCGAAATGCATATTCTGAAATACCGGGTATTACAGCACAACCGATGCGCACACGAAAACTAATCACGGTTTCTCTTCCGCCGCCGCTTCTGAAGATAACCGAGCAGGTGGCCGAAGAGGAGAACCGCACGAAATCCGAACTCGTTCGCGAGGCGCTCCGCTTTTACGTGGAAACGCGAGACATCCGTCGGATGGCTTCCCGCGAGAGACTGTTCGCGCTGATTGACCAGGTCCAGGGGCGAGCCAAGGGTACGCCATCGCGCCAAGTTCGGAAACTTGTGCACGAGGCTATCGCGACCGCCCGAACCAGGACCCGACGTTCCCGCCCATGAAAGTCGTGCTCGACACCAATGTCCTCATCTCGGCAACGCTCGTACAAGGCGGAAACGAAGACCGGCTCCTCCATGCTTGGCGGCGAGGAGCTTTTAAGCTCGTTCTCTCTCCTCCTACCCTCGAAGAGATCCTGCATGCACTCTCGTATCCAAAGATTCGGCAAGCACGATGGCTCCGCGACGAAGAAGTCAGCTTGTTGGTGGAGTCTTTGGCAGAGGAGAGCCTCGTTGTTCCCGGAAACATCACGGTGAATGTGTGCCGGGACCCTGAAGACGATAAGTTCCTTTCGGCGGCTCTCGAAGGCGGTGCGAAATACATAGTCACCGGCGATAAGGACCTCCTGACATTAAGGACATATCGAAACATCCAGATCGTCACGCCTGGCGCATTCCTGACGATTCTGCGGCAGAGTGAGCAAAGATAGCCCAGCGCTTCGGGACCGACTTTTCGTGCTATCATTTGGAGAATTATTGCGATTGGGATAGTGAATCATGTCTTTCCCGACCACACGACTTCGCCGCCTGCGCCGCAGCGAGCTGCTGCGCTCCTTTGTCCAGGAGACGCGCCTGTCGGCCAAGAATTTTATTTACCCGTTGTTTGTAGGTCCCGGTTCCGGGGTCAAGCGCGAGATCGCTTCGATGCCGGGAAACTATCAATTCTCGGTGGACCGGGTGGGGGAGGAGTGCCGCGAAGTGGCCGACCTCGGCGTCCCCGCGGTGCTCCTGTTTGGAATCCCGGAGACCAAAGACGAGCGCGGGTCCAGTGCCTATGGGGATGACTGCATAGTAGCGCAAGCCGTCCGCGCGATTCGCCAAGCGGTTGGCGAGAAGCTGCTCATTCTCTGCGATGTCTGTCTCTGCGAGTACACCAGCCACGGCCACTGCGGCGTGCTGAAAGGCCAAGAAGTGGACAACGATGCGACGCTCGATCTGCTGGCCGAGGAGTCGCTGAGCTACGCGCGCGCCGGAGCCGATATGGTGGCCCCCTCGGACATGATGGACGGGCGGGTGCGCGCCATTCGCCGCGCGCTCGACGGCGCGTCGCTGTCCCACGTTTCGATTCTGGCGTATTCGGCGAAGTATGCTTCCGTGTTCTACGGGCCGTTCCGCGAGGCCGCCGATTCGGCCCCGCAGTTTGGCGACCGGCGCTCGTACCAAATGGACCCGTCGAACCAGCGCGAGGCGCTGCGGGAGATCGCGCTCGACATCGAGGAGGGCGCCGACATGGTGATGATCAAGCCGGCCATGCCGTACCTCGACGTGATTTGCCGGGCGCGGCAGGAGTTCCCGATTCCGATTGCGGCCTACCAGGTGAGCGGAGAATACAGCATGATCGTGGCGGCGGCCCAGCGGGGCTGGATTGACCGCGAACGCGCCATGATGGAAACGCTCACGGCCATCCGCCGCGCCGGCGCCGACGTGATCCTGACCTACTTCGCCAAGGACGCCGCCCGGTTGCTCGCGTGCTGAACCGACCGACAATCAGAGTTGCGAGCCCGGCTCCCGCGCGGGCCGGGACCGCCAGGGAGCGGAGCCTGTTGCCGCGCCGCCACCTGCTCAGGGGATTCTCCACACGGGTGTTATTCCTCTCCTTCCTCCTCAGCTTTTTTGTTTTCCCCGCATCAGCCCAGCAGGTTTCTGCTCTGCAACGGGCGCCCCTGGAGCGGCGGATTCTCGCGATTGTGGGGGAACAGAAAGCGCAGGGGGCGCACTGGGGGGTCGAGGTGGTCTCGGTTCGCTCGGGGAGGCGGCTCGCCGCGGTGAATCCGAAAAAACGGTTTGTCCCGGCGTCCACGGCCAAACTCTTTCCCGCTGCAGCAGCTCTCGCTCGCCTCGGACCGGACTTCATCTACCGCACCACGGTTGAAACAACTGCCTTGGTCAGCAGTGATGGCCGGGTGCAGGGGGATCTCGTGCTGGTCGGACGCGGCGACCCGAACCTCTCCGGGCGCGTGCTGCCTTACAACGGGCGCACTGAGCGCGAGGAGCCGGCGACGCGGGTTTTTCAGGAACTGGCGGCGCAGGTTTTCCAGCGAGGCGTGCGGTCCGTCGAAGGAAACCTCGTTGCAGATGACAGCTACTTTGTCGCGCAGCCGTATGGGACGGGGTGGGAGGCGGACGATTTGCAGTGGGGCTACGGCGCTCCGGTGAGCGCGCTGGCGATCAACGACAATGTGGTGGTGGTCCGCGTCCTGCCGGGGGCGCGCGCGGGCGAGCCTGCGAGCGTGCGCATGGAACCGCTGGCCAATTACTACCAGCTCGAGAACCGGGTTGTAACTGTTCCGCGCGCGGAACCAATCCCCGGAGGCGGCGCTCCCGCAGCGGAACGTTTGCTGGGAATTGACCGGCGGCCCGGCTCGACGCTGCTCCGATTGTGGGGGCAGGTCCCGGAGAGAGGGCCAGAGTGGACGCGCGCGCTCGCCATCGAGGACCCGCCGCGATTTGCCGGCGAAGTCTTCCGGCAGGAGCTGGCCCGTCTGGGCATCGAAATCAAAGGGACGGTTTCGGTGCGTCGCCTGGAACCGTTCGAGGTCGCGGACTTGAAGGGGGCGCCTGTCACACCCACCACGCCAAGCCCCACGACGTTCGCGGCGCATGAATCGGTTCCGCTCGCGGCGAGTTTGAAAGTGATCCTCAAGGTCAGCCAGAACCTCCATGCGGAAATGTTATTGCGAACTCTGGGGCGCGAGCGCCGCAACGTTGGCAGCGCGGACGCGGGCCTGGAAGAAGTGAGTCAGTTCATGAAGGAGATTGGAGTCTCTGAAGACGACGTTCTGCTGCGGGATAGTTCCGGGCTATCGCGGCAGAACCTGGTCACGCCCTCGGCGACGACGGCGTTGCTGCGCTCCATGTACAATTCTCCCCGCCGCGACTTGTGGATGGACTCGCTGCCCGTTGCCGGAACCGACGGGTCGCTCCAGAACCGGCTGCGCGGGCGCGCCGTGGCGGGCCGTGTGCGAGCCAAGACCGGCGCCTTGGCCGGCGTCGCTGCTCTGGCCGGTTACGCCCCCAACGCGCGCGGCGAATTGCTGGCCTTCGCCATTTTCGTCAACCATCACGACCTGCCGAACGGCGAAGTCGTCGCGCTAATTGACCGGATCGTCCAAGAGATCGCGGCAAGCCAGTAGAAAGAAAGGTCTGTGGCTTGTGGCGGCCGATGTCGGACGACGAGTTCTGCTGGCCCGCGGCGTTCGTGCGCCGTTCGTTCACGGGCTGTGGTATATTCCGGTCTCGATGGAGGAAACTGAAATCCAATTCATGCGCGCAGCGCTGGCCGAGGCCGAGCGTGCCGCAGCAGAGGGCGAAGTGCCGGTCGGGGCAATTGTCGTCCGGGGAGGGGAGATTATCGGGCGCGGCGCCAATCGCATGATCGGCTCGAATGACCCCTCGGCCCACGCCGAGATCGTGGCCATGCGCGAGGCCGCCCAGCGGCTCGCCAACTACCGCCTCACCGGCTGCACCCTCTACGTGACGCTGGAGCCGTGCGCAATGTGCGCCGGAGCGGCCGTGCTCGCCCGCGTAGACCGCCTCGTGTACGGTTGCGATGACCCCAAGGCCGGGGCGGTGCGCACGCTCTTTCGCTTGGCCGACGACCTGCGGCTCAACCACCGGATCGAGATCGCCCGAGGGGTTCTGGCGGAGGAATGCGCGGCCTGTGTCCGGGAGTTCTTCCAGAGCAAGCGCGCGCCCTGAAGATGGTTCCGAAACCAGGACGAACAATTCCCGCCGCCGTCGAGTAAAATAGATCGGCTCGGGGTAGAAGAGGGGCGTGGGATGTGACGCCGCCGCCGGTGCTCGCCGCACGACGACCCACGGAGGGAGGAACGGTATGGAAGATCAGGCCGGACAGGGACGAATCCAGAATTCGATCGAAAACCTGAAGCGACGGCTCCAGCGGGAACGGGAGGAGTCGGAAACGCTGACGCACAACCTTTCCTTCCGCCGCGACCAAGCGCCTCCGGTGGAAGACTCCCGCATGAAGAAGCTCGAAGCCGAATTGGCCGCAGCCCAAAAAGAATTGGCGGAACAGAAAGCGATCGCCGAGCAATCCAAACAGCAACTGGCCAAACAACAGACATCTCCCCAGCGCAACGAAGAACTGGCGACCGCGCAAATCCGGTTGCAGGACCAGAAAACCGCAGCGGAGCAACTCATTCAGCAACTGGCCGCGGAGCGGGATGAAAGCCGCAGCCGCCTGCGGGAGATGGAAACCTGGACGCGAACGCTCGGAGATGAGCTGGCGGCGGCGCGGCGGCAGTTGGACGAGCAACAACAGGCTGCCGAGACGATCCAACAGCTCACCGCAGAGCGCGATCAGAGCCGCGCCCAGCTCATCGAGTTTGAATTCCGAATGCCGGCGCTAGAAAAGGAGTTGGCGGCGGCGCGGCAGCAGTTGAGCGACCAACAACAAGCCGCCGAGACGATCCGTCAACTCACCGCCGAGCGCGACGAGAGCCGTGCCCAGCTCAGCGACGTGGAGTCTCGGATACAGGTGCTGGGGGAGGAATTGGCTGCGGCCCAAGAACAGTCTCGGGAGCAGAGAGAGGCGGTCGGCAACTTCATTCAGAGCCTCGAAGCCGAACGCGACGAGAAGGGGGCTCGGTTGCGTGAGCAGGACGAGCGGGCGCAGAAGCTGGAAGAGGAACTGGCCGCCACCCGCCAGCAGCTTCAGGAACAGATCAACGTAGCTGCCGCCGCGGAGAAAGCGGCGGCGGAACGGCAGGCCCTCCTGAGTCAAGGCGTCGGAGGGCAGGTCTCCGCCCCGGACAGCTCCGCCAATGGCCAGCCCGACCTATGGCGAATGGCTGCTTCTCTAACCCTGGTGCTGATGTCGAGTGATTTGCTGGCACTGAATCGCGGGTCCTGCCCGGAAACCCAGGAGGCTATCCGGGAGATTCAACTGGGGAGCCAGAAGCTCCTTGAATTTCTGCGCAACTTTAACCTCCAGACTCCTGCCCCGCAGCCCACCAAATCGGATCAACCTGCGGAGACACCTCGGGCAACCACCGGGGCCTTCGGCACGATCACCCCGGCCTAGGCTGGTGCGGCTGCGCGCACGGCAATCCTAGAAGCATCCGCCCTGTCTGACGAACACCTGCCGCCCACCGACATGCTCGGAACATCAGTGCTGTTATCCACGTCCATAAACCGGATATTGATTCCCAACGTTGGCAAGGGAGATTAGAGCGGTTTCACCGTTGGTGTATAGCGCCGTTGCCGCCGATGACGTCATTCTGAGGACCGACGCTTTTGGTCGGCCCGAAGAATCTGCTTTTCCCGCAACGGATTACTGACCTCAAAGACAAGCAGATCCTTCTCCCGCTTCGCGGGATCAGGATGACAGCATCGCGTTTTGTTATATAGCAACCCCGAAACTGGTGTAGGTAGCTGGGGATTGGCTACAGTGAGAGGCGGTGGGAGCATGCGTTGGAGCCGGCACTGCGTTCCTCACCTCTTGAAACCTCGCCTTTGGAACCTGCGATGCGGAACAAGTTGGTTCGAAGCCTTGCATCCCAGCCACCCTCAACTGACGCATGCTTGACGCGACCGCTATGGGGATCAGAGCTTGACCCGGCAGGACGGCTGGGCATAGAATCCTGAGCAGGGCGGACCTTGAAAACAACAATTCCGGGTAAGGAGCAGGAGCAATGTCAAGGCGTGTCATTTGTGCAAAGCGGAATCGAGGGGCGTTGATTCTGCTGATGTCTGTGGCCATGATTGCTTCCAGCCGCTTCCCGGTACAAGCGCAGGACACCAGCATCACCGGGGTTGTGAGGAGCGCGGCGGGCGAACCGGTGGCTGGAGCATTGGTCAAAGTAAGAAGCGAAGCGCTGGGTCTTGGATTCATGGTAGTCAGCCAGACGCAAGGCCGGTATAGCACCCCGCATCTGCTTCCGGGGCTATATTCTATAAGGTCCAGGGTTTTGGAGGCACTCAACAGAGTGAGTCTAGAGGGCCAGTCGAGGTCCAGAGCGGCCAGCAGGGGAAGATGGATCTGGTATTGAGTGCTCCCTTGCAGATCCCTCCGCGAGTGAAACGGATGACCGACGCAGATTTCGAGAAGTTGTTGCCCGAGGGAGACGCCAAACGGGTCGTCGCGGGTAAATGTGGATACTGCCATAACTTGCTGCCGGTTCTTTCGGCCAGGAAGACCCGGGCGAAGTGGCAAGAGACTGTGGATCGGATGTACGACAACCTGCTGGGCATTCATAAACCTCTGATCTCACTGAGTGACGAGGAACGGGAGTATAACGTGGTCGTGCCGGATTATCTGGCGAAAAATTTCGCGCCGGATAGTCCACAGGATTCTCGGGTTGTCAGTCAATGGTTCCTCCGCCGGGAAGGACCATCGCACCTAAACAGAAACTTGCCAGGGACGTTGCTCCAAGGCGCGGCTGCCAAATACGTCGCGATGGAGTTCACTCTGCCGCCCGGCGCTGCGCCGCGGGACATCACAGTGGATTCCCAAGGGATCGTCTGGGTCAGTGAAACGAATACCGGCAAGTTGGGGCGGTTTGACCCCCATTCGCTCACATATCGCCACATTGCATCTCCGCCTGGAAATGATCCCAAAGTTCAGTTGAATGCAGTCACGGTTGACCCGCTAGACCAGGTATGGTTGGCGGATGACGGCCCCAACGCTCGCGTTCTCCGGTACGATCCCAAAAGCGGGGAATTTGATAGTTACCCGATGCCTGAATATCCTTACCCAGTTCCTGACAATATACCCTGGGCGCGTATCGGCACGCTCCGTTTCCTGGACGGGTATGTCTGGGCAACGGGGCTAATATCTCAGCGGATACTGAGACTGAACCCCAAGACCCGAAAGATCGTCCAGTATGCCGCTCCCAGAGGTTCGTCGCCTTTTGGACTGGCACTCGGCGGGGATAAGATGATTTGGTACTCTGCCAGAATTGGCAACGTAGTCGTCAGACTGAATCCCGGCACCGATAGACTGGAACCGCATCTGATCCCCGAGGAGAGATCTGACCTTCGAGGGTTGGCGGCCGACGCCGACGGGAACCTGTGGGTGGCCGCGCTGGAGACAGGCAAACTGCTGAAATTGGACTACCGCACCGGGAATTTCACGGAATACACGCCGCCCACGGAAGACTCCGGGCCGTTTGCAATTGACGTAGACACCAAACGCAACTTGATTTGGTTCAGCGAGATTTTCTCGGACAAGATCGGGCGGTTTGATCCGAGCACCAATACCTTTGTTGAGTTTCCGCACCCGCTTGCGGATTCGGACGTGCGGCGGATCGCGATCGACCGCACCAATCCCAATCGCGTGTGGTGGTCCAGCAATCGCGGTGATAAGATCGGCTACCTCGCAGTCGTGGAGTGAACAATTTACCAATCGGACAGGCCGTCATGATCCCAAGGGAGAGACGAGAATGGATATCAAAGGCAAATCCCTGAGCTGTTGGATGGCTGCTCTTGTGTCAGTGGGCAGTCTGGTGGCCGCCGACGGCGATCTGCGGTTGGTGCAGGCCGTCAAGAACAAAGACCAGGAGGCGGTGCGTTCCCTCTTGAAACAGAATGTGGATGTGAACGCGCGCCTGGGGGATGGCTCCACGGCGCTGGCTTGGGCGGCCCACTGGGATGACCTGGAAACGGCAGACCTGCTGATTCGCGCCGGCGCGGACGTGAACGGGACGAGCGACTATGGCGTGTCCCCTCTCTGGGAGGCCTGCAACAACGGAAGCGCCGCCATGGTCGAGAAGTTGGCGAACATCGCGGCAAATACCAACACCGTCCTGCGGGGCGGGGAGACGGCGCTGATGAGATGTGCGCGCACGGGGAACGGTGACGCGGTAAAAGCATTGCTGGCTCGCGGAGCGGACGTGAACGTGAAGGATACTCAGCGGGGGCAGACACCCCTGATGTGGGCCCTGGAGGAACGGCACCCGGACGTCGTGCGGGTGCTGATTGATCGTGAAGCGGACGTCCGGGCGCGAACGAGAGGAGGTTTCACGCCGTTGATGTTTGCCGCCCGACAGGGCGATATGGACTCGGCTCGGCTGTTGCTGGGAAAAGGAGCGGACGTGAATGAAGCCAGCCAAGCCGGTCTCAACGCGTTGCTGGTGGCGGCGGACAGCGGCCGCGAAGAATTCGCAATCTTTCTGTTGCAGCAGGGTGCGAACCCGGACGCGGCGGACGCCGATGGATTGACCGCCCTACACTACTCGCTGCGGAAGGGAATCTCTGGGATGCGCGGCTCGCAACACGACCCGGGCTCGTACGGAGAAGTATCCCTTTCCTATATGTTCCGGTCCAACATGTCGGCATTGGTGAGGACACTGCTGGAGCATGGCGCGAATCCGAACGCGCGAATCGTGAAGGGAGGAGGAAGACATCAGCCGGCCAGGGCCTCGGATCGGCCCAAGTTAGCGATGGCCGGCGCGACTCCGTATTTGCTGGCTGCCGCAACCGGCGACACCAACCTCATGCGGGCACTGGCCGCCAAAGGCGCCGATCCGAAGCTGGGAACCAATGACGGTGTGACGCCGCTGATGGCGGCGGCGGGGGTGGGGATGGCCGAGGACCGTGCGAAGGAGGAACAGCAGGGCGCTCTGGAAGCCGTCCAACTGCTGGTCGAGCTGGGCGCAGACGTCAATGCGGTCAGCAAAGACGGCTGGAGGGCAGTGCATGGCGCTGCCTACACCGGGGCGAACGAAATCATTCAATTCCTGGTGGAGAAGGGCGCCCGACTGGACGTGAGAAACAAGTACGGACACACGCCGCTGGCAATCGCGGACGGGGACCCCAATTACTTGACGGACGCCTTTGAACGGCGCCTCCACCCGGATACCGCGGAACTAATTCGCAAATTGGGCGGTGACCCTCTGGCGGGTGACCCCAGTCCGGTGGCAGTAAATTCGAATCCGTGACCATTCCGGGCGCGAAATGGGGAAATTGGCGAGCCCGCGAGGTGGCATCGGGATGGAGAAACAAGGGTTATGGGGTGTCCCGCCCGTCTATTGACATCCTCCCTTGAATCTGATATACAGATGGGCAGTTAGGTGAGAGGGCGTGGCGGAAGCGAGTACTCAAATTTTCTATTGATTCCCGCATAATATAGAGTCATTCCGGCCATAAAGAAGCCTGCTTCCAGAAGGCTGAGATGAGCCTGGGACGACGGCGCATGCGGCGAAGGGTACG
>Ga0155949_1193_pt1 | contig 14238 bp, 12 predicted proteins | sample RifCSPlowO2_02_FD_107603 | JGI IMG/M metagenome (GOLD analysis project Ga0155949, IMG submission 107603) | Acidobacteria bacterium RIFCSPLOWO2_02_FULL_61_28
GATCCGGGTAGCGCCGGATATACTGCTCGATGATGCTGGTCATCTGTTGCGTGGCTGAGCGGATGTCCTGCTCGCGATCGCCAGTGGCCGAAAGCTCTAACGCCTTCTCGAAGAGAATGCAGAACCGGCGCGACGCAGCGTCCCAGACGCAAAAGGCAGGGACTACCGCGGCTCCCGTGTGCAGAGCCACGCGCGCGATTCCGGCGGTCGTCGAAGCCGGAATCCCGAAAAAGTTTACGAACACACCTTCATCCAGACTCGTATTCTGATCCGCCAGAATGCCGACCGTCTCGTTTTTGGCGAGGGCCGCGAGCATCCCGCGGGCGGCGTCGCCCTTGTCAATCAGTCTGTTTCCGGAAAGCATCCGATAGCGATTGACCAGGCGGTCGAGCCGGCGATTGTCGAGCGGACGGTACAGGATGTGAATCGGATAGCCGTATAACGCATGGGCGAATGCGCCGAGTTCCCACGGCCCGAGATGCGCCGTGAGGAACAGAATACCCCGACCCTGGGCGCGCGCCGCTTCGTAATTCTCCAAGCCATGAACCGTGACGACGTGGCGAACGTTCTCGGAGGTGAGGCGGGGGAAATGGGCACACTCGGCCAGCAAGCGTCCCAGGCTGCGGTAAACGCCGCGCGAGATGGCGCGCCGCTGGGAAGCCTCCAACTCCGGGAGCGCCATCCGCAAGTTCTGATCGGCGATGCGGCGGAAAAGCGGCGTGGCGCAATACAACACATGGGCCAGCGCGGCGGCGACCCCGTGCGCCGCGGGACGAGGCAGCCAGCCCAAGACCTTCAGGAGGGACCAGCCCGCAACGTATTCCAGCAGATCGCGCATCCGGAGGGAGAGGAAAAACCGCAGAGTCTCGGACGGATGTCTACGGCGCCTTCTTGGTCTGGCTGGCGGAGTATTTTGTCAGGAGCTGAAGCAGCGGCTGCGCGGCGCGGGGCGAAGCGACAGTTCCCTCGATTAATAATTGGCGCGCCGAGATTTTTCTGCCGTAGAGGGCTTCATTGTCGTCGCCGGAAGGCCGCAGGACCGCGCCGTTCAGAGCCAGGCCGCCAAACAAGCCCTTGCTGCGGGAATAGCTCAGGACTTTGGCCGTCATCTGCGCGTCGGTGGCGGCGCTGGCGTTGCGTCCCACCGGACCGGCGGCCACCGCGGCGTCGGCCCCCAGCGTAAATTTGTCTTGGAGAAGCTTCTCCATGCCGTCCGGGTTCATAATGAGCAGTACGTAGTCGGTCGCCGAAACCCCTAGTTGAAGGCCGAAGCTCCCGCCCGACATCGAGAAGCCGGAGGGCGGTCCCCACGCTCCTTTGCCCCGGTTCTTGCGGCAAAGGACAAATCCGGCTCCGTGCTGGCCTCCAAAGCCGATGGCCAGCTTCTTGACGCTCGGGATAATGCCAACGCACGCGGCGCGCGCCAGCAAGTCCTGGGGGACGCCCTTATCGGGCGTGTCCATGATCTGCTGAAACACCCTGTGCGCGTCCTCGAGCCGTTCTTCCTGCTTGGTGGCTGCCCAGCCCGTGCCGGCCGTCGCCAGAATTACCCCAGCCCAAATTGCTGTTCTCCATTGGCGCATTGTTCACCTCCGGAAGTCGCCAGGCGAAACGAGTTCGCTTCCTTGATCCATAGCGATTATACGGGAAGTTTGGAGCGATGGATAGAGGAAGGGGCTTGTCGAGAAAGGTGCATGACACTTTGACAGGGTGTGTGACCAAGACGAAGGGCTCCACATTTCATCCCGCCGCTGCACGCCGCGGATTCTACGGTCCGGCGACACTTCTTGTGTTCCCAGAGTTCCACTTTGTGTATCTTCGCAGGGGCGGGAACCACTTGACAAGTTGATATGGTCATGCAAACCTTGCTTTAATCGGGGCAAGAATTTGGTCAGGAGGCAATCCATGAACGGGAGAAGTCTTCGTCAACTGAGGAACTGTGTGTGGATCGGGTTTTTTGTAATCGGCACGTTGTCCGTTTCAGCGCAACTGCCGACGGCCACAATCCTGGGCGTGGATGGAATCCGAGAGTACCGCGTTGAGACCAATTCGTTTAGCGCCGAATAGGGCATGGCCATGGGAAGCCAGATAATGGTCGTGAGCAAGAACGGAACCCATACGTTTCACGGCACGCTCTTTGAGTACCTGAGAAACGATAAGTTGGACGGCCTCGGGACCGTCGCCGATACCAAAGGATATGTCTGGGCCGGGGGCAGGGACCTGCTCGGGTTCAATGTGCAGACGCAGCAATTCAAGGTTTTTCCCAAGCCGAAAGGGTGGCCGACTTTCAACAACGGAAAAGGGAGGGATTCCAAGGGCAACGTGTGGGCTTCCCAGCCAACCGGACTCCACCGGATTAATTTTGAGACGGGCGAATATACCGAGTTTAAGGCCGTCACCGAAATGGGAAGATCATACGATATGACCGTGGACGCCGAGGACAATGTCTGGTTCGCGCAAATCGCCGTGGATAAGGTGGGCTATTACGAAGCTCGCACTGGGAAAATGGGCGAAGTCAGCATGCTTCCTCTGGATGAACCCCTGAGCCAGAAGGACCGCGAAATCGGCGCGCGGGCCGGCCGCGGCTGGACCACGGCTGCGCCGCTTTATCAGAAAGGTCCGCGGAGGATGGACGCCGATCGAAACGGCAATACCGTGTGGGTTGCGCAATACTGGGCGAGCCGGCTGGCGAAGATAGACATCCACACCAAGAAGGTAACGGACTATAAGCTGCCGGACGGATACCGGTACGCTTACTTGTACGATACCGACGTGGACAAGAACCACATGGTCTGGTTTTCCATGGCAAACGCAGACCGCTTTGGAAAATTCAATCCGGTTACGGAACAGTTCACCATCTTTGAGCTGCCCACGCGGGGAACCAACGTCCGGCACATTTGGGTGGACAACAGCACCACTCCGCCATCGCTGGTGATTCCCTACATCGGGGCCAACAAGATTGCCCGCGTGCAGTTCCGAACCAACACGGCGCGTTGAGCGGAAGTCACGGACTGTTTCCTGCTGCGAAGAATCCGCGAGTAAGCAGCGCCGGCTTGGAGCTTAGAGCATTTTCACCGTTGATATATAGGGGATGAAAGTCGTCAGGGCATGGCTTCAGCCATGCCGAGAAGCCGCGTCGTTTCGGCCGGGCTTTAGCCCCTGAGGTACGTCCCTCAGCGGCTGAAGCCGTAAGGAAGAGGAGTTGATTTGACACGCCCTCCGGCACGACTGAAGTCGTGCCCTGACGTCCCGACGTCCTCTACACTAACCCTGAAAATGGTGTAGCAATCGCTCGCCAATGGCAGACATCCGCTTCTACCGGGATTTCGCGTTCCAATACGGCGTTCTCGAAACCGTCTCACCCCTCATCCGGCGAATGGTCGCCCGGAATCCGGGACTCTTTACAGGCCACGGCACGACCACCTACATCGTTGGCCAGGGGCGAGTGGCTCTGATTGATCCGGGACCAGCGCTCCACAGCCACGTCGAGGCGCTCCTTCACTCGTTGCGCGGCGAGACGATCACCCAAATCTTGATCACGCACAGCCATGCAGACCATTGGCCGGCGGCGGCGGAAATCCAACGCGCTACTGGAGCGCGCATCTATGGCTTCGGACCCCGGAGAAGCAAGCAGGGTGCGTCCGGCGAGGAAATCCCGGACTACAGCTTTCTTCCGGATCAGACGCTTCGGGACGGCGATGTGCTGGAGGGACCCGGCTGGCATCTCGCGGCAGTACACACGCCGGGCCATGCCTCCGACCATCTCTGCTTTTCGCTTGCCGAGGAGCGCGTGCTGTTCTCCGGCGATCACGTCATGGGTTGGTCCACGAGCGTGATCATGCCGCCCGACGGGAACCTGGGCGATTACATGCTCTCGCTGGAGAAGCTCGTCCACCGGAATGACGCGACCTATTTGCCGGCGCATGGCCCGGCGATTCTTGATCCGAAGCCGCACGTCCACGCCTTCATCGAGCATCGCAAAGAGCGAAGCGCGGCGATCCTGCGGCGGCTCCGCGAAGGCGATGCGGCAATCCCGGAGATCGTAAAGGCTGTCTATGTCGGGCTGTCTCCCGGACTGCGGTGGGCGGCGGCCCAGTCCGTGCTGGCTCATCTGATCGAACTCGTCCGACTGGAACAGGTCGAATGCGGCGGTCCCCCAACCACGGACCGGCGCTACCGCCTGCGGCATGGCTCCCGGAGTCAGTAGTACGCGAAGGTCCCTGTGGATGCGAGCCGTGCCGGCACAAAGTAGTAGGTGCTGATTGGGCTTGCCTGGACGAAAACGGTGGAGTCGAAATCGGAAGTGGTCTAGAATTAGCGGAGCGGGCCGGTAGCTCAGTCGGTAGAGCATCTGCCTTTTAAGCAGAGGGTCCCGGGTTCGAGTCCCGGCCGGCTCACCAAACCATTCTCTTGGTTCGGGTGCGTTCGCCTCCCGATTTTTCCTTCGCGGAACGGGTTCTTACCGCTTTCACCCGTCTTAGTTTTAGAAAACCCGCCTTAAGAACTCTCACCCAGGCCGCAACTCGGGGAGGATAACGCCGGTTTCGTTCTGAACTTGCCAAATTCGTGTGTGTAAGCGCAGAGATGCTGCCGATAAAGGAATGTGAAGGAGAAAGGGATTCCCTGGGAGTGCGCCTTCTGTGGTACGAGGGACCTCGGCGAAGAAAGGACCTTTTCCCTATTGCGAGAAGAGGACCAAATGACGTAGAAATACGGAGGAGGCTGAAATTCTGTGCTGACGGATTGGAGAAGAGAGGCGGCATTGCAGGGGGGGCCCGAATCGAGGGAAGGTGTCACGGGAACCATCCTGATTGTGGACGACGATGCCGCCTACCGCAAGCTGATGATAGGCATGCTGCGGACGCACGGGTTCGAGGTGTTCGCCGCCAGTGACGGCGAGGATGCTCTCTCCGAATTCGCGCACCACGAACCGGATCTCGTGTTGTTGGATGTAGATATGCCCCGCTTGAACGGGTTTGAGGTCTGCCGGCGGCTCAAACAGAAACCCGAGTCGCGTTTGACACCGGTAGTGCTGGTCACGGGCCTGTCGGCGACCGAGGATCGCATTCGCGGACTGGAGGCGGGCGCGGACGACTTTCTGAGCAAGCCCGTGGACCGGAACGAACTGCTGGCCCGGGTGCGCTCCTTGCTGAGCTTGAAGGCTTATACCGACGAATTGGAGCGGGCCGAGTCGGTGGTATTCGCTTTGGCGCGCAGCATTGAAGGCAAGGATCCGTACACGGAAGGACACTGCGAGCGCTTGGCGGAGTATTCCTCCCGGCTCGGCAAACGGATCGGTTTGTCGCCCGAATACATTACGGCGCTGCGCTGGGGCGGGATCGTGCACGACATCGGCAAAGTGGCAGTGTCCGAAGCCATTTTGCTCAAACCGGGCCCGCTCACTCCCGAGCAGTGGGCCATCATGCGGCAGCATCCGGTGACGGGCGAGCGCATCTGTTCGCCGTTGCGGTCATTTCGGTGGGTGCTTCCCATCATTCGTAATCACCACGAGCGGTACGATGGGTCGGGGTATCCCGACGGCTTGCAAGGGGAGAAGATTCCCGTGACGGCGCGCGTCTTGCAGATTGCCGACGTCTATGACGCGCTGACCACCGAGCGCCCTTACAAGCGCGCCCTGTCGCACGATGAGGGCATGGTAACCATGGAGCAAGAGGTCCAGCGCGGCTGGTGGGACCCCGCCCTGTTTGCGCAGTTCCGACAGATGATGGCCGAACGGCGTGAGAATGTGAAGGGATAAGACCGGCCGAAGTGTGCCCTCCGGGCCGATGACCGAAGAGCCAGCCATGGAAGAAATCCAAGCCAAGCTCCGACGGATCGAGCGACGCGATTGGTGGCTGTGGTGTACTACCCTTGCCATCATCGTCGTGCTGTCCCTGGGCTTTTTCTCCCTGGCACTGCTCGGAACCCCGGCGGAAGATTCTCTATTGCCGCTCACCCGTCTATGGCAGGCCGCTTTGGCGCTCTTGGGCCTGGTATTGCTCTTCAGCGGTTATATCGTTTACCAGCAGATTCAGATAAAGAAGCTGCGGTCCGATCTGGCCGAGCAGGTGGAGGAGGGAACCCGGCTTCAGACGCAAACAACCGAGTTGCAACGCTTCAGCTTGCTCGATCCCGTCACCGGCCTTTATAATCGGCAATTTCTGGAGCAGCACCTGGCGACCGAGGTGGCCCGCTCCCTCCGGCATGGCCATGCCCTGAACGGTCTGGTCGTGAACCTCACGCTGTTCGGCGAGATCGCCGACCGGCACGGCGTTGCGGGAACGGAGCTGCTGCTCCGGGAATTCACCCAACGCCTGCGACGTTCGGTTCGGAGTTCGGACTTGCCGGTGCGTTTGGGGGAGGATGAGTTCCTGGTCTTGCTCACGGAATCGAGCATTGAGCGCGTCCCGCACGTCTTGGCCCGTATGAGCGGCCTGGAAGTGGAGATCGAAGGGGAACGGATTCCGGTGACTCTGGCCGCCGGCTGGGCCGCCTACCAACCGGGCGAGCCGACCGATCAGTTTCTGGAGCGCCTGGAGTGGGAGATTGCAGAGGACAAGCGCACGGGCGCCTCGGCGCAGGCCATCCGGCGCGCCAATTCCGAGACGCGCCGGAGCCAAGACGTCGAGGCACTGGGACGGCTGGCGGGGAAGCTGGCCCATGATTTCAACAACTTGCTGAGTCTAGTGAAGGGGTACAGTGAGCTGGTGCTCGACAACCTGGGCCGGGGGGATCCGTTGCGGGAGTACGTCGAGCAGATCCATGAAGCCAATGAATTGGCAAACTCCTTGACCCGCCAATTGCTGGCCTTTACCCAAAACGGCGTCGTGACCCCCGAAGTGTTGAATCTCAACACGGTTCTTGTGGACATGCGGATCATGCTCCAGCGGCTGATGGGAAAAGATATTGAAGTGGTCACCCGGCTGGGGGGGGAAGTGGGACGGGTCAGTGGAGTCCGAGGCCAGATCGAGCAAGCCCTCCTGAATCTGGCCGTCTACGCCCGCGATATGATGCCGAGCGGAGGGAAGTTCTTGCTCGAAACGGCCAATGTTGAATTGGATGAAGCCTATGCCCATTGGCATCCGGGCGCTCGGCCGGGGTCTTACGTCTTGCTTGCCGCGCGCGATAATGGCGCGGGAGTCGAGTCGGAACTGCTCTCGCAGATTTTTGAGCCGTTCTCCCCCTCCAAACAAAAGAGGAAAGGCAGCGGGCTGGGCTTGGCAGCCGTCTATGGGATTGTCAAGCAGAGTGGCGGGTATATCGCCGTAGAAAGTACACCGGGACGGGGCACCGCTTTTGAGATTTATTGGCCCCGCGTCGAGGAACCTGTGGAGGCACGATAGCTGGAGTGAGCCGGAAAGCCGTGTAGGACACGGGACCCGATCTGACGGGATCGGCCATGCGGCATGGTGCAGGGACTATGACCGGAAGCGAACCACCCAAGATTCTCGTTGTGGATGATGATGAGTTGGCGCTGGTCGTTATGCGCAAGCTCCTGGAGGCCGAGAATTGTGCGGCCGATGTTTCCTCTTCGCCGCAGGATGCGCTCACCAAGCTTCCGGGAACCCGCTACGATGCCATCCTGTGCGACATGTGGATGGGCGAGATGAACGGCAAGGAGTTCTACCAGCAGCTCAAGAAGGACTTCCCGGACTACTTGCGGCGGATCATCTTCGTCACCGGCGACCTGGCCTCGGAGTCCACCTGGGAGTTTATTGATGAGCGGCACCTGCCGTACATCCTGAAACCCTTCAGCCGTCCGGAGCTGCGCCGGAGACTGCAAGAAGTCATTGGAGACCGGCTGGCTGTGGCCGCTCCGCAGACCGCGGCGGCGCCTCCCTGGGATGGGGTGGAACGACGGCAGAGCCGCCGCTTCACGGTCCGGGGGAAGGTGCGGGTTCGCCGGAAAAAGTGGGCGGTGGGCCAGCCCGACGTCTTCGCGGTCTCCAATGCTTGCCGCGAAGGCCTCTTCTTCGTTGCCTCCCGTGAGTACCGCGTCGGCACAGAGGTTTGGGTGGCGTTTCCGTTTACCGGCCGGGACGACGACATCGAGCAAGAGGGATTTGTGGTTCGAGTCGAACTGCTTACCGAAGGCCGCTGGGGCGTCGCCATTGCGATGGGGGAGGCGGCGGAGACGGCCCGCCTCAAGTTCGAGTGTTCCCAGGAGGATGCCCGACGCCGCAATATCCTGGTCCGCACAGCCGACCAGTCCCCCAAGCCGGGCTCCGCGTCGGAAGCGGACGGTTCCGGGACCACCCCCGCCGAGGAGGAAGCCCGCCGGTTGGGCGAGGAACTGGAGCAACTGAAAGCCACGCATGATCGCGTCATTGACCAGCGGGACAGCATGGCGGAGCAGGAAGCCGCGCTGCGGAGTCAATTGGCGGAGCTGAGCACCGCGAAATCGGCCATGACCGAAGTTGTTGACGCGCTCAAGACACAAATGGAAGATGCCCAGAAAAAAATGGCCGAAGGGGAAGAGTATCGCTTCCAGGCCACGCATGATTCGCTGACGGGCGTCGCGAACCGGGCCGCGATCATGGATGCCCTGAAACGGGAGCTCCTCCGTGCCCAGCGCGAGGGGACTGCGGTCGGTGTTCTGTTGGCCGACCTCGACCATTTCAAGAACGTCAATGACGTCTACGGGCATCTGGCCGGAGACGCCGTGTTGCGGGAGGTTGCCCAGCGCATTAACGCCGCCGTGCGCACCTACGACGCGGTGGGTCGGTACGGAGGAGAAGAGTTTCTGGTCGTCCTCTCCGGGGTCGAGGACGAGCCCGTGCGGCACGCAGAGCGAATTCGGGCACTGGTGAGCGCCGAGCCGGTCGTCACCGCCGAGGGGTCTATCCCCGTTACACTCAGCCTGGGTGCAGCCATCAGCAGCGACGACCTGATCGAACCAGAAGCGATTCTCCGAGCCGCTGATGCGGCGCTGTATCGGGCCAAGCGCGCCGGCCGCAACCGGGTCGTGGCCGCTTCTGCTCCAGCCGGGGCGGAAGATCCGCCCGCATAGCTGGCGGCGGTAACCATCGAACGCTACGACGCCGCTAGAGCCCCAAGGATTTGGCTGCGCGCTTCCGGTCCGCAGCTTTCACCCAGAGAATCGCGCCATAGCGGCCCTCGCCCGCGCACAGCGCGTCTATCGCAGTGACGTTGATCTTGGCGGCCGCCAGCTTGGCCAGAACATCAGAGATCGCGCCCACCCGATCTTGCCCTTGGATCAGAAAACCAGTCTTGCGCGGGCTGAGCTTCAGCTTCGCTTTCCGCGCCGCCTGGACAAAGGCAGCGGGGTCTTCCGGGATGAAATCCAACTGGGAGCGCCGTCCGCTGGGGAAGCCGGAGAACGCCAGGAGATTGATCCCCGCCGCCTTGAGCGAGTCGAGGGCGCGGCAGGCTTCGCCGGGCTTGTTGGGGGTCTCGGTATAGTAGTAATCCACTTGTCGAATCGTCTCGGACATCGTTCCTCCTCTACTGCACAGTTTGTGTGCCTATCCTAACTCAAAGTGGGGGTCATTGTTGCGGGAACTTTTCCGGTCCGTCCAGCCATTCCGCAAGGGTACGGGTGATTTCGGCCTGAATTGGCGGGTCGCTTCCAAATCCGGAGAACCAGACGATCCCTGGTTCCTGCCGAAACCAGGTCGTCTGCCGTTTGGCGTATTGCCGCGTTGCCGCTTGCGCGTAGCGCACCGCGTCCCGCAAGCTGATCTTCCCCAAGAGGTAATCGAGCGTCTGGCGGTAACCGTGCGATTGAAACGGCGGGGCGGTGGCGGCGTACCCTTTCGCCAGCAGGTCGCACACCTCATTGACCAAACCCCGGTCAAACAGGGCTTGCGTGCGGTGGTTGATCCGTTCGTAGAGTTCGGCGCGGGGCGGGTTCAAGCCCAGTTTCAGGACCGCATAGCCAGCCAGCGCTTGCCGCCCCTGGTGATGGAGTTCCGACATGCGATTGCGCGCGAGAAGGCAGACCTCGATGGCTCGGATGGTTTTGGGAACGTCATGGGGGTGGATGTGAGAGGCAGAGACCGGGTCCAGCCGCCCTAAGAGGCGATGGACGTAACCGGGTCCTTTCCGGGTCTCTCGTTCGCGCAGCCGTTCTCGCAATTCCGGATGGCGGGCCGGCCCGGCAAACAACCCGTCAATGAAGGCGCGCAGATAGAAGCCGGTGCCGCCCACGACCAGGGGCAACCGGCCGCGGCCGGTTACTTCCGCCAGAACCTCCCGGGCGCGGCGCGCATATTCGCCCGCGGAGAATTGTTCCGCCGGCTCCAGAATGTCCAACAAATGGTGCGGAATGCCCTCTCGTTCGGCCGGCGACGGCTTGGCCGTGCCGATGTCGAAGTTCCGGTAGAGTTGCAGGGAGTCGCAATTCAGGATTTCGCCGTGGAACTGTCGGGCGAGGTGGAGGGCGAGGCTGGATTTTCCGCTGGCGGTGGGGCCGACGATTGCTGCCAGGGGAGCCACGACGGCCGGCTTTCGGTTCATAATCAGGAGAAAGCCATCCGGAGATACTTCCACCAGACCCACAAGACCAGCGCGAGCAACAACACCAGCGCGCCCAGCAGTCGCTGTCGTGGAATCTCCATGAGATGTTCGGACTTGCTCAGCTCATTATGGAATCGGGCGCGCCACGATTGCAAGCCGCGGGCAGACCAAGCTTGAGCCATGCAGGGCAACGGAGACGCCCCGCGCCGGGGCTGCCCTTATCCGCTGAAACTCTGAATCGCCCGCTGTTCGTTTTCGTGGGCCTCAAAAACCGTCAACAGCTTGGTGACCGTCAACAGATCATGAAGCTTCTTCGTCAAGTTCAGCAGCTTCAGTTGCCCGCCCTGATTGGTTAGGCTGGCGTAGGCGCGGACGAGTTCACCCACTCCCGAGCTGTCTATGTAACCCACATTCCCCATATTCAGTAGGATCTTCTTGATGCCCGACTGGATTAGCTCGCGGATTTGAGTCCGAAATTGCTCGGTATCTTCCCCCAGCGTCAGTCTCCCTTGCAGATCCACAACGGTCACGCCATCAACGATTCGAGTCGTGATCTTCATTTGGTCTCCTCTTTCCCCGCGGAATTGAAAAAACAGTGACGAGTGACCAGTGAAAAGTGACGAGCAAAGTGCTCGCCAATAGGAGCGGGTTTCTCATCACGGGTCACTCATCACTGGGCACTGTATGTTCCGCGCGCGGCGCGAATTGCTTTTCTTTTGACTTCCGACTTCTGACTCCTGACTTCTGTCTTCTGACTCCTGTCTCACCCCGTTCGCCCCACGAGCAGGAGCGTAATATCGTCGGTTTGGGGATGGCCTCGAGTGAACCGTTGAATGGCCTCGAGCAGCTTGGATTCCAGATGGAGCGCTCCGGCCGGCGCTTCCCGCCGGATGACTTCCTTCACCCGTTCTTCGCCGAGCATCTCTCCGTCTGCGTCTTCGGCTTCCATCAACCCGTCGGAGTATACGACCAGCATATCGCCCTTCCTGACTTCCAACGGAGCGGACTGAAAACAAACGGAATCGAACGCGCCGAGCAGGAGATTGTTCGAAGGGAGTTCCTCAATTTCGCCGCTCGCCGCCCGAAACAGGTACGCGGGGTTATGTCCGGCGCTGATGTACTGCCCCACGCCCGCCCTGTCCAAAACGAACAAGAACAGGGTCGCGAAGCGGTTGCTGGTCGTTTTTTCGCAGAGATACTTGTTCAGTTGATTGAGCGCCTCCGCCGGCTTCAATCCGGCGCGAATCTGCATGTCCAGACACCCGAGAATCATCGAACTCAATAAGGCGGCGGCGAGCCCTTTGCCGGCCACGTCGGCCAGGACTCCCAGAAGCTCCCCCGGATTAGGGGAGGGGAAATCATACAGGTCCCCTCCCACGTGCCGGGTGGGTTTCGAGAAGGCGCGGAGGCAGAAGTTTTCGAACACGGGAAGACTCTGGGGCAATAGGTTCCTCTGTGTTTCTTGCGCCAGGTTTAGCTCCTGCTCCAGCTTCTTGCGTTCGTCGAGAGTCTTGAGGATTTCCAACTTTTCGAGGACATTCCCGGCCTCTTCCGCCAGCTTATTCAGGATTTTCTGGTCCAGGGCCTTGAGCGTATGCATGACCCGCGTGCTGTCTAAATAGAGAATTCCCAGCAGGGCGGGGGAATCTCCCTGCGAGGGAATTCCATAGAGCGGCAAACAGGCGATCGCGCTCAGTCCCATGGCGACGATGCTGGTCTGTTCGGCAAATTTCTCGTGGATTCCTTCCACCATGAATACGGGCTTGCCGTCGGCGAACACCTGGGCCACGACACTCTGGCTGGTTTGGAACTCGGATTGGGCCAATTCCCGGCCTTTCCGATTGATCCCGGCGGCGTATTCAAAACGATCCCCTTTCCGAAGCAGGATAAACCCGCGCTCGGCTCCGCTGATCTTGAGGGTTGATTCAAGAATCTGCTGGAAAGTCTTCTCTGGGGTGAAGACATTTCCCCACTGGTACTGAAAATCCAAAATGAAGCCGATCTTCTCCAGGTCCGACAACGCCGATGGCAGGGCCAGCGTCAGGTCCGAAATGGACTTCTCCAGTCGAATTGCCTGCGCTTCGCGGAGCGCCGTGTGGAAGTCCGCTTCGCCGGCGAAGTAGAACAGCGTGAGCTGGTCCTGGCCGAATGAAATCCGGTCTCCATCCCGCAGCAGGGCCTGCTCTTCGATCCGCTCATCGTTCAGGTAAGTGCCGAAAGCGCTCCCGAGGTCCGCCACCGTGTAGCCACGCTCCGTCCTGGCGATCATGGCGTGACGCCGGGAGATATACGCATTGTCGAAAACGATCTCGGCGTCGGCCTTTCTACCCACCACGACCTCCTGGTTCGTCAGCGCCAATAGCTGTTCCTGGCCGTCCAAATCCTTCCATTGGAGGCGAGGTTGGGGCAGGGTCTTACGGCTTTTCGACTCCTTTGTATCTGGCATGGCGTCCATGGCGCTAGACCCGACTGCCGAACCGCAGTCGCTACCTTATCGGAGTGGTTCGCACGAAAGTCCCATATGCCGAGCGGAGCACTTTCGCGGCTATCTTAGGACTCACCCAAGGGCAAGTCAATATTTATGATTGCGGAAAACCCTGTTGCGGGTGGAAGGTCGGGCGGGACATCAATTGTCCGTAAGGGACAGGTTGTACAGGTAGACGAACCGGAGCCGGACGTCGGACCCAGGGAATTCCGCCGGCAGGGCGGGGAAGGGTGTGGAGAGGCGGATGCTGGCCAGGGCGGCGCTGTCGAGCGACTGCGTCCCGGAACCGACGCGAAGAACCAGGTCGGGCACTTTGCCGTCGCGCAGGATCGAGAACTCCAGGGCTACTCGTCCTTGCTTTCCCAGGCGGGCGATCTCCGGGATCACCGAATACCAGTTCCGGCGAACCAGCAGGTAGATTCGCAGCAAGTACGGCTGGAAATCCACCCCCATCGTGTCGGAGAGAATCTGCGGGCCGGGGATGTTCATGTTGGGGTTATTGGGGTCATTGTCGGGAATCCCGCCCGGCACACCGGCCCCGCCTCTGGTGGCGTTTTGCCGGGCCAGCCCGCGCAAGATGGCGTCGGTTCCGCGTTCCGGCGCGGTGAATGTTGGAAACTGCAACTGGGCCTGCGACGGCTCCGGCGTAGGCTTCGGGTCCGGAACCGGCTCGAGCTTCGGTCCCTGCGAAGATCCCCCGGGCGGCTCCCTGGCCGGTTCCCGGAATTCCGGCAGGCCAATGGGCGGCAATTGGCGCGCCAGCAGGTCTTTCTCATCCGGCCTCGTCCCCAGACCCGGCTGTTTCGGAGGCACGGGAGGCGGGACTGGAGGTTGAGGGAGGCGCGGCATTACAGGCCGCTGGGCCGGCGGTTCAACGAGTGGCTTGGCTTGCGGCGCCGGTTGAACCTTCGGCGGCTGCACCTTGGGCGCCTCCTGCGGCTCGTAAAGCATCGTCACGTCTTTAGGCGGTGGTGGATTTTCAAAGACCTGGCCGGGGAAGAGGCGCTGGAAAATATCGGGGTTCGTCACAACGATCAAAATAACCACGAGGTGCACGATGACGGAGACAAAAAAGGTTTCCCGGATGCGCGCGGAGGTGCGCTCATCCGCCTCGCCAATGCCCACGATCAAGTTGGGGGCGAAATCCGTTTTCGGTTTCGGGTCGTCCAGGTCCAAACTCATATTTTCCGTGGCACGCTGAGCGCGAGGTCAGGTTCCTAGAATCGCTGCCGGAACGGGAACGATCCCCGTCCCAGCGTGTTTCACCAGACGGT
>Ga0155949_1073_pt1 | contig 13694 bp, 12 predicted proteins | sample RifCSPlowO2_02_FD_107603 | JGI IMG/M metagenome (GOLD analysis project Ga0155949, IMG submission 107603) | Acidobacteria bacterium RIFCSPLOWO2_02_FULL_61_28
GTTCTGAGCGAACCCAAGAAGCGCGAGATGTATGACCGGATGGGGTATTACGCCGAGACCGGGCCGCATCCCGGACCGGCGGGCTCCCGCGGTTCTGAGCGAACCCAAGAAGCGCGAGATGTATGACCGGATGGGGTATTACGCCGAGACCGGGCCGCATCCCGGACCGGCGGGCTCCCGCGCGCAACGTCCCGTGGATTTCAGCGGATTCGACTTCTCCGACTGGCCCGGGGCCGAATCGGGCGCGGGCGGCTTTCGGGATGTCTTCTCGCAATTCTTCCGCCGGGCCGAACCGGAACAGCCGCGACCCGAACGCGGCAGTGACCTCGAATACCACGTACAGATCGGCTTCTGGGATGCGATCCGGGGAACGACGGTTCGGCTGAACGTGATGCGGCAGAGACCCTGCCCGAGTTGCCAGGGAAATGGGGGCACGGGGCGCGAGATCACCTGCCCGGAGTGCAAAGGCGCGGGCAACACAACCAAGATGATGGCCAACATGCGATTCACCGGGCCGTGTCCGCGCTGCCGCGGGACCGGGCGGGCGCAGGACCTTTGCCCAAGCTGCCAAGGGGAAGGACGGCGGCCGGAGTCGGAAGCCCTGGAGGTGCGGATTCCGGCGGGAGTGCAGGATGGATTCCGCGTGCGGATCGCCGGCAAGGGGAATGCCGGACAGAGCGGTGCTCCGAGCGGCGACCTGTACATCATTACGAAGGTGGCCCCGCATCCGTTCTTTGAGCGCCGCGGCGATGACATCTACACCCTGGTCCCCGTCACCGTCTCGGAAGCGGCACTGGGCGCCAAGATCGAGGTGCCCACGATTGATCAGAGCCGGGCGCTGCTGCGCATTCCGCCGGGCACCGCCAGCGGGCAGAAGTTCCGCCTGCGCGAGAAGGGGGTCACCTCACTCAAGACCGGCCGACGGGGCGATCAATACGTCGAGGTGCAGGTCCAGGTTCCCCGGCTGGCCGATGAACGCTCCAAGGAAATTTTGCGCGAACTGGCCCGGTTGAATCCGGAAAACCCTCGCTCTGACCTGTATCGGCAACTGTAAGTGATCCGGAATATTGAATCCGTAATTCGGAATCAGTTCAGTGGCCCGGAGCCGGGAATTCCGAATCCCGGCCATGACTGCCATGCGGAAACGACAGCGGAAAAAAGCGGCCTACATGATCTCGGCCGTCGCCGAGAGCTACGGGATTCATCCGCAGACCTTGCGCCTCTATGAACGCGAAGGATTGCTGAAACCCTCGCGCACCGAGGGCAACACCCGGCTTTACTCGGACGAGGACATCGAGCGGCTCGAAACAATTTTGAGCCTCACGCGCGACATGGGAGTCAACCTGGCCGGCGTCGAGATCGTCCTGAACATGCGGGAAAAAATGGAGCGGATGCAAAAGCAGATGCAGGAGTTTGTGGACCTGGTGCAGCGCGAGATGCGGAACTATCCCGCCGCAGGCCACGAGATTCCGCACGCGCTGGTGCGGGTGATGCCGCGTCCGGTCATCCCGGCCGCTGCCAAGAAGCGGTAGCCGTACCGTTCCGTCTTTCCCGACACGCATTGCACCGGCCGCAGCTATCGATTCCCTCTGTGGGTCGGGTCAGGAAACCGCATGAAGTTTGCCCAATTAAGGCCCCGGATTCGATTATTGATTCTCGATCTGGACGGCACGCTCATTGACTCGAAGACCGACCTCGCCTTGAGCGTCAACGCCACGCTGCGTCATCTGGGGCGGCGGCCGCTCGATGATGAAACGATCTACTCTTACGTCGGGCAAGGGGCGGAGGCGCTGATCGCGCGGGCTATCGGGGACGGGGTCACCCTGGAGGAAGTCAGCCGCGGCCTCTATTTTTTCCTCGACTACTACCGGCGGCATAAGTTAGACAACACCACCCTCTACCATGGCGTTCGGGAAAGTCTCGCACGGCTCGCCAACGGCGCCGAGAACCGCATCCTCGCCATCCTGACCAACAAGCCCGTTCGGGTGAGCCGGGAAATTCTCGATGAACTGGACCTGCTTCCTCTCTTCCGCTTTGTTTATGGCGGCAACAGCTTTGAGAACAAGAAGCCGGACCCGGTGGGGGTCCATGCGCTGCTGGGCGAAACCGGTGTTCCGCCGCGAGAGGCCATGATCGTGGGAGACTCGGACGTGGACATCGCGACCGGGGCGAAGGGCGGCATCTGGACCTGCGGCGTAACCTACGGTTTCGGAACCCTCGCGCTGGATTCGAACCCGCCCGATCTGGTGGTGGACAGCTTGCCGGAACTGGCCGACGCCCTGATGGATGTCATGGAGCATGAACCCAAGAGATAGCCCCCCTGGTCGTCTCCCCAAGGGGCGTTCTTGGCAGGAAGGTAGCCGTGTCCTGATCCGCGCTGCCTCCGTTTCCTGCTCGGCTCCGCTTTGCCCTCCACAACTATCCTGCGAATTCTGTGTTCGCAAAGATGCAGGGGGTCGGGGCGGTTTCCAGTTCCGTGGTAACCTTTTGGGAGCCTCGGGAGTCTATTCTTAAAGGGGCAAGCGAGAACAATCCGATGCGCTTAGTGCAAGCACCCCTTGGCCCGCCCTCCCAACCGAACTCCGCTCGCAGGTCCAGGGCTTCAACGGGAAAGTGACTGCCATCATGGATACCGGAACTAAGAGATTATTCGGCATCAAACGCTCGTTCTTGCTGGTGGCGGTGGTCGTCGCGGCCGCCATCGGGATCGCCGCTTTCATTTTCTTGAGGCAGACGGCAGCCGCTCACACGTATTTCACCGAAGCGGTCCAGCGCGGCCCCATCCGCAACGTCGTCAACGCCACCGGGACGGTCCAGGCGGTGCTGACCGTCCAGGTGGGGAGCCAGATCTCCGGGCAGATTCAGGCGCTCTATGCCGACTACAACTCGACCGTCCGGCGCGGGCAATTGCTCGCCCGGATTGACCCCCGCAACTTCGAAGCGCAAGTCGAGCAGGCCCGGGCGAATGTCATGGCCGCCCAAGCCCGCGTCCAGACGACGGAGGCGGAACTGAAGAATCAGTTGGCAAACCTTGAAAGCTCCAAGGCCAACCTGGAAGCGACCCGCGTCGCCCGCGACAATACCGCCCAGATCTTCCGCCGGTTCACAGAATTGCAACAAGGCGGAATCGTCTCGCAGAACGACTTCGACAGCGCCAAAGCCAATTCCGAGAGTGCCGCTGCCCGGTATGCACAGGCTGCCGCCGCTGTCGAGCAGGTTCAGGCGCAAATCAACTCTGGACGCGCTCAGATCGAACAGGCCAAAGCGCAGGCCGAGCAGGCCAAAGCCGCCTTGAATCAAGCGGAGGTAAACCTTGCTTACAGCAACATTTACTCGCCCGTAGACGGCGTTGTTGTCTCCCGCAACGTAGACGTTGGCCAGACAGTCGCAGCGAGCCTTCAGGCTCCGATTCTGTTCTTAATAGCGAATGATCTGACTCAAATGCAAGTAAATGCCAATATAGATGAAGCAGATATAGGAAACATATCCCATGACTCAGACGCGCGCTTTACAGTGGATGCTTACCCCAATCGGAACTTCACCGGGAGAATTTCAGAAATACGTCTTAACCCGCAAACCATTCAAAACGTTGTTACTTATAGCGTCATTATGAACGTGAATAACGAGCGACTGGAATTGAAGCCCGGGATGACTGCCAACCTCACCATAACCGTGGCCCAGGAGAACGATGTCTTAAAGGTCCCTAATGCAGCGTTGAGGTACTTACCTCCGGGCACAACGCGCCAACAGGTGGCGGAAATGCTTCGACGGCCTCCCGAGGTTAAGGGTTCCGGCTTGAGCGATCTCCCGACCGAGGGCGGAGCGGGCAATCAGAGCCGCGCCCGTCAGGGAGCGGTCGAACAGCCAAGGCAGGTCGGCAAGAACTCACTGGAGAGCGACGAACGCCCCAAGCCGGCCCAGCCATCCGGTGCGACCGCCTCCTCGCCAGAAGAACGGCGTGCCTTTTTCCGTCAGATGCGGGACCTGCCGCCCAACCTGTCAGAAGCGGAGCGGCAACGGATGCGGGAGAACTTCCGCCAACTCGGTGGAGGGACCGGCGCAGGAGCAGGAACCGGGCGACGCTTCCAGGCGCAGACTCCGGGAGCGGCGACTGGAGACCGGGGAGCGGCCCCTACGGCCGGTCTCGCGCCCGGCCAGAATTGGGACCCTGCCGAGAAGATCCAATTCCCGGCGCCCCGGCAGCGCGCTATTCGTCCGGGGATTAAATGGGCGTTAGGCGCGGGCAACAAGCCGGAGGCGCGGCAGGTGTTGCTCGGCATCACGGACGGCTCCGCCACGGAGGTCGTCTCGGGCGAATTGAAAGAAACGGAAAAAGTGGTTGTCGGAGACACGTCCGAGGCTGCGCCCAACGGCGCGCAGGCCGGGAGGCCTCCCGGTTCCGCTAACCGACCGTTTGTGATTCCTTTTGGCGGCGGTGGAGGCGGCAGGCGGTAGTACCGGCCAGCTCTGCATCCGAATCCGCAGAACAGAATCGAGAGGCTGTGGCAGAAGCTACCCAGCAAGAGAGGCGGCGCACAGAGCAACACGACTCCGGCTTGGGATTGGTTTCTCCGGATCAAAGCGATGTGATCCGTCTGGAGCAAGTTCATCGCATCTATCGCAGCGGGGACGTGGAGGTCCACGCCCTGCGAGGCGTTTCCCTTGCCATCGGTCGGGGGGAATTTGTCGCGATCATGGGGCCATCCGGATCCGGCAAGACCACCCTGATGAATATGATCGGCTGCCTGGACCGGCCGACGCGCGGCCACTATTTCCTCGAGGGAATGGATGTCTCCCAGTTTTCAGGAAACGAGCTGGCCGACGTCCGCAACCGGAAAATCGGTTTCGTCTTTCAAGCCATGAACCTGTTGCCGCGGACTTCGTCTCTGGAAAACGTGGAGCTGCCCTTGTTGTACGCCGGGGCGTCGCCGCGGGAGCAGCTCCGCCGGGCGCGTGAGGCGCTCGCGTCCGTGGGACTTTCCGACAAAGAACGCAGCGTGCCGAGCCAGCTCTCCGGAGGCCAGCAACAGCGGGTAGCCATCGCGCGGGCGCTGGTCAATCGCCCGTCCATCTTCATCGCGGATGAGCCGACCGGGAACCTCGATTCCCGCTCGTCGCTGGAAGTAATGGAAATTTTCCAGCGGCTCAACCGCGAGCAGAAGCTGACCCTGGTCCTCGTTACCCACGAGGCCGACATCGCATCGCACGCGACGCGCATTGTCACGGTTCGCGACGGACGGATTCGCCAGGACGCGCCGGTGGCCAGTCCCCGCAGCGCGCGCGAGACCCTCGACCAGATGCCTCCCGCGAGCGACGAAGCGGCAGAGGAAGCGCTATGAAGTTATGGGCCATCCTGAAAGTAGCGTTGCGTGCTTTGAGCCGCAACAAGATGCGCTCCCTGCTGACGATGCTTGGAATCGTCATCGGCGTCGGCGCGGTCATCACCATGGTTTCCATCGGACAGGGCGCCCAGAACTTGGTGGAAGAGCAAATCCAGAGCATGGGGACCAATATTCTCCAGGTCTGGGCGGGCAGCCGGCGTTTCGGGGGAATCCAGATGGGAGCGGGCACGTCCGGAACCCTCACCGAGGAAGACATCCTGGCCATCGAGCGCGAGAGCTCCGTGGTGCAAGCTGTCACCCCGATCATCCGTTCCCAAGGGCAGATGGTTTTCGGGAATCAGAACTGGTTCACGCAAATCCAGGGCGTCAATGATAAGTATTTGAAGATTCGCGCCTGGCCGATCCAGGATGGTGAGTTCTTCACTGAGGGAGACATTCAGGCCGCCGCGCGCGTCGTCGTGCTCGGCAAGACGGTCGCCGATAATCTGTTTCCGGGAATTGATCCCGTGGGGCAAATCCTGCGTGTGCGCGACCTGCCCTTTCGAGTGGTAGGCGTGCTGTCCTCCAAGGGGCAGTCCATGATGGGGCAGGACCAGGACGACATCACCCTCATGCCCTACACCACCGTGCAAAAGAAGGTGCGGGGGCGCGCGAACCTCTCGATTGAGAACGCCATGCTGTCCACGGTCAGCCCTGCCGCTTCCTACGTCGCCGAAAAGCAGATCAGCGAGATTCTCCGCCAGCGGCACCGGATTCGCCAGGGCGAGCCGGACGACTTCACGGTGCGCAATCTGTCCGACATCGCGGAGACCGCGCAGCAGACCACCACCATCATGACGCTCCTGCTCGGCAGCATCGCCGCCATCTCCCTGCTGGTCGGCGGCATCGGCATCATGAACATCATGCTGGTCTCTGTCACCGAGCGCACGCGAGAGATCGGCATCCGCATGGCCGTCGGGGCGCGCAGCGGCCAGATTCGCCTCCAGTTCCTCACCGAGTCTCTGGTCCTGAGCTTGATCGGCGGATTGATCGGCGTACTGCTCGGTGCGGGTCTGGCAATCGTCATCTCCCGCTTCTTCAGTTGGCCCACCTTGGTCTCTTCTCTCTCCGTGCTCGTCTCGTTCGCGTTTGCCGCCGCCGTGGGCATCTTCTTCGGCTATTACCCCGCCCACAAAGCCGCTTCCCTTGACCCCATCGAAGCGTTGCGCTACGAATAGACGTACCCGTTCCACCCGGCAAACCTGTTATGAATTCTGATTACGGTTACCGGCTGGAAAATTGTGACAACTCACCGAGCAGCGTGTTCAGTATTTTCAGCATATCCCGAGAGGCATGCCAGCAAACGTCGGGCGGGGAGTTCAGTTCCCTGTTAATGTGAACAAGGTTTCGGTGTTCCACGACCCAATTTGGAAGGACAGCTTTCGGCAACACATCTTGGAACGATTTGTTGAAAATGTCCACATACCTGCTCAAAAGAGCTTCGGGGTTGAATGAAAATCCGAACCCGGCAATGTAATCTTGTTGGCTCTGGAGGAAAGTGTACAGTACTGCCTCCAAGAGAGTTCCGGCCAAGACCGTGACGGTCTTTTCTAACTCCGCCTCATCGGACGCTGCCGAAACCAACTCTTTCAAGTCCCGCAGGATGATCTCGCGGTGGCGCGGTAATTCGTTGGGAATGAAATCAAAACGCGGATTGTTCAGGTAAGTGTACTGCTCGCAGATAGACTTCAGGGTATCTGTCATCGCGCAATGGTTCCAGAACTTGGCTGGAATACTCCGGTGCCGTCTTCTCTTCGAACTTCTGAATTTGATAGAGTGAGCCGCCCCGGAAAAGGAAATAGCCAGGACGTCCCTTTACCCAGTCGTCATAAAACGAGTAGGGGCTGAGGGCTCCCAGAGATAGCGGCAACCATCTTGGACCGGCTCCAAAACTAAACTCCATATGCAATAGCCCGCGACAGTGCTCAAAATCTTGGGACTCTTCCACCTTTACTAAGCCGATATCCGGCCTTACCGGACTCCAACGAGCAAGCAGATTCCGTAGCTTCGGAGCTTTGGTGTCTTCATACTCATGAGCCCTCACGTACCAACCCTTCATAAGCCCTGATGGTTCGGCACGCACGTTGAATGCCCGCAGAATCGGCTCGCTGAGGAGTTCCTTGTCGCAATAAAGCACTTCGGAGCTCTGAAAATACGGCTCTAGGCGTTGCCGGTCTGAAACGAGGAAATCTGCGAAGTCGTCCACGGTGGTCGCATCAATCGTCGGCGAACTCTTCCTCATAAGAAAATCCGGCTGAGTTCGATAGATTTGATTAGCCCGCTCGCCTGTATATAAGACCAATAAGTTCTGTTCCCATTCTTTTGTAGCTTTGCCAAACCAGACAGCGAGAGCAACTTTCCGGTCCGCGTAAGTTCGCTTGAGGTCGTCAATACGATCTTCCAGAAGTGCCCGAAGCTTCTTTTCCTCGATCACCATCGCCAGATCGATATTTGCCAAGTCTGCCATACTCAGCCCTCACACTATCCTATTATATACCACATGGCCCGGAAACCCTCTGCCGCTCGTGGGTACCCAAAGGCGGAATTCCGCCTGGATCGCGCCGACTGGCTCACCCTGGCGGTTCTGGTTGCCCTGGCGGCCGTTGCGCGCTTGCTGTTTTTGATTGCCCTGCCGCCTCTGCTGCATCTTGATTCGGACTCCTACTTTGAAATCACGCAGCGGCTCTGGCGCGGTGAGGGGTTCGGCGATCTCTCAAGACGCACGCCGCTCTATCCGCTGTTCCTATGGCTGACGGGCCGCTCCGCGACGGTGGGATTGTTTCCCGTAGTCCTCGTCCAGCACCTGCTGGGCATAGCCACCGTCGTCTTGTTCTATCTGCTGGCGCGGCGCATGTTGTCTCCCCGGATGCGTCCGGTCGCTGTTGTTTCCTGCCTGTTTCTGGCGGTGATCCCTTACCCAATCATCGTTGAGCACTCCATCCTCTCCGAATCGCTCTTCACCTTTCTACTCGCCGCTGCGGCCTATTCGTTGCTGGCGTGGTGGCAGGAGGATCGCGGTAGATATGCGTGGGCGTGCGGCGCGCTGCTCGCTTTGGCAGCACTCACCCGTCCCATCGCCGTTGGAGTCTTCCCGCTCTGGGCGGCGTTGCTATTCCTACTCCAGGGCAGGAGACGTGCCACCGGGTTTCTTCTCCGCGCCGGACTGGCTTGGTCGGCGCTGCTGCTGCCCCTTCTGATTTGCAACTACTCCGTCATGGGCAGCTTTGCGCTGGAGCGGTCGCTCGGACGGAATCTCATCTCCGTCTCGGACCGATGGGTGAATTACGAAGGCGGGATTTACCCGCAGGTGAAGTCCGTCTATCGGCCGTTTCGTCAGCAGAAGCGCGGCCCGGATGCGGTGGTGGTCTATGCGGCGATGCCCGAGTTGCGGCGCGCGACTGGATGGAACGACACGCAAATTGACCGCGCGCTGGCCGCCATCGCCTGGGAGGGGATCCGTGCGCACCCCTGGGAATACGCCGCGAGCCGCCTGCGCCGCCTGCCGCTTCTGTTCCGCGATCCGGGTCCCAGCCAACGGTACGTGTTGCAGCCGGAGACTTACCTTCCCTTCGTCGAATTTGTGGGACAGAGGAACCCGGACTTGGTGAGCCGCAGCGTGACTTTTCCCAGGCTCCAACGCGCTCGCTTTGAAACGGCGGGGCGAATGTACCAAGCTCTCTCATTGGACTTGACCAGCGGCGGATGGATTGTCATGCCGCTGCTTGGAATCGTCGGTGTCCTTCTCATCGAGCGACGCAGAGCCGCTTGGCTCTTGGCGACCCTGCCCGCGTACCTCTGGCTCGGAACAATTTTCTTGCAGCCGCCGAGCGCCCGCTACCGTCTTCCGACCTTGCCCTGGGAAATCCTGTTGGCGGTGGCTGGATTCTGGTTCGTGTGGCAAGCGGCAGCATGGCTTGTTCGCCGGACATTGGATGCGCTTGCGCCGGCTGCGCTTACGCCGGCTGTGCTTGCGCCGGCTGCGTTTGCGCCCGGTTCGGGCAAGTCCTCTTCGCCTCGTCCTTTCCTGGCAACGTTCCGCTCCGACGCTTCTTTCGTATGGATTGCCACCTTGGCAATCGTGGTCTTCCTTGGCGGACGAGCATTGCTTTCTTTGGAATCCGAACCGATCTTGCGAACGGCGGATTTGATTTCGAAACAATCCTCGGGGCAAATGCAGTTTCCGCAATCACTCCTGCGGCAGTTGCCCGTGGCGGGCCGGACGGTGACGGTTCTTTATTGGAACGAGTCTTCGCCGGAACGCCAGGCGACCGTTTCCGCCGAGGCCGTGATTGCGGGCGGCGGCTCCTACAGCGTGCGGGCGTTTTATAGTTGTCAGACGGCAGCCTGCGCCGGGAGCCAGATCGAGATGAGCGCGCTCGATGAACACGTCCAGACGCTCGCGCTCGTCACCGCCCCGCTGGCGCAGGAGCGGATTGACAACGACTGGTTTTGGGACCAACTGGAACTGCGCATCTCCGCCCCCAGCAGCGCCCGGCGGCTCCGCCTCGAACTGCGCCTGAAGGGAGGAATGGGAAGCCTGGTAATTCCTTGGATTGCGGTTCGGGCTCCGCCGACGCTTTGGTAGGGTTGCTTACCCCGGCCAGGGGAAGATCCAATTCGCCAGCGGGAACGCAATAAACGTGATCAGGAGGATGCAAAGAAGGGAAAGAACCACGCCGCCCTTGACCATCGTTCCGATCTTTATCCGGCCGCTGGCGAAAACGATGGCATTGGGCGGATTGCCCACCGGGAGAGAGAAATCCATGGAGCTGGCGATTCCGACGGCGACCATGAGGGCAACCGGGTTGACGCCCACCGAGGGGGCGATGGCGATTGTGAGCGCCCCTACCATGCTGACAATGGCGACGTTCGAGATGAAGCTTCCTGCGATGATCGTGAAAGCGATGGTGCCGAAAACGAGTAATAGATGAGACCGGCCCGGCTCGCCCATCGAGCTTAGACTTTGGGCGAAGAAGTCGCCCAAGCCGACTTTTTTGTCCGCGATGGCGCTCGCCATTGCCAGCGCAGATCCGATCAGGGCCAGCGTTCCCCATTCGATGCCTTTGACCGCCTCTTCCCAGGTCATCACGAATTTTCGGCTCGCCCAATGCACCGGAATCAGGAAGAGGGAAGTGGCGACGAGGATGGAGGTCACCGACCAATCGAGGTGCGTTCTGACCCAAACACTCACCGGATTCGTCTGCTGCCCCGGCAGAAACAGCGGCAACGTATCGGGCAGGCTCCACAGGACGAGCGCGGTGAGGAGCGCCCCGCCCGCGATCTTTTCTCCCCGCCCCATCGGGCCCATTTGTCGGAGTTCCCCTCGGATCATATCCGGCGTCGCGGTCCATTGGGGAATTTCCGGCCGCAGCACGAATTTGGTGACCAGGTAAATCGCCAGGATTCCGACCAGCGCGACCGGCAGACACGCCAGGAACCAGGGAGCCCATCCGATTCGATAATTGAGGCCGTTTCGCACAAACCCAATGGTGAGCATATTGGGCGGGGTGCCGATTGGCGTCAGGATGCCGAAAGCAGATCCCCAGGCGATCAGGAGAAACAGTGCTTCGCTGTAGCGGCTTCCCTGGGGGAGCTTTAAGGTGTCCACAAGTCCCAGAGCGATCGAGACAAAGACTACCGTCGTCACGACGTGCGACAGGACGGAGCTGAGGATCACTTGGCTGATCGCCACCACCATCAGCAGCGCGTAAGGACTTGCCGAGGCGAAGCGGGTCGAGATCAGCCAGTACGCGATGCGCCGCGTCAGACCCTGCTGATTCATGGCGTGACCGATGATGCAGCCGCCAATCAGGAAAATATTGACCCAGTTGGCCCAGTAATTAAACGCTCCCTCGACGGTTACAATTCCGCACAACACCAGCATCGCCATCCCGAAAAAGGAGGCGGCGGGTACGGGGATTGCCTCGGTGACCCACCAGGCGATGGTCCATAGAAACACGCCCAGAGTGCGCATCCCCATATTGGTCACGTGAGGCAAAGGAGGCGTAATCAGCATCAGCGCGAACAGCGCCGGCCCCAGGACCAGCCCGATCAGCCGTTTCTTTTTCTCCGAGCGGAACTCGGCTTCCGACAGCATCGGAGCCATTTCGGACAAGTCTTTCCAGCTCATCCTCGTCTCCTGACTGGGGGCCTCCGGATTCCGGGTACTCTCAGAAACGCAGGCCGGTTGACCGAGCCTTTCTACCAGAATTCCCTTGGACCTGCAAGGTTTTGGCGAACCGAAACAACGGCTGGAAGGAAAGGATCGGGCGCGACACGAAAAGAAGGATGAGCCAAACCGGGGTCGTTTGGTTTATACTCACTAGCTTTGCGAAGGAGCGCAACCAGTACCCATGAATGAGATGTGGACGTTCGGTTTGACCTTGACGATAGTCGGCATGGGCGGCACGCTCCTGAGCCTTTGGGTGCTGAGCCTTCTCATCTCCGCGCTCAAAAAACTCTTTCCGCTCGAATCGGAACATCAGCCGAAGGGGCATTAGAGGGAGAAGATCGCTTTGTTGTGGCAATCCGTACTGTCGGGTCTGGAGAGTCTCCTCGGGGGAGTCACCCAGCTTACTCTGGCGCATCTGCTGATGATCCTGATCGGGTGTCTTCTCCTGTATCTGGGAATCGGCAGAGGAATCGAGCCTCTGCTGTTCGTTCCCATCGGATTCGGGACGATTTTGGTGAATATTCCGCTGGCGGCCGTGATGGAGGAAGGCGGGTTTCTCCGCACGCTGTACAACATGGGGATTATCACGGAGCTGTTTCCCATCCTGATCTTCATCGGGATCGGAGCGATGACGGACTTTTCCCCGCTGCTCGAGAATCCAAAAATTCTTCTACTCGGCGCCGCCGGGCAGTTTGGGATTTTCTTGACGCTGTTGCTGGCTCTATTGCTGGGATATTCGCAACTGGAATCGCTTTCAATCGGAATCATCGGGGCCTGCGACGGCCCGACCGCCATCTATGTGACCTCCAATTACGCCCCGCACCTGCTCGGCTCCGTTTCCGTGGCGGCGTACTCCTATATGTCGCTGGTGCCGATCATTCAGCCGCCCATCATGCGATTCCTGACGACGGAGCGCGAGAGAAAAATCGCCATGCACGGCGTCAAGAAGTCGGTTTCCAACAGGACCCGGATTCTGTTCCCGATTCTGGTTACGCTCTTCACTGCGCTGGTCGCTCCCATGGGAATCCCCCTGATGGGCGCCCTCATGCTGGGGAATCTGATGAAGGTGTCGGGATGTGTGGACCGGCTGGCGAACACCTCGGCCAATGAGATTGCCAACATCGTCACCCTGCTCCTGGGCCTGACCATCGGGGCCACGATGGAAGCGGGACAATTCTTGAACGTGCGGACGCTCGGGATTTTTGCTCTGGGCTTCATCGCGATCACACTCGACACCGCGATGGGCGTGCTCTTCGGCAAACTCATGTGTTTCTTCACCGGGGGCAAGATCAACCCGTTGATTGGCGCGGCGGGGATCTCGGCATTCCCCATGTCGGCCCGGGTGGTGCAGAACGAGGGCTTCAAGTACAACAAGAAAAGCCACCTCCTGATGCACGCCATGGGAGCCAACACCGGCGGACAGATCGGTTCGGTCATGGCCGCCGCCATCATGCTCTCAGTAGTCAAGGGCATGGGCCTGCACTGAGCAGGACTCGTCTTGCGGGATGCCAGACTCCTTCCCTCTCGCCTTCTTCCCAAAGTGAGTTTTCCTTGCCGGTTGGGAACCTCGCCGGGATGTGACACTTCCTGCACCATCCTTGTTGGGAGCGGCAAAAAACTTTGTCGCGCATCTTTCGCGCATCTAAGAAAAGTGCTATCCTGAAATCCGGTGGGGTCAAGTTAAAAGAAGCCGTAATTTTTCGGAAATAGGGCAAATTGTCGGAGGAAACCATGCAGACTCGGTGGAAGAAGGCGGTTCTATTTTCCCTGCTCGTGGTGGGATTGATTTCGGCCCAGGCGTTTGGGCAGTCGGCGGGGACCATCACGGGAACTGTGACCGACTCGACCGGCGCGGTCGTTCCGGGTGCGCAAATCACCATCACCAACACGGCCACGGGGCAGTCCCGGTCCCTGCAAACCAACAACGTGGGGCGCTACTATGCTCCCGCCTTGAACCCGGGCGGGTATCAGGTGGAGGCTTCGTCGGCAGGATTCCAAGCCGTCGTTCATTCCGGAATCACGCTGACGGTCGGGTCGGAAATCGTCATCAATTTCACGCTCAATCCGGGCCAGGTGGCGGAGAAGGTGGAAGTCATCGGCGAAGCGCCGCTGGTGCAGACCACCAGCGCGAGCGTGGCCGA
>Ga0155949_1153_pt1 | contig 13684 bp, 10 predicted proteins | sample RifCSPlowO2_02_FD_107603 | JGI IMG/M metagenome (GOLD analysis project Ga0155949, IMG submission 107603) | Acidobacteria bacterium RIFCSPLOWO2_02_FULL_61_28
AAGACTGCTGTGGGATTGACGGGACGGCCTTCGGCGATGTTCTCGCAAAACAGAGCCTGTTGCAGAACAGGTTTCTCGTCCGGCCGGGACGGGGGAAAGGAACTCCGGAACAGGAAATTGAGCAGCGGAATCAGGACAAAGAGCAAGGGAAAGAGAATGCGGAGCCAGGCAGGGAATTTGGGCTGCGGGGGTGGCGGCGCCGGCGTCGGCTTTTTGAAACGACCCTCTTCCGGAGCAACTTCCTCCTCCTCCTCGAATTCCTCCAGTTCGGGTGGCAGCGGTTCCGCCGCTTCCACAGGGTGTCCGGCCTTCCCCGGCATCGCCGGTCTCTGCTCGTCCCCGGAAAAAATAACTTCGCCTTTGCCTTCCGCGAGATGGGCGTCTTGCAGGAACGCCCCGCAGTAAGTGCAAACCTCCTGCTCCTTCCGGACTCCGTGACCGCAGGTCGGGCACCGCATCGCGTTTAGGCTGCCGGCACGGGCTTCGTTTCCGCCCCGGCCTGCCGGGGCGCTGCCCATCCCGGATTCTCCTTTCCTATATGCTACAATTTTTTCCGGGAATTGCCGCATGAGAATTCTGAGCCGCCAGGTCGTGAGAGAAGTTGCGTCCCACGGCCTCTTGGGCCTGGTGCTGTTTACCTTCGTCCTGTTCCTGCGCGACACCAGCCGGTTGCTGGAGCTGCTGCTGCGGGAGACGAGCGTTTGGAACAGCGTCTTGGACTTGTGTCTGCTGACGTTTCCTTCGCTGCTGACGTTCACGATTCCGATGGCAGTGCTGGTGGGAATCCTGATCGGACTCAGCCGCATGGCCAGCGACGGAGAGATCACGGCGCTGCGGGCTTCCGGGCTGGGGGCTCGAACGCTCCTGATTCCGCTGGGGATCCTGATCGGCTTGGGATGCGCCCTGACGCTCTATCTTTCCGTGGTGGTCGCGCCGCAAGCCAGCCGGGAGCGCGTGGAAGTGGAACGCCAGATCGGACTCCGGCAGATCTCCGCCGAAATCCAGCCGCGCATCTTTGAGGAACGCTTTCCGGACTGGGTGCTCTACGTGCAGGACGTCCGCAGCGGCCCCGACCCCGTCTGGAAAGGAATCTTCCTGGCGGACCTCGGCAACCCGGCCGGCCCCAAAGTCACGCTGGCCCGCGAAGGAATCTTTCTGAGCGATCCGGCCCGCAACCAAATCCAACTGCACCTGGTCCAGGGCAGCATTCACGAGACAACCGCGCAGTCGGGCGAATACTCGATTGCGACGTTTGCGGAGACCGACATCCCCATCCAGATGCCCCCTCCGCCTCCGCCGTCGGTCAAGCCGAACGCCCGGCGCTCGACGCTGGAGTTGCAACTCATTCCCCCCGCGGACCCGGAGTGGCTGGAGGCGCGAGTGGAATTGCATCGGCGGTTTGCCCTCCCGTTCGCCACGCTGTTCCTGTCGCTGGTGGCCATCCCTCTCGGCCTTTCGTCTCAGAAAGGCGGCAAGGCGATGGGGATCATTCTGACGCTTCTGCTGGTGGTGGGCTACTACACGCTCTTCATTGGCGGTATCAGTCTCGCCCGGCAGGGATGGTTCCCGCCTTGGCTGGGAGTCTGGACGGCAAATCTGCTCTGCGGGATCGGGGGAATCGCTCTGCTGCGGCGCGTGGATGCGGTGGTTCCCCCGCTGGCTTGGATTGCGCGGCTCACCGAAGTCCCCGACGCCGTCGGACGTTGGTTTGCTTCGCGGCGTTCCCGCGAGAACCCGGACCGCCCCGGCCCCGGCTCGGCGGCCCTGTGGAATACGAGCTTCCCGCGGATTTTGGATCGCTACGTCATGAAGGGCTTTCTTTTTTACTGGGTGGTGATTGTTGCCGCGCTGGTCCTGCTGACCGAAGTGGTCACGTTTTTCCTCGACCTGCTCAATGACGTGATCCGCAACCATATCCCCGCGGGCATGGTTTTCGATTACTTCTTGCATCTCACGCCGCAACTGCTCTACATCACGGCCCCGCTCGGCGTGCTGATCGCGGTCCTGGTGAACTTCGGGATTTTGAGCCAGCGGAACGAACTCGTGGCGGTCAAAGCGTCCGGCGTCAGTCTCTACCGGCTCACGCTGCCCATCTTTCTCTTGTCGGCCATCCTGAGCGGCGGCTTGTTCCTGTTTGAGCATTTCTATATCCCGGCTGCCAACCGGCGCCAGGACGCCGTGCGGAACCGCATCAAAGGACGCCCGGCGCAGACCTATCTGCGTCCGGATCGCCGCTGGATTCTGGGCGAAGGATGGCGCATCTACTACTACAACTTCTTCGAGCCGAACGAGCGGGTGCTGGGCGGGGTGACGGTGCTGGAGCTGGACCCGACAACCTTCCAGCTCACCCGGCGCATCTCCGCCGCCCGGGCGCATTGGGAACCGGCGCTCTCCGGGTGGGTGTTTGAAGAAGGCTGGGTGCGGGAGCTGCGCCGCGATGCCGTCCGCGACTTCCAGCAATTCCCGGTGCGCTTCTTCCCGGAACTCCGCGAGCCGCCGTCGTATTTCTTGAAGGAAGTAAAACCATCCTCCCAGATGAACTTCCTGGAGCTGCGGCGCTACGTGCAGGACCTCCGGCAAAGCGGGTTTGACGTGGTGCCGCTCGACGTTCAGTTTCACAAGAAATTCGCTTTCCCGCTCTTTGCGCTCATCATGGCCTTCATTGGAGTGCCCTTCGCTTTCTCGCTCGGGAAAAAAGGGGCGCTCACCGGCATCGCGGTCAGCATCGGGATTGCCATTGTCTATTGGGCGGTCAGCAGTTTGTTCGAGGCGCTCGGGAATTTGAATGAGCTGCCGGCCGTCGTGGCGGCTTGGTCTCCCAACCTGGTGTTCGGGCTGGGGGGACTCTATCTTCTGTTGCGCGTGGACACGTGAATCCAGTAGCCACGGCACGTCTTGTGTGCCGTGGGATTTTCCAAGAACGTGCCCACGGCATAAGAGACATCCCGTGGCTACCACGTCAAAAAGCCCCACGCCCCGTCACGGAAGTTATGACTTTAGACCCGGAGCCTCGTTATACTGGATGTGCCCGACATTCAGATTATCGGGCAGCGGAGCAACCATGGAGACCAGCAAGGTCGGCAAGCGCGGGAGCGTCGTCGTCCCGGCCCGCCTGCGCCGCAAGTTCGGCATCCAAGAGGGCGGGTTGGTGGTCGCCGAGGAGCGGCCTGACGGTATCCTCATCCGCCCTGCCGTCGCCCTCCCGGTCGAAATCTATACGCCCGAGCGCAAGGCGGAATTCTTGCTCTCGAACGCCGTCAACGCCGAAGATTACCGAGCGGCGGTCGCCGCAGTGAAGCGGATGGGGCTTGACCCGGCACGCATCCCGCACCACAAGCCCCGGAAGCGCCGGGGGCCGAAGCGAGAGGTTCTTTGTTAGGATCGTAAATATCGGCGGGCCTGGAGGTTGTCCATGAATACAAAGCAAGAGATACTGAAAGCCATTGCAGAGTGGCCGGATGAGGCGAACGTTACAACCGCTATCAGGCAGCTTTTTGATAAATACAAGGTCCGACGCCCTACGCCGCAATGGCTGATAGAGGCGTGCTACTTCGAATTGCTCCGGCGGGATTATCGGGTGCCGGCAGGGAGAATTGTGTTCGGAGACAAACCTGATTTAATCTTGCAAGGGACAAGAAAGATTGGAATCGAAATCACTAACTTCTTTCTTGAAAACGGCGCGCTTCCAGAGAGCGAGCAGGTTCAGAGCAGGGCGCGCAAAGCTGTTGTCAGGGAAGCCCAACGAATCTACCTCGCCGACGGCGGGAAAAGAATCGAGCTTTCATTTAGCTTCGACAAAGCACGACCCATAGGAGATTCCAATGGGCTTGCCAAGAAAATGGCCGAGCTAGCAAGACGGGTTGAAGGATCACCTACCGGCGAAATCTGGAGAAAAAACTTCAAGGGGATACCAGAACTTTCGTTTGTCTATTTGTATGCAACGGAATCGGACGATGCCCAGTGGCGGGTCGGTCAAGGTTACTCAGGTCAACTTATGTCGAGGGACAAGCTCCTTGATATTGTCAGGAAGAAGGAATCAAAGTCCAAAGATTACCGACCCTGCGACGCCTTTTGGCTAGTTGTAGTCGTCGAATGTATGGATCCGGCTCAAGATCAAGAAATCCAAATTGATGATTTCCAGAAAATCCACCCCACTGTGTTCGAGAAAGTGATCGTTTATAAACCTCTTTTCCACCACGTGTTAGAGGCAAAATAAGTCAAGCCCAGCCTACTGACCTACCCCCGGCTGAACGCCGCCATGCGCTCCAGCGTTTGGAGCGCGCGGCCTGAATCAATCGCCTCGGCAGCCAGCTTGACGCCTTCGGCCAGGTCTCGAGCTTTCCCCGCGCAGACAATTCCCGGCGCAGCATTGAGCAACACGACTTGCCGCCGCGCGCCGGGTTCTCCTCTTAAAACAGCGCGAATCTGCTCCGCGCAGACTTGGGCGTCGCCGCCCGCCAGGTCTTCCAGACGAACTCTGGGAAAACCGAAATCGCCGGGTTCGATCCGGTAGCAATGGGTCTTGCCGTTTTCGAGTTCCGCCAGCAGGGTCGCACCCGTGTTGGTGATCTCATCCAAGCCGTCCGAACCGTGGAGGACAAAGGCGCGGCGGACTCCCATCCGCGCTGCGACGTGCGCCACGGTCTCCGTCATCGCGGCCGAGTGCACCCCGACCACCAGCGCGGGCGCGCCACCCGGATTCAATAGCGGCAACAGGAGATGGAAAGCCGTGGGGACGGGAATTTCCCGAAAGGCGAACAGGAGGCGCTCCATGGCCTCGCTGATGACCGGCTCGAACACAAAGCCCAGGCCCGCCTCCGCCACGCAGCGGGCGATCTTTGACGAGTGAATGCGCGTATTGATCCCCAGGGCTTCCAGGACTCCTGCGCTTTCGAGTTCGCTGTCGGCGGAGCGGTGCCCTTGCTGCAGCACGCGGATTCCGGCCCCGGCAACCACAAACGCCACGGCGGAGGAGATGTTGAAGGTGGCCGAGGGTTCCGCACTTTCCGGAGATAGGCCGACTGCCGGCGTTTCCCGCTCCAACAATCTCCGCTCGCTGTTGCACAATCCGACCTCGACCGGCCCGTACTGGCTGAACAGATACGTCTTGCCCCGCAGAACCCGGGCCATCCCCCACAGCTCGGCTTCCGTCTCTCCTTTCATTGCCAGAGCCACCAGCAGGGCAGCCATTTGCGTGGGCGTAGCCTGGCCGGAGAGAATCTCCTCCATGGCGGCGGAGGCTTCTTCCGCGGTCAGGTCACTCGGCCGCAGGACTTTTTCAAGGCCGTCCAGAATCATGTTTCTTCCGATCTTCCACCTGGATTATTCATGAGAAAACGGGACAGGACAACCGCCCCTCATTTTTCCCTGGCCCAGGCGTTCACGCCTGGGTCAGAAGAAACCACCGATTTTTTCTCAGCCCCTTTCAGGGGGCTTGCAAGTCTGTTGGCTTCAGCCCTTGTCGTGTCCCGACGGCTCAAGCCGCATTCGAGAAGCCCGCTGAAGCGGGCTGTAAACATCTCGTAATACTACAGCCACCCAGCACGGAAGTGCTGGGCTAGAGAAAAATTCCCGTCGGTCATGAATCATCCAGGTCCAAGGTCATGCTTTCCCCGGCGCCTTTTCCGTTCCGCGTCTGTACTCCATCCATCATAATGCCGGAGCAGAAAGAAGAAAAAGTTTCCTGCTGAAACCGATGTCCTCGACGGCACGGGGCACTTGTGGCAAAATCGGTTCGAGAGGCACGGAAACAGTTTCATGAAAAAGGCCGGCGAATGACAGCGAAACAATCGTTGCTCGCACTCCCACTGCTGACGATTGCTCTATGGGGTTCGCCCGCCTTTTCGCTGCAACACGAGGCGCATCAGCCCGGCGCTTCCCCGGGCGTGACGGCGCCGCAGCGCTCCGCCGCCGATCTCGCCGCCCGTCTCGCAAAAGAAGAAGCCGACAAGCGTTTTTCGGAGTTCAATCATCGCTTCGCGGGAATCTTTGTCTTTCTGGTCGGCGTCGTGGCGCTGCTCCAGCCGATTCTTGCCCGGCGCTTCGGAGTGATCCGCTACCTGTGGGTCATTCTTTTCTTGATTCCCGGAATCTACCTGCTTTTTTTGAGCGATCCGGAATCCTGGCCGACCGGGAATCAAACCCTGTATTACGTCGTGACCGAAAACATGCAGGTGTTGCAGCACAAGATATTTTCCTTGGTCTTGCTGAACCTGAGCGTGGTGGAGTATCTCCGGGTGCGGAACAAGCTCCAGGCGCTGTGGACGGCGTTTCTGTTTCCGGCCTTTGCCGCCGCCGGGGCCGCCTTGCTGCTCGTTCATTCGCCCCAGGCCCACGCCGCGGGCATGGACCCTTCGGCCCACCAGTCGATGTTGAAGATAGAGAACCAGCACATCCACTTTGCCGTCGTGGGTTTTGGCATTGCGATTTCCAAAGCCATTGTAGATACAGGACGATTTCACGCGCGGCTGATGCGGGTCGTCTTTGCGGCGTTGATGATGGTTCTCGGACTGCTCCTGATCACCTACACCGAATGAGGGAAGCCCGGAGGCCGGGACCACACCGGAATTGGACAGGCAATGGCCTGGCCCCCCCTTCTTTTCATCTCGTCGGTATGTTCCTTATGTTAGAATCATCTTGCCACCAAGCACGCCGGTAATTGCGCCGCCGCTTGGACCGACAAGCGGCTATCATGCGGAGAGGTGCTGGAGTGGTCGAACAGGGCTGCCTGCTAAGCAGTTACACGGTCAAAAGCTGTGTCGTGGGTTCGAATCCCACCCTCTCCGCCATCTTATGCTAAAGCTACGGATGGCAGGTCGGCGGTTCCCCGAATTCAACTCCCAGGCAACTTATATCCATGAACCTCAGTGGAACCTATCAATTGAAAATCCCGCGACAACAGGTCTGGGAAGCCCTCAATGATCCCGAAGTTCTTCGGCAGTGCACCCCGGGTTGCAAAGAGATGCGGCCCACGGGAGACGATTCCTACGATGTCCTGATGGAGGTCGGGGTCGGGTCCGTCAAAGGACGCTACACCGGAAAAATCCAGATCAGCGACCGCGTGCCGGGCGAACAGTACAAACTGGCGGTGACGGGGAAGGGAAGCGCCGGGTTTGTCAATGCAGAGGGCTTGATCCAATTGATCGAAGAGGGCGACGAGACCCGGATCGAATACTCCGGCCAGGCGCACGTCGGCGGGCCCGTCGCCGGGGTGGGCCAGCGGATCATGGAGGGCGCCGCCAAGTTCATCGTGGGGCAGTTCTTCAAGGGTGTCGAGGCCGCCGTCCTCCAGGCTCCGGAGGATTCCGAATCCGGTTTGGCTTGAAAGAATCAAATCCCGCGCCGTATCCTCGGAAGCACACCATCCCATACAGAGCGAAGTATGGTCCTGGTTCTGAAGAATCACGAGATGGAGAAGTTGCTCCCGTACCGGGAGCTGCTGGCGCGCCTGGGCGAGGCAATCGAAATTGCTTACCGCGAGTATGGCAACCAGGTGGCCGTCAACCGGCCCCGCTCGCGGATGTACATCCCGACGCGTGAGCCGAAGACCTATTATTGGTTCAACAACATCGCCGGCATTGTCCCCGCTTTCCGCGCGATGGCGCTGCGGATTGATTCCTCGCTCGCCCGCGAAGTCACCCGCGACGGCAAGCGGCGGGAGGAATATCCGGGCGATTACGTGGGCCTGATCCTGCTCTTTGACACCGAGACCTGCGAGCTGCTCTCCATCATGGACGATCATTTTCATTCGCCGATTCGCGTGGCGGCGACCAGCGCCTTGGGAAGCCGGTATGCGGCGCGGCCCGATTCGCGCGTGATGGCGCTGTTCGGCGCGGGCGAGCAAGCCCGCGCGCAGGCCGTGGCGTTTTCGCTGGCGCATCGCCTGGAGAAAATACAGCTTTACAGTCCCAATGCCGAGCGGCGGAAGCGGTTTGCGGCGGCGGTCGAAGCCGAAACGCAGTGCCCGGTCATCCCTGTGGACAGCGCGGAAGCGGCCCTCCGCGGCGCCGACATCGTGAACGCCTCCACGAATTCGAGCGACCCCATCTTCGACGGACGGCTGCTCGAGCCGGGGATGCACGTCACCACGATCGTCGGCGGAGACTACCGCAGCAAGCGCGATGAAGCGGACCAGACCGTTTATTTGCGCGCCCGCTCGATCCTGGTCAACACGCGCGTGCAGGTCGAACAGGATCGCCAGGGCAATCTCTACGAGTTGCTCCAGGCCGGCCGCCTCCGCTGGGAGCAACTGCACGAAATGGGAGAAGTGGTGACCGGCAAGACACACCCACGCCAGTCGCCCGACGACATCACGCTGTTCAAGAACAACACCGGCATGGGCATCCAGTTCGCCGCCAGCGCCCGGCTCTTGTACGAGGAAGCCCGCCGGCAGGGCGTTGGCACCGAGTTGCCTTCAGAACTTTTTCTCACCAAACGCGAAGGGGTGTGGTCCCCGTAAGCTGGCGGCAAGGCCGGGATTGCGGCCAGCGGACCCTTCCAGTTGCCTCGGCGCCGCTTTCGGGGCATACTCATCTCCAGGAACTCGCACAGGAGGCGGCGCGCGAATGAAATCAGACGTGATCACGAATCAGGCGCAGGAATACCCCAATCCGCAATCGGTCGAATTGCTCGATGAAACCGAAGTGCGCGAATGGGTCGAGTCGTTGCAGGAGCTGCTCGAACGCGAAGGGCCGAAGAAGGCCAAGTATCTGTTCCGGCGGCTCCTGGCCGCTCTGCACCGCCAGGGCGTCTCGCTGCAACTGAGTCCCACGACGCCCTATATCAACAGCATCCCGGAAGAAAATCAGCTTCCCTACCCCGGCGACCGAAAGCTGGAATGGCGCATCAAGAGCCTAATTCGCTGGAACGCGCTGGCCATGGTGGTCCGGGCGAACCGGGAGGACCCCGGCATCGGCGGGCACATTTCGACCTATGCGTCGCTCGCGACTCTGCTCGAAGTCGGATTCAACCACTTCTTTCACGGAAAGAACCAAGACCACTGCGGCGATCTGGTATATTTCCAGGGGCACGCCGCGCCGGGAATCTACGCGCGCGCGTTTATGGAAGGGCGGCTCGACGCCGGGCACCTGGGGCGGTTTCGCCGGGAGCTGCGCGGGCAGCCCGGACTCAGTTCGTACCCCCACCCGTGGCTGATGCCGGACTTTTGGGAATTCCCCACGGTCTCGATGGGCCTCTCGCCGATCTCGGCCATCTACCAGGCCCGCTTCAACCGCTATCTCGAAAATCGCGGCCTGCACACCTGCGATCACCGCAAAGTGTGGGCGTTCTTGGGAGACGGAGAGTGCGACGAACCGGAAACGCTCGGCGCGCTGACGCTGGCCTCCCGCGAGAAACTCAACAATCTGATCTTCGTCATCAACTGCAATTTGCAGCGCCTCGACGGCCCGGTGCGCGGGAACGGGAAAGTGATCCAGGAGCTGGAGGCCGCCTTCCGGGGCGCCGGATGGCACGTGATCAAAGTGATCTGGGGCCATGATTGGGATCCGCTGCTGGCCCGGGATACCGAGGGATTGCTCCTCCGCCGGATGGAAGAAGCGGTGGACGGCGATTATCAGAACTATGCGGTCCGGCCCGGAGCCTGGACCCGCGAGCATTTCTTCGGGAAGTATCCCGAACTGCTCAAGATGGTCGAGCACATGAGCGATGACGACATCAAGAAGCTCCGGCGCGGCGGCCATGACCCCGACAAGGTCTATGCGGCGTACAAAGAAGCTGCGGAGCACCATGACTCACCCACCGTAATCCTCGCCAAGACCATCAAGGGATACGGCCTCGGCGAAGCGGGCGAAGGTCGCAACGTGACGCATCAGCAGAAGAAGCTCAACGAGGAGGAGCTCAAGGTATTCCGCCGCCGCTTTGAAATTCCCATCCCCGAGGAGCACATCGAGGCGGCGCCGTTCTACCGTCCTGCGGACGACAGCGCGGAAATCCAATATCTCCAGGCGCGGCGGCAGGCGCTCGGCGGATACCTGCCGCACCGGATCGTTCGCGCCAAACCGCTCGCGGCGCCGCCGCTCGAAGAATTCGCCGAATTCTTCCAGGGCTCCGGAACCCGCGAAGTCTCCACCACCATGGCCTTCGTCCGGTTGCTGACGCTGCTGATGAAGAACCCGGAAATCGGCAAGCTCATCGTGCCGATCATCCCGGATGAGGCGCGCACGTTCGGGATGGAATCCCTGTTCCGCCAATTCGGCATCTATGCCAGCCAGGGCCAGCTCTATGAGCCGGTGGATTCCGACGTATTCCTGTATTACCGCGAGGCGAAAAACGGCCAAATCCTGGAGGAGGGCATCACCGAAGCCGGCTCCATGGCCTCCTTTATTGCCGCCGGGACCGCTTACGCCAGCCACGGCATCAACACCATTCCGTTCTTCTGTTTTTACTCGATGTTCGGTTTCCAGCGAATCGGAGACCTGATCTGGGCGTGCGCCGACGCGCGGGGAAAAGGTTTTATGATGGGCGGAACGGCGGGCCGCACCACGCTCGCCGGCGAAGGGCTGCAGCACCAGGACGGCCACAGCCACGTTCTGGCCAGCGCCGTTCCGACGATTGCGGCTTACGATCCGGCCTTTGCCTTTGAGACCGCCGTGATCATCCAGGACGGCATCCGCAGAATGTATGAGCAACAAGAGGATCGTTTCTACTACATCACCATGTGCAACGAGAACTACGTCATGCCGCCGATGCCGGAGGGAGCGCAGGAAGGCATTCTGAAAGGGATGTACCGGCTGCGGCCGGCCGAGACCCCGGCAGAAACAAAAGCCGAGCAGCCTCGCGTCCAGCTCTTGGGGAGCGGGCCGCTTTTGCGCGAAGCATTGCGCGCCCAACTACTCCTCGCGGAAAAGTTCGGCGTGGCGGCCGACGTCTGGAGCGTGACGAGCTATAACGAACTGCGCCGCGACGCGCTGGCGGCGGACCGCTGGAACCGCTTGCACCCGCACGAAGCGCCCCGCCGTCCCTATCTTCAAACGGCGCTGGAGGGAGCCGAAGGCCCCATCATCGCCGTCACCGATTACATGAAGATCGTCCCGGACCAGATTGCGCCCTGGCTCCCCGGCCGCTTGGTGTCCCTCGGAACCGACGGCTTCGGCCGCAGCGACAACCGGGCGCAACTGCGCCGTTTCTTCGAGGCGGATGCGGAATTCATCGCGCTGACGGCTCTCCATAAGCTTGCCCAGAAAGGCGACATCCCCGCCGCGCGGGTTTCCGAAGCCATCCGCGAATTGGGCGTGGACCCGGAGAAAGCCGACCCGGTGATTTCGTGAGGGGGTGGGTGTTTGAGGGATTATGGCATTTTCAGCGTTCCCGTATAGGCTCAGGATGGTGTCATTCTGATCCCGCGAAGCGGGAGAAGAATCTGCTCTTTTCTTTGGATTTCGAATCCCAGCAAGAAAAGCAGATTCTTCGGTCCCCGGCAAGCCGGGGCCCTCAGAATGACGTCATCGGCGGCAAGCGCGCTATACAGCGACCGTGAATCCGCAGTAGGTTGTGGTGCCAGGGTCTTTCACCGGAAACCTGACACCGGGAACGCGATACCCTTCGGCGCTGCCTCTTTGAGAAACCGAATGAGCGGCATCCCTTGTTCAAAACACTCCAGCAGAGTCGGCAGGAAGCGGGGGCGGGTGGCTAACTTCGCCGGAAATACTCTGCCGAATAAGAACTGTTTGTAGCGAAGATACTTCGCTCCCTCCTGCTCGGCCGAAAATCCTTTCGGCATGGTCTTCAATTGCTCCCCTTCGAGCTCCCCGAACGCCTTCCGAAATTTTATCCCTTCGACGATCGCAAGGAAGGCGCGCGGCGACGCCGCAATGCGCTCCCGGACGGCCCGCAGCAACGGCGGGTCGGGCATATACATGCCTCCACCCATCAAGACCTCTTCGGGCGAAACATGGAAATAGAGTCCGGGACCGGAGTTCTTGGGCAGTCCTCGAACCGGAAACACAGCCGCAACGTGAGTCTTGTAGGGTGACTTATCGGGACTGAATCGAGTATCCCGGTAAATTCGGTAGAGAGATATCTTGGGGTCCGCGACCATCTCCGGGGCGAACCGAGCGAAGGCTTCCCCGATGCGGAGAATCATCTCCACCATCGGCGCTTTCACACACTGCTCGTAGGTATCCCGATGAGCTTGAAACCACCGGCGGTCGTTATGTTTCCGAAGGTCAGATAGAAAGGAAAGAGCAGCCGGAGGAAATCCGCGGAAGCCTCTCGGGTTTAAATTGTCCCTCCTCATCTGCCGAAGGAGACCGACTCACTCACGGCCTAGCCGAAGTCACTGCGGCCCGGCCAGGAGCGCCGTATCTATTTCAAGGTCACCGGAACCGAAACCCTTGTTCGCCTCCGGCACTGTATCTGTCGGAAGGTGGTCGCGGCTTACTCAGTGCCAGGACTCCCTAGGGATGGGAAAGTGGAACAAATCCTCGTCGCCCGGCGAAGTATCTGCCAATGGGTACTTGTTCCTGAGTGCTGCTCTGCTTTGTTATCCTTACGCGGCTCCCTTTTTCGCCCGCAGCGCTGCCCAGCGTTTCTTGGCGGCCAGGGAGATGCGGCGCCGCGCTTCGGCGGAAAGCTTTCTCCGTCCGCGTCGGGTGACGGTCACCCGGGCGCTTCGCTGTGCATGAATCCGTCGTAACATTGCAATCGCTTCTTGAACTCTCTTGACTTCTCGCTGTAACTCCTGAATCGCAGCTTCCACACCGGAAGTTTGCATCATGTCCCCCAATTTGATTGATTTAGTCCAACTCTACTTCCATGACAGGCTTCCAGCTAATCCCGTTACTTGCTGGCCAGCCCGGCACTTATAAGGTCAAACCATAGTAAATACTAAAGGCAAAAAGGATGAGTGTCAACAAAGTAATAACTTAAAGATACTGAATTGTTCAGAATTCGGCGAGTGAATCGGATGATTTGTGTTGCAAGAAATCCCTCACCAGCGGAGTTCCTTGGTTTCGAAGACAAGGTCCGGGCCCGGCTTCGTGACATCTCCCTGAGTCTCAGCCGTGACGAAGAGAATAAAGGTGCGAAAGGGAGTGAGTGTCTGAATCTCGGCCTTCTTGTTCACATCCACTCGAAGCTGGCCCGCATTAATGACGGACTGCCGGTCCGGGGTCGAGACCCAAAGGACGTAGCGCGTGTAGCCGGCATTCAGCGCGGAAGGCTCCGGCACATTGGAAAGCTGTATCTGGATGGTGTTATTGCGGTCATAGGTCAATTGAATCCGGGCGGTGGCTTGCCCCGCGCGGGCCAGGGGCAAGGCGTCAAAGCGGATTCGCTTCGTGCACCCGGCCGCCAGCAGGACCGCACCCAGCAACCCCAGCCAAAGAATGTTCGCGCGCCAGAGCATCATCCTCGCAGCTCCCGGTTCGGAGTAGCAGTATAGCGCAGAGAACCGTCGCCGCGCGAGCCGGACCCGGGCGACCCTCTCGATGCGCGGCTGCTTCCGAGAGCACTTCCGCAACTCGCCCGACCAGTGTAATATGGAGTGTTATACGTTCACACGCAGGCTGGCCTGCGCCATCGTTTCGCTCCGCGAGGAGCACAACGGTGATCTGGCTTCGCGGAGTCCGGCCGGGGAGGTATCATGCAATTCTTAAAAGAAAGTCTCGTCAAGCTCATCACGGAAACGTCCACGAACCTGCCTCCGGACGTGCGGCAGGCCATGGCC
>Ga0155949_1154_pt1 | contig 13679 bp, 15 predicted proteins | sample RifCSPlowO2_02_FD_107603 | JGI IMG/M metagenome (GOLD analysis project Ga0155949, IMG submission 107603) | Acidobacteria bacterium RIFCSPLOWO2_02_FULL_61_28
GCACGCCCACCTTCAGCCGGCCAATGGCTCCGTTCTTGCCCGCCAGCATCTCGCCAGACCAAATCGTGGCGCTTTGGAGCGCCTGGAGAGGCGTCAAACCGGCTTCGACCAGCAGCTCCATCTCATGATGCAAGCAGAGACCGGGAGTGCCGCCGGAAGCGGTGTCCGTGCCGGCCTGAATCTTTCCTCCCGCATCCATCCACCGCTTCAAGAATTGCCCGACGAGTTTGTAGCCCCGATCGTATTCCTGCCGTTCTTCTGGCTGGACCCGCGAGAGGAGCACCAGGTTTTCATACTTCCCGTGGAAGCTGCGAATCTGGCGTTGTTTTTGAAGGAGCGACTGGGCGATGTTCTGCGGGTAATAGGCCATCAGGGACGGGTCGCTGTAAACCTGGTAAACTTCTCTCTCATGCTTCGCCGCGTGCGCACTCAAAGAACCTAGTTCATAGACCAATGTGGGATTGAGATACGCTCCCTGGGCCACCGCCTCGCGGATGGACTGGTCGAGCTTCGGCCAGTCTCTGAGAAACGTGGCCCAATGGAGATACCGCCCGGCCTGAAAGTCCTCGTGCTCCTGCGGCGTCATCGTGGGGATGATGAATCCCCAGATATGCTCGATCGAGTCGTGCCCGGCGCGAATGGATTCCGGCGCATTCTCGGTGTGGCCAAAAATCAGCAGTCCCGCGCGATGGACTTCCTCAGCCGCCCACCGATAGAAACGGCTGGTATCCGCGTTGTAATCGCTGATGCGGGCGAAGTCCGGTTTGGTTTGCAGCCATTCCCGCACCGCTGCGCGAATCTGCTCTTCGCTCATCGAAGCGGAAACGCGCGGTCCGCCCGCCGTATCATAAATCCGGGGGGTCCGGCTGGTGTTTCGCTGCGAGGCTTCCTTGGCTCTCCCAAAGTTTCCTCCCACGGCGAGTTGGGAAGTGACCCCGTGGTTCAACATCACCTCGCCCATCCATTCCTCGTAGTGCGTGTGGGAATCCACCAGTCCCGGAATCACGAATTTCCCCGCCAGGTCAATCACCGTCGCGTTGGGAGGGTAACTGGTCGTGCTTCCCCCCACCGATTGGATCGTGTCGCCGTCAATCACAATCACGCCATCCCGAATCGGGGAGGTCCCCGTGGCGGTGATGATCGTGGCTCCTTTCAAAACGGTCTGTTGAGCATGCGATGCCTGCGGAGCGGCCAGCACAAGAACAGCCGCACCGATAGCCAACAAGACGGCAACCACAAAGTTCCCCTGGTTTGAAGTCATCGGACAACCCTCCTTCGTCCTGCTCGCCATTGCACCATCGAATCCAGCCGGACAGCCCCGCGCCTATGGCGCACAGGTTCAAGAATGGATCAGTGCCAGCAATAGAGTATCGCACTCTCCGTAGCAGCCGATGCCGCTTTGTGATACCTGCTGCCGGAAGGATGATTATCACTTCCCCCTTGACTTTCGCTTTTTATTCGCCTAATCTATTTCTGGCCTCCAGGGAGTATGAACGCGATGCTTGAAACTCTCGCCTGCGCACAGAGACCCGTCCCAGCAACACCCCCGGTTGCCCTGACGTTCGGGCGGGTGCTCACACAACTGGACATGGGCCTGGCGTTGTTCGTGGGGGAAGGCCCGACGCAACTCGCCCTGCCCTTCTGCGCGCCTTTCCTGGTGCGCGAAGAAACTCTGGTGGCCGTGGACGCAGCCAACTGCTTTAACCTCTACCGGCTGACCGAGTGGGCCAGACGCAAACGCCTGGGTTCCCCCGCCCTGCTCAACCGCTTGCGCATCGCCCGCGCCTTCACCCCCTTTCAACTGGCTACGATTCTCTATCACATCGGCGGAGAGATGGAACGATACCGGGCGAGCTGTTTGGTCATCACGGGTCTGCCCGAGTGTCTCTATGACGAAGAGTTGACCGAGCAAGAGGCCCGCAACACTTTTGCCCGCTGCCAGGGGAGCCTGCTTCAACTGGCCACGCGGTATCCGGTGCTGGCCTTCTCGGAATGGCCTCCGCACCCGGTCGGCAAGCGGATTCGCTTTCTGGACTCGCTGGCTTCGCTCGCCCGATCCGTTTTTGAGGTCCATCGCGCCGAGCCGATTTTGTTCGCGCCCGTGAAAGCTCCTGGCCTGCTGACGATTTCGAAGGAGGCATAGGAGGCAGACGAAGCATAGGAGGTAGAGGAAAAACGAGCTATGGGTAGAACCATCCCGACTGTAAACCAGGTGCTGGAGCAGAACCGTGAGCAATGGGCGCGGTTCTATCGCGCCTTGCGGCGGGAAGACCGCGAGTTGCTCGACCGGCTCTTTGACGGAGCCAAGTATTTCACCGCCGCCTGCGTGTATCAGGCCCACGTGTCGCCGACCGACAGCATCTTTCTGGCCATGCTGCTCCATCTGGAAAAAGAGTTGCAGGAAGTGAAAACTCGCCTGGGAGTCGCAAATCCTGCGCCGCCGGAGCGAGATCCCCTTCTACTGTCTGGAGGAAAGGAGTAATTATCATTGTGTCAGGGCACGGTTTTAACCGTGCCGAAAGCTCGTTCGGATCAATCTGTACCGCACTGCCGTAGGCCGGAGCGAAGCGTAAGCGGAGCGACAGTTCTGACATTCGAAGGAACGATTTTTCGGACTCGCTGCGCACAGGCTGCGCTCGGGCCTGCGGCAGCGTGGAAGAGGTTTCATTGTGCATTTTTACGGCACGACTGAAGCCGTGCCCTGACGAGATGCTGATGAGATTTGGTAATGTTGTAGCTGGATCGTATCGGAGATTGTTATACTCACGGCAACAAAAACTCCCGGAGGGTCGCATGGAACCAGAAACATCTGAATGGACGGCAGTGATGAATCGGCTGGAGAAGTTAGAAAAGCAAAACCGCAGGTTCAAACAGATCGGCGCTGTGGCGTTGATTATCGTTGGTTCTGTTGTATTGATGGGCCAAGCTCCACCGCCACGGACGGTCGAAGCAAATGAGTTCACCCTTAGAGATGGAAGCGGGAGAGTGCGGGGACAGTTGTCAATGACAAACTCTGGACCGGCATTATCCCTTTATGACCAGAACGGGCATGTACGAACCATGCTGGACGTACTGGCATCCGGACCTGGCCTTAGCTTGCTCGATGCAAACGGGAAAATTCGAGCTGCGCTAGTAGTGGAAGCAAATGGGCCAGGACTCGCTTTGGTAGACGGAAACGGAAAGAAGCGAGCCATGGTGAACTTAGTGGCAGAGGGGCCGGGCATTTACTTATTCGATGACGCCGAGAAGGGGAGAGTGGCATTATACCTGCTAGCTGGTGAACCAAAGCTTTCCTTGCGAGATAGAAATGAGCGTGTGAGAACCTCCCTGGCAGGAGCGACTCTTGGGCTTGAAGACGAAGAAGGATTTCAGACTACGATTGGCAGCACTGAACTGATTACCCCGCGAACTGGAGAAACCCACAAGACCTCTGCCGCTTCTTTAGTGCTCTTGGACAAAGACAAGAAGGTGCTCTGGAAGGCTCCATAAAAGTTGAGAAAAAGGTCTTCATTTCAGGAGAAATCGAGATGGAAAAGGCAAACCTCGGTGTGCACTACGGTGCCATAGCCAATCCCATGACATTTGCACGAGCCTACGCTCATTTGCTCGCCCACCCGCACATGGTGTTCTATACGACGGGTAACAGAACGCCTTTCACCGCAATGGCAAGTCAAACCACAAAGGGGCCTCATGTTGGTGAGAAGGTGATACGTTTTCTATCAAGTGACCAAGAGAGAGCAAGAGCATATCAGTGTTGTTGGGGGCACAAGACTAACTGCTCAAAAACACACATTGATTGCTACACACTGGCGATTTAGAAAACATTGAAAGGGCCTGTGAACAAACTCGGAAATGGTCAGCGGCGGACTCGTTTTCGGGAGAGGCGCTCATCGCGCTTGCGGAGCTTTGCGATCCAGCGCGCGGCGCCGTGCCGGAGTTCGGGATGGTCTTTCAGCTTCCAGGAACCCGCCGCCCGCTCCAGAGCTTTTAACATGCGCAGGCGCTGGATTTCTCGCTCCGCTGCCCGGCTGAGAAACTGGTAGTCCACAATTTCTACATTATAGGCGTCGCCATTGCGCCACTCAAAACAGATATGGAACGTTACCAAGGCTGGCTGCTCGATTTGTACCCGACACCCGCCGGGATGGCCTTATGGATCGTGGGGCAGGACAGGAGCCGCCGCTGTTACTTCGATAGACAGTTTCGGCCCGCCTTCTACGTGCGCGGCCCTCTGGGAGAACTTCGCCGGCTGGGTCGCGATCTGCCCGCGCGAATTCGCGGCCTGCGGGCTACTCTGACCGAACGGCTGGACCTGTGGAGCCGCCAGCAAGTTCCCGTGCTATCCGTCGTCCCGCCCGCGCTGGCTGCGTTTCCCGCCGCGGTGCGAACCGTGCGGCAGGCCGCCCCGTTTCTGGACCTGTTCAACGCCGACTTGTTGCCGGAACAGGTTTACTGCTACGAGCACCGAGTCTTCCCTCTGGCGTACTGTGAAATCGAAGCCGACGGCGATCAGATATGCTCCCTCCATTGCCTCGACGATCCCTGGGCCACCGACTACCAGTTGTTGCCGTTGCGCGTGCTCGAAATCAGGCCCGATTGCCCTCTCGGGAACCCCAATCACGGCGGCAAGTTCAGTGTGGAAGTAAAAGCGGACGGGAACACCTGGCTGCTCGACGAAAGCAGCGCCGACGAACCGCTGGCCCAGACGCTCTCGGAAATCCTCACCCGCTATGACCCCGACTTGATCCTGTCGGAGTGGGGCGACTCCTATTTGCTGCCCCGCCTCCTTCGTCAAGCCGCCAGGCTCGGCATTTCCCTGCCCTTGAACCGCGATCCCGACCGGAAACCCTTTCGCAAGCGGGACCGCTCCTACTTCAGCTATGGCCGCATCGTGTTCAAAGATTCCGCGACGTACTTGTTCGGCCGCCTCCACGTGGATCTGCGCAATTCCTTCGTCTGCGGCGAAAGCGGCCTGGAGGGGCTTTTTGAACTGGTCCGCTTAACGAAGCTCCCGCTGCAATATTGCGCCCGAACCTCGACCGGCACCGGCATCACCTCGATGCAACTCGATTTGGCCTACCAAGAGGGCATCCTCATTCCCAGCCAGAAAGCGCAGCCGGAGCAAACCAAATCCGGCCTGGAGCTGATCGTGGCGGACCGGGGCGGTCTGGTTTTCCATCCCAAGCTCGGTTTTCATGAGAACGTTGCGGAGCTGGATTTTGCTTCCATGTTTCCGTCCATCATGGCCCGCTTTAATGTATCACCGGAAACGATCAACTGCGGTTGCTGCGACAACAGCCTGGTCCCTGAATTGGGCTACTCGATCTGCCAGAAGTGGCGGGGCATTGTGCCGCGCACCGTCGCCCCGATCATCGCCAAGCGCGAGAAATACAAAGCCCTGAAGAAAAGCGCACTCGATCCCGCTCAAAGGGCGGCGTATGACGCCCGCCAGACCGCCATGAAATGGATGCTCGTCACCTGTTTCGGCTATCAGGGGTTCAAGAACGCCCGCTTTGGGCGGATCGAGGCCCACGAAGCCATCAACTGCTTTGGCCGCGATCGTCTCCTGGGGGCGAAAGAACTGGCCGAAAGTCAGGGGTATGAAGTCATCCACGCCCTGGTGGATTCGCTGTATTTGTGGAAAGCCGACGCAACCGCCGCCGATTATGACCGGCTGGCCGAGCAGATTGCGGTGGCCACGGGCCTGCCCATGGCGGTCGAAGGCATCTACCGCTGGATCAACTTTGTGCCTTCCAAAACCAGCCCGCGGATCGGCGTCCCCAACCGCTACTTTGGCGTGATGCAGAACGGCAAGCTCAAAGTGCGGGGGATCGAGATGCGCCGCCACGATTGCGTCCCGCTGGTGGCGCGGATGCAGGAAGAGGTGTTGGATGTCCTCCGAGGAGCCTCGAATCGCGCCGAATACCTGGGGATGCTGGAAACCCGTGCCCAGCCGATCTTGGATGCCTATATTGCCCGCTTGCGGGACGGCCAAGCCACTCCGGCCGATCTGGTTGTTTCCAAGCGCCTGACCAAGTACCCCGAAGAATATGCGCACGCCACCCACAGCGCCATTGCCGCCCAGAGCCTCCGAGCGCGGGGCGTCCGGCTGCGGCCCGGCGAGACGGTGGACTATCTCATCTGCGATGCCGGCGCCAAACTCCCCAGCGAGCGCGTGCGCCCCGTTGCCGTGCTCGACGGGAATATCCTTTACGACCGCGGCGAGTATGCGAGGCTGCTGCGGGAAGCCTTCCAGCCGTTCGCCATTCGGCAGGTCTGATTCACCGAGCGATAGCCCGCATTTCTCACCAGCAACAGATGTCGCAAATACGTTTCTGTTGCCCTGAAAGGGCAAAAGGTGAGTAGCCGTCTATAACGGCGGCGGCGTTGTCAAGGCACACCTGTCCCCGCGCACGGGGTGCGAGGTTTTTACCTTCGAAGAATGCTTGTTGCCGTTTCTGAGCAAGGCTCGTTTTTTGTAATCGTATGATGGAGCGAACTCCACCAACCATCTATGCGGTCCTGCGCGTTCAGACCATGATTGTTTCTCCGAACTCCCGTTCTGAATCGGGAGGCAGGGCGCCCAATCAGGGGCACGATCCCGCAGGGCGGGACCACCGGCTACTCCGGGCTACCCTGCGTGCGAGCTGGCGGCGCGGCGTCTCGCAGAACCCAATACAACCGCACCGCCAATTTCCGAGCGAGGGCCATCCCGCCCTGCGGGACCACCGCCTTGCCGCGGCGGAATTCCACGCGCTGATACATCCGCCGCAATTCCGGGTACTGGCGCGCCGCCGTGTGTGCTGCTTCCCCCAGCAGAAACCGCACCAGCCTGTTTCCTTGTTTTTTGATCGAACCGAGCCGCTGTTTGCCGCCGGAACTCGACTCGCGCGGATTCAGTCCCAGATAACTCACCAACCGCTTGCTGTTCCGAAAGCGCTCCACCGGCCCGACTGCCAGCGCCATCGCCAACCCCGTGACCGGTCCCACGCCGGGATGTTGCATCAGCCGGACCGCCGCCGGGTGACTCTCGGCTTGCTGCGCCACCGCCCGGTCCAACTCCGCGATCGAGCCGTCCAGCCGGTCCAGCATCTCCAACAACTCTCGCCGCCGCCGAGCGCCCACTCGCCCAGCGCCAGAGCTTCCAGTTCCTGCCGCCCTCGCTGGGTCCACAACTTCTTTTTCCGGCAGACGCCTTCGCCCATCGCTTGCGCGTGCAACTGGTTGCGCACCGAGGTCCGGAACCGCACCAGCTTGTCGCGGTGCCGCAGCAGTTGCCAGAGGTCCCGCTCCGCCGGCGAGGAGACCCAGATCTTCGGAAAGCGGTTCTCCACCAGCAGGTCGAGCAGCAGCAGCGCATCCCGCGCATCCGTCTTCTGCTGCCTCACCCGCGTGGCGCGGATCGCACTGGCGTCGCCGATCCACAGTTCGTGCTCTTGCTCCCGGAGCATCCGCTCAAACCACCGCGCGTACCCGGTCGCTTCCATCCCCACCCGTGCCGGAGCTGGCAGCGCCGCATCAAATCGCTGCGCCTCCCCGTTGGCATGTTCGACCCGGCGTTCCACGATCTCTCCCGTCTCCGTATCCAGCATCGCAATTTGCTGGAACCGCGTATGAAAATCACAGCCTATAATGATCATGCTCGGCTCCTTTCCTCCGAGCCTTGGTCAGTTTTGGCAACAACCAAGTCTACCCGGTCGGACAGGAGCCGACGCCGTTATTCCATCAGGGGCAACGCCCCCGGAAACCAGCATCGCCCCCGGGAAATGCCGACCCCGAAGGGGTCGCACAAAATTCCGAGCAGGGATGTCCGACCCCTTCAGGGTCGGTCCGGAATTACACACGGTTCCGGGGGCGTTGCCCCCGGCTATCAATGTTTTGCCCTTTCAGGGCAACGAAAACGAAGCCGTGGACCGTGAGGGAGCGGTGGCGCAGCCGCCCACCACGGCGGAACCCAAACGGCCTTCCGCGCGCCGCTCCGATTGTTTCACCGCGTCCTCTGCGGTTAGCTTATCTTTCGATTTCTGACTCCTGACTTCTGACTTCTTCTTTCTACCCCCCGCCGACGAACTGGACAATCTCCAGCCGGTCCTGGTCGCGGAGGCGCGTTTCCGGCCAGCGGTCTCGGCGGACGATGTCCCGGTTCAGCTCGACGGCCACACGGTCCTCTTTCAGTTCGAGCAAGCGGAGGAGGTCTTGCAGGCTGATCTCCAGAGGAACTTCGCGGGATTCACCGTTGATGACGATCTGCATCAGGCACTCAAATTCTAAATCCCAAACTCTAAATCCGAAACAAATTCAAAATTTCAAATCCCAAAGGATGTTCTCCTCAGGTTTACGTTGCAAATCGTATGGTTTGGAATTTGGAGTCTTGTCATTGGGATTTGTTTAGGATTTAGGATTTAGGATTTAGGATTTAGAGTTTAGAATTTACGCTGTAGCAGCCCGCGCAAGGAACTTGGAAAACTCTTTTCCCGCCGGACCCTTCGTGCAAATCAGTAAGACCGCTTCGTTGTGATCCGCCGGGATGGCAAACGAGATGCCCGCGCGGCCATCTTCTCCCAGCGAGATGGTTCGCGATTCGGAAACCGCGCCCGCCAGCATCCAGCGCACATCCAATGAGACATTGGGCGAGACATTGTGCGGAGCCTGGTTCTGGCCGTTGGCCCGCACCGCGAGTTCAAAGCGCAATTGGCCGTCGCGGCTGAGATCGGCGGCGTTCAACAACTCGATGGTATAGCCCGAGGGGTTGTGCGGATGGGCCGAGTTGGCGTTCCCGGCGGGCACAAACGTCCCGGCGCGGATCGCTTCCACCAGCTCCTTGTGCTGCTTGCGCACCATCTCCTCGACCTGCCCGTGGGTGACTTCCCCGGGAACATAGGGGGTCTGGCGGCGGTCCACGATTCGGCCGCTCACATAAATAATCGAGTCAATGACGGGATGCTTCGCGCCCCGGTCTTCGGTCTGGACGTGGTAGACGGCGTCCTTTCCACTGACATCCGTGTTGAATCCGAAAATCATGAGTTTCGCTGCGCTCCCTCCCGGTCCCTTCGACTTCGCTTCCTTCGACTGCGCTCAAGACAGGCAGGGCAGGCGAGCGCGGGTTCTGATACTGTTCCCTGTTCCCGATTCCCTGCTCTGCCCGCTCCCTTACGGCCTGCCCTGAGCGTAGCCGAAGGGTCGCGGCTCTGAAACGCCCGGGCGACTCCGCTATTCACAACACCCTCCGTTTGCGGGTATTATATCATTTCATTAGCCGATCACAGCCGATCACAGCCGATCCAGAGCCGATCATAGCTGATCCATGCCGAACACCTACTTCCAAAACTATCTCGTGATCCTGCTGATGCTGGGCGTGGTCGTTCTCCTGGCCGGCGGGATGATCGTGCTCTCTTACTTGCTCGGCCAGCACCGGCCTTCTCGCGTCAAGCTCAGCCCCTACGAGTGCGGCATGGTCCCGACGGGCGACGCCCGGCAGCGCTTCAGCGTCAAGTTCTACCTGGTGGCCATGGTCTTTATCCTCTTTGATGTCGAAATCGTCTTCCTCTATCCCTGGGCCGTCATCTTCCACGAGCTGCGCATGTTCGGCTTCCTCGAGATGCTTCTGTTCCTGCTGCTGGTGGGGGCCGGGTTCGCCTACCTATGGAAAATGGGCGTGCTCGACTGGACCGGCTCAGACACGGGAGGGCCTGCCGGAGGTACTGGCGGAAGTCCTGCGGGAGGTCGCGCGGGAGGTCCAGAATGATTTCCTCGGAAGTAGCCGAAATGCCCGACGCCGTGGCCGTGCTCGAATTCGACCCCGCCGCGTTGGCCGATGGCAAGTTCGACCGCGGCGAGCTGACCCTGGTGATCTGGCCGGAGCCGCTTCGGTCCGTCTGCGAATTCTTGAAGGCCCAACGCGGTTACCGCTATCTGTCCGACGTGACGGCCGTGGACTGGTATCCCTCCGAGCCGCGCTTTGAGGTCGTCTATCATCTCTATTGCCACGAACGCCACGAGCGCCTGCGCCTGAAGTGCCGCCTCAGCGGGGAGCAGCCCGAGGTTGCCTCGGTCACCCCGGTCTGGAGCGCGGCCAATTGGTATGAACGCGAAGTCTTTGACCTGTTCGGAATCCGGTTTGAGGGCCACCCGCACCTGCAGCGGCTCCTGATGCCGGAAGACTGGCAAGGCCACCCCTTGCGGAAGGACTATCCCGTTACCGGGTACCGCTGATGAGTCTGTGTCGAATTCGGAATCCGGACTTCGGAATCCGGACTTCGGAATTCGTCATTTTTGCTTCCGGCTACGCCGGGTTAGGTAGCTAAAACACTCTGATGCCTGAACTCGAAATTCCCGCTGGCGAGCGCAACATGGTCCTGAACATGGGACCGCAGCACCCCTCGACGCACGGCGTCCTGCGCCTGGTCCTGGAACTCGACGGGGAGACCATTGTCCGCTGCACGCCCGACATCGGCTACCTCCACACCGGGATCGAAAAGACCTGCGAGGACAAGACCTACCACCAGGCCATCACGCTGACCGACCGCATTGACTACCTCTGCCCGCTCACAAACAATCTCTGCTACGTGCTCGCCGTCGAAAAGCTCCTAGGCCTCGAACCGCCGCCGCGCGCGCAGTGGGTGCGCGTAATGCTCAACGAGCTGTCGCGCATCGCCAGCCACCTGGTCTGGCTCGGAACCCACGCCATTGACATCGGGGCTATGTCGGTCTTCCTCTATTGCTTCCGCGAGCGCGAAGAGATTTTGAAACTCTTCGAGATGGTCGCCGGACAGCGCATGATGACCAGCTACTTCCGCGTGGGCGGCCTCGCTCTCGAACCGCCGGCGGATTTTTTGAAGCGGGTCCAGAAGTTCCTCCAGATTTTTCCCGGCCGCATCGAAGAATATGAAAATTTGCTGACGCGAAATCGCATTTGGATTGGGCGCACGAAAGGCATCGGGTATCTGAGCGCTGCCGACGCGCTCGACCTCGGCGTGAGCGGCCCCTCGGCCCGCGCTTCGGGGATTGATTGGGACCTGCGCCGCGACAATCCCTATTCGAGCTACGACAAGTTCTCGTTCGCCGTCCCGGTGCGCCAGGAAGGCGATGTCTATGCCCGGTATCTGGTGCGCGTGGACGAGATGCGCGAGAGCGTCAAGATCGTCCAGCAAGCCGTCGAAGGGCTCCCGGAAGGCCCGGTGCAGGCGACCGCCCGGGGCGTGGTCCTGCCTCCCCGTGAAAAAATGAAGACAGAAATGGAGGCGCTGATTTACCACTTCAAGATCGTGACGGAAGGCTTCCGCGTGCCGCCGGGCGAAGTCTATCAGGCCATCGAATCGCCGCGCGGCGAGATGGGCTACTACGTCGTCAGCGACGGCACCTCGCATCCCTACCGCGTCAAGGTCCGCTCGCCGTCGTTCGCCAACCTGCAAGCCCTCCCGCGCATTGCCGAAGGACGCCTGCTCGCCGACATGATCGCCTGCATCGGCAGCATTGACATCGTGCTGGGGGAGATTGATCGGTAGGTTACTGATAAATTGTTTTAGGCTGTCATCCTGAGGAGCGCAGCGACGAAGGACCTGTTTGTCAAAGAAGGGATCAAAGAATAAAACCTCCCGGCGAGAAAGGCACTCGCCGTGGCTACCAGCGGCAGGATGAAAGCAAAAGTGGATGGGAGAGAAATGGGGTTCGAGTCTATCGTTCACGAAATTAATAGGAGGGCGTTGTCTCGGCCTATCGGTCGTCTCCAGGAACTCCGAAAGCAGATCAAAGGTCTGTCGCGTCTTCCGAGTCGCCACATGTTCTCTTCGTTAACGACGTTTGACGACTACGCCTTCCACTTGGGTGGCCGAACAGAACTACAGTTCAATATCGGGCGCGACCGCGTAGACCGTGTAAGGAAGTTCAGGCATGGTGTTGCCTTTTCTCTTGAGCCGGGCCAGACGCTGCCAGATGTAGAGGTACTGAGGCCGAAAATCGAGCGGTTCAACGAGTTCCTGAAACAGAATCTGCAAGACTTCTCGGACCTGTGGATGTGGCATTACGAGGGCGGTGAACCTAGTCGCAAATATCGCCCTAAGCTAATTTCATCAGACCTCATTAAACCGCATGTCTTCATTTTTCTCGGGGGGTTGCAGCCGCTTGACCAAATTGATTACGAAGTCGTCCTTGACGATTTTGACCGCCTGCTGCCCTTATATCAATTTATTGAAAGCAGCAAACCGAAAGGGCTGTTGACAAAGACCCCCACGCAGCTCGCTAAAGAAATCGAGTTGTTCAAAGAAGAGGGTCGCCAGATGGAGCAATCTCTATCACGCCGGGAGCGTGATCCAAGGGTGCGCGATGCCGCCTTGGTCAAGTATGGTCGTGCTTGCATGGTTTGCGGTCTTGATCCCGCAGTAAAGTATGGAGATTTCGCTCAAGACTGCGTAGAAGTGCATCATCTTGATCCCCTCGGCGCAAGATCAGGTCAGGGGAAACAAACTACGCTCGATGATGTGATCGTCGTTTGTCCTACGTGCCACCGTGCCTTGCACCGTTACTCCGATCCATCTGCATGGAAGCGCTTTAAGAAGGAGTGCGGATTGTAATTACGACATCACGAAAAGCTCTGGGTTCGATTTCAAACGGTTCTTGTAGTTCCGTCAGGGCACGGTTTCAACCGTGCCGAAGAAGCCTTTGGAGTAATGCGATAAAGGGAAAAGATGATCGTTTCTTTTCTCTAGCCCAGGCGTTTACGCCTGGGGACAGGAAATGCAACGGTCGTTCTCAGCCCCCTTTAGGAGGCTTACCTCTTCATTGGACCGAGAGGAGAGAGAACGAGCGGGAAGCCCCCTGAAGGGGGCTGGGGAAAATCCGTTTCGATCGCGAACCCAGGCGTGAACGCCTGGGCTAGAGAAAAATAGAAACTGACACTGCGACGCGCCGATTCACCCGTTCGTCAATCGGCGTAAACGCCTGGGCTAGAGAAAACGAGGATGGAGACCAGCAATGCCCCATGCCTTTCACCAACTGTATTATCATGTCGCCTGGGCCACGCACTCCCGCGCGGCACTAATCAATCGCCGCTGGCGGCCGCAATTGCTCGAAATAATGAATGAAGAGGTGAAAGAACGAGGGGGTTGGTTGATCCGCCACAACGCGATGCCGGACCACGCGCATCTCTTGGTGAGGCTTCCACCGACAGTGCGAATCAGCGATTTCCTGGGCGAGGTGAAAGGGGCCACCGCGTATCGCGTGAATCACGATCTCCATCCCAAGTTCAAGCTCCGTTGGCAGGAAGGGTACGGCGTTCTCAGCCTGCGAAAGGCGGAACTGGCTCGGGTCAGCCGGTACATTGACCAGCAGGAGGAGCACCATCGAAAAGGCACGCTGTCGGCGCTCTTGGAAACGACGGAAGTCCAGGAGGACGACTGGCCAGAGGGAACGGTAAGCCCCCTGAAGGGGGCTAAAAACAATCCGTTGCTATCGCGAACCCAGGCGTAAACGCCTGAGCTAGAGAAAAAGGAAAAGTCATAAACAGAAGATTGATCTGAGGGAAATCAAGCCGATTTGCCTATGCCCTTCAGCCCACAACTCGAAGCGAAGTTTCAGAAGCTCCTGGGCCGTTATCCGGTGAAGCGCTCGGCCCTGGTCCCGATACTGCTCTTTGCCCAGGATGAAGCGGGCTACCTGAGCCAGGAGTTGATTGCCGAGATCGC
>Ga0155949_1160_pt1 | contig 13080 bp, 10 predicted proteins | sample RifCSPlowO2_02_FD_107603 | JGI IMG/M metagenome (GOLD analysis project Ga0155949, IMG submission 107603) | Acidobacteria bacterium RIFCSPLOWO2_02_FULL_61_28
AAGTCCGGTTGAGAAACATTCTGCGCTCACCCGATTAAGGGATTTTCGGCATTGGCGTAGAGGAAATGCAGACAGTCAGGGAATGACTTTACCTGGATTATTCATGAAGGAAGGCCCCTTTTTCTCTAGCCCAGCACTTCAGTGCTGGGTGTGCGGTGCGTTAAGAGGGAGGGCCGCAGCCCGCTTCAGCGGGCTTCTCTTTATCCCGCAGGAGGGACCGGCAGAAGGGCTGAAGCAGAAAAGGGCGGTAAGCCCCCTTGCAGGGGGCTGCAAAAAATCCTGGTTACCTCCAACCCAGGCGTGAACACCTGGGCTAGGGAAAAGGACGAGAACAAAGCCGAATGCCTTCGATTGAGCGGTAGTTTCTGAGGGGGAGAAATGAATCATCAGCTCGAACTAATCAATCCGCCGGAGTTGGGCAAACATCCCGGCTACAGCCATGCCGTCAAAGTGCAAACCGGCAGCTTGCTTTTCATCTCCGGCCAGGTGGGTTGGGACGAGACCGGAACGCTGGTCAGTTCGGATTTCGTGGCCCAATTTGAACAGGCGTTGGCCAATGTCGTGACGGCCTTGCGCGCCGCGGGAGGCAAGCCCGAGAACCTCGTCCGGCTGACGGTCTATTTTCGGGACCGCCGGGAGTATCAGGCCGACCTGAAACGGTTGGGCGAAGCCTATCGCCGCCAGATGGGCCGTCATTTTCCTGCCATGACAGCCATCGAAGTGAAAGACTTCTTCGATGAGGGAGCCAAAGTCGAACTGGAAGCGACCGCCGCTTTGTGAGGCAAGTAGCCCGCTACCGGGCTGCAACGGGGAATACGGTTCCACTTGCCAGTGGGTTACTGCCAAAGCTCTTGGATGGGTCCGTAGATATCCTGGTCCGCGTAGGGGACGTATTCGAAGCCCCGGTTGAACGGATCGTCGCGGCGGGTGATGGTCCAGTTGATTCCGAGCGCCGAGTAGACGGTGGCCTCGAGGTCTTCGCTCTTGATCTCGCGGCCGCGGCTCCAACCCGGGTCCACAATCCCCGCCCCGCGCTCGTCCGTAGCGCCAATCGCCCTGCCGCCATGCACGCCCGCGCCGGCAAAGACCACAGTCTGTTGGAGAAAATGATCCCGCCCCTGCTGGTTGTTGGGCGGTCCCACGGTCCGGCCGAACTCTCCGGCGACGACGACCAGGGTCTGATCGAGAAGCGAGCTTCCCCGCAACCCGTCGAGCAGCGCGGCCAACCCAACGTCCAATTGCCCCGCCATCCGTGGCAGCGACGCCGCCGCGTAGATGTTCGCGTGGTGGTCCCATCCTCCCAGAGTGATCTGGATAAAGCGGGTCCCCAAATCCGCCCGCAGAACCTTGTTGGCAATCAGGCAGGCATCGCCGAAGCCGGTGTTCCCGAAGGTCTGGCGTTCCTCGGTCGTCATGGAGAATGCGCTCTGGACCCGGTCGTTGTACATGAGCTGGCCGGCCGCCTGATAGAAGTTGTCCAGATCCGTCGATGACTGACCGAACGGAGAGTTTTTCCGCAGCGGATCATCCAAGGAATGCAGCACCCGCAACCGCCCCTCCCAACGGGTCCTGCCGTCCGGGTGTGTGGTGTTGCGCAAACCGCCAGCCGACGGCTGCACCTGGAACGGAGCATAGGTCACTGGAAGGTATCCGGCGCCGACTTGACTTCCGCCGGCATTGAGCGAAATGAACCCCGGGAGGAGGTCCTGGGCGGTTCGCTCCGTTGCCTTTTCCAGCGCCACGATGCTTCCGATATGCGGCGCGATGCTGCCGAGAGCCGAAGCGGGGTTTCGCCCGATCTGAATCCACGTTTGCGAGAGCGAATGCACCAGCGCCCAGGCCCGCACGGAACGCACCAGCACGAGCTCGCCCAGCCGCTCGGCGAGGTTCGGCATCAGACCTTGCGGGAAACGAATGTCTCCGAAGCTCGTGGGATTGAAGCTCGCGGGCGTCCAGGAACCTTCTTTCAGGTCGAACGTATCGGTGTGCGAGGGCGCGCCGGATAAGAGGATGAAGATGCAGTTCCTGGCCTTGCTGATCGGGACGACCGGCAACTCCGCCAGCAGCCGCAGCGGGCGGGCCACCTGAAACAGCGCGTACCCGCTGATCCCCGTCCCCAGCACTTGGAAGAACCCTCGCCGGGAAAGCGCGGGGCGCTCCCAGAAAGGCCGGTGGGGATGCGGATGCTTTTTCAGCAAGCGCTCAAATTGCGGATTCGCCAGTTCACTCATGCTGCCCACTTGGCCGGCGGCGCCGGCGCAACCACTCAGTAATTGAAAATAAAATCCACTTTGTTATAGAGCGACCACAGCAGGTCCTCCGCCTGCGTGCGCCGGGTCCCGGTCTGCAACAGGGTTATGGCCTTCAGCTTCTCCTCGGCGGTCGGGTGGCGGGAAAGAACATTCAGGTACAGCGCCTCGACCAAATCCGAGTTACTCAGTGGAGTCGCCAACAGCCGCGCCAGCAAACCGGTGGCCGTGGAAGCCCGGACCCTCTGGATCACAAACGGATCATTCATCAAGTCCAGGGACTGCGCCACGGAGAGGTCTTTGCGGCGCGGGTTTTCGTCGCGGTCTCCCCGCAAGAAGGTGTTCAAGAAAGCGCCGACCGCCCCGCCGGGCGTTTGCGTATCGGGAAGCTGCATGGCCCACGGGATCGGGTCGGCGAATCCCGCGATCCGCATGTTGTTCGGGACGCCGCTCGATTCGACCAAGGCGTCGTGGAGCTCCTCGGAATCCAGTCTCCGGACGAGATGGCGCGCCAGCAATCGCGTATACGTCGGGCTCCATTTCCCTTCATAGCGGGAGGAGAGCTGGTAGGAGCGCGAGTTGCTGATCTCGCGCATCAACGCCTTGAGGTTATAATTTTGCGCAATAAAGAAGCGGGCCAGTTCGTCGAGCAGTTCCGGATGCGAGGGCTGAATCGTCCACGGCTCCGGCGGCGGCTTCTTCGGGTCCAAGCGCGCCAAATCGAACGCATCCGGCGGGTCCACGATTCCTACGCCGAAGAAGTGCGCCCAAATATAGTTCACGGTGGCGCGCGCAAACTGGAAATCCGACGTCACTTCCTGAGCCAGCACCTGGCGGTAATTCTCCGAGTTCCCGGCCCGGCGGCCGCTGAACAGATACGTGGGCGTGACCGTGCGGCTCTGTCCCGCTGCCGGCTCGCGGACCGGCCGATTTCCGGAATTCGTGTTCAAGTTGTACGCGCCGGCGCTGACGTCTTGCAGGACGTAGCTGTTATTCGGCTGCCGGGTGTAGCGGGTAATCCGGCTTCGAGTGAAAAAGGCAGCCAGGCCCCACGCCTGGGCGCGGGTCACTTGCGAACCCCACAGGTTGACCGCGTTGAGGTGTCCGGCCCCGTTGTGGCAGAGCAGGCAATCAAAATTCTTGAGCCCCAGGAAGGTCGTGGCGACCTGTACCCACTGCTTGTCATAGGTGTCCTGCACCGGCCCCATGGTCATGCGGCCGCCCACGTTGAAGTTGACGGCGCCGGTTTCAAAGCTGTCCCCGGAAGCCGTAATCAGCTCGGCGACGAACTGGTTATAGGGCTTGTTTTCGGTCAGCGATTCCCGGATGAATTGATTGAAGGCGTTGCGGCCTTCGTTGTACCGCACCACTTGAGTCGAGCGGACGTTGTTCTTCAAGAGGTCGCCGAACCAGAAGGTCCAGCGGTCCACCCACTCCGGCGAGTCGAGCAGACGATCAATGGCATGGGTACGCTTCTGCGGATCGCGGCCGGCCAGAAACGCCGTGACCTCGTCCGTGGAAGGAATCCGGCCGGTCAGGTCCAGCGTAATGCGCCGCAAAAATTCCGCATCGTTGGTGAGATTGGCCGGCGCGATTCCCTTGGCGCGGAGGGCGGAAAAGATGTAGTGGTCAACCCAGGTCAATCGCTCATCGGCCCAGGTCGGCGACCAGGCGGGAGGGCCATCCGGAACGGCTGGCAGACTCCTCGCGACGGCCTGGGTCCGGAAGCCGATGTCGCTCGATGGCAAGTACGTGTCTTCGGAGGGAAGGAATCGCTCGAGCAAGGCGGGCCCGTGCGCCGAGTATTGCGGGAAGTTGGTGAAATAAGTGCATTCGGTTCCCTCGGTTTTCTCGGCTGGGCTGGATTCCTCCTGGGCCTGGAGCAAACCCCCTCGGAAAAAATCCGGCAAAGCGAAGAGTAGTCCCAGGAATACTAGTCCTATAACTCCAATGAGAAACGTCCACCCCCTATTCCGCTTTGTCATTGGACCCCGCAATGCCGATCTCCCCGTTTCGCCCCTTACGCCATTTTCTAACCCGCGTCCGGGGGGAAAGTTCCGGTATGAGGACTGCACAATCTTAGCACTGGCAGAGGCCGGGTCAATAGTACTTCTTTCCTACTTCCGAGGAAGCTCCCCGATTGCGGGGGACGATTTTCCGCTTTCGCCGGTCAAACACTCGCGGTACAATACACTTGCATTTGGCTGGGGGCAACCGTTCACCGAGATTCTGTGTCGCGTCCGTCGAGGGAAACGGGGCCTCGGTGCTGGCCGCATCGTGGGGTTGCGATGACCCTGCTCCCCGCTCGCGCGAGTCCCGCAACGGGGGACTTGCCCAGGCACGAACAACATACCGATGCCGCTCGCTGTTGAACTCTCTCGGAGCGAGCCGGGAAGGAAGGCGCCATGAATCGAACCGCCTCGTTTTTGTTTGCTGCGTTTGCGATCCTCTGCCTGCCGCTGGCGGGCCAGCAGAGGAACGGGGCTGTGGAGGTCCGCATCCTCGAACTGGAACCCACTCCGTCCGGAGTCAACATCACGCTCCGCTCGGTCAGCTCCAAGGAGAGCATTCACATGCTGATCGGCTTTACGGAAGGCGAATCCATCATGCGCGCCATGCGCCGCCAGCGGACGCAGCGCCCCATGACCCACGATCTGTTCAAATCCGTTCTCGACCGCAACGGCTGGACGGTCCAGAAGGTGCTGATCCGCGACCTCGCGCGGGGAACGTTCCTGGCGGACCTCACGCTCGAAAAAGGCTCGGAGACGCAAGTCTTTGACGCGCGCCCCAGCGACGCCATGGCCATCGGCCTCCGCTACGGCGCCAAGATTTTCGTCAACGAACAGGTCTTCGAGCAGCAGAAAGAAAACGAAGAACAGCAGAAGGAAGTCAAACCCTCCGAGCCGGAAACCCTGCGCTTGTAGGGAATGGGGAATAGGGAATAGGGAACAGATAGAAGCAGAACCATTCCCTACTCCCTACTCCCTACTCCCTACTCCCCATTCCCTGCTTTTCCCAGACCATCCAAAAAATCTGCGCAATCTGTGTAATCTGCGGATAGAATACTTGTCATTCGAGGGGAACTTATGGCATTGAAACCCGGCACGCTGCTCGGCCAATACGAAATCCTTGCGCTGCTCGGTGTCGGCGGGATGGGCGAGGTCTATCACGCCCGCGACAACAAGCTGGTGCGCGAATGACTACCTCACTACCGTAGGCCGTCGCGCAGCCCCCGGCGGAGCGACAAGTCAGTCTTCGCACTTCCCGAACAGGCTGGCGGGGCGATGGCCTCGCCTGCGCGAGGAGACCCCAACGTCTCTTTCGTTCCCCAGCAGCTCAGCCACCAGTTCGTTCAGTTTTCCGAGTTCCGGTTGCAGCAGCTTCCGCGCAGCCTGCCGCGCCTGCGCCGCATTGCCCTCGATCTTGACCCGCCACTTGAGCACCTCTTCACGAGCATCTGAGGCTACGGCAGCGATCTTTCGGTGCAACGAGTTGTTGGGATCAAACAGCGGAATCGGGCACACCTCGAACGGACGCCGGTGAATGTCGCGCTCTCCCTTCAAACCTTGCGATTGATAGGGTTTTATTGCCTCATTTACCATATGGCTGTTCAGAACGCCCACCAAATAGAGCGCGTGCTCTTCTGTGTCAGCGTAGTAGCGATAGGTAACGTGGTCTGCTATAAACCCTTCTATTGGAAGATCGCCACTTTTCTTGCACTCAGACAAGGGTAGGTAAGCAGCCACGATGTTTGTTCCCGACTTGTTGTACAAGACGATGAATTTTGCCTGCGGGTCTTGGTTTGTGAAGAGCCGGTTGTAATTAAGACGCTCGTACATTGATTGATTCTTCTCCTTGCGCCGCCTATCCCATATCTTCTGGGCATTCTCAATCCAATTGGATGCGAGTGGTGCACCCTCCGCAAGAATGTCGTCGGGCTTCAGCATAACGAGCTTCCTGTCCTTTTTCATCAATGGCAGCACGACCAGGCGCAACCCACGCAACGCGAAGGGCAGCAAATCCTCGGCAAGAGCCGTCCCAAATAGGAAAGCTGCTTCCACCCTTCCATCTACTTCTACCTTCCACGGACCCTTGGCCCCTAGACTTGCAGCCTTAGATGTTCGTAGGAACGGCGCTCTCACGTTCACGGGCTGATTCCGCGGGGTCTCAACAAACCAAAGACATCTGGGAACAAGTGTCGCCCCCTGCAATACTTGAGGGTAATAGGGGGAACGAGGGGCGCCTTCTGCCAGGAACGACCATTTGTCCGCCTCCGACTTGAGGATTGCCTTTGCCTTCTCCCACGGCCAGTTACGCAAGCCCCGCAGGTCCCCTCTCCAGTGCGTGATAGGAATCTTTTCCTGTGAAACGTTGCCGCCTTTAATCAGCACGCAGGTCGGAACTTTGAACAGGCCATCCACTTCCCCAAAATCATGAATCGCGGTAAACCCCGTCTTCTGAAACGCAAGATGCTGCTTGGCCGGAAGGATCACGCTTTTCGGCATCACAAATGCTAGCGTTCCGCCTTCCCGCAAAAACTCTTGTTCGGAGTGCGCAAAGAAAACGGTGGACGTGTCCAGTTGCGTAAAGAGCTTTCTATCCTTCTTTTCCAGCAGTTTGTAACGGAAAGCGAGGGACTTAACCTTCTCCTTGTACACGGCGTCCTGAATGTCGCGCAATGATAGCCAGGGCGGATTCGCAACCACGAAATCCACCTTCTGCTGTCTCAAATAAGCGGGCCGGTAGGCATTCTTAAGAATAAAACCCCATACCGTGTTCCTTCCATCTTTCACCACACGCATCATCAGGTCAACGTTTTCCTGCCAGTGGAACAACTCGTAAGAACCATAATCGTCCAGCAGCTTGGCAAATCCCTTTTTCGCGCTGGCTTCAGCCTCTTTCGAACTAGCCCCTCGGTGTGCGAATTGCACCATTCGGTCCACCAAGTAAACCAGATCGCGTCCCCGCTCTAAGCTCTCTAAGGGGATGAAGAAATTCTCCTTCTCACTCACCTGAACCCGCAAAGCTCGCTTTTCCTTATCCTCTCCGCTCATCAGGGTATCGGCCAGATAAACGCGCAAAGTGATTTCATCGGGGTATTGCTGAACCTCCTCCGCCATTGCGAGGCGTATGTTGGCTTTTGCCATCAAGGTGGCTACGGGGTGAACGTCAATCCCGATGACGGATTCGAGCGCTTTTCGGACCAATTTGTTGCCCTTGAACCCGCCGGCGCGAAGCCGCCGGATCGCGCAGAACAGGAATGTCCCTGAACCGCAGGCAGGATCGAGCAAAGTTCCCTCGGTGTATTGGATTTTTTCCAGCGTCAATTCCGCCAGCCAGTCCGGTGTGTAAAACTCGCCAAGCAGTTGCCGGTCCGGCGGATCAACCAGTTCTTGGTACAGCATCTTCAGCAGATCTTCATCTAGTCTCGACCACTCGAATTCGCCCAGGCTCCTGAACAGATTTCCGAAAAACTCAAAGAACGTCCGTTCAGCCTCGGTTTCCAGCGCCCAGGAGAAAAAGTCGGGCTCCGCCAGGTTTTGAATATTCCGATTGCGAAAGAACTCGCTGTTCATCAGCCCCCGGCGCATCTTCACGTCGCGCGCCACTTTGGGATACAGCACCGTGGCCGCAATGGCCCTGGATACCATTGTCAGATACGTGTGCTTGATGAAGAGGTCTTCGTCATCAGGAGAACTCCCGTAGACCTTTGCCAGCAACGAATTCCATTCCCGGAACTTAGTTGCTACGCTCGGCAGATTCCTGACCGCGTCGAAGGCGGAACGCAATGCCCGCCTGCTTCGGTTGAAGGTCATGCACCGGGGGCCGAAGCGGTTGACGATATTTTCCGAGGACGGTGGAATTTTCGCTCCGACCTTAAGCAACTCGTCCAATTCCAGGTAGCCGGCATGCGGCGATTCGGCTTCTAGTCGAAACCGGCGGACCAATTCGGGCTGGGTTGTCTTTGGGTCATAGTCGTAAACCTCGAATGTTAGGCAATCGGTCACAACACCCACGTATTGCTCAGGGACTTTCTTCGTCTCGAAATACTTCTTCAGCTCTTCGATAGCTTTCGGGCGTTCTGCTTCCAAGTTTGTCTTGAACTCGAAAATCACGTACCGGTAAAGTGCGTCAATGAGACCCCTTGCAATCGCGCCCGTGACTTTATCTTCGAGTTCGATGTCCTCGACCTCGATCCCAAACGTCTTGCGCAGAAAGTTCATGAACAGCGCTCTGCGCTGGTCATGGTGCTTTCTGGCTTCAATGGCAGCACGGGCCTGGTCGCAATAAGTCTCGAGGGACTCTGAAAAGCCATCAGGAAGGTCGAAAATAGCGTTTGTCAACATGTCGTTCCTGCCTCCGGTAACTGGCATTGATATGAATATACTCTTCCGTGAAGTCGCAGGTCCAGAAGCGCACGCTCGCCGTTCCCCGTCTCAGCACGACTCGAATCAAGACCTCCCGCTACCGCTTGCTGGCGCGCGCGGCTCGGATAAAAGCCGGACGGCCAGCGACTTCTCCCCCTCGATTGCGCTGGGGGCAGGCAGTGCGCCGGAGGTCTGTGCTACAATCCGCCGTATGCTGGAAGAAAGAGACGTCGAGAGGCTCATCCAAGCATTCGCAACCAGGGCGGACCTGCCAGCCGCCGTGAGCAATCTCGCCACAAACGATGACATCAACGGACTCCTGAATTCGATTGCTGCCGAATCCTGTTTCGCCCCGGAGGCGATTGCCCATGAGTAAACCCGCCACCCCACCGCCGGTCCCCGAAAAGCGTGCGGCCCCGCGCACACCCCAGGCCGTCGAAGTTGTGCTGCGGTGTCCGGATAAATCGGGAAAGTCGTTCGTCGAAAAAACGCGGACGGTGGACATTAGTCGAACAGGCGCAAAGACGCTGACCGAGCACGATGTGAATCACGGCGCCCGGCTGCAAATGGCGATCCCGCATCTGAAACGGATGTCTTCGGCAACCGTGGCACGGGTAGGAAATCGAACGGGAAATCTGCAAGAAATCGGAATCGCGATAGATGAAACGGGCGACTTCTGGGGAGTACCACTTACGGATGAAATGCAGGCGCCGCGTGCTGCCGAAAGAGTCCCCCAGCAGGGGGGAACCAAACCGGAAGCAAGCACGGCAGCGGCGGAAATGAATCCGGCCCGAGCACTCGTGGAGGAACTCCTGGCTTCAACAGAACTCAAACCTGCGATCCCCTCGGTCACTCTGGAACAAGCGCGCAGTGCAATGGAGCAAAGCTTAGGGGAAGCCCTGCAGCAACTGAACGAACAGGCCGCAGTAATTATGAAGCATCTGCTGGAAGTCATCACCGAACAGACCGAGGACCGTCTGCGCCAATCCGTCGAGGCTGCGTTGCGGCAAGTGGAAGCAGCGGCCCTGGACATAACCAATCGAAGCCAACGGGATTGGGAACAAAGAATCCAAGCCCTGACGGATTCGGCACAAGAAAAGTTGAGAACGCAGTTAACGGAACAGGAAACCCATCTGGCAGCCAGTGCAGCGGCCAGTGCAGTGAAGCTACGGCGCGAGCTGGCTCGCCGGCTCGCTGATCTCAGCAAGAGCGTCGCGGAAGACTGAAATTCACTGCTCCCCGCTTGCTTCCGCGCGCGGCTCGGATTCGCGCTTCGCTCGCAAGAGGTCTCCCGCCTTGCCCGCCACCTCAAACACCAACTGGCCCATCTTGGGATGGCTCGGCTCGAAGTCCGGCGTGAGGCCAAAGGATTGTAAGGCCTCGGTCGCAATCGGACCGATGGAGGCGATGACCGCGCGCCGAAGCCCCTCGCGGACCTGCTCCGCCACGCCGGACTCGGCGGCGACCTGCATCAGGTTGTGGATTTGGGTTGCGCTGGTCACGAGCAGCACGTCAATTCGTCCCTGGACAATCTCTTCAATGGCGCGCCGCAGCGGGGCGACGTCTTCCGGCAGCGCCCACTGATAGGCCGGCACCGGCGTCACCACGGCCCCGCGCGCTTCCAGGCTCCCGATGAACTCGCGGTTCGAGACGCCGTACTCCTGCACCGCAATGCGCATGCCTTGGAGCGGTAACGGCGGCTGGTGCTGGTCGAGCGATTTCAAGATGTCGCGCCAGGTGTTCGGCTCCGGCACGATCACGCCGACGGGCACGCCGAATTCGCGCAAGGCCGCCACGGGCTTCGGCCCGCGCGCCACGACCAGCACCTGCGCGAGCGCCTCGACCAGCCGTTCTCGCGGGTGCTTGGCCTCGACCGCCCCGAACAGAATGCGCGTGCCCACTCCGGTCAGGAAGATCACCGCGTCAAAGCGGCCTGCGAACAGGTTTTCGGCAAAAGTCAGCGCCGCCGTGTTTTCTGCGATGGGAATTTCGCGCATGGAAGGGGCGCTGACCGGCGTGCCCCCGTGGCTCGAAATCAACGCCGCCATCGGCTCGGCGCGGCGGCTTTCCAGCGACAGCACCCGCAGCCCTTCCAGCCCTCTGGTTTCCGTTTCCATAACAGACATGATAGAGCAAATTCTAAATCCCAAACAGGAAGCAAATCCCAAATCCTAAACTCTCAACCATCTTCAGGGTTGCTGTATAACAAAACGGGATGCTGTCATTCTGAGCGCAGCGAAGAATCTGCTTTTCCGTTGGATTTCGATCCCCAGCAAGAAAAGCAGATTCTTCGGTCCCCGGCGAGCCGGGGCCCTCAGAATGACGTCATCGGCGGCAAGCGCGCTATACAGCAACCGTGAAACGCAATAAACAAATCCTAATGACCAAATCTCTAAATTCCAAACCACACGATTTCCAAAACAGAGTGCTCCGAAGGAGTATTCTTGGAATCTTGAATCTTTGAATTTGAAATTTTGACTTTGGAATTTGTTTAGGATTTAGAGCTTAGGATTTGGGATTTCCTGTTTTTCTGAAAGCTCGTCCGGGTTAGGTTAGTGGTAGCCACGGCATGTTCTTCCTGCCGTGGGTTCGTTCCGATAAAAGCCCACGGCACACAAGACGTGCCGTGGCTACCGCTCCCTTGCAGTCGCGGCTCGGATTATCCTGTCTTCTGGCTCCTGACTCCTGACTCCTGACTCCTTCTACTCTCGTGTTACGATTGAAGCGGAAGGAAGTTTGCCATTGTCTCCCATGAATTCAGCCGACGGTTGCGATCTGTTTCTGCGGGCGTGCCGGCGCGAGCCTGTGCCGCGAACCCCGGTCTGGTTCATGCGGCAGGCGGGCCGCTACATGCAGGAATACCGCGAGCTGCGCGCCCGCCACTCGCTGCTCGAACTGTGCCGGACGCCGGAGCTGGCGGCCGCCATTACGCTCCAGCCATTGAAAAAACTCGGCGTGGACGCCGCGATCATCTTCGCCGACCTGCTGCTGCCGGCCCAGGCCATGGGCATGAAACTCGAATTCGCGGAGGGTGAAGGGCCTGTACTCTCGCCGCCGATTCGCGCCGCCGAAGACGTGCGCAAGCTGGGCGCTGTCCAAGATGGCGAGCTTTCCTACGTCGCCGAGGCTATCCGCATCGTCTGCCGGGAACTCAATGGTTCGCTGCCGGTGATCGGCTTCTGCGGCGCGCCCTTCACGGTGGCGAGCTACATGATTGAGGGCAGCGGCAGCCGCAACTTCGTCCACACCAAGCGCATGATGTATCAAAGCCCGGAACTCTGGCAGGCGCTGATGCAGAAACTTGTGCCCGTCCTCGGCGCGTACCTGCGAAGCCAGGCGGAGGCGGGCGCGGGCGCGGTGCAAATTTTCGATAGCTGGGTCGGCTGCTTGAACCCCGAGGATTACCGGACGTATGTTCTGCCCTACTCGCGCGAGCTGATCCGCGCCGTAGCGCCCGCCGGGGTTCCCATCATTCACTTTGGAACCGGGACGGCCACGCTGCTCGAACTGATGCGCGAAGCCGGCGGCGACGTGATCGGCGTAGACTGGCGCATCGCGCTCGGCGAGGCCTGGCGGCGCGTGGGATATGATGTGGCCGTGCAGGGGAATCTCGACCCGGTCGTGTTGTTTGGGCCGCGCGAGATGATCCGCGCGCGCGTCGAACAGATTCTGCGCTCCGTCGCGGGCCGCCCCGGCCATATTTTCAACCTGGGTCACGGCATTCTTCCGGAAACGCCGGTCGAGAACGTCCAGGCGGTCGTGGAGATCGTGCGGCAGTTTCGACCGGAGACGCCGTAGGAGAAGCCCGCGCGCTGTACTACGGAGTTTCGCATCAGGAAGGTGATGTTCATGCCAGTGCCGCCAGGGCCCGACTTTATCTGGATTATTCATGAACGAGGGGAATTTTTCCCTAGCCCAGGCGTTCACGCTGGATTATTCATGAGATTCCGGGGAAGGACAGCCCCGGAAGGGGCGGTAGAATGTAGCCCACGGCGCAAGCCGTGGGTAAACAGAGGGAAACGAGACAAGCCCCGTAGGGGCGAAAGAATATGGTTTTCGATTCCACCCCAACACGGACTGTCTTTCGCCCCTCCGGGGCTTTCGTTCCTTCCGGAATCTCGTTCCCCGGGCTTACGCCCGGGGCTAGAATCTTGCGGCCCTCCGGGGCTTTGCACGGGCTGAAGCCGAAAAGACGGAAGGCCGTTAAAACGGCCCGTAAGTAAAAATCGCTGCGAACCCCGGTCCCGCTAAGCGGGACCGGGGCTAGAGAAAAGGGCACAGCCAGCGAAACGGGAACCTGCTTGTAGCTTTTGAACGAAGAGCTTCCTGACTGTCATGCTGACCGACAAACCCGCCTCGCCGCTCACCGGCGTGCTGCTGCTCGCGCACGGCGGCCCGAACTCGCTCGAGGACATTGAGCCGTTTCTGCTCAATATCCGCGGCGGCCGCGCGTTCCCGCCGCA
>Ga0155949_1161_pt2 | contig 12958 bp, 13 predicted proteins | sample RifCSPlowO2_02_FD_107603 | JGI IMG/M metagenome (GOLD analysis project Ga0155949, IMG submission 107603) | Acidobacteria bacterium RIFCSPLOWO2_02_FULL_61_28
CATCCAGAAGAAGCTCGCGCTTTTGCCGCCCGAGTGCCCGCTGCTGGCCCAAGCCGCTCCCAACGCCGAAACCACGGAATTAGCTTCCGCTCGGAGTTGAAGGTCTGACTAACGTCCTACCGAGCACAGCGCCCGCGACGGCACCGCAAATCGCGGCGGCCAGCATGATATTGAAAGACTGCTGCGCGGTTGCCACTAACAGCGTATCCGCACCTCTGAGGTCTGCTCCTCTTGTGATGACCGTTTCGAATGGTAGTTGGCCCACAAACAAGGCGGATGGACGCACCAAATAGCCGACGATCCCACCAAGAATCGCACCCACCAATCCTAGGCCGATGGGCCTGGATGAAAGCACGGCGGGGCTACCCAAACACCAGCAAACAACCGCAACTATAAGAAACGGGATGCCTGGGACAATTGGGAGAACGATGCCGATAATTCCCAGGACAGCGAAAAAGCCGCAAACGAATAAGCGGGTTTTGGAAATAGCCACGGAGGGCCCCCTGCCGAAGCGGTTACCAAAGTCATGCTGTCTTGCGAGTTCGCGACATCCTGTCAGGCATTTCATGCCGCGATGCCAGGGAAACCACTTTGCGTCCTGACCGGCGCTGCCGCTTCTTTGCCGCGGCCAGGATCGTCTTGATGTCGAAAGCGTGCTTTTGCGCTTGCTCTTCTCGAATGCGGCGCACTTCCTCCACAATGTAGTCATTTGCCATGTCTCATTCTCCCAACAGTTCTTCCGGCGTGCAGATCACGGGACACTCCAGACCATGCTGCCGGCACACGCCCGCCACAGCCTTGGCAATGGCTGCATTTGCGAGATGAACACAGTTCCAGGTCATCAAAAAATCCATGCCGTGCACGGCTGCGATGGCAATATGCGCGGCGTCCGTTGCAGCCCTCCGGGGAATTACCCGCGACTCCAGAAGGCTAACCGCGAGCACCTCGACCTCGGGTGTGATGTCGAGCAACGGCAGATCCCGGATCGCTTTCATTCTATCACGTGCCGCCTCCGGGTCCCCTGCCTTGGCTTCGTCGAGGACAAACTGAGAAATGTAGATGTCGAACCGATTTCGTCGCGTGTCCCACCATTCCCTGGTGATCTGCTGGTGCCCCGCAATGATCAAATCCCGGCTCGATCGGGAGGTTAGATAACTCGGGATGGTGGTTTCCAGGTACAGTTTCGATTTCATCGAAGTACTGATCCCTTCATCTCGCGGGACGAACGGCCTTCACTTACATCTTCCAAAAGCAGGAAAGCACATCCTCACCGCCCCGCTGGGGCAGCAGCCGGAGCCGCCACGGCTTGCGCTTCCCGTTGCGGCGGCCGCAGCGTGAAGATGATGGCAAAGGCAATGAGAAGGAACACGGCGGCGATGTCAAAGGCGCGGGTATAGTTCTGGAACTGATCAAAGAGCCGCCCGCCGAGTTTCGGCCCTAATATCCCGGCCGCGCCCCAGGCGAGAAAGACCAAGCCGTAGTTGGTCCCCAAGTTCTTTGCCCCAAAGAAATCGGCGGTCGTGGAAGCATAGAGCGAAAGCTGCGTCCCGTAGCAGTAATACACGACGAACAGAAGCGGCCATAACAGGATCAGAGAATCAACCCGGCCCAGCAGGGGCAGAACGATGGCGGAAACGAGGACCATCAGAGAGAGCGTTTTCACTCGCCCCATGGAGTCGGAAAGCCACCCGGAAAGAATGCGCCCGGCGGTGTTGCCAAACGCGCCGATGGTAACGGAAGTCCCGGCCAGAGTCGCGCCGACGCCGGGAATCGCAACTTGGGAGTAGGGAACCAACTGGCTGATCACCATGAGGCCGGCGCTGGCTCCGAGCGCATAAGCCACCAGCAGACGCCAGAAGTGCGCGGTCCCGAGCATTTCGAGCGGCGCGTAGTCCCCGCCCCGTGTCGCGGCGGCCGAGGTGGCCGAAGGTTTCCATCCCGCCGGCTGCCATCCCGGCGGCGGATTTTTCAAAAACTGTGCTCCGACAACCGTGGCGACAAAATAAACCGCGCCCAGCCCGAGCATCACGCTCCGCCAACCCAAATCGGCAATCAGGCCCGGCATGATTGGCCCCAAGACAGCCGATCCGGCGCCAAAGGCCCCCACGCTGATCCCGACGACAAGACCGCGGCGGTCCGGGAACCACTTGGCGACGACCCCGATCGGCGTTACGTACCCGAAGCCCGCGCCTGCCCCGGTCACGAGGCCAAACGCCAGGTACATCTGCTCGAGAGTCGTGGCGCGGCTGGTCAGCAGAAACCCGATCCCGAACAGCACGCTCCCGATGAGCGAAACCATGTACGGCCCTTTCTTGTCTTGCAATCGTCCTCCGATCAAAAAGAACAGGGCGAAGACCGCGATTGCAATCGAAAAAATATTGGAAGCCTGTTCGCGGTTGATGCTGAGGTCCCGTTGCAAGGCCGGCACAAACAGACTCCAGCCGTAGAACGCTCCAAGGCAAAGATTCATCAGAACGCCGCCAAAGACACAGTACCAGCGATTTGTGAGGGTCATCGGGTGCCTCCCTTTCGAATGGTAACGATTGCTCGGCCCATCGCATTACCGCCGCTAAAATCGGATTGGAACAAAATACTATCACAGATGGATCGTCGCATCGCGCGGAGCGGGAGCCGGGGTAATGTCAGGCTGGTTTTGAGATGAGTCGTAAAGGAACCAACGATCCGGAGGAGCATTCTGCTACACTCAAACGGAGAAAGGAATCCGCGTTTCGCTGAAGTCTGTCGTGCCACTCCGTTATCGCCACAAAGGGACGCCAGGAAAGCCCTCCACCACCGCCCACGGGACATCGCTCGCGGGACGCCTGACCTGCCACCGCGACGGCTACGGGTTCGTCATCCCGGAGGAGCCTTTCCCGCAAGCGCGCGGCGACATCTATATCGGACCGCATGCCATGGGCAGCGCCATGCACGGCGACCGCGTTCTGGTCAGCGGGATTCGGATCGGACGCGCCGGCCGGGCCGAAGGCCGGATTCAGAGGGTTCTCGAGCGCGCCCAAACAACGGTCGTCGGTGAATACCGCTGGAGCCCCCACGGCTCCTTTGTGGTTCCCTACGATAATCGGATTCAACACCATATTCTGATTCTCCCGGAGGAGCCAGGCGGTCCTGCCAAGGGCCGCGCTGGCCAGCGCCCCGCTTCCGACCGCCGGGAACTCGCCAAGGAACTCGCCAAGGAACTCGATGGATTCGTCGTGAACGTCGAAATCGTCGGCTTCCCTTCCGCTACCCAAAGCGCCACCGGCCGGATTCTGGAAGTCTTGGGGAAGCGCGACGAATTCGGAGTGGACGTCGAAATCATCATCCGCAAGCACCACCTGCCGCATGAGTTCCCGCGCGACGTTCTCTGGGAAGCGAGCGCCATTCCGGCCGGCATCTCGCCGGAGGAAACCGCCCGGCGGCGGGATTTTCGAGAGCTGCCCATCGTGACCATTGACGGGGAAACGGCGCGGGACTTTGACGATGCAGTCACCGTGTTCCCGCTTCCGAACGGACATTTCGAGTTGCAAGTCCACATCGCCGACGTGAGCCACTACGTCCGGCCGGGGACGCCTCTCGACCGGGAGGCGCGCCTGCGGGGCACCTCCGTTTATTTTCCGGACCGCGCAATCCCGATGCTGCCTCCAGAGCTTTCGAGCGGTATCTGCTCGCTGAAGCCTCAAGAAGATCGCCTGGTACTCTCTGTGCTGATGGAAATCGGCCACCACGGCGAGATTCTGCGCGCCGAGTTCTGCGAGGGGGTAATCCGCAGCGCCGAGCGCATGACCTATACGGCCGTCAACGCCGTCCTCGAGAACGATCCGGCCATGCGGGAGCGCTATGCCCCGCTCGTTCCTCACTTTGAGCGGATGCGGGACCTGGCGCTGATCCTCAACAAGAAGCGGCGGAAGATGGGCGCCATTGATTTTGATCTGCCCGAGCCGGTCATCGAATTCGACGAGTCCGGAACGATGATCGGGATCAGCCGCCTGGAGCGCAACATCGCTCACCGGCTCATCGAGGAGTTCATGCTGGCGGCCAACGAAGCCGTGGCCCGCCACCTGGAGGAAGGCGGAGTGGCGAGCCTCTACCGCATCCACGAAAAGCCGGACCCGATGAAAGTGATGGAGTTTGAAGAAATCGCGGGCACGTTCGGCTACAGCTTGGGGCTGGGACCGCTGCCGGTCCGGCGCTTTTCGATGGGGCGTCGCGGCCAGCATCCGGGGCGAAGGCAGCAAACAGTCGAATTGCCTGCCGGCGATCTCGCAATTACCCCGCGCCACTATCAGCAACTGACCGACAAAATCGCCGGAAAACCCGAAGAACGCATCCTCTCCTACTTGATGCTGCGGTCGCTCAAACAAGCCTGCTACCGGGAAATGAACGCGGGGCACTTTGCTCTGGCGCTTCCCTGCTACACGCATTTCACCTCGCCCATCCGGCGGTATCCGGACCTGATCGTGCACCGAATTTTGCGGGCCGTGCTCGCCGGAGTTGCGGAAGAGGATCGTGCGGCCGCTGTCGGAGATGTTGTCACCGGAAAGAAACGCCGGAAACCGAGCAGCGCAACGGCTCCGTCCCCGCCGCACAAACCTCGCTCCATTCCCGATCCTGTCAGCAAGACGGAGCTTGAGGAGATCGGCATCGAATCCTCCGAAGCCGAGCGGCGGGCCGCCGATGCGGAGCGTGAACTGATCGAGTGGAAGCAAGCCCGCTTCATGCGCGAACGGCTCGGCGAGGAATTCGACGCCCTGATTACCAGCGTCGGCAAGTTCGGTTTCTTCGTTGAATTGCTCGAATTCTTTGTCGAAGGGATCGTCCCCATCGAAACGCTCACCGACCAGCGATACGTGTTTCAGGAACAGCAGCGCCAATGGGCCGGCGAGCGCACCCGGCGGCGGTTCCGCATCGGCGACCGTCTGCGCGTGCGTCTGGACCGCATCGGGGAAATGGGCGGGAAGATGGCGTTTTCGGTCGTCGGTTGAACGAAACCCGGCATTTCGGAATCAAGAACCCAGCCGGGAATTGGACTACTCCTCCAGAAGGATGCGAGAAGGAGTCCGGGAGCTTGCTTTCCGCGGGGAGATTCCGTAAAATGGTTTTTTCCTAAGGGGCTGCGGCAAAATCCACAGACCGTCCCGATGAGGCAGGCGCCGAATGTTCCCGGGGTGAGTTCCTGGATCAGCCCATTCCGTGGATTCATTTCCAAGGGAACAGCACTTGTACTGAGGGCTTGCCAGCCTGAGCTGACATGGATCGAGACCGCCTCAAAGTATTCTGCGGATCGGCAAACCCTGCCTTAGCGCGGGAAATTTGCGCCTGCCTCGGCATTCCCTTGGGACAGAGCCTGGTGTCCCGCTTCAGCGACGGGGAGGTACGGGTTCAGGTTCTGGAGAACGTGCGGGGAGCGGATGTGTTTGTCGTGCAGCCCACCTGCCAGCCGGTGGACACGAATCTGATGGAACTGCTTCTGATGATGGATGCGCTCAAACGTGCCTCGGCCCGCCGGATCACGCCGGTGGTCTCCTATTACGGCTATTCGCGCCAGGACCGCAAGGACCGGCCGCGCGTTCCGATCTCGGCCAAGCTGGTGGCGGATTTGCTCACCGCGGCGGGGGCCGACCGCGCCTTGACGATGGATTTGCACGCCCCGCAAATCCAGGGATTCTTTGAAATCCCTGTGGATCACCTGCTCGCGGCGCCGGTTCTCGTGGAGTACTTTCATCAACTGAACCTCCCCAACCTGACGGTCGTCGCGCCGGACGCAGGCGGTGTCGAGCGGGCGCGTTTCTTCGCCAAGAAGATGAACTGCGCGCTGGCCATCGTGGACAAGCGGAGAGTGGATGTGAATGAAGCCGAAGTGATGCACGTGATCGGCGACGTCGAGGGACGGACGGCTGTGGTGGTGGATGACATCATTGATACGGCGGGGACGCTTGTGAAAACGTCGGATGCCTTGCTCACCCAAGGGGCTACGGCGGTGTACGCCTGCTGCACCCACCCGGTCCTATCCGGAGAAGCCGTGAACCGGATTTGCCAGTCCAGGATCACACAGGTAGTCGTCACGAATTCGATCCCGCTCGCTGACTCCGCCCAGAAATGCGGCCGGATCGAGGTCCTGAGCGTCGCCCCCTTGCTGGGCCGCGCCATTCAATCCATCCACGAGGAGACCTCCGTCAGCACGCTCTTTATCTGAGCGGGAGGATGAGACATCGTATGGAACGCCAAGTAATCGAAGCAGAACCGAGAAGCGAAACCGGCAAGAACGAGATGCGGCGATTGCGCAAAGCCGGCCGGATTCCCGCCGTCCTCTATGGGGCCGGCAAGGAGAGCGTGCCCCTGTCCCTCAATCCGCGGCAGCTCCGGGGATTTTTCAGCGCCGAGGGGCAGAACGCTATCTTCGACTTGCAGGTCCGAGGCGGCGAGAGCACTCCTGCCATGATCGTCGAAACGCAGCGCGAACCGGTCCGGGAAATCCTGCTTCACATTGATTTGAAGCGGATCGCGATGGACCGCAAGCTTCGCGTCGCCGTCCCCGTCGTGATGACCGGAGAAGCCCAGGGGGTCAAACAACAGGGTGGATACCTGGAACAGGTGCTGCGCGAAGTGGAGGTCGAATGTCTGCCGGCCGACATCCCGGGGAGGCTGAGCATTGACGTGGAACCCCTGATGCTCGGGCAAAGCATCCGCATCCAGGACCTCCAGGAACGATTGGGAGACCGGGTGCGGTTCCTGCAAGACGCCCACTCGGTGGTCTGCCACGTGGTGTCGCCGAAGGCCGTCGAAGAAGAGAAGCCGGCGGTGGAAGTTGCTGCGGAAGCTCCGGCGGAACCTGAAGTAATTAAGAAGGGCAAGGCCGTTACGGAAGGGGAAGAAGCCGCGGAAGGCGGCGCGAAGAAGGAGTAAACTGGTCTGCGGGCAGCGGGGAGGGCCCGGCGTGAAACTGATTTTCGGGCTCGGCAATCCCGGACCGGAGTTCGAATTCTCCCCGCACAATCTCGGGTTCGGCGTGGTGGACCGGCTGGCGGAGCGCCATTCCGTGCGGATCGCCCGGAAGCAGGCGCACTCGCTCTGCGGCCGGTTCCTGCTCCAGGAAGAAGAAGTCTGGCTCATCAAGCCACAGACGTTTATGAATCAAAGCGGAGCAGCCGTGCGGGAGTGGTTAGCAAAACAAGGCTGCGGCCCGGAGGACATGGTCGTGATCGCCGACGAATTGGATTTGCCGTGGGGGCAACTGCGGATTCGCCAGCAAGGCGGAGCCGCCGGGCATCACGGATTGGAATCCGTGATTGAATCGCTCGGCACAAAACAGTTTGTTCGTCTGCGGATCGGCGTCCGGCCGGACCATGAAATCGAAGACCCGATCCGTTACCTGCTGACTCCACTGCGGCGATCCCGGCGTCCAGAGCTGGAGGCGATTGGGGACCGCGCGGCGGAGGCCGTGGAGGCCATTTTGCAGTTCGGCGCGGCCCGCGCAATGACGGCGTTTAACCGCCGGGATTCTGCTTCCGGCCCGGCCTCGCGCCGGGAGACCGGCGCAACCAACGCAAAGGAAGTGACTCACTGATGAGAACCTACGAGATCATATTTATCCTCAAGCCGGACCTTCCCGAGGGGGAAGCCGACCGGTTTGTCACGCAAATGGAAGGGGTCGTCACCTCGACGGGCGGAACCCTCCGCAAGGTGGACCGGATGGGCCGCAGGCACCTGGCCTATCGGATCCAAAAATACAAGGAAGGGGAATACGTGCTGCTCGTGACAGACTCCGGCGCCCCTACGGTCCAGGAAGTCGAACGGCGGCTCAAAGTATCCGACCCCGTTCTGAAGTATCAGACGGTGCGCGTGGATGAAGACATGAAACGGCTCGCCAAGCGGCAGCAGGAACGGGCACAACGGTCCTCCCGCAAACACCCGAAGACGGCCGCGGAACCACCCGCTCCCCGGCGTGAGTCGGAAGCGGGCTGATCGGGCAGACCAAGAAAGGAATTCGATGGGATCACAGCCAAGAACCACTCCGGGTCCACGGAAAGAGGGCGGAGGGTCCAAACGCCAGTACGCTCGGCGGCGGAAAGTCTGTAAGTTTTGCGTCGAAAGAATTGATCACATTGACTACAAGGACATGCGGTTGCTGCTCCAGTTTGTTCCGGAGCGCGGCAAGATTCTGCCGTCGCGTATTTCCGGCGTGTGCGCGCCGCACCAGCGGCGGCTGATGCGGGCCATCAAGCGGGCGCGCAACATCGCCTTTTTGCCCTTCGCGTCGGACCTGTAACGGGAGCCGGCGGCGGAGCACCTCGCGGACTTTCCCGCGATCAACAATTTTTCGGATGAACGAGAAGAACCAATGCAACTGATTTTGCGAGAAGATGTCCCCAAACTGGGGCGGCGGGGCGACGTGGTCCAGGTCAGCGACGGCTACGGCCGGAATTATTTGCTTCCCCAGAAGCTGGCGGCTCTGCTGACCGCAGGAAACCAAAAAATGGTGGAGCAGATGAAAGCGGCGTCGCTCCGCCGGGAAGCCAAGGAGCAGGGCGAATCCGAACAGTTGGCCCAGATGCTCGCCAAGGTCACGGTCACCATCGCCCGGAAATCCGGGGAAACCGGGACCCTGTTTGGCTCCGTCACGTCGCTCGACGTGGCCGAAGCCCTGGAAAAACTCGGGTATCAGATTGACCGGCGCAAGATTCACCTGGATGATCCCATCAAACAGTTAGGCGAATATCCCGTCCCGGTGCGCCTGCACCGCGACGTAACGGCTTCCGTCACGGTCCAGGTCGTGGCCGAACCGGCGTAACCCGCAGTGACAAGTGATGAGCGACAAGTGAGCTGGAAGGTCCCTCACTTGGCACTTGGCACTTGGCACTTGGCACTCGTCACTTGGTTTATCATGGCGACGCGCGAATCCACCCTGGTCAAGGGCCTTCCCAGCAACGTGGATGCGGAACGCTCGGTGCTGGGCGCGATCCTGCTCGACAATTCTGCGTACAATCAGGCGGCCGCTCTCCTCGCCCCGGACGATTTCCTTCTGGACAGCCACCGGCGAATTTTTCTCCGCATCATGGAATTGGCGGACCGCTCCCGCCCGATTGATCTGGTCACCTTGTCGGAAGACCTGATGCGGAACAACGAGCTGGAAGCCGTCGGGGGGGCCGCCTACATTTCCTCCCTGACGGACGGACTGCCGCGCCTGGCGAACATCGAGCACTACGCCAAGATTGTCAAGGACAAGGCGCTGTTGCGGCGGCTGATCCAGATTTCGAGCACGATTACGGCCCGCTGCCTGGAAGGAGCCGAAGAGGCCGAGGATATCTTGGACACCGCCGAAGGCCTTGTGCTTTCGGTCGGGGAACAGAGAGTCAAGGCCGGCTTTATTCACTTCCGGGACATTTTCCGCACCAGCTTCCAGAGCATTGACGCGCTCCACGACCGCGGCAAGCGCGTCACGGGCCTCGAAACCGGGTTCCCCCAGTTCGACGACATGACCCGCGGCCTGCAACCCTCGGATTTGATTATCATCGCCGCCCGCCCCGCGATGGGCAAGACCAGCCTCGGCCTCGATGTGGCACGCTGGGTCGCGACTGGCGGAAGGGAGAGGCGAAAGGAAAAGGCTGTTCCGGTCGGCGTTTTCAGCTTGGAAATGTCACGGGAAGCCCTTGTGCTGCGGCTGCTTTGCTCCCAGGCGGACGTGGATTCGCACCGCTTCCGAGGCGGCTTTTCCACCCGGGAGGATTGGGCCAAATTGGCCACCGCTCTCGGTCGGCTCGCGGAGGCCCCGATTTTCATTGACGACACACCGGGGTTGAGCATTACCGAGATGCGAGCGAAAGCCCGTCGCCTGAAGTCGGAGCACGGTTTGGGACTTCTGGTGGTGGACTATTTGCAGCTCATGAGCGGCCGCGGCCGGTCCGAAAACCGGACGCAGGAAATTTCCTCCATTTCGCGGGGGCTGAAGGGCTTGGCGAAAGAATTGAATGTTCCGCTCCTGGCGATCTCGCAGCTCAGCCGCGCCCCGGAGGAACGGGGGGGCCATCCCCGGCTCTCGGACCTGCGTGAGAGCGGACAAATAGAACAGGACGCAGACGTGGTCGCCTTCCTGTACCGGGAGGACCAGGGAAAACAAAAGGACCACGGACCCAAGGAAGGGCTTACCGATCTCATCATTGCGAAGCAGCGCAACGGTCCCACCGGGACTGTCAAACTGGTGTTCATCCCCAAGTACGCCTCGTTCCGAAATCCCCCCGAGGACATTGAAGAACTGACCGAATCCGACACGTTTGCTTGAGAATCTCTTCGCGGCTGCCCCGGGCCTTACCGATGTCGTCTTCCCAACGGATTTCAGGACCCGCCTCTCTTCCCACCCGCCCCACCTGGGTTGAGATCTCGCTTTCCCAGCTTCTGGAAAACTACCGGATCATCCGACAGCACGTCGGGCCGGAACGCGCGGTCATGGCGATCGTCAAAGCCGACGCCTATGGTCACGGCCTGGTGGAGATCGCCCGGGCACTGGCGAGCGCGGGCGTGGACTGGTTCGGCGTAGCCTCCGCGGATGAGGGAGTGGAGCTGCGTCAACTGGGAATCCGACAGCCGATCCTGCTCCTGACCGGCTTCTGGGAAGGCGAGCAGAGCGCGCTGACCGACTACGATCTGGTTCCCGCCATTTACTCCGAAGACCAGCTCGCCACCATTGAAGATTGGGGCCGCCGGATGGGGCGGCGCATCCGCTTCCATTTGAAGGTCAACACCGGCATGGGGATGCTGGGTTTGCACTGGCAGGGGGTGGAGCCTTTCGTGGACCTCTACCGCCAGATGTCTCACGTCGAGATGGAAGGATTGTTCGAGCAATTCGCCGCCGCCGAGGATTTCACGACGCGGCAGACCGAAGAGCAGATGGAGCGTTTCGAGTCCGTGAAACAGGGGCTGGCACGGGCGGGAATTCAGCCGCGCTACTTCCACCAGGCCAATAGCGCGGCAATCGTCGGGCGACCGCAATCCTGGGGAAACCTGGTTCGCCCGGGCCTGTTGCTCTACGGTTACCACCTGCCCATGCGGGTCCCCGCAGGAGCGCCGGGGCCGGCCACCCGCACGTTGGAGGTGCGCGAGATTCTCTCCTTCAAGACGCGGGTCATCGCAGTGAAGGAAGTCCCCGCGGGAATCCCGCTCGGCTACGGGGGAAAGTACGTGACGCCCCGGCATTCCCGCATCGCGACGGTCCCGGCCGGTTACGCCGACGGAGTGAACCGGCGGCTCTCCGGGCGGGGCCGGGTCATCCTCCGCGGCCAGTTCGCGCCGATTGTCGCCAGCATCAGCATGGACCTGACACTGGTGGACGTGACGGACGTTCCCAATTTGAGCCTCGGCGAAGAAGCCATCCTCATTGGCCGCCAAGGGGATTGCCGCCAGACGGCTCTGGACCTGGCGGAGGCGACCGGGACGCTTCCTTACGAAATCCTCTGCGGCATCGGGAAACGAGTCCCGCGCCGCTACCTCCGCTGAGTTTCCCTTTTTCCCCACCTCGATACTTTGCCGAATTGGCCGCGGTGAACTTGTTGCTTGCCCTTTTTCACGGCTGTGTTACACTCTCGGTGGGGAGGGTCGCTCCAAGAAATCATTCGGACGCAGGCGGGTCAATGAGGTCAGTGATGGGAAACCATCTTCCGATGCCGGACGTGCTCATCGGCATCGGTATTTTCTCCCTGGACGGAGTCGGATTTTTATCTCGTGGGAGTCATCTCGACCCTCCAGAGACCGCTTCCTCGAAGCGGAAAAAGGGGGTGATGTTTCGTGTTGGATTGGTTGGTTGTGCGGGGAGTATTTTTGATCGTTTTATTTCTGGCGTCGTTTTATCTCGAACCCTTCGGGATGCAAAAGTGGGTGGCGGGATTGGTTGGACTGGGGATCGGAATCGCCATATTGCTGTTCGAATTCCGGCTGAGCCGGACCAGTTTGCGACGCTTGATCGGAGCCGCGATCGGCTCGATCCTGGGGATCGTCGGCGCGTATTTGATGAGCCTGGTTCTCGGGCAGTCGGTATTCCCGAAGAACACTCTTTCGTTCTTGCAAATCCTGGTCATGCTCTGGATGACCTACATTGGGCTGGTCGTCGGGGCGGCCAAGGGAGACATGCTGAACCTGGCGGCGCTGGGAGGCCTGTTCGGCGCGGAAAAGCAGAGCAAGCGCTCGCATAAGATTCTGGACACCAGCGTCATCATTGACGGGCGCATCTCCGACATCTGCGCGACGGGGTTCCTGGACGGCGTCCTGGTGATCCCGCAATTCGTGCTCCGGGAACTCCAGCAGGTCGCCGACTCGCCCGATCCGCTCAAACGCAACCGGGGACGCCGGGGCCTGGATATCCTGCAAAAAATCCAGAAAATGACCTCGCTCAACGTGCAGATCGTGGACGACGACTTTCCGCACGTCCGCGACGTGGACATGAAACTGATCGAACTGGCGAAGGCCAACGAGGCGAAGATCGTCACCAACGATTTCAACCTCAACAAGATCGCGCAGTTGCAGGGCGTCGAGGTGCTCAACATCAACGAGCTGGCGAATTCCCTGAAGCCGATTGTGCTGCCGGGCGAGACCATGCGGGTCTTCATTCTCAAGGAGGGCAAGGAGTACAACCAGGGCGTGGCCTATCTCGACGACGGCACCATGGTGGTCGTGGACAACGCCAAGAAGATGATCTCGAAAACCATTGACATCTCCGTTACGAGCGTCCTCCAGACTACCGCCGGCAAGATGATCTTCGGCAAGTACGACGAACGGGCGCACCCGCAGCGGGAGAGAAACGAACAGGCCGTCAACCAGTAAACGAATGTGCGCTCGACAGCGGGTCGCGGGAGCGTTGTGTCGCGGTGGGCACTCTGCTAGAATCGGGGTTCCGTCGCCCTCAAACGAAAGCCCCTGGCTGGAGTGGCGGAACTGGCAGACGCACCAGACTCAAAATCTGGCGCTCCAAAAG
>Ga0155949_1197_pt1 | contig 12904 bp, 11 predicted proteins | sample RifCSPlowO2_02_FD_107603 | JGI IMG/M metagenome (GOLD analysis project Ga0155949, IMG submission 107603) | Acidobacteria bacterium RIFCSPLOWO2_02_FULL_61_28
GTTCTTTTCAACCAGGTCCTTTCTTACCGCGTATCCGACTTCCCATCTGCCGACACCGGGGCCGTACACATGGTGAAACAGGCGGCCCACGCCGGACTGGATCATGAGGGCGGCAAAAGGGGCGACAGTCATCGACATATCGACCTGCCGTCCTTCTACCGAACGCATATGACCTGGAAACGGAATATTCAGGACGTCGACGTCCCGATCGGGGTTGACCCCCATGCCGATCAGAAGATGGGTCAGCTTCAGATGCTGCTGCGAACCTGTCGGGACGGCGATCTTTAATTTATTCCCCGATCGCCTCCGTTCATCGATCAATCCCTTCAGCGCTTTCAGATCCCCTTGCGGCACTTTGATGTCGGTACCTGCGACAAGAACGTTGTACCCTCCGCCCAAGCCCACGACGAGGACTATCGGGATTCCTTCATCAATGGCGCGGATAAGGTGCTGAGCCGTAACGTTACCCATCTCCAGCTCCCCCCGCTCCATGGCGAGGACGGTTGTGGTCGCGTCGTTGAATATTTTGTTGTCGTACCGCACGCCATGTTTGTCCTGTATCTTGGCGAGGGACACCTTCAGCATTCCGAGAAAGCCGCGCATCCCCCCGTTACGAACTTCTATCGGGCCGCTTTGCTGTGCGAGCGCACCATTCATAAAGATCCCGCCGGCGATCGCCCACACGACCGCAAGTGTCACTTGTCTCGCCGCCCTTTCCAGTGCCTGCTTCAACATTTTCATTCTCCTGTGCGCTTTTTCCATCTATTTCAATTGGCCTGCCGTCGCGTGATCAAGTACTAGATCGGCAGGACGATATCGTTCGCGATAAGGGTGGTGTCATAGACGCATCGCCGCTCCTTTAGCAGCAGCCGCTCGCCGTTCCGGACGAAAGTGTCGTAGTACCGGCCCGCTTGTTGGATCGTGGTCGGCGCTTCCACGAGCGTCTGCAACAACAGGTAGTTCGACTGTGCGCGAATCTCGTTGCCGGAGATGCTGAGCACGGTGACGTTCGACACGAAATGCTGCAGATAGCGGGGCGCGAACATCATCGTGTGCTTGATCGCGTACGCGCGATCGCGAATCATTGCGCGCCCTTCCGCGTATACCAAGCCGACAGCTAGATTCGCTTCGACGTTCTCCCGCGCCGTAACGATGTAGAAGGCGTCCTCCGTGAAGAAATCGGGCCACGCATCAAGGTTGCCCAGGTCGAGCGTGTTGCAGTAGAGGTTGTGGAAATCCTCGATGTCGGCACGCGCCTCGCGCGCCGCACGCGCTTCGATGGCTGCGATTTCATAACCGGCAATTATCATAGTCCCATCACCCCACGGTAATGGCGAAACATCGCGCGCAGCGCCGATTCGCTCGCCATGGTGCTCGACGTGCCTTCGGTCGTGCCGCCCAGCTTCAGCGTGCCGCGGTCGGTCGGTGAGCGCCGCACGCCCTCCTGCAGGAACTTGAGCGCTTCGTTGTCCTCGAGCCCCAGGAATCCCGACGGGCCCATCAGGTTTCCCTGGCGCAACCTGTGACGGAGCATCTCCTCGCTGTCGTCCTCATAGCCGAACATGGTCCAGATCATGATCATGCTGTGCGGACCGTTTGGCACGATATGGCGTATGCCGAGCGTGTTTAACTCACGCTGGACGATCAGGTTCGGCCAGATCGTTTGCATGGTCACCGACCAAGGCGAGTCGAATTCGCGCACGAATTCAAGGAACCTGCCGTCGGCGAGCTTCAGGTCGGGGCGCAACGAGCGCATTTGATCACGGGTCTCTTGGGCCACGTCTTTCATCACATCGTCGACCTTTGCCCCGGCTATCGTGCCGTGACGTCCACTCGGGTCGGCCAACATCAATAACTTCATGCCGGCAACGCCCAGGCCGAAGGTAACGAGGAACGAGTGGAGGAGGGTTCCGTGGTACGGATCCTTGAGATTCTCGTGGTAGAACTTCCAATTGCACGGAAGCTCGTTTCGATAGTGGCCGAGGTTTTTCAACTTGCGGCCCTTGAACACGACCTCGAACTCCTTGAGTATCTCCGATCCGAGGTATTGCTCGACGGGCTCCATCTTCTCGGCAAAGGTCGCAAAGACCACGCCATGCAGAACCTGCACGCAGAGTTTGCGCAGCCCGTGCTCCTCATTCTTGAAGTCCGGTGGCATGCCACTTTCCTTGTCGCCCTTCACGCCGCGCTTGAAAGGAATGCCCTGCAAGTTGCCCGAGAGATCGTACGTCCACTGGTGATACGGACACACGAACTTCTTGGCGTTGCCGCGCGGTTTCCGGCAGAACTCGACACCCCGGTGCGCGCAGCGGTTCTCAAACACATGCACGCTTCGGTCCGACTCACGCGCAACGATGACCGGGGTGGGACCGACATAAGACCGAATATAGTCGCCGGGCTTCGGGATCTCGGCCTCAAGGGCCACGTAGTTCCAGCTGCGGCCGTGAAAGATGCGTTCGACTTCACGCTCATAAACGGCCTGGCTGGTGTAGATCCAATCCGGAACGGACGCCAGATCTTCTTCGGGCCATTTCAACTCGACATCCCGAAATTCCTTCGGATTCGAGCCCGGGTGGCCAATGACCGTATTGGCGCTATACATGAAGCCTCCTTCGCAAATGACTCGAACCTGTCGCCGACTATCTTGCCTTGGGCGGCACAACCCAATCAATCGTTGTATTGACAAAGAATTGATACGGTAGCATGCAATCCATGAACGATCAATGACTTGAGTCTGACACGACGCCCTCTTTCGATAGCGCTTCCTATCCCTTAGTGGTACCGTTACCGGCGGCACGCTTGCTGCGGGCCGGCGTTTGCAGCGTAGCCCAAGGAGACAATGCGATGAACAAACTGACCCTCAGTGCCCGGGAAATCTGGTTCCAGTGCAGCCATTGTGCTCGGGAGTCCTACTGTGGCCAGGAGTATGAAGAGATGAATGACCCCGAGGTGTTGTGTCCGTTTTGCGGCGCGCTCATGAAGCTCGGTGCTGTTCGGCTCGATCTTCTTAACGCGCCGCCGCGTCCGGCCGCGCGGCAAGCAAGGACGGCGCAGGCGACCAAGGTCGCGCCAAGGCCGCCGGTGCCGACAAAGGATAGAGGCGGTATCAAAGATTTCCGGGCCTTTCTGCGGGACTATGAGGAGCAGTTCCCCGACGACGTCTTCCACGTAGATAAGGAATTGCGTGCGGAATTTGAGTGTTCGGCCGTCGCCAAGAAGTTTGACGAGCGCGGCGAGTACCCCCTGATCATTTTCCACCGCGTGGTCAACCGGAACGGCCGCGTCTCGCGGTTTCGCGCCTCGGTCAACGTGGTGGGAGACCGGCAGAAGATGGCCTTCGCCCTCAATTCAGACATCGATCATGTGGGCGAAGAGTGGGCCAGGCGTGTACAGGGGGGCAAGCGGCCTCCGGTGCTCGTGCCAAGCAAGCAGGCGCCCTGCAAGGAAAACATTGTTCTGGGGAATACGGTGGATTTGTGGGAGTTCCCGGTGCTGCGCATCCATGAGATGGATCCGGGCCATTACATCAGCGCCGGGTTGTTGACCTGCTACGATCCGGAAAAAAGGGCAGTCAATTGCGCATATCACCGGGGTTTTGTGGTCGGCCCCCGCGAAATCCGGTGCTATCTCAGCCCGGGGACGCACAACGCCTGGAACTACAGGGCGCACGAGGAGCTTGGCGAGGAGATGAAGGTCGCATTCTGGATCGGCCACCACCCCGCCGTCACCATGGGGGCACACACACACATGGGCTATCCCAGCGACCACTACGAGGCAGCCGGGGCTGTGCTGGGCGAACCCCTGCGGGTGACCGCTTCGGAAACACTGGGCGATGACTTTCTGGTTCCGGCCGACGCAGAGGTGGTGATCGAGGGGATCATGCGCCCCGGCCACCGCGCCCCGGAGGGTCCCTTCGGTGAGTACCCGCGGTACTATGGCCCGCAGATCATGAGCCCGGTAATGGAGGTGACGGCGGTCACCCATCGGAACGACGCCATCTGGGACACGCACATGGTTGGCATGGTGCATGACTATGGAGGCATGCAGGCGGAGCATGTGATTTATGACGTGGTGAGGCGCGCCGTACCTCAGGTCCAACGAGTCTACTTGCCACGTTCGGGTAACGGCCGTTTCCATGTTTACCTGCAGATCAAGAAGACCCATGACGGCCAACCAAGGGCGGCTATCATGGCCACGCTGGCGGCCTTCGAGTGGGTCAAACACGTGGTGGTCGTGGACAACGACATCGATGTCTACAGCGATGCCCAGGTACTGTGGGCGATCGCCACGCGCTCACAGTGGGACCGTGACCTTATCGTGGTCCCCGGCTGTCTCGGCTCACAGCTCGATCCTTCCGCAACCCGCAGCGCCGAGAGCACGAAGGCGGGAATCGATGCGACCATGCCGGCGTCGCCACAGCGATACCCGATGCGCGTGAACGTACCGGCCGACGTCATGAAACGGATCAACCTGGAAGATATCCTGCCCGTGGAGCAGTTGGCGCGCCGCTCGGTGGGTCGATATAGTTGTCTTCCCTCCGCAACCGACGATTAGCCAGGCGCTGGATAACCGGACACGCGAACTGCCTGGTCTGTGGGTACGATGATCACCGAGGTCGAGCAGGCGTTCAAGGACGAACGATCTGGCCATCCGCCAGATCTACCACCAGAAAACCCCCGCCTTCGCGTCGATGCCGATGTGTAGTGCAGACCTTTGAGAACCACCTTGTGCGCAATCAATGCGTTACTACTTGCTTACCGCACAAGGTTGAATTCCGACACTGGATTCACGGCCCCGCTTTCTGATAGCATTCCCGCATTAACGGATGGAGGCTAGAATCATGGCGCTCGCCTGCCCGATGAACTTCGACAAGGATAAGCTCAGGTCGGAGGTGTGGCTGACCTATACCCAAGTCGCCGAGGATCCGGCCGGGGACTACCACTTCCACCGTGGCGCCGAGTACGCCGCGAAACACCTTGGCTACGACCTCGCCGCACTGAAGGCCCTGCCGCTAGCCGCCACTGAAGTGTTCTGCGGAATGGGCAACCCGTTTAGGATGGGCGCGCTGGAAAACGGCGCCACGGTGATCGACATCGGCTCCGGAGGCGGCATGGATTGTCTGCTCGCCGCCAAGCAGGTCGGCCCGAACGGGACGGTCATCGGTATCGACATGACCGATGGCATGCTCGAGCGCTCGCGCGGTGCGGCGCGCGCGGCGGGACTTGCCAACGTACGCTTCGAAAAGGCGGACATGACCCGCTTGCCACTCGCCGACGACAGCGTGAACGTAGTGATTTCGAACGGCGTGATCAACCTTGCCCCGGACAAGGAAGCAGTGTTTGCCGAACTGTTCCGCGTCGTGAAGCCCGGCGGCCGGCTGCAGTTCGCCGACATCATCATGAAGAGCGACCTCTCGGAGGACGCGCGCAACAACATCGATCTCTGGACCGGATGAATTGCCGGCGCTCTGCAGGTTGCAGAGTATCTCCAGGTGATCGAGCAGGCGGGCTTCCGTGAAGCGAAGGTGGTCGAGAAATTCGACCCGTTCCTCGGTACGAACAAGGAGAAGACCGCGCGCAAGTACGGCGTCGACGGCGTGAACTTCCTCGCCTACAAACGCTGATTGCCGCTAGCGGGGTTTCCTCGCGGTTAGCACCTTGGTGAGCTCCGGAATAAGCTCCTGAACCACCGCTTGCGCGAAACCTGCCTCGCGTGCCCTTTCGCTAAGTGTCCCGGGCGTGAGCAGCGTGAGCAGGCGGTTTTCCGCAATGCCCGATTCCCCTGCCAGGCTGGCCAGCGATTTCGGGCCGGCTGCGAGCCGCGTAAACAGGTCCAGATCGAGCGCCGCAAAGAGTACTTTGGAGGCCATGAAGCCGTACCCGATTCGGGAGATTTCGGTTACCTTGGTCAAAGGCAGCACGGGTGTACCCTCCGTATAGCACTCAAGAATATTGGCGGAAAAGAGTGGGAGTCGAACCCACCAGAGACGTCTGACGCCTCTCGCCGAATTTGAAGTCCGGGCGCCCCACCGGGGTGCGATTCTCTTCCGTAGATCCGTTTTTATTTGAGGCTGTTTTGGAAATTTTCGAAACAACTTCGCACGTAATGGAACACGAGGGGATGTTTTCCCCTCATTCCTCCTGACCGGGTCTATATCTCAGCAGGCGTCTGCTTGTCAATAAACGCTTCAGCCGCCGGGCGCAGTATCTCTCTCGCATCGCCGACCCGCCGGGTGAATTTGACCCTGTCGAAAAATTCCAGCACTTCTATGCTCAGACGGCGGCCGATCCCGGACCGGTCACGGAAAGCGGCGGTCGTCACCCGGCCGTTGCCGCTCTGCCGCGCGAGGACCTGCGCCAGCTCGCCGAGCTGGCGCAGGACCGAAGGCAGGAAGAAGCGGTTCTGCGACACTCGCAACACCAGACCGTAGCGCGAGGCGCGCTGCAGCGCCAACTCGGTTTTCTTCATGTCCTCGCCGATCGCCTGGGCGATCTCGCGCAGCAATGGTGGCCGCAGTGCATTTCTGTCGAGTAGCGGCGCGATTTTCTGCCACAGCACCGCGTCAGCCGGACTGAACTTCGGGTTGCGGGAAGGCGGATGGACGCCGGCGCCACTTTTGACGATCACGCCTTCGCGCGCGAGTTCCGCGGCGATGGCGATGACCGCTTCGCGCGGAAGACGCAGGCCTGAACCATGCAGAATGCGGTCTTCGGCCAGACCGACCGAAGCCGGTGCGCGCCGATGCGAAGTGGCGAGCGCATCCATGATCGCGATCCGAAGCTTGTTCCATTGCGCGGGGGAGAATCCAAGCAGGCCGGATTCGGTTGCCGCCGTATGCATCGGAACGCGGCCGAACAACGCCGCGGATTCATCGGAGGTGAGATTGCGGCTGGCGGCAAACCGGGAAAGATCGAGCCCGTCCGCGGCCTGATCGAGGAGCGTTGTGAGCGCAGCCTGATCGTCGTCGCCTTCCATTGCGGCGAGATAGGCCAGTCGCTGCCGTTTCGCCCGCCCGCGCGCCGGCGGAAAAATGTCGATCACGCGTCCTCCGCCGATGGTGCGCCGGGACGACTGATCGCGCACGATCAGTTTGTCGCCGTGAAGCGCGCCGATCGGCCGCTCAAGCACGAGTTGAACCAGGCCCGACTCACCCGGAGCGATGCCTGGCCCCCCGAGCACCACGGCGCGCCCGGTAACGTCCGTCGCGCCCAGGTAAACGTGCACCGGCGTCCAGTGCGTAAGCGGCTGCTTTTCCCCGGCGAGGACCCGCAGGCGGGCATCGATTTTCTGCGTTGGCGCCGGCACTTCCCCGGTCACGATCCATTCGCCGCGGGTGATCTGCGCATGCTTGATTTCGGTGCCGGCAAGATTGAGTGCGCAGCGTTCGCCGGCCCGGCCGCTCTCCGTTTGCGTGTTTTGGGCGTGGATGGATCGCACCCTGAGCGTCACATCCGCCATCAGCGCCCGAACCTGCGCGCCGGCTATGAGCGTTCCCGAGATCGCCGTACCGGTCACCACCATGCCGGTGCCGACGAGGTTGAAACAACGATCGACCGCAAGGCGGAAATTGCCGCTCGTGTCCCGGGGCCGAAAGTCGAGTGCAATGCGTTTCAGATGGTCCTTGAGCTCGCCTATACCCACGCCGGTCAATGCGGAAACGTGAAATAACGGTGCGCCGGCCAGCGTCGTGCCGGCGATCAACGCACTTATTTCAGCCGAGATCTCGGCGACTCGCTCCGGGGCGACCCGGTCCAGCTTGGTCAAGACGATGGCGCCGCTCGGCACGTCGAGCAGATCGAGGATCGCCAGATGCTCGCGCGTCTGCGGCATGGGCCCGTCATCGGCGGCGATAACCAACAGCACGAAATCGATTCCGGCGACGCCACACAGCATGTTGCGTATGAAGCGCTCGTGCCCGGGCACGTCGATGAAGCCGATAGTCTTGCCGGGCCCGACCGGGAGATAGGCGAATCCCAGGTCGATGGTCAGGCCGCGTTTTTTCTCCTCCGGCAGGCGGTCGGTGTCGACGCCGGTCAGCGCCTTGATCAGAAGCGTTTTGCCATGATCGACGTGGCCGGCGGTGGTGACGATCATTTCGCCGGCGATGCACTCAATGCCAGATTCGCAAGCCGGGCCACGAATGCGGTCTCATCCGCATCCTCAAGGCAACGCAAGTCGAGCACCAAAGCGCCGTCCTCGATCCGGCCAATGACGGGAACGGGCAGGTTGCGGAACGCTGAGGTCAGGCGCTTCAGCGCCGTCCCCGAGCCGCGTCCGGTGCTCATGGGCTTGATCGCCAGACCGGCGCTGGCAATGCGCTGCGCCGGCAGCGCGCCGCTGCCGATCTGGCTGTCGCAGGTGATCACCTGCACCGAGGCAATGCCATCGAGTGGCTCGGCGACAAGGGGGCAAAGGCGCTCCGCGCAGCTGCGGATAGCCTCCACCCGCCGCGCCAGCCAACGCAATGTGGGAACCCGTTCGACCAACCGATCTGGATCGAAATACAGGCGCAGCACCGCAGAGAGCGCGGCAATCGTCATCTTGTCCACGCGCAGCGCCCGCTTCAACGGATTGCGCTTGATCTTGGCCACCAGCGCGGCACGCCCGACGATGATTCCGGCCTGCGGGCCGCCGAGCAGCTTGTCGCCGCTGAAGGTAACGATGTCGGCGCCGTTTTTCAGTGCCTCCATTGGTGTCGGCTCGTGCGGCAGGCCGAGTCTGCGCAAGTCGATCAGCGTGCCGCTGCCCAGATCGACGACAAACGGAACGCTACGATCGCGGCATAGGCGCGCCAGTTCCGGCTCCGCGACTGCGGCGGTGTAGCCTTTGATCGAGTAATTGCTGCTGTGCGCCTTCATCACCAGTCCGGTCTTAGGTCCGATGGCTTGCTCGAAATCGTGCAGGTGTGTGCGGTTCGTCGTCCCGACCTCGCGCAGCCTGCAGCCGGCGCGCGCCATGATGTCTGGCAAGCGGAACAATCCGCCGATCTCGATCAACTCGCCGCGCGAAACCGGCACTTCCTTGCGCAGCGCCAGCGTGTTCAGCACCAGCAGCACCGCGGCCGCGTTGTTGTTCACCACCGTCGCGGCTTCGGCGCCCGTCAGCCGGCACAACTGCTGCTCGAAATGATTGTCACGATCGCCGCGTTCGCCATCCCGAAGGTTATATTCCAGGTTGCTCGCTCCCCTGGCGGCGAGCGTAACCGCTTCGATCGCCTCGACCGGCAGCGCGGCGCGCCCGAAACTGGTGTGCAGCACCGTGCCGGTCAGGTTGAAGACCGGTCGAAGCGAAGGTTGCGATTCCTCCACCAAGCGCGCGGCTACCCGGTCCATGATGGCGGTTTCGTCAGCGGCATTCGAAGTGGGTGCGTTGCCCGGCGGTGAACGCATTTTGGACAGTACGCCACGGATCGCATCGGTCACCGCGGATCGCCCAAAACGCACGATCAGCGCGCCCGCGTCACTTCGCTGCAGGAGGCGGTCGACCGAAGGAATGGAAGCGAGAAAGGGTTTGTTCTGAATTGACATGAAGATTCGAGAGATGCGTTACTTGTCCGATCCAAAAAGATTTCTTTCCTCAGAAAAATGCACTTGGAACGTCGGAGAAAATACTCTGCTAAATTATGCGGCATTACTTGAAATGCCGTGCTTGATTCATGACTGCCGCAGGCTACAGGAGATAAATTCCCCGGTCGGTGTTTTCAGCGTTGAAATCCATTGATCACAGACAGCCGCCGGTACTGAATCGCTTCCGCAACATGAGCGCTCGCAATTGTTTCTGCCTCGGCGAGATCAGCAATGGTCCGCGAGATTTTCAATACGCGGTGGTAAGCCCTTGCTGACAGCCCCAGGCGCGTCATCGCCTGTATAAGCAGTGCTTCGGCCTGCTGTCCGGGCACACAATGTTTTTCGATTTCCTTCGGCGAGAGCTGGTCGTTGGGCTTTCCCTGGCGCTCGTGCTGCAACCGCCGTGCCGCCTCCACGCGGCTGCTCACCGCCTTCGAGCTCTCGCCCGCGGCTTGCTGCATTAATTCCTCCTGCGGCACCGCAGGCACATCGATCCGGATATCGATGCGATCGAGCAACGGCCCGGAGAGCTTGGCGCGATAGCGGGCGATCTGATCGGGGGTGCAGTGGCAGCGACCGCTGTAGTGCCCGAGATAGCCGCAGGGGCAGGGATTCATTGCCGCGACGAGCTGGAAGCGCGCTGGAAATTCAGCTTGGCGCGCCGCCCGGGATATGGCAATGCGGCCGGACTCCAGCGGCTCGCGCAGCGTCTCGAGAACCCTGCGCCCGAATTCGGGCAATTCGTCGAGAAAAAGCACACCGTTGTGCGCAAGGGAAATCTCACCCGGCCGGGGATCGCTGCCCCCGCCCACCAACGCGACGCTCGAGGCCGAGTGGTGCGGTGCACGAAACGGTCTGCGCTTCCAGTTATTGATCCGAAATCCGCCGCTGGCGAGCGACTGAATGGCGGCCGATTCGAGCGCTTCGTCATCCCCCATCTCCGGCAGCAAGCCGGGGAAGCGAGCGGCGAGCATCGACTTGCCCGTGCCTGGCGGACCCACCATGAGCACGCTATGGCGACCCGCAGCCGCCACTTCCAGGGCCCGCTTGACGTGTGCCTGCCCTTTCACTTCATTGAGGTCAGGATAGTCCGACGCGGCGGGGCAGGGCGTTCGAACGGGGCCCTGCAACTGCCTGTCTCCCGCCAAGTGGGCACACACCTCCAGCAGCGATTCTGCGGCCAGAATACGGGCATCGCCGACGAGGCTCGCCTCGCCGGCACTTTCACTCGGAAGCACAAAGGTGCGGCCGGATTTCGCCGACCGCAGTGTCATGGACAGTGCGCCGCGCACCGGACGCAATTGCCCGGAGAGCGAAAGTTCTCCGGCGAACTCGTAGCGGTCCAAGCCGTCCGACGGTATCTGCCTGGAGGCAGCCAGAATGCCAAGCGCGATCGGCAAATCAAAACGTCCGCCTTCCTTGGGCAGTTCCGCCGGCGCAAGGTTGACCGTCACCCGGCGCGCGGGAAACTCGAAACGGCAGTTGGCCAGGGCGGCACGCACGCGGTCACGGCTTTCCCTCACTTCCGTATCGGGCAGCCCGACGATGGTGAAGGAGGGCAACCCGTTGGCGAGATGGACTTCGACCGTGACCGGCGGAGCGTCCATGCCGGCTAGAGCCCGGCTATGCAACACTGCGAGGGACATGTACCGACGACGATGTCATCGGGACGAAGGATAAAAGACGAACGCGCGTCCTGTGGCGCACGTTGACAGGCGAAACCAGCCCGAACTGGCGCAGACTAAGCTTCGGACTCGAGCTTCTCTTCCAGTGCGGCAACGCGCGCCTCGAGTGCGACGAGCTTCTCGCGCGTGCGCGCAAGAACCTTCGCTTGCACATCAAACTCCTCACGCGTTACCAGGTCGAGCCGGGAAAATGCGCTGGAGAGCATTCCGCGCAGATTCTTCTCGATGTCCTTGGCCGGGCTCTTGGCGAGCACCTCGCTTACGCGGGCGCTGATGTCGTCGAAAATGCGATTCTGGGCCATGGAAGTACCTCGGAGCGGGGCAGTCTATCACAGCATAGATCGGCAACTCTTGGGCCGCAATTTCACGGGCCCAACCAGGCACAGACTCGGTGCAAGAGGTGCGGGGCAGCGCACCGCGCTGGTGCGTTCGTGCTCGACCCAGATCGGTCTTATTTTCTAACTTGTGGTTTTCTATAAGAAATGAACCTGGCACGCCCTGTGCAATACGAACCGTGTCCGTTTTCTTAACCAGGAAAGGTACGACTATGAAAAAGCTGCTTCTCGCATCTGCGATCGCCGGCCTGCTCGCGCTGCCGGGCATGGCCCGCGCGCAAACCCCCCCGGCTGCTGCCGCGCCGACACCTGAGCACACCTTGACGGGTAATGCCACGCTGGTAAGCGACTACCGGTTCCGTGGCATTTCGCAGACCTTCAAGTTGCCAGCGGTCCAGGCCGGTTTCGATTATGCGCATTCCAGCGGCGTGTACCTCGGGACCTGGGCTTCGAACGTAAGCAACAACGTCTATGCGAACGGCGCGGGCCTCGAATGGGACTTGTACGGCGGCTACAAGTTCGAGGTCGCGAAGGACACCAACGCCGACATCGGCCTGCTCTACTACTGGTATCCGGGCGCGAAGTTCAACAATCCGGCCCAAGATAAGTACAACAACACTGAGCTCTACGGCGCGCTCAGCTACGGCAGTTTCACGGCGAAGTACTCGCACACGATTTCGGACTTTTTCGGCATGAAATCGGCAACGATGGGCGGGCTGTGCGGCCTGAGCAGCAGCGGTGCTGCCACGACCAACTGCTTTTCGGCCAATCCGGGTGGCTCCAAGGGGTCGGGCTACCTCGACCTTGCCTACAACCTCGAGCTGGGAGACAAGCTGACGCTGGGTCTGCACCTCGGCCATCAGGGTGTTCACAATTACGGCAAGCTTTCCTACACCGACTACAAGATCGGCCTGACCAAGGAATATGGTGGCTTCCTCCTCGGTGCCGCCATCGTCGCCACGAATGCCAACACCGAACTCTGGCGCGCCATGAACGGCGCGCAGGCGAACGGCTTGAAATTCATCGACCCGCGCGGATCGACCCTGGTTTTGTCGCTCGGCAAGACGTTCTAGAACATCGCGCGCAGCGGGGCGCATTCCAGTCCCGCCGTCGCTTCCTTACAAGGAGACTGTATGAAATTAGTTACAGCCATTATCAAACCGTTCAAGCTCGACGAGGTGCGCGAAGCCCTGTCGGCGGTCGGCGTTTCCGGGATCACCGTCACCGAGGTCAAGGGTTTTGGACGCCAGAAGGGCCACACCGAGCTTTACCGGGGTGCCGAATACGTCGTCGATTTCCTGCCCAAGATCAAGATCGA
>Ga0155949_1171_pt1 | contig 12554 bp, 11 predicted proteins | sample RifCSPlowO2_02_FD_107603 | JGI IMG/M metagenome (GOLD analysis project Ga0155949, IMG submission 107603) | Acidobacteria bacterium RIFCSPLOWO2_02_FULL_61_28
GACAAAGCCGCCGGTGTCGTCCTGCAACTCGCGCAGGCGGTCGAGATGGTTCAGCCGGTGATCGAGCGTCTCGCCGAAACCGAACACCATCGTGGCGGTCGTCGGCAGGCCCAGCCGATGCGCCGCGCGATGCACGGCGAGCCATTCCGCCGTCTTGAGCTTCATCGGGCTGATGCGGTCGCGGATCTCATCGTCCAGAATCTCCGCGCCGGCTCCGGGAATGGAATCGAGGCCCGCGTCCTTCAAGCGGGCAATCGCCTCTGCGATCCCGATCCCGGAAACTTGCGCCAGGTTCGTAATTTCCGCCGCCGAGAAGCAATGGCAGTCCACGCGGTAGCGCCGCTTGATGGCGCGGAGCAGCGTTTCGTAATACTCGATGGTGAGTTCCGGGTGGTCACCCCCCTGAAGGAGGATGCCCGTCACGCCGCCCGCGATGCCGTCTTCGATCTTGCGGAAAATTTCCTCGCCCGAGAGCAGATACCCTTCGGGATGCCCCGGCGCGCGGTAGAACGAGCAGAAGGAGCAGTAGGCGTTGCAAATGTTCGTGTAATTGATGACGCGCTGGATGGCGTAGGTCACCACCTTGTCGGGATGCTTGCGGAAGCGCGCCGCCGAGGCCGCCTCGCCTACGGTCGAGAGGGCTTCCCGATAAAAACGTCGCGCCTGCTCGCGAGTGATTCGCTCTGGCTTCATGCTGATCTCTGAAAGAACCCATGGCACAAAACAACGTGCCGTGGCTACCCTCTCTGTTCCGCCATGCTACAACAGCGTCGCGCTTCGCCGCAACGCGGCATTCAGCACCGCGCCACCTCCGACGCCAGCGCGTCAAATCCGGAATTGTCCCAGGGCAGGTTGCCGTCAATATGATTTGCAACAACGTACAGTGGCGCTCGCACCAGACGCCGCAGCGTGTGCTCATTGGTTGCAATGGCCGAGTCCATTTCCCGATTGGGATGGTTGAGGACACAGGCAACCGTCGTGAGACCTGCGCTCTGGAGCAATTCGAGAGTAAGCAGCGTGTGGTTGATCGCTCCCAATTTCGACCCGATCACGACCAGGACCGGAAGGTGGAGCAGCCGCGCCAGGTCCGCGTAATGGAAGTTCTCCCCCAGAGGCACCAAAATGCCGCCCGCGGTTTCAACCAACACAATGTCGTGCGAAGCCGCCAGTTCGCGGTAGCACTGTTCGAGGCGCTGCGGGTCAATCGGAACGCCCGCCTGCTCGGCGGCAACCCACGGCGCGACCGGAGGCGCAAACCGGTAGGGGCAGATCGTTTCGAGCGAGGCCGCCGTCCCAGTCGCCTGCCGAAGCAACTCCGCGTCCGCCGGAACAAGCCGCTGCGATTTCTCGTCGCGGACACAGCCGGTTTCCGCCGGCTTGAACGGGGCCACCGAAAACCCTCGCCGCCGCAGCGCCCCGGCAATGCCGCAGGCGACAAAGGTCTTCCCCACCCCCGTGTCGGTCCCGGTAATCAGCACGCCGCGAAGTTGAACTGCCATGTCTCTCGATTCGGGACTCGGCATTCGGGGTTCGGGATTCCCGAGTCCCGGTGCCCGCTTGCTTACGCGCGCGGCTCGGATTTCTGCGTCACCGCCTGAATGGACTCCGCTGTCACCGCGACCAACCGTCTCAATTCTTCTTCCGTCGTGGAAAGCGGCGGCATCAGGACAATGACGTCGCCCAGGGGCCGCAGCAGGAAGCCGCGCCTGCGCGCTTCCAAAATCACCTGCTTCCCGATGCGTTGGCCGGGCGGGTACGGACGGCGCGACGGAACATCCTCGGCCAATTCGATTCCCACCATGTATCCCCACTGGCGAATGTCGGCGACGTGATCGAGTTCGCTCAACGGGCGGAGCAGATCGCGCAGCAGCTCAATGCGAGGAGCCATTTGCACCAGCGTATTGTCTTTCAGAAATAGGTCGAGCGAGGCAATTCCGGCGGCGCAGGCCAGAGGGTTGCCGGTGTAGGTATGCCCGTGGAAGAACGTCTTGCGCTCCTCGTATTCGCCGAGAAACGCCTCGAAGATTTCCGGCGTGGCCAGCGTTGCGGCCAGCGGCAACACGCCGCCGGAAATTCCCTTCCCCAGACACATCAGGTCCGGGGTGACTCCAGCGTGCTCGCAGGCGAAGAGTTTTCCGGTGCGTCCAAATCCCACCGCCACTTCGTCGGCAATGAACAGGATGTTGTATTCGCGGCAGAGCCGGTGGAGACCCTTCACATATTCGACCGGATGGGCCCACATGCCGGCCGCGCCCTGCATCAGCGGTTCCACGATCAGCGCGGCGATCCTCTTCCAGTTCTCGCGCAGCGTTTCCTCCGCTTCCCGGAGCGCCTGCTCCAGCGCGGCCTCCGGGCTCGCGCGGCGGCAGTAACGAAACACATGAGGCGGCGCGATGCGCAGGCACGGGAACAAGAGCGGGCGGTAGCGTTTGTGAAAGGCTTCGGAGTATCCCACACTCATCGCGCCAATCGTGTCGCCGTGATAGGATTCCGCCAGACTGACAAACAGAGTGCGCTCCGATTCTCCACGCAACTGCCAATACTCAAACGCCATCTTCAGGGCGATCTCAACCGCCGTGGCCCCGGAGTCGGAATAGAAAACGCGTTCGAGGCCCGGCGGGGCCGCCTCGATCAGCCGCTTCGCCAGGACAGTGCCGGGAACGTGGGTCAGGCCGAGCATCGTGGTGTGCGCCACAGCATCCAGTTGCACGCGGATCGCCTCGACGATCTCCCGCCGCCCGTGGCCGTGGACGTTCGACCAGAGCGACGACACGCCGTCGAAGTAGCGGTTGCCGTCGGAATCAATCAGGGTGTTGCCTTCGGCGCGCTCGATGACCAGCGGCTCTTCTGCGAACCACTCGCGCATCTGCGTGAAGGGATGCCAGAGATAGGCGTGGTCCCAGTTTTTCCAGCGAGTTTGTTCGGAGTCCGGCGCGGTCATTCGGCCTGGCCCGCTCCCTTCCGGTCGCGGCTCGGATTGAGTTCGTTCGGAGTCCGGCGGGGTCATTCGGAGATCGCGGCAACGGAGTTCGAATCGAAAGGCTGTCCGGATGCCCGGCGTTTCGGCGACGCAAACAGCGCGTGAAGCTTCCGAAAGGCGGCGAGCGCCGTGGTGATGTCTTCTTCCGTATGGGTAGCCATAGGCGCAATGCGCAGCCGCGCCGTGCCGGGCGGGACCGACGGCGGGCGGATTCCTTGCACGAACACGCCCTGCCGGAGCAGGAGGCGGCAGGCGGCCATCGTCTGACGCTCGTCGCCGAGGCGCAACGGGAGAATCTGGCTTTGCGCCGGGCCTGTCCTGAGCGCAGTCGAAGGGCCGATGTCGAAGCCGATCCCCGCCAATCCATCCCGCAGGTGGCGAGCGTTCCGCCACAGCGCCGCGCGCCGCTCCGGTTCCTGCCGCGCAATCCGCAGCGCTGCGGTCGAAGCCGCCAGAACGGCGGGGGGCAGGCCCGTGCTGAAGATCCAACTGCGCGCGCGCTGGATCAGGTATTGGATCAGGTCCCGGCTCCCGGCGATGTAGCCCCCGAGGCTTCCGAGCGCCTTGCTGAACGTCCCCATCTGGATGTCCACCTGCTGCTGCAACCCGAAGTCTTCGATCAAGCCCGCGCCGGTCGGCCCGAAAATCCCCGTGGCGTGGGCTTCGTCCACCAGCAGCAGCGCCCCATACTTTCTCGCCAGGAAAACCAGGTCGGCAAGCGGAGCGAGATCGCCGTCCATGGAGAAGACCGATTCGGTCAGGATCAGCTTGCGGCCTGTCCCGCTTGCCCTGAGCGTAGTCGAAGGGAGCGCAGCCGAGGGGCGAGCGCCCGCTTGCGCGGCGAGCTTGCGCTCCAGGTCCTCCGCGTCGCAATGGCGGTAAACCAACACCTCGGCGCGCGAGAGACGGCAGCCGTCAATCAGGCTGGCGTGATTCAGGGCATCGCTGAAAACCGCGTCGCCCGGCTCGACCAAAGCGGGAATCGTTCCGAGATTTGCCTGATACCCGGAGGTGAAGACCAGCGCGGCTTCCGTACCTTTCCAGTCGGCCAGCTCCTGTTCGAGAATCCGGTAGGGCTCCAGATTGCCGCTGATCAGGCGCGCGCCGGTCGCGCCGCAACCCCAGGTCGCGAGCGCATCCCGCGCGGCTTGGGTCACTCGCTCGTCGGTCGCCAGTCCCAGATAGTTGTTGGAACAAAGCAGCAAGGCCGGACGGCCGTTGACAACGATCCGGGGTCCGGGCGCGCCTTCGAGCGACCGTAATGACCGATACAACCCGGCGTGCTTGAGGGAGTCCAGCGTCTCGCGCAGAAAGGCATCGGTCGAGTAGGTTTGCTCGTTCTGAGACATCGAAGCCATCGAGTTCGCGGGCGAACAGATTGCCCGCCGCAGTGAGCGGGACTAGAGATCAGGATTTCCCACGCTCGCGCGCGTTACGCCTTCCTGTTCCTCGAACGGCTGGCCGGGGATGATGCCCGGCGCGTAGTCAGGTACTTCTTGCAAGCCCGGCGGCAAGGCCGGTTCAAAGCCCGTGTCTTCGAGCATCCGCAAATCCTGTTCGGGAACTTCGCCGCGCGTGGTCAGGTAATCGCCGATGAAAATCGAGTCGGCCACGTACAGTCCGAGCGGCTGCAACGAGCGCAGGTGATATTCCCGTCCGCCGGCAATACGGATTTCCTTGCTCGGATTCACGAGCCGGAACAAGCAAAGGATAGCGAGACATTTCTGTGGTGTAAGGTATTCAACGCCCCCGAGCGGCGTACCGGCAATCGGGATCAGGAAGTTCAGCGGAATCGAGTCCACGTCCATCTCGCGCAACGCGAAAGCAAGGTCCACAATTTGCGCGTCGCTCTCGCCCATGCCGAGAATGCCGCCGGAACACGACGAAACTCCGGCGCGCTTGACGGCCTCGACGGTTCCCACGCGGTCGGCATAGGTGTGCGTGGAACAGATTTCGCCGTAATGGTCCTCCGAGGTATTCAGGTTGTGGTTGATGCGCTCGACGCCGGCGTCCTTGAGCCGCTGGGCTTCCGCGTCGTCGAGCAGGCCAAGGCAGCAGCAAATGCGCAAGGGATATTGTTGCTTGATCTCGCGCACGGCGGCAATGACGTGGTCGAGTTCGCGCGGGGTCGGGCGGCGGCCGCTGATCACGATGCAGTAGGTATGCGCGTTGACGGCCAGGGCCTGCCGCGCGCCTTCCAGCAACACTTCTTTCGATTGCAGCGGATAGCGGTCCACGCCGGAGTGGGCCACGATGGATTGCGAGCAGTAGCCGCAGTCCTCGGCGCAGAGGCCGCTCTTGGCGTTGATCAGCATGTTGAGCTTGACGCGCTTGCCGTGGTAATGCCGCCGCACCCGGTAGCAGGCGGAAACCAAATCGAGCAACTCTTCTTCCGGGACAGCCAGCACGTCGAGCGCCTCCGCGCGCGCGATCGCCTGCCCTTCTAACACCCGTTCCGCTAATTGATGCCAACGCATGAAAGGCTCCTCCCATCATCCCACCAAACTAACGGGTAGTGTCTCCGTTTGCGCAAAGGTATGTTCGCCGATCTTTTCTCTAGCCCAGGCGTTTACGCCTCGGTTCCTGTGCCACCGGAACACGCAGCCCCCTTTAGGGGGCTTTGATTGGCAGCGAGCAGCCCAACCACAAGACGGAAGCCCTTCGACTTCGCTCAGGACAAGCTCCGTGAACGGGGCTCCCAGCGAATCGGTTGTGATCGCCAACCCAGGCCTGAAGGCCTGGGCTACAGAAAATCAGCCCCTTGCTCAAATTGCGACACTACCAAACAAACGATTATACCGGGGACTGCGAGTGGGAGAAAGCAGAAGCGCGCGCTACGGGAGAGGAGGAAGCTGAATCGCCGCCGGGAGCGCCCCCGGCAAATCCGTGTGGGTGGACCGCGCCAGATAATTCTGGTCCGCAAGTTTTCGGTAGAAGCGCCCGGCGAGTTCCGCCGCGTGCGAGCCGGAAGCAATCCATCCGCCGTGCATCAGGACGACCACCGCCAACCCGCCCTCTTTCTGGCTGTATCCGGCGAACCAGCCGAGCCGGACGCCGTGCTGGGAGCAGGTCCCGGTCTTGCCGAGGATGGTCTGATCGGGTTGCCGCGCCTGACGGGCGGTGCCGGAAACAACCGCCTCTTCCAACCCCTGGCGCACCGGCGACAACCAGGGACCGATCTCCAGGCGGCGCTTCACCATCGGCTCAAAGCGCTCCTCGTCCTGCGGGTATTGCAGATAAAAGAGCGTGCCCCCATTCGAGACCGCGCTGATGAAGGAAGCCAGTTGCAACGGGGTCAGCTCGATTCCTTCGCCAAAACTGGCGACTTTTCCCACGCCGCCGCGCGCTGCGGGAGGAGCCTTGGTGGGCAACGCCCCGCGGGGTTCGTCGGGAAGCCCCCAACTAGCCAGCTCTCCGAACCCAAATCGTTCGGCATATTCGCGCAACTTGGCGAGTCCCAGGAGCCGCCCCAGCTTTTCAAAGTAAAGATTGTTGGAAAGGGTGAGGCTCTTGGTCAGATCGAGATACCAGCGGCGGCCCAGTTGAAGGCGGGTTCGGTCGTTCTCAATCAGCCCCTCCTCCAGCGCCGCCAATGCCACCGCGGGCTTGAAGGTCGAGCACGGCTGGTAGCTCTCCCAAGCCAGTTTCTGATTGACGATCGTCAGGATTTGCCCGGTGTTCGGATCCACTCCGACCAGGGCGGCATTGCGGTTTTCCAGCGCCGCCACAGCCGCCGCGCGGACGATGGGATCGTCGCGGCTCGGGTCATCCCCTACCGTCGGGTCCACGGGAGGAAGCGCCTTCCGAACCGGTCTCCGTGCGGAGCGCGTTGGTCGCCGGGGTGTTGCCTTCGGGGGCTGGGTCTTGGCGGAGCGAGTCGCGGAAGCGGTGGATTGAGCAGAAACGATCCGGGCGATGACTTTGCTCTTCTGCGCGACGACCGGGACAGCCAGCACCCCCAGCAAGAGGGAAGCGACCGTCATCCACAACAGTAAGGCTAACCGGTTCCTCATCATCCTGAACTTAGTCTTTCCGCTCCCCTCTGCGGAAGCGCCGTCACCCGTTCAGCTTCCGCGTGGAGCCTATTCTCTCTTATTATCGGATCAAAAATCCAGCGCAAAAGTGATTTTCGGCGAACTTCTTGCGAACCGGCCCGATGCGCCAAAAAGCACAGGGACATTGGTTTGGACGGGTATCCATTCCCGCATGTTCCAATTTAGTTACTGGACGGGAATGCTTCTTTTAGAGTATCGGAAGCCGGCCCGCCCCATGTTACTGGGAATCCGGAGGGCGGCGGATCAACCGGAAACCGCCCGGCTGCGCACCACGCTCGGCTGCGCGGGAGGCGCCTCCTGACCCGGCACCTTCGGCAAGCCGAGAGCCGCGCGCAATTCTGTTTCCAGCCGCGCGCAAATGTCGGGATTCTCTTTGAGAAAGGCGCGGGCGTTTTCCCTGCCCTGGCCAATGCGCTCGCCCTGGTAGGAGAACCACGCGCCGCTTTTTTCGATCTGGCGATGTTCTGCTCCGAGGTCCAGCAGGTCGCCTTCTTTCGAGATTCCCTCGCCATACAGAATGTCGAACTCCGCTTCGCGGAAGGGGGCGGCGACTTTGTTCTTCACCACCTTGGCTTTGGTCCGGCTGCCGACCACGCGGTCGCCTTCCTTGATGGCGGCGATGCGGCGCACGTCCACGCGGACCGAAGAATAGAACTTGAGCGCGCGCCCGCCGGTGGTGGTCTCGGGATTGCCGAACATCACGCCGATTTTTTCGCGGATCTGGTTGATGAAGATCAGGCAGGTGTTCGACTTGAAGACGATCCCGGTCAGCTTGCGCAGGGCCTGGGACATGAGGCGTGCTTGCAGCCCCATGTGCGAGTCGCCCATCTCGCCGTCGAGTTCCGCCTTGGGCACGAGCGCGGCCACCGAGTCCACCACCACCACGTCAATGCCGCCCGAGCGCACCAGGGCTTCGGTAATCTCCAGGGCCTGCTCGCCATAGTCGGGTTGCGAGAGCAGCAAATTGTCCACGTCCACGCCCAGCTTCCTCGCGTAGCCGGGGTCGAGTGCGTGTTCGGCGTCAATGAAAGCAGCCGTTCCCTTTTGCTTTTGGGCCTCGGCGATCACCTGCAACGCCAGAGTGGTTTTGCCGCTCGCTTCCGGCCCGAAGATCTCGACCACGCGCCCCCGGGGCATCCCCCCCACGCCCAAGGCATAGTCAAAGGAGAGCGCCCCCGTCGGGATGACTGTAACCGGCACGACCTCCTTCGTCCCCAGACGAATGATGGAGCCTTTGCCAAACTGCTTCTCGATCTGCGCCATCGCCAAATCCACGGCGCGCGCCCGTTCCTGCTGCTTGTCTGCCATGTTCGTTGCTCTCCTGCCGCTTTGTCCCTTGCCGAAAGTTCTGCTCGTGGAATCGAAGCGGCATTATAGTACCGAAATTTCATCCTCGCGTGGAATTCTTTTTCGACGCTTGGTTCGGAAGGCCGATGTTTCTTGCATTGCGCAATGTTCCTGAAAGCGATTTGTTAGCGGTAGGCCTTTTCGCTCCGAATGAGAATCTGTGAAATTTCAATCATGTGCTCGGAATAATAGGGAGTAAAGATCAGGCGGTAGCGACCGACCCGCTTTCGAAATCGCCCTTTCCCTTGTTGTCCCTTCAGCCGCACCAGATCCCCGCTAAAGGGATCGTCCTTCATCGCTCGAAGGTGACTCAGAACAAATTCTTGGCGATCTGGGGGAAGTTCCTTAAGCTGATTTGCGGCTTCTTTTGCGAGCCGAACGCTCCAGGTCATGTTCCAGTTCTTCTAGCGTGACGTACTCTCCTCTTCGAAGCTGTTCCTCGCCCCTACGGACCATTTCTTCTTCTTCGGGCGTCAAAGTATCTTCCAAATCAACCGACTTGGGGGATTGGATCACGATCCGGCCATTGCGACTCGTCACCTCGACGAAGTCCCCTTCCCGCAGTCCCGTTGCTTCGCAGATCGCTTTGGGGATCACCACCTGGCGGCGCTTCCCTAGTCTGGTGATGGACATAGTTCCTCCGCTCGTCATGCTATCAGATTTTCGGACGGAGGCCAAAAGCGGGTACAATCACCACCGGAAAGTCTACGGGTATAGGAGGAACCAACATGCGACTGTCGCTCAAATCGGTGGTGCTGGCCGCCGCGCTGGTGTGGGGCGTGTACGGGATTTTTCTGACCGGAGTCATGAACTTGATTCTGCCGCCGTTCGGCGAGCACTTTCTGATGACGATGAGTTCGGTCTATCCGGGCTATCATATGTCCCGCACCCTGCCGGACCTGCTCGTCGGGACAGGCTACGGCCTGGCGGACGGCGCGGTGGGCGGCCTGCTGTTCGGCGGGCTGTACAACTTCTTCGCGGTAAAGACGCAGACCGGCAACTGACGCGGAGCACGGCCTCCTTCCAGACCCGATCGGGCCTATCGGGAAGCAGGTTCCCGCACGGAGGCAACCAATTCGATGAAGCGGTTCTGCGCGGCGCGCACGCCCGCGCCCAGATTGCAGGAATAGCCCAGGCTGGTCAGAACCAGCTCCAGCGCGGCGATCAAGCCAACCATGTCCGTGAAATCGTAATAGCCGAGGTGAGCGATGCGGAAGATTTTTCCCTTCATCGAGCCTTGCCCGTTGGCCACGACCGCGCCAAACTGTTCGTTCATCTGCTTTTCGATATCGTTCGAGCTGATGCCAGAGGGCGCGCAAACGGCCGTGAGCGCGTCGGCCGGGACCTCGGCAAACAGCTTCAGGTCGAGGGCTTGAACCGCGTGGCGCGTGCAGTCGGCCAGCACCTGCGCGTTACGGATCAGATTGGCCCGCCCCAATTGATGAATGCGGTCGAGCGCCACCACCAGCCCGACCAGAAGCGACGTCGCCGGCGTGAACGCCGTGTCATGCTTGCGGGCCGCCTCGCGCTCCTTTTGCAGGTCGAAATAATAGCGCGGCAGCTTGGCTGTCTTGGCGCGCTGCCAGGCCCGGTCGCTGACGCTCACAAACGAAAGGCCCGGCGGAACCATCAGGGCTTTCTGGGAGCCTCCAATCACAACGTCCAATTCCCATTCGTCAATGTCAAGCTCGCTGGTGCCCAGCCCGGTGATGGCGTCCACAACCACCAGCGCATCGGGACGGATTTGGCGTGTGATACGGGCGATGCTCTCGGTATCATGACGGACGCCAGTGGAGCTTTCCGTGGCCTGAAAGAAGACCCCGCGCAGGTCTCCCAATTGTTGAAGTGTCTCTTTAATTTTGTCAGCGGAGAGTGCTTTGCCGTAAGGAGATTCGACTTTCTCCACCTGGAGGCCGTAGGCGTTGGCCAATTCGACCCATCGCTCTCCGAACTTGCCAGCCGTTCCGACCAGGACGCGGTCGCCGGGAGAGAAAAAGTTGGCGATGGCCGCTTCCATGGCTCCGGTGCCGGAGGAGGTGAAGAACACGACCTCGTTGGTCGTGCCGAAGAAATACTTCAGAGTGTCCCGCACCCGGTCGAGAACCCCTCTGAAGGCAGCGGTACGATGATGCAGGGCGGGGGCGGCCAGCGCAGCTTGCGCTTCCGGCAGCAACGGCGTCGGGCCAGGAGTAAACAGACGGGGTTTTCGGATCATGAATGCACCAACCTGATTGAGTTATCCGGACCAGTTTGACCGACCCAAGCAAATCGGTCAAGCGCCGGTTGAAAACAACTTGGTTTGCGGCGCGTGATTGTCCTTCCTCAATTGCCCGAAGGGCAATACCGTAACTAGCCGTCCCGCTGGGCGGGACGGAAACGAATCCATAAAATGGTCCCGGCCCCGAAGGGGCCGGACAATCCCAACCATATCGGTCAACCCCTTGCGGGGTTGAATTTCCTCGGTTGGCTCTGCTTCCGTAGGTTAAAACCTACGGCTATTCACGGGTCGCCCCCGCCGGGGCTTTTCCCGGACAATCCATAGCAACGCGAGCAATGCTCCACGTCACGGAACGGGGCGCGTCGAGATGACCACGGACTTCGACAGAGTGTAATGTTCCAAGGCTTCCCAGCCGTGCTCCTGGCCGAGTCCGCTCTGCTTCCATCCGCCGAAGGGCAATTCGTCAAACATGATTTGGGGGGAGTTCACCCAGGTATAGCCGGACTGGAGTCGCTCGGCGGCATAGTGCGCTTTGTAGAGGTCGCTCGTGTAAATCGAGGAGCCAAGGCCGTAGATGGAGTTATTCGCCCGCTCGACCGCTTCCTCAATATTCTTGACTCGGAAGATCGGCAAGGCCGGGCCAAAGCATTCTTCCTGGGCAAGCTTGGCGTCGTCGGGAACGTCTTCAAGCAGCGTCGGCAACAGGAAGTTTCCGCACTCATAGGCCTTGCCTTCCGGCCGCTTGCCTCCCACCAGAATCCGCGCGCCGCGCTGGACCGCGTCGGCAACTTGCCCCTCGACTTCCTTCCTCTGGTCATCGGTATGGAGCGGACCGAGCCGCGTGGAAGGATTGAAGCCGTCCCCCACCGTCAGCCGCTTCGCCTTCTCGACCAGCTTCGGAACGAACCTGTCGTAGATTGAATCGAAAACGTAGAGGCGCTTGATCGCGAGGCAAGCCTGGCCGCAATTGAAGAACCGTCCGACCGACGCGGCGCTGACGGCTTCCTCCAGGTCCGCGTCATCGCAGACGATCAGCGGATCACTTCCGCCGAGTTCGAGCGTCACGTGCTTGAGGTTTTCGGCGGCCACCTTCATGACATGGATGCCGGTGCTGGTGGCTCCCGTGAAACCGATCTTGGTCACCTTCGGGTTTTCGAGCAATTCCTGTCCGACGGTCGAGCCTGGCCCGGCGACCACGTTCAGCGCGCCCGCCGGCAACCCTGCCTTGCAGAGCAATTCAACGCAGCGGATGGCGGTGAGCGGCGTCGTGCCGGCCGGCTTGACGATCATGGCGTTCCCCGCCAGCAGGCCCGGAGCGATTTTGTTTCCCATCAGCGAAATCGGGAAGTTCCAGGGAATGATGGCGCCGCAAATCCCGATGGGGAGTCGCAAGACCATCCCGAAACGGTTTTCCGCGATGGGGATTTGCACGCTGCGGAGATTCTTGCCGAGGCCGGCGTAATACTCCAGCGTGTGCTGGAAGCGGCGGATTTCCATCCGCGCTTCTTTGAGCGGCTTGCCCTGCTCGCGCGTGAGGCTGGCGGCCAGCTCCTCGATGTTCTCCCCGATGAGCCGGGCGCCTTTCGCAAGGATTTCGCCGCGCGCGCCCGGAGCCGTGCGAGACCAAACCTTGAAGCCCTGCTCCGCCGCGCCAATGGCCCGCCGAACATCCTCGCGGGTCCCCTTGGGGACGGTTCCGACCAGCTCGCCTGTCGAGGGGTTCTTAACCTTCGTTTCCTCGCCGCTGACGGATGTGACAGGCTCCCCTGCAATGACAAACTGTGCCATCGTACTCTACCTCATTATAGAAAAAATGTGCGGGAAGGACTCGCGGCCACAACCGGCTCAGCGAAGCGGACACAAGCCCTCCGCGATTGTCTTTCGCGCGGCGATTCCACGCCTGCGTCTACATCAGGCCGGCATAGACGACCGACTTCGGCTCGAAATAATAGTC
>Ga0155949_1173_pt1 | contig 12346 bp, 9 predicted proteins | sample RifCSPlowO2_02_FD_107603 | JGI IMG/M metagenome (GOLD analysis project Ga0155949, IMG submission 107603) | Acidobacteria bacterium RIFCSPLOWO2_02_FULL_61_28
CGCCGCCGCGCGGATCACTCTTGTATCCGGTGGCTTTGGCGCGAACTTCGTAGTCGCCTGCCGGCAGGTTGTCCACCCGGTAGCGCCCTTGCTTGTCGGACAACACATGCATCGTAATCTTGGTTTTCTCATTCCGGGCTTGCACAAAGGCGCCCGGAAACGGCGCGCCCGCCGGGTCCTTGACCGTGCCGGTGATCGTTCCTCCCCAAGCACTGCACGCTACCGAACCAAGCAAGACCGCAAGCCCAATGCTCCTTGAAAGTGAAGTCATCGCCTGATCCCCCTCTCCCGGGCCGAATCCCGGATTTCCGTCTCCCAACTTCCGGTGAAAAAAGTATACACCACCCGGCCTGAATTTTGAGCCGGCCACACTTAGGGCATTTCTCTCGTTGCTGAAGATCGTTCGGGAAAAGCCCCGGCAGGGGCTACCCGTGAATAGCCGTAGGTTTCAACCTACGGGAGCAAAGCCCACCGAGGAGTTGCAACCCCGGCAGGGGTTGACCGGGCGGTGGGCAGGGTCCGGGGTCCGGCCCCTGCGGGGCCGGGAGCACTTCCATGAATCCGTTTCCTTAGGTTTCACCTACGGCTATTCACGGGATTGCCCTTCGGGCAAGAGGGAACGGACGATCACGGGCCACCAACAAGATTTAAGGATCGCTGATTCGGCGCAAGCTACCGCGCCGGGTGGCGAGCCAGCAGGCGGCGGATCGCCTCGGGGTCCGGCGGGACGGCGATGGGCCGGTTCCCGAACCGGGGTTCAATCGCCGCGGGCTGCCTGCCCTGAGCGGAGTCGAAGGGGCCTTCGCGGGGGAGCGCGAGCGTGCCTTCGTGGTAGGACAGCGTATAGGAGGGGTCTTTGAGCAGGTTGCCGGTGAGGACGGCGACCACGCGGTCGGATTTGCGGATGACGTTTGCGGCGACGAGCTTCCGGATGCCGGCCAGCGTGGCCGCCGAGGCCGGCTCGCAGCCGATCCCGCAGAGGCCGATCACCGCTTTGGCGTCGGCAATTTCCTGTTCGCTCACGGCCTCGCAGACGCCCCGCGTGGCTTCGAGTTCCCGCAACGCTTTCTTCCAGGAGACCGGCGCGCCGATGCGGATGGCCGTGGCCAGCGTCTGGGGACTTGCGACCGGCTCGAGGCCGATCTCCCAAGGGCTTCTGCCCTCGGCGGCCGCCCGCTGGAGCAAACGATAGAGCGGCGCCGAGCCTTCCGCCTGGATCACCGCCAGCCGCGGCAGGCGGGCGATCAATCCCAATTGCTTCATCTCCCGCAGTCCCTTGCCAAACGCCGAGGAATTGCCGAGGTTTCCGCCCGGCAGCACAATCCAATCCGGAGCTTCCCATGCCAACTGCTCCATCATCTCGACGACGATGGTCTTCTGGCCTTCCACGCGAAACGGATTCACGGAGTTCAGCAGATAGACGCCGGCCTCCTCGACCATGTGAAATACCAGTTTCCAGGTGACATCAAAGTTGGCTTGGACCTGAATCGTCAGCGCGCCGTATTCGAGCGCCTGAGCGAGCTTGCCCGAGGCGATCTGTCCGGCGGGAATGAAGATCACCGCCTGGAGTCCGCCATAAGCCGCGTAGGCCGCCATCGAGGCGGAAGTGTTGCCCGTACTCACGCAAGCCACGACATGCTTGTCGAGCGCGGCGGCCTGGCTGACCCCCGTGGTCATGCCATTGTCCTTGAACGAGCCGGTGGGATTGAAGCCCTGATGCTTGAAGGCCAGCAAGTCAAGGCCCGCATAGTCGGCGGCATGCGGCGCTTCGAGCAGCGGCGTGTTCCCTTCCCGTAGCGTGACCACGCGGGCTTCGGGCGGCAGAAAGGGAATCAGCTCGCGAAAGCGCCAGACCCCGCTGCGGTCTCGGGGGTCAAGCGACATGGCGCGGGTCTTCCAGACCTGCTTGACGGCCTCGGCGTCGAAGTCGGACCACTCGTAGCGGACATCGAGCAAGTTCCCGCAGGCGCATTCGGAGCGAACGTCGCGGACCGGATACTGCGCCCCGCACTTCGGGTCGAGACACTGCAAGGAAACCGTGGTCATCGCCGCAACGCTGGAGGAGTCCTTCATGTGTTCCATTGTACGTTCACTTTCGTTGGAATGGTAGCCACAGCATCCCGGCTGGCCGGGATGTTGTAGGCTCGCAAATACCGGAAACGCCCACTGCGAGATAAACCGCTCGCCGAGGCTACGCCGCTCTGCTACGATGAATGAGGAAAGCACAGGCGCGCGATGGATCAGGCAACAACTAAAATAGCAAGCAAGTTCGCGTCGCGAGTCAAGAAGGCTTATTCGCCGGAGCGGATCATCCTGTTCGGCAGCAGGGCCAGGGGCGACAACTTCAAAACAAGCGATTTTGATTTTATCGTCATCAGTGACAAATTCCGGGGCACGCCCTTTCTGGAAAGACCTTCCGAAATGTACGATTTTTGGGACGAAGCCGTGGACCTGGAAGCGATCTGCTACACCCCGGAGGAATTTGCCAGAAAGCTGCGGCAGCGCGGCATCGTGCGGACCGCTGCCCGGGAAGGGATTGAACTCTAGCGGCCGGCTGGAAGTGGGAACACGGGTGGCCCGCAGGATCAAAAATGCGGCTGCAACGAACACAGTTGGGAGTATAATTTTTCCCGTCAGGAGGTCAGAAAGATAATCCTGGTTCAAGGTAATCTTGGTTCCATGATTCATCATAAATAAGCTGATCCGGAGGAGGAGTTCATGAAAACTCGCCACCAAAGAAACCGTTCACGGGGCCTCGCGTCCCGATTCGCTTCGCGCCGCAGAGGGGGTTTGTCGCTGCGATGGTTCGGCGCAGTCGTGCTCGGTTCGCTCGCACTATGTGTGAATGCGACGGTAGCGAGCGCCGCGCCGTCGGACTGTGCGAAGCTGCTCGGGCTGAAGCGCAAGGACGTGCTCATCACGGAGGCAACCATCGTTCCCGCCGCCGGGGAGGCGCCGGAATACTGCCGGGTGCAGGGCGGATTGGAGAAAGTAATTTTGTTCGAGGTCGCGCTCCCTACCACCGCCTGGAACAATAAATTATTTTACGTGGGCGGAGGCGGCTATAACGGGTCGGTTCCGGACCTTACGGAAGCGCTCGCCCGAGGGTACGCGGCGGCGGGGTCCGATACCGGCCATCGGGGTTTCCACTGGGATGCCTCGGCGCTGCTGAACAATCCGCAGGCTCAAGTCAACTACGCTCACCGGGCTACCCACCTCGTTGCTGTCCTGGCGAAGGAGGTCATCCAGGCGTACTACGGCGCGCCGGCGCGGCGTGCGTATTTTTGCGGCTGCTCGAACGGCGGCAAGATGGGCCTCATGGAGGTGCAACGGTACCCCACGGATTTTGACGGCGTCGTCGCCGGAGGCGCCGTCGCTGACCGCACGAAACTGATGATGATGTTCGACTGGAGCCAGCGGGCGCTCCTGGGCGCCGAGATTCCGCCCTACAAAATTGCCGCGATGGAGAAAGCGACTCTGGCCGCTTGTGATGCGCGCGACGGACTGACGGACGGATTGATTGATCGTCCGGACCTGTGTAAGTTCGATCCGAAGGTGCTGACCTGCAAGGGTGCAGATGGTCCCGGTTGTCTGACGCCGGCGCAGACGGAAGCATGGCGAAAGATTCTGAACGGCCCCGTCAATTCCGCCGGCCAGCGGCTCTTCGCGGGGTACTCACCCGGCCATGAGGGCGATTACCCCTATTACATCACCGGGCTGGGAACGATGCACGGCTATCCGTCGAGCAATTTCATGTACATGGATAGCTTCATGCGCTGGATCGTATTTGGTCCGAGCTTTGATTCGGTGCGATCCTTCGACTACGACAAGAGCCTGGCGGCGCTCGTGCCGTTCGAGAAGGATCAGGACGCCGCCAGCACCGACCTCTCCGCATACAAGGCTCATGGCGGCAAGCTGATCCTGTACAACGGCTGGGCCGATCATTCGACGCCTCCCCTGCGCACCATTCAGTACTACGAAGACCTCCGCAAGACCCACGGCGCCGGCGTGGACGAATTTGTCCGCGTGTTTATGCCGCCGGGTCTGTACCACTGCACGGGAGGACCGGGTCCCAACAATTTTGGCGGCACCCGTCACAAGGGCGTTAAGAAGAACGATCCCGAGAACGACATCGTGGGCGCGCTCGATCGCTGGGTGGAGCAGGGAATTGCGCCCGCGAAGCTCCTCGCAACGAAGTTCAAGAACGATGATCTCCGGCAGGGTGTTGCCCGCACGCGTCCCGTCTGCGCGTATCCGCAGGCCGCGACCTACAAGGGTTCGGGCAGCGTTGACGATGCCGCCAACTTCGTGTGCGGCAGCCCGAAATAGCGGACACGGAAATCCTGCATCCGGGGGCGTTCCCGAAACAGAGATCGCTGCACGGGAAGGGATTGAACTGTAGAGTACAACCGTGAATTTTTGCAGTTAGCCCGCATTTCTCACCAGCAGCAGATGTTGGGGATTCGTTTCTGTTGCCCTGAAAGGGCAAAGGGTGAATAGCCGGGGGCAACGCCCCCGGAACAAGGTGTATTTCCGGGCCGACCCTGAAAGGGTCGGACGGATCGGCCACGCGAAATTTGTACGACCCCTTCGGGGTCGGCATTTCTCGGGGGGATGTCTGGTTCCCGGGGGCGTTGCCCCCGGCTACTCGTGTGAATCCCCTTCGGGGATTTTCGGGTGCAACTTGCTTCCGGACTCGCCTGGTGAGAAATCCGGGCTAGGTTCTTGTTTGCCACAGGACAAAATCGATTTTCTTAATATCGGCGATTTCAGGGCTTTCCGCAACCAATTCATCAAATTTAGAAATTAAAGATTTCCCGTCTGCCGTACAGAGGAAGATTTGGTACCAATCCTCTATTGCTTTGTACGTTGACTCAGCCTGTTCATACTTTCTCCGTGAAGCATAAGATGGAGCCCGAGGCCGATGTTACTCAGAACATGGGTGTCCCAGACTGGGAATGAAGTATCGAGCGTGTGGAGCAGCTTGCTGGAAAAAGATGGCTCATATCTACCCAGCTTTCTATCGAAATGACGCAGAATTATCGAAAAGGTGACTGAGTGCCCCTTCATTTCCTCCATGTATTTGTAGTATTCCTGATACCATTCGGAAGGTCTTTGGCGAACCCGGTACAGAGCGTTGTACGCAGTCTGGAAATAGCGGCTATTGGATACGTCGGTCTTCTGAAACAGCCTCATGATTTCCAGGTATTGATCAATACCGCGCCTCGCTTTGTTTATTGCCCGCGTTATTTCGATTTCGTTCATCGCATTTGACAAGCGGACAGCGAACGCGCTCGCCGTGCCCATTTCAGGCCATCCGCTCGACCACGAAGCCGACGGTGTCCATAGGCAGGCGGCGGGCGCGCGCTTCGATCTTCTTTGCCCGAAAACACGAGACGATCGCGGCGCCGACTTTGTCGCTGTGGCCGGAGCAGAACGCGAGAACGCTCGGGCCGGCGCCGCTCAGCGCCACGCCCAGCAAGCCCGGCACGTCGCGCAGTTGCAAGATTTCTTCCAAGCCCGGAATCAGCGGCGCGCGGTAGGGCTGGTGCAGCCGGTCCCGCATCGCTTCGCGGAACAGTGCGGAGCGCCCTTCGGAGAGCGCCGCCAGCAGCAGCGCCACCCGCTGCAAATTGAAGACGGCGTCTTGGCGCGAATATTTTTCTGGGAGCGCCTTGCGGGCCGCCACGGTCGAAAGCTGAAACTCCGGGACCACCAGCACTACGTCCATTTCTGCGCCAAGCCGCAGCTTCACGGAAAGCACCTGTTGGTCCTCGGTCTGGCAGCTTACGACGAAGCCGCCCCAGGCCGCCGCCGCGACGTTGTCGGGATGCCCTTCGATTTCGGTCGCGAGTTGCACCAACTCCTCCCGGCTCTTGGCGAGTCCCAGCCATTCATTCGCCAGGGCGAGGCCGGCCACAATCGCCGCGGCGCTGCTGCCGAGTCCTTTGCCGACGGGGATTTCATTGGCGATTTCGAGCGCAATCCCGCGTGGCGGGAGCGCTTTTCGCCCCGCCAGGCGAAGAAAGGCGCGCCAGGTGAGGTTCGACTCATCGGGCGGGATCGCGGCACGGTCCTCGCCCGAAACGCGAACGGAGAATCCCTTTTCGGACGGGCGGTCGGACGGGCGCAGCGTGCATTCCAGATACAGGCCGAGCGCCAGCGCCAGCGTGTCAAACCCCGGCCCCAGATTGGCGCTCGACGCCGGCACGCGGACTCGGATTGCTTTCGGGGTTCTCATGCGGGGAAAAACCACCGCGAGTAAGACCGCTCGCCGGGCCTTGCGTCCGCGGTCTTGGCGCGCAGTCTTACCGGAGGACAACGCCGGAATCGGGACACTGCCGCGCAAACGAACTACTGTTGCTGTTTGACCTGCTGGGCGAGGCTGGGGTCCAGCGCAGCGGCTTTGGCGAAGGCCTCGCGCGCCTCGCGGGCCTGTCCCAGCCGCCGCAGCACGACCCCTTTGTTATACCAGGCATCGGGATGCTTGGGCTGGACCTCCAGAATCTTGTTGTAGCAGGCCAGGGCCTCGATCAGACGGTTCGATTTTCGCAACGCCACGCCCCGGTTCAGCCAAGCGTCCACGTACTGCGGATCAATGGCCAGCGCGCGGTCGTAGCAAAAGATTTCTTCCTGGGAATGGCCGAGCTGTTTCAAGGCAAAGCCTCGGTTGTACCAGGCGACCGCCGACTTGGAGTTGATGGCCAGGACCTTGTCATAGCAGGCGATGGCCTCTTTGGAGCGGAGCTGCTTGCGCAGGATCACCCCTTTGTTGAGCCAGGCGGCGTCATGGAGAGGGTTCAAGGTCACGGCCCGGTCGTAGCTGGCGAGCGCCTCCTCGTTGGCGTCCCGACTCTGCTGCACAATCCCCAGGTTGTACCAGGCGTGCGCCGAGTTTGGATTGATCTCGAGGGCTTTCTCGTAGCAATCCGTCGCCTCTTTCTCGCGACCGAGCTGCGCCAGCGCCACGCCCTTGTCGAGCCACGCCGCGTCGAAGCGAGGAAGAATCTCCAGGGCCTTGTCAAAACAGACCAAGGCTTCCTTGATGCGCCCCAAATTGTTCAAGGCGGTCCCTTTGTTGAGGATTTCCCAGGCTTCCATTTCATGCGCCCCCTGCTGGGGAACTTCCTCCTGGCAGAATTGCTTGAGCAGCAGGCCCAGCTCGATCTCGAGAGCGGCGAAGTCGGGGTAGCGGTCTTTGGGCTCCTTGGCCATACAGCGCATCACCAGTTGCGAGAGCGGCAACGGGATATCGGGCTTGCGCATGTAGGGGTCTTGCGGCATGACCTTGGAATGCTGATAGTACCAATCCTCGGGACGCCGCGCCCGGAACGGCCGCATCCCCGTCAGCATCTCGTAGAGCATCACCCCGAAGGAGTAAATATCGGCCTTCACAGTGACGTCGGCAAAGTCGGTGAACTGCTCCGGGGCCATGTAGGGCAGGGTCCCGACGCCCGCGTCCCCCTTCTGGGTCCGGAAGAATTGGGATTGCTCCTCCGAGGCAGGCTCTGCGGCGCCGACGGGGACATGCGTCGGCATGGCCTCGGAACCCGCCAGCACCTTCACCAGGCCGAAGTCGGTGACCTTCAACACATCGTCCGGCGTGAACATGCAGTTCTCCGGCTTCACGTCGCGGTGGACCAGGCCCCGCACTTTCTTCTGCGCGTAGGCCATGCCCCGGCAGAACTGGATGGAGTAGCGCAGCGCGCTGCGAAGCGGGAGAGCGCCGGCGGCCAGCTTTTTCCGCAAGTCAGACCCGGCCACATATTCCAGGAAGACGTACGGCTGGCCCTGGAGCGTGGAAACATAGTGCGCGCGCACGATGTTGGCATGCTGCTCCAGGCGAATCCAGGTCTCGGCCTCGCGCAGGAACCGCTGGATCAGTTCCGGGGTCTCCAGGCACCACCGCTGGAAGGTCTTGACCGCGTACGGAGTCGCCGAGCTCGCGTCCACGACGATGTAGACGATGCCCATGCCGCTCTTGCCCTTCCCGCCTTTCATGTCGTGAACATAGAATTCCCCCAAGCCGGGAACTCGCATGGTCTGCCCGATACGGAAACCGGGCTCTTCCTGTTCCTCGGAGGGGGTTTTCGGGGGAGCGGCTTTCGGCGGTCCTGCCGGCGATTTTTCCTGGACTACGGTGCGCGCCGCAGCCGGCTTGGACGCGGGCTTGGACGGAGCGGGAGCGGCTTCTTTTTTTCCTACCAGGCGTTTTAGGAAGTCAAACATCGGTGGACCATCCCCGCGCGCGGCAATTCCGCTCTCTCGCGCCGATCCCAATTGAACTATTAACTATAAAGGAATTTGCGGGCTGGTGTCAGTTCGTTTTTGGGAAGGATTCTCTTATTCCTGTATCTCCTGGGTCACCCGTCGGCTCGCGGGTTTATCCGCTTCCCTTGCGGTCCTCCGTCGCCAGGGCTAGGGAGGATGAATCGCGGCTCTGATACCGTCTGCGCTCGAATCAGTTACTCCCCCCGGCCTGGGAATCCCTGCGCCAGCATTTGCACCTGGAAGGCCGCCCCGCGGCTGGGAAGGCTCCAGCACAGTCTGCGGCTTGCTCAGGGCATTTGAAAACGGGAACGCGGGAGGATACCATTAGACCCGTTCCATTCTATTTGTGTACCATACTGTAGAGGACGATGGCCGCGAAGGGCCACGAACCGGGAGCAACCGGTTTGCAAAAATCCTGGAACGGGTTTAGGGGCGATGGCTACTCCGCGGGCTTCGATACTGACGCTGCTGCTCCACCACGGCCTGCAGTGGTTTGGCGAAGTCATCAAGACGCTGCGGCGGCTGTGGCTGGAAGTAACCGGAACGGTCTTCCTGGCGCTGGCGCTCTACGCCGGAGCCGGAACGCTGCGCGAATGGCGCGCCTACGGGCAGGGCAGCTCGCTGTGGCGGCTGGGCTCCTCGGTGTTCGTGCTGGTGATGATGCTGGGTTTCGGTTTATATTCGTTTTGGAAGGCCCGCCGCATCCGCTGAGCGGCAAGGAAAGCCACGGAGCCACAGAGAATGGAAAGAAACTCTAAATTCCAAGCTCCAAATCCTAAACAATATCCCATTCCGAATGTCCAACCAATTGGAGTTTTGGCGTTTGGAATTTGTTTCGGATTTAGGGTTTAGGATTTAGATTTTCTCTTCCTCTCTGTGCCTCTGTGGCTTGTTTTTCACTGAGGATAGAATCCGGGATTCAGAATGTTCTATTCCCCCGAGGACCTCGAAAACTTCTCCGAGGAGCGCGACCTGGGCCGGCCGGGCGAGTATCCCTTCACGCGCGGCATCCACCCGACGATGTACCGCGGGCGGCTCTGGACCATGCGCCAGTACGCCGGCTTCGGCACCGCGGCGGAATCGAACCAACGCTACAAGTTTCTTTTGCAACAAGGCCAGACAGCCCTCTCGGTGGCTTTTGACTTGCCGACGCAGATCGGACTCGACTCCGATCATCCGCTGGCCGCCGGGGAAGTCGGCAAAGTCGGCGTCGCCATTGACAGCCTGCGCGACATGGAAACGCTGCTCGACGGCATCCCGCTCGATGCGATTTCGACTTCCATGACCATCAACGCCACGGCGGCGATTCTGCTGGCGCTTTATGTGGCCGTGGCCAAGAAACAAGGCGCGGACTTGAAGCGACTTTCCGGCACCGTGCAGAACGACATCCTGAAGGAATACATCGCGCGCGGGACCTACATCTATCCGCCGCGGCCCGCCCTGCGGCTGGTGACGGACCTGTTTCGCTGGTGCGAGCAGGAGTTGCCGGAATGGAACACCATCTCGATCAGCGGCTACCACATCCGCGAGGCCGGCTCGACGGCGGTCCAGGAAGTCGCCTTCACGCTGGCGGACGGCATCACGTACGTCGAGGCGGCGCTCGCCGCGGGCCTCGCGCTCGACTCATTCGCTCCGCGGCTCTCGTTCTTTTTTAACGCGCACAGCAACTTCTTCGAGGAGATCGCCAAGTTCCGCGCGGCGCGGCGGCTCTGGGCGCGGATCATGAAAGAACAATTCGGCGCGAAGAGCGAGCGGTCATGGATGCTGCGGTTCCATACGCAGACGGCCGGCTCGACGCTCGCCGCGCAGCAGCCCGACGTCAACATCGTGCGCACGGCGATCGAGGCGCTGGCCGCTGTGCTCGGCGGCACGCAGTCGCTCCACACCAACGCCAAAGACGAGGCGCTCGGCCTGCCGACCGAAGAGGCCGCGCTGCTCGCCTTGCGCACGCAGCAGATCATCGCCCACGAAAGCGGCGTGGTGAATACGGTGGACCCGCTGGCCGGGTCGTACTTCATCGAGTCGCTGACGAAGGACCTCGAATCCCGCGCCGAGCAGTACCTCGACCGCATCGCAGCGCTCGGCGGGATGCTGCGGGCCATCGAAGCGGGCTACGTCCAGCGGGAAATTCAAGAGTCTGCCTTCCAGTCGCAACGGGGGGTCGAAAGCGGACAGCAGGTGATCGTCGGCGTGAACCGCTTCGCACTCCCGGAAGAGACTCCCTACCCCGTGCTGCGCGTGGACCCGGCGCTCGAAGCCGAGCAGGTGGCGCGGCTGCGACAACTGCGCGCCGACCGCGATGCGGCGACGACGCAGGCGACGCTGGCGCACGTCGAAGAAACCGCTCACGGCGCCGGGAACCTCCTGCCGCCAATTCTGGCCGCCGTCGAAGCCTGCGCCACGGTCGGCGAAATCTCCGATGCCCTGCGCCGTGTGTTCGGCGAGTACCGCGAGGCGGTGGTGGTGTGAATCCGGGCCGCGCGCGTAAGCAAGCGGGCGTTGGTAGCCACGGCACGATTTGTGTGCCGTGGGCTTTTGCTGGAACGAACCCACGGCATAAACAACATGCCGTGGCGACCCGCTTATTTTAGGGCCTCTTTCAACGCCTCAATGAATGCGTTCGTATCAGAATAGTAATTCCGGTACGCACGGCGAAGCGCAGACAGGGAATCAACGGAAACCAGGACAGCATCTTTTACACCCTCTTGAATAGTACGTTCGATGGCCTCATATTCAGTTGTAGCTTTTACGACTTCGGATTGTGTGTAACCTTTTATCTTTAGACTCTGATTTTGAAGGTCCAATTCTACCAGGAAGTAATGTGCTCTTTGGAGATTTGGCTCTTCTGTAACTTTGAGAGCAGTCCTATAGGCCCTCAGATGCTTCTCTACTTGCAGTCTGTGAGCGTAATCCCGTAATTCTGATTTGAGTTCTGCCGGATTATGCGGAGTATTGGGGACAAGTGGCGCATTTTCACGAAGCGCGATGGCGCTTCCCATAAGGGAAAAAAAGCGGAGCCATTCATCCGCGCCCCTGCTTGATTTTAATGCCTCACTTCTAAATTCTCCGACTGTTTCTACTGCTGTTGCCCAAGCGTGCTGAAGTATAGAACGAAACTGCATTTCGATCTTTAGGTCATTGTAGGTGTCAACCTTATCGCTCTTGTAGCGATATATAACGTGGAATCCTCTGTAGCCTGACCGCTTTGGGTTTTTAATATAGTCATCCTCATCGTCCCAGATATGCTTGAGTTTGCTATCTCTGTACAACGTTACCAATCCGTTTACTTGTTGCACAGATTGAACAATTACTCTGCATCCAACAATGTCTTGCATTTGGGAAAGATTCAACCACCTGAATCTGGCAAGCTTATGATATATTGAAGAAAACCGCTTCAAGCGTTGGGCAACAATGCGTCTTGGGTCTACCTGGCTTGACTTGTAACGGAGGGTGGCTTGAAAAGTATTCAGAGGATACAAATGGGATGAACGCCAATTGTTGATTATGCTGATGGCAGTTCGGAACCCGTCCATACGCAGGGGTCTTTTCACAAGAAGTTTCCCAGCCGCATCAACTCTTTCGCGTGTATATTCTGGCTTTGCCCAATCCATGTTGTACCAGGGGATCATTCTGCACCCCCGGGCACTTCTCTTGTCAAGGGGATAATCACTAATGCCAATTTGCCGTGGCTGCCCGCTTATGCCCAAAGCGGAAGGAGCGAAAAAATCTTTGGCCCAAGGGAAATAGGCTCTGGGACTATGACCTTATGACCTATGGGACTGCGCGAAACGATAAAAACGAAATGAAAGAGAAAGTCCTGGTATTTCAGAGATCGCGAGTCACTCTCTTTGGTTCTTTCCGGCCCGGTCCCGGGTTGCGCGAGCTCCCGTCCTTCCCGACGACAGATTCCCACTAAACCTAACAACCGAAAATCCGAATCTTTCGAGGAAACCAAAGAACCGAGCCGACCGAATCTTCCATTGTCAAGGCAAAGTAGAAAGTTCCTGTTCTGAGCAAAGTAGGAAGTTCCGCTTTTGGTCTTTGGTTTTTTCTCTCTTGTTTTTTCCTCGGTTTT
>Ga0155949_1060_pt1 | contig 12278 bp, 12 predicted proteins | sample RifCSPlowO2_02_FD_107603 | JGI IMG/M metagenome (GOLD analysis project Ga0155949, IMG submission 107603) | Acidobacteria bacterium RIFCSPLOWO2_02_FULL_61_28
GGCTCTCCCGAATTGCCATATTGTTGGCTCTCGCAAAGCCCAGATTTTCGCGGTTCCGGATCAGCCGGACGTGCGGAAACCGGGCTTCGACCATCTCCGGGCTGCCATCGGTGGAGCCGTTGTCAACGACAATGATTTCGACACTGCGGGAGGACGGCGCCTGGGCGAAACTTTCCAGGCACCGTTCCAGATATGCCTGGGAATTCCAATTGACGATGATGACCGAGATATCCATAACCCGCAGGGACGCGACCGGGTCTGTCATTGGGTCGCGGAGGGGAGTTGAGCGCCGGAGCCGTGCAACCTTTTCATCCAGGCGCGGAGCGTGCGCTGAGCCGCTTCCCCGGCGCGAACGACCGCTGCACGTAAATCGCTGTGGCACGAAGCGAACGGGCTGATATGAGAGCAGTCGGTGCCAGACAACCCCCGCTTGAACTGATAGACACCGGGGTTGCCTTCTGGATCGATTCCCCCCAGGTCGTAACACCGAAAACCTCTCTCTTTCAGCCAGTGAATCAAAGTCCATTGCAGCAGATAGGAGCCGCGCGAGTTCAATCCTTGGTCGCTGGTAGCCCCGAGCAGATAGATTGCCGAATCGCCTATTGCCGAAGCGACGATTCCAGCAACCGGCACTCCCGCCTCCTCGCAGATCAAGACCTGCATCCGCTGCGACTCTGCAAGAAGTTCCTGAATCCGGCCGAATTGCTTAATGCTTACCGAAGTATCGAACCCCTTGCGCTTCCACATCTGGCCATAAAGCTGGCAGAACACTCGGTATCCGTCCATCCCGGTTCCGGCAACAATTTTCAGGCCTTTTTTTTCGGATTGAGTGAGCATATTTCGCCACTTCCGATCGAGGTTTCTGCGCAATTCCTCTAGTGGCGGTGACAAATCCAGGATAAAGGTTCTGTAGGTCCCTGCCAGGTTTCGTGATTCGGTGGAAAAATCTGATAACACGGTCTCAAACAGTTCGGCACGCTTCGTCCCCGCGAAAGCGTTCGGCAAAACGCGCAAGTACAAATTCCTCTTCCTGGCGTACTCCTCGCGCAGAGCCTGCGCCATGCGGGAGGCAGCCTCCGCATCCGGCGTCTGCCCACGACGGTAGAATAGGGGTCCCCACCGTAGATACGCAATCCCGATACCGAGTCTTACAGGATGGTAAATGCGAAGTTGCGCGATGGCCGCCACTTCCCCGTTTCGTCGCAACACAAGATGACTCAGATTCTCTCTTCCCCACCGAACTTCCCCATACGCCCACGTTTGATAGATGTTGGCATCTTCGAACAGGTCCAGCACCTCAGCCCACGCCGCGGGGGAAACGACGTCCGTCTCGATGTCCCAAGCGACTGGCGGGTTGCGTTCCTGTCCCTTGGATGACTCAGTGGCATCTAAGGAACCGGACTCCGTGCTAGAGATAGCTGCCTTCATAAAAAAAGCAAATCACACACGATGCTTCTTTCGCACATAACCAAGGGGTCCTTCTCGCAATTATCGGGATGCTTACACACGACTCAAATGGAGGAACTCCGCCCCATCACTCTGAGTATTGACTGCTTTCAATACACCAGTGATTCCTGGTCTCGCACACACGATATCAAAACCCGCTTCCTTTAACATTGTTTCGGCTTCGCTCATGCGATTTCCATGACACTCCATCGAAATCCTTCCGATCTTTCGAAATGTCCTCCGGGAGGTATTCCGCAAGATTTCGTATTCGGCACCTTCGCAATCCATCTTCAAGAAATCACATTTGCCAATTCTCAGGTCATCCATTATGGAGTCTAAAGTTACAGATTCTACCTGGGTGGCTTTGACTCCAATACCTCCCCGATTCGGGTTGCAGGTAGATACACTCCCAGAAAGAATTTCACCAGAACGATCCAGGCCGACAAATAGAGCCACTTGCCCTTTTTTACCCGTAACCGCAGAGTTGAACATTCTCACCTGTTCTCCCAGACCGTTGTTCTCGACGTTCCATCTAAAAACCGCAAAGTTTTCCTGGCAGGGCTCGAACGCGTAGACAGTTGCGCCTTTGCTGGCCGCGTATAGAGAGAAGAAGCCTTGATTAGCTCCGATATCGATCGCGGTCATTGACTTGTCCCAGGAGAATCCGGGTATATCGTAGTCCCTCTTGTCCCAGATTTCATGAAGTATCGTGATACAGTGGGTATACGCCCTGACGACAAACCCGTTCTTGAGTCGAATTGTAGCGAATCGAATGCCCATTCGATTTAGAAGTCTGAAATATAGCGAGTAGACTCGGCCAGGCAATCTCCGCTCCACGAATACGATCGTCACGCCGCGAATCAAATCCTTGAATAATTGTGGCATACGCATAATTGACGGCCTCACTGAGCCGGCTTCACTAACGGAGGTAATGCGCATAACCAACTCAAGACCTACCCAGAAACGCTGCTACAAACGTGACGGACAAGGAAAGTTTCGGAAGCGTCACAGGGAGTTCACCAGCGCGCGACCTTTTTCATTGCATGCGGAGTAGCACGCCTCGTAGCCGATGTATAAACCCCAGCCGACCACAGCGCGATGGGACCCGATTCTTGGATGCATCTCTGCAAGAGATCCCGATGGAGATCGCTACGGGCGCGTTAGACTGGGTTTTGCCGAAACAAAAGCTGCCACTTCACTCACGACAAATTGCTGCTGATCCAAACGGAGGTGAGGGTACATCGGCAAGGAAAGTATCTCGGAGGAGATTCTTTCAGATACAGGGAAGGTGCCCCGCCTGCAACCGAGCGAGCGGTACGCCTCTTGGAGATGCAACGGTATTGGATAATGGATGCCGGTCCCAATATGCTCTTCGGTCAGGTGTTGTTGGAGAGCGTCCCGATCTTGGGTGCGGATCACGTACAGGTGATGCACAGCCCTGCTGCAAGAAGGCTCGTAGGGGGTCGTGATCCAGTCCGCCATCGGCTGAAACAGCCTGTCATAATTCTGGGCGGCCTCGCAACGGCTTCGGTTCCAGGTCGGAAGGTGGCGGAGCTTCACGCGCAAGATGCCGGCCTGGATGGCGTCCAGCCTGCCGTTATACCCTTCCATGTCGTGGAAATATTTTCGAGCCTGCCCGTGGTCGCGCAGCATCCGAACTCGCTGCGCAATCTCCGGATCGTTGGTGGTGACGGCGCCGGCTTCGCCGCAGGCGCCCAGGTTTTTCCCCGGATAGAAACTGAAGGCCGCCGCTCGGCCCCTGGAGCCGGCTGTTCTCCAGCGGTTGTCTCTTTTTGAAAAGTACTGGGCCCCATGAGCCTGGCAGGCATCCTCGATGACGGTCAGATTGTACCGGTCGGCAAGGTCGAGGATCGGATCCATGTCGGCCATCTGGCCGTAAAGGTGGACGGGAACAATCGCCGAAACTCGTGCTCTGGTTTTCCGGTTCACCAGTTTGCCGCCCGAATCCAATGCGCACTGCGTCTCGATGTACTCTCGAAGCTTCTCCGGATCGAGGTTGTACGTGCGTTCGCAGACGTCCACGAAGGCGGGGCGGCCACCGGCCTGGCTGATTGCCTCGACCGTGGCGATGAAGGTGTTGGGTACCGTGATCACGATCTCTCCGTTGCCGATCCCTGCTGCGATCAAAGCGAATCGCAAGGCGTCGGTGCCGCTTCCCACGCCAACGCACTCCGTCACATCGCAATAGCGAGCAAACTCCCGCTCGAATTCGGAAACCATGCCGCCGCCAATAAATTGGGCTGAGCCTAGAGCTGTCCGGAAAACGGAAACCAGTTCCTCTTCGAGTTCCCGATGAGGGGTGACAAGGTCCACAAACGGGATTGCTTCAGGATTCGTCATGAATGAGTATTTCCACGGTTGAGATCAACGTCCTATCGAGCGCTATGGTTCCGGCTCCCGGTCCGGTCTTCACGGCGTCGAGCACGCTGTACTTGTCCGCAGGTTCCTGCTGAATCACCACCACCAAAACCTCTTCGCGGAGGACCGAGTTCGGCTTGCAGTTTGTTTCCTGAGGCCATCTACGGTCTCGATCCGAGTTTGCACCTGTCGCGCGTCCTCCTGCCGGTCGGTCTTGCGCAGAAGCTCCATGTAATTCGTCAGGCTGGCCGTTACGTCGGGACGCTTTCCCTCCAGGCCCTTTTCCAGGATTGCCACAAGCCGCTGATAAAGTGGTTCTGCCCGATCATATTTCCTCTGAATGTAGAACAGATCGGCCAGATTGCTGATCCTCAATGCGGTTTTGGGATGCTCCGGTCCAAAGGCTTTCTCCACAATAGCCACGGAGCGTTCCCAAAGTTCTTGTGCTTCCGCATTTCTTCCTTGATCCCGATAAAGCAGCGCCAAGTTGTTCAGGCTGGTGGCCACTTTCGGGTGCTCCGTTCCCAGGGAGTTTTCACGGATCCGCAGCGCTTTCTGGTGAAGGGTCTCCGCTTCGACATGTTTGCCCTGCTTATGGAGAAGCAACGCGAGATTGGACAGAAGATCCGCAGTTTCCGGGTGATCGGGCCCCAGTTTTTTCTCCGCAAGAGCGAATGAATTGCTGGAGACGGGTTCCCTATGCGCGTCTTTTCCTCGCTCCCAATCCCGGCCAGCCAGATGCTCCCATCCTCGCGGATTCGGGCCAAGAGCCTCCGGCGCGGAGGGTTTCGCATCCTGTCCGGAGTGCCCGTCAGTCTCGGGTGTCCGGGCCTCCGGCACGGCTGCGGCTAGTTCCTCAGGGATGGATACAAGGTGTATGAAATTCTTTGTCGCTTGGTCAGAAGACTTGTTGCCATCCTTGCCGACCTGGATGGCATCCTTAATAACCATGTCCAGAAACTCTTCCACCTCAGTGGGCAGACTTTTTGGATTTACCGGTTTGTCCAAGGTCCCGTCTCCCACAGCATTCACGGAAGCTGGCTTGCTTTTCATCGCAGCGTCGCTGGCCATGTGATTTCTTTGGGGAACGGATTCGGGCAACAAAGGAAGCAAAGATCAACGGAGAACTTCGGCGGGGATGAACCTGCGAACCTTTGCCGGATTGCCATACACGATGGCATTGGCAGGAACATCACTGGTCACCAGACTGCCTGCGCCAACCATGGCGTTTTCTCCGACCGTTACGTTCGAGAGGATCGTCACGCCGGATCCAATCGAAGCCCCTTTCTTCACAACCGTGGGCTCTACTTTCCAGTCGCTTTCCGTCTGAATCCGGCCGTCCTCGTTCGTCGCGCGGGGGAAGGAGTCATTAATAAACATCACGCCATGTCCGATAAACACATTGTCCTCGACGGTCACTCCCTCGCAGATGAAGGTGTGACTCGAAATCTTGCATCTCTTTCCAATCTTGGCGTTTTTTTGAATTTCAACAAAGGGACCGATTTTGGTCTCATCACCGACTTCACAGCCGTACAGATTGATGAACTTGGACAGCTTGACGTCTGCTCCGAGCTTCACGTCCGGGGAAATACATCGGTAATCGCTCATAACTGAACCAAAGCGCCCCGATGCCTCACGGAGGTCTCAGCCGCCTCGAGCATCTTTACGATCCGCAAGCCTGCCTCTCCGTCATTGAACGGCTTCCTGCTGTTTGTCACACAGTCAACGAAGTAGCCCAGTTCCACATTCAAAGCCTCCAACTGTTCGACCTGGGGCGCCCACATATCTCCCGACCGGTAGCTAATGAGCAAGTCATGAACCTTTTCTCCATTATGCAATCGCACGCCTTTGTCATAAACCTTGATCTTCTCGTCGGCCGCCAAATCATTCCAGACCAGCATCTTCTTCTCGCCGCCGATCAATGTGGTCCTGACCTTGACGGGCGACAACCAGTTGACGTTAATATGCGCGATGACATTGTGAGGAAAGTAAACAGTAATAAACGCCATGTCCTCGACGCCGTTCAAGTGTTTTTCGCCGGTGGCAACAATGGCCTCGGGCCTGTCCTGGATCAGATAATCCATGATCGAAAGATCATGGGGAGCCAGATCCCAGATTACACTCACATCATGCTGAAACAAGCCCAGGTTCACCCGGAGAGAGTCGTAGTAAAAGAGGTCGCCAATCACCTTCTCGTCTATGAGTTGACGGATCTTGCGGACGGCGCCGGTGAACAGGAACGTGAAATCGACCATCAGGGTCAGATTCTTCCTGGCAGCCAATTCAATGAGCTCCTCCGCTTCTTTAGCCGACGACGTGAATGGCTTTTCGACGAGGACATGCTTGCCATTCTGGAGGGCGGCTTTTGCCAGCTCGTAGTGAGTCCATACCGGAGTGACAATAGCGATCGCGTCTATCGCTGTTGACGTTATCACTTCACAAGAGTCAGTGGTGACTTGGGCGAAAGGGTAAGATTGTCTTGCCCGGGTCAGGGCGGCAGGATTCTTGTCACACACCGCCACAAGCTGAGCGCCCGCGACGTTGTGAATATTTCGCACGATGTTCGGGCCCCAGTAGCCATATCCGATTACGCCAAACCGAATCATATTGGTTCCGGATTCACTTTCCAGGGGGATGCAGGAAGCATGGATGGCAGTATTCTGCTCGGCTGCTCATTCGTAGGATCAGGCAGAGAGCCATTGCCGTGGAATCTTGTCAAGGAGGGGAACAACGGCACTCTATACATCAAGAACACCCGTTGGGCTCGCCGAAAAAATACGGACTTGTATTGAATGGATATGATGCGACGCAGGCTGTCAATACGCACCGTCGCCAAAGAGAACAACCCCGGGCGTCCGCAAAAGAATCTTGATATCCAATCCAAGAGACCAAGCCTTCGCGTATTTCAAATCGAGCCGAACCATATCGTTAAAACTTGTACTGGACCTGCCGTTGACCTGCCATAATCCCGTGATGCCCGGTTTCGCTTCCAAAACCCGCCGCCGATGCCAGATGTCGTAGGAAAGCGTTTCATACGGGATCGGGGGGCGCGGTCCCACCAGAGACATGTCGCCCTTCAGAACGTTCCAGAACTGCGGGAGTTCATCCAGACTGGTCCGTCGGAGGAGTCTCCCGATGGGTGTGATTCTGGGGTCCTCGGTCAGTTTGTAGACAGAGGTTTGCTTGGCGCTTCGTTGCGCAACACCGTTCTGGCCGGAAATCAGCGACCGGACGTATTCCTTGTGAATGGTGGCATCGTTCCCGTCAACCATCGACCGGAACTTCAGAAATTGAAACCTCGTCCCGAACTGCCCCATTCGTTCCTGGCGAAACAGTATGGGACCTTTCGAAGTCAGCTTAAGGAGTCCGCTGATGATGAGAAACAACGGGGAAAGCAAGAGCAGTGCCGCAACGCTGCCCGCAATATCGAGCGTCCTTTTCAAGATTCGGGGGAGCCGCTTCGAATCGTCATGCACCGTCAAGTCAGGATACAGCGTAAAGTCAGCCGGTTTCTTCGGTTCTTGTGTATCCCAATCTTCCGGGAATAAGTGCAACGATACGCGGATCTTTTCAAACAGCTCCGAAGGCAGGTTGCTGCGCAAGGACGCATTCACCTTTTCGGTCAGGGTGTTCAGGAAAGAGCTGGGGTCTCCGCCATTGAGCTCAGTGAAAATGACGCCCAGGACAGAATGTTCCTCATACCAACCGATGATGTCCGTCTCTCGCGTCGCGACGGAGAGCACGGAAATCACATGGTGCAAGAGCTTCTCTGCTTGATAAGCAGGAATCGCCCGTTTCGCGTCCATCAGCACCAGGGCAAATTGTTTTCTGGACCGTTCAGCCCTCTTCCGTTCCAGGCAGAGCAATTTCGTAAAAAGCGCTTCGTGCAGGACGGTATTTTCCACCGCACTGGGGGAAACGCCCAGAGGCATCGAGGCCTTGGCAAGTCTTATGGGGTCTGTTCTTGTACTCACTGACTATTTCCTGTGTTGGGACTCAACCGTCCAGCAAGTCCTCGCAGAGGTTTCGGGTTCGCCTGAATCCCGGACACATCCACAGGCGAAGCGATTCATATCAGACGGGAGACTGGTCAACGTCCCCCCAACGAGCGCGGGGTGGATCCAGCCGCGCATCCGATCCGCTTACTTGTTCCGCGTGCAACGGATCCACCTCCACCGCCACTGATCTGCCGAGCATTTCCACGGAAAGCACCAATCGAAGCTGGTCTTGTTGGCGGACCAGAATTCCTTCGAGTCCCACCAACGGACCGGACTTGATCTTCACCCAGTCGCCGGTCTCTAAGAAAGGGTGCGGTTTGATTCGCAGCGAGTTCTCAACTGCCCGCTGAATCGCGGCGATTTCCAGTTCTGGTATGACTCCAGGGCGGCCGGCACTTTCCACGATCGCATGTACCCCGGGCGTCTTCAGAATTTGCAGCCTGCGATCAAATCCGCCCCGCAGAAAGACATAGCAAGGAAACAAAGGTAATGAAAGACGCTTGGTTCTGTCCTTCCATCGGTGCACCGTCGTGTAGAGTGGAAGAAAGGTTTCAAACCCTTGACGAGTAAGAAGTTCCGCCACGACCTTCTCGTGCTGGTACCGGGTGTGCAGCGCGTGCCAAGCTTCGTTGCCATTGGTCTTATTCGGTCTTGAGTGCACAGGCAACATACAGCTCCGCCCTGTGACTTACAGTTCCCACTGTAACTGCTTTAGAATCAGTTCCCGGAAGATCAAAGCGGCGCGTCTTAATTACCGAATGCCAAGAACTGCTCGCCTCAATCGGAAGGGCATCCAAGCATCCTTCCCCTGCCGACCCAGAAACACCTTCGCTCCACAGAGGGCATTCACCGTTATTAACCCATACGGCCTAGTGCAAATACATTGCCATTCTCTGATCATGCAGGCATTTAGATATCCATCAGGCATATGGATATCCTTCTAAACAAAATAAGTACAGAAAAGGCTGGATCTTCGCGATGGATTTGCGGAATACGGCAGCCGCCCGATATCCATAATTGGGGAAAAAAGGACAAAATCTTTGCCTTAGGCGCGCATTGCTTGATCCGTGGCGAGTCGCCGGATCGCTCTGAGTCTTTCCCGGGAACAGCCTCGGAAGCGGCTACCGCTGTTGTTCTACCCAGTACGGCTTCCCGAAGCGGTGGGAGGCCCAGAGAATCCCCCAGGCGGTGGGCGAAGCAGCCTACCGCCTGGCCCCGCGCTGGGAATGCCACACCGACAATTTCTCCCGCATGTCCGCGCTGGCTGAATGAAAACCATGCTGCGGTATTGCTGAGACCGGCTTTGGTACCTTAAGTACCGCTTAGAATTGAGACTCTCGCGGCATTGCTACGCCCCGCACCTTTGCCCAGAATCGTTTCTTGCAGCTCTGGACTGATCTGGGCGCAGGTGTCTGGGAGGTTTCCTTATGAACTGCGGTTCTTCGCTGCAAGCGACAATTCTCTCGTTTCTTGTTTGCGCCGCCGCCTTGGCGCAGAACCCGGCGGCCAGCGTCACGGTGGACGCGAACGCCAACCGGCGCCCCATTGATCCGCGCGTCTATGGCATCGCTTACGGCGCCACGGCGCAGCTTTCGGATTTGAACGTCCCGCTCAATCGCTACGGCGGCAACAACACCAGCCGCTACAACTGGCAGTTGAACGCCGACAATCGCGGCCAAGACTGGTACTTCGAAAGCATCCCGGAAACAAGCAGCACGCCCGGCGAACGCGGCAACACTTTCATCTCGCAGACGCAAGCCGCCGCCTCGGGCGGCAAGGGTTCCGCCAAACTCAACTGGACGGACAACTCCACCAACGAAACTGGCTTCCAGATCGAGCGGGCACCGTCCGGCTCCACCAGCTTTGTGCTAGTCGGGACCGTCGGAGCGAACGTCAATGCCTTTACCCATAGCGTCAGTCGCGGGAATTACCTCTATCGTGTGCGGGCCTTCAACGCCAGCAGCGTATCGGCCTACTCGAACACCGTGTCGGTGCGCGTGAGGTAATCCGCATCGCAGCCCACGATCCACCATCTGGGCACGGTCCAATTTCTCTTCGTCCAGCGGGCGCGGGCGGGAAGCGCGGTACTTTTCCACGGTACTGGGGTACTGGAGCACCATCGAAGAATGTGCCCTGCGGTCTATTGTGCCCGCTTCGGGAAACTGGAATCATGAAGCCACGGAAAGATAAGGATCAGGAGGTGGCGATGACTTTTACAAAGAAGATTTGGATGCGCATTTGCCCCCGCTGTGGCACAGCCATTGGAAAGAAACAACCGGGCGATTCCTGGAAGTGCCCCCATTGCGGGTGGAATTAGTTGAATGCTGGCGAAGGCCCCGGCTCCCGCTTTCGGTTATGGAGGGGGCGACGCCTGGCGGAGGTTCCCGGCAGCCCACGAATCCTTCTAGGCACCCCCACTGTTTTTTTCATACAAATATCTTGCCCGCCGCCCTTGTATGTGTTACAAAGGCTTTAGCTTTGTAACGCTCGGGGGAAAGCTGAGAGCCTTATGAGCGGCGCGAGGTCGGCGAACAACTCAACCATCAAGCTCATCGGTGGATTATTTCTTCTCGGATTTATTGCAAGCACCACTTCAAGTTCTGCGCAGAGCCTCGATGATCTGGCGCGCCAGGACCGCGAACGCAGAGAGAACTTGCCCCGCCGCACACGCGTTTATACCAACGAAGATTTGGCTCGGCCCCGCATCCTCGATCCCGTGGATCGCAGGGCGTTCGAAGAATCCCAGCCGGTCGAGGAAGCACCGGCCGCCGTTGCCGTTCCTCCTTTTCTCAATCCTCCTGTTCCTGTTGTTGCATCAGAACCTGAACCAGAACCTCCTTCCAGTTTGATCGCGGCTCCGGTGGTATGGCCGGCGGGGATTTCGCTCGGTGACGTCGCGCGGTACTATCGCGCTGTAAGACAGTCTCGCAACGCGCAACTCCTCGCCGCCAAGGCCCGCCGGCGGAAAACCGGCACCGCTTCGATCGCGGCTGCCTCCCGGTTGTCCTCCGCTGCTCCCAGGACTCCGCTCGGCCCGCCGCCTCTGCCGAAGTTTCCGCCAATCGAGAATCCGCTGCCCGCCCCATCTTCCGGAACAATTCGGATGGAACAAACGAGATCGGGCGACTCGATTCGCGCGCGGCGCGGCGATTCGTTGTGGAAGATTGCCGAGCGGCATTGGGGTGACGGCAGGGAATGGCGAAAGATTGCTGCGGCGAATCCCCAACTGGCGGACCCCGATATGGTTCGCGTGGGCGAGGAACTGCGGTTGCCCGCACGGGAGTCCGCGCCGGTTGCCAAGCAAGTTCGAGTCCAGCAAGGCGACTCGCTGTGGAGGCTGGCGGCGACGCAACTCGGCAACGGGCACGCGTGGAGCTGCATCGCGGCGGCCAATCCCCAGATCGAAGACTCGAATCGAATCTACCCCGGCCAACTGCTGCTCATCCCGAGCGGATGCTCCACCGGCGCATAGCCCCAGACCTTCCTCCGACCCAACTGATTCCAAGACCCCTAACTGGAAGTGGTAGTTCCCTCTCGTTTCGTCAGGGCACGACTTCAGTCGTGCCGTACGTGGCGAGATTCTAGAGCGGCTTCAGCCGCCCTTCGACAGGCTCAGGGCCGTGAGCGAAGTCGAACGGCTGAGGGACAACCCTCAGGGGCTAAAGCCCACATGATAATGATGCTTCTTTTCGGCATGGCTGAAGCCATGCCCTGGCGACGCAAATGACCCAACACCCCCCTGATGGGACCGACCACCTCTGCATGGAGGGAAGGAACCCAGACCCCCCAGACCCTCCCAGACCCCAAAGGGGAGTAAAATAAGTATAGGGGGCAGGGAAGCGATGGCTACCTTGCGCGATGTCCTTTCCGAAAACGTCCGCGAGGGCGATCTCTACGAGAAGCTCGATCGGAACCGCGTGCGTTGTTTTGCCTGCGGGCATTGCTGTCCGATCCCGGACGGACAGCCGGGAGTCTGCAAGGTCCGGTTCAATCGCGGCGGGACGCTGTATGTGCCGTGGGGCTACGTCGGCGGGGTGCAATGCGACCCGATTGAGAAGAAGCCATTCTTCCACGCCTATCCGGGCGCGCTCGCGTACAGCTTCGGGATGCTCGGCTGCGACCTGCATTGCGCCTACTGCCAGAACTGGGTGACCTCGCAGGCGCTGCGTGATCCGGCGGCGGTCTCGCCGCCGCTCCAGGCGACGCCAAAGGAACTGATCGAGCAGGCCATTGATCTCGGCGCGAAGGTCGTCGTCAGCACCTACAATGAGCCGCTCATCACCAGCGAATGGGCCGTGGCGATTTTCAAAGAGGCGAAAGCCGCGGGCCTGGTAACCGGCTACGTCTCGAACGGCAACGGCACGCCGCAAGTCCTCGAATACCTGCGGCCCTGGGTGGACCTCTACAAGGTGGACCTCAAGAGTTTCGACGACCGCCATTACCGCCAGCTCGGCG
>Ga0155949_1094_pt1 | contig 12012 bp, 9 predicted proteins | sample RifCSPlowO2_02_FD_107603 | JGI IMG/M metagenome (GOLD analysis project Ga0155949, IMG submission 107603) | Acidobacteria bacterium RIFCSPLOWO2_02_FULL_61_28
AGGGTTTCCCGAATCTTCTGCGCCAGCACGTCGCGGGTGAATGGCTTTTGCAGGAAGGCCACGCCCGCTTTCAGCACCCCGTGGTGCACAATGGCATTATTGGTGTAGCCCGATATGAAGAGCACTTTCATCTCGTGGCGGGCCGGAGCCAGGCGTTCGGCCAATTCGCGCCCGCTCATGCCCGGCATGACCACGTCCGTCAGGAGCAAGTGAATCGGGCCGGTGTGGCTCTTGGAAATCTCCAGCGCTTCCGCCCCGCCTTTTGCCTCGAGAACCTTATAACCCATTTCCGCCAGCCACTCCTGGATCAATTCCCGGAGCGATGCTTCATCTTCCAGCAACAGAATCGTTTCGCTTCCGCCGGGGGCAGTAGCGCGCGCCAGCTTGGCTCGAACCTCTTCGGCAGCTTTCCCGATGCTGGGCAGATAAACCTTGAAGGCCGTTCCCTTTTCCAATTCGCTATAGACCCAGATGTAGCCGCCGCTCTGCTTGACGATGCCATAGACGGTCGAAAGTCCCAGGCCGGTACCCTTGCCTTTTTCCTTGGTGGTGAAGAAGGGTTCAAAGATGCGCGCCTGCGTTTCCGGGTCCATGCCCACGCCAGTATCGCTCACCGCCAGCAGCACATAGGGTCCCGCCTGGGCCACCACATGGCGCTGCACGTAGGCGTCGTCCAGGAAGACATTGCCCGTCTCGATGGTCAGCTTTCCCCCCGTGGGCATGGCGTCGCGGGCATTGACGGCCAAGTTCATCAGAACCTGTTCGAGTTGCGACGGGTCGGCCTTCACCGAGCCGAGGTCTGCGGCGAGCAGGGTCGTGATCTCGATGTCTTCGCCAAGCAACTGCTGGAGCATTTTGGTCGTGTCGCCCACAATGTCATTCAGGCACAGAACTCGGGGTTCCAGCACTTGCTGACGGCCAAAAGCGAGAAGCTGCCGGGTGAGGGAAATGCCGCGCTCCCCCGCCTTTTTGATCTGCTCGATTCGGGGGCGCAGCGCGCTTCCCGGCTCCAGGCGCTCCAAGACGAGATCGCTGAAACCCGTCACGACCCCGAGAAGATTATTGAAATCGTGGGCGATCCCGCCCGTCAGTCGTCCGACGGCTTCGAGCTTCTGCGCCAGGAAGAGCTGTTTCTCCAACTGCCGTCGTTCGGTGATGTCCCGCAGCGCGACCACGCTTCCCTGCACCGTGCCGTCGGGGTGTCGCAGGGGAGTGCAGAAGGCATCGAAAACCTTTCCAAGCCTCGGTTCTTCGAGATCGCCCCGCTCGGTCTGACCGCTTTCCCGCGAGCGGTGATGCGGACAATCTTGGCAGGACTCGGACATCCCGTGCATCACTTCCCAGCACTGTTTTCCAACGATCTGGGTGAACGCCAACCCGAGCGTGTCGGCCACAGCCTGATTGGCCCGCTGCACGATTCCATCTTGATCCAAGACGAGCACCAGTTCCGGAACCGCGTCAAAGGTCAGTTCCCAATCCCGTTTGGCGCACAGGATTTCTTCCTGGAGCCGGGCGGTCTCTTCGCGGTGAGCCTTCTCCCGCAAGGCGCGGCCAACCGCCACCGGCAACCGGTCCATGCGATTCTTGAGCACGTAATCCGCTGCCCCGCTCTTGACATAGTCCACCGCGGCCTCGTCGCCCAGCGTCGCGGTGACGACGATAAACGGAACGTCTTTGCCCGATTGCCGGAGCATGTCCAACGCGTCCATCCCGGTCCAGTCCTGCAAATTGTGATCGGAGAGGATGAGATCGTATCGGTCCTGTGCCAGCCGCTGCGCGAAAACGGGGGCGGACTCCGCGATGTCGTAGGAGAGGCTGTAGCCGGCACGCTTGAGGATGGCCACGTTCAGTTCCGCATCCGCCATGTTGTCCTCGGCAACGAGAAGCCGCAAGGGCCTGCGGACCGGGGCGGCGCTTGCGGGACTTGGAGTCTTTTCGGTTTGCGAATTCACGGTGAGGTCTCTCCATTTTCCCTAGCCCAGGCGTTCACGCCTGGGTATGAGGTAGCCGCGATTTTCTTAGCCCCCTTCAGGGGGCTTGCCATTACTTTCGGCTTCAGCCCTTGTGCCGGTCCCGCCATGCGGGATCAAGCCGCCTTGGAGAAGCCCGCTGAAACGGTCTGGGAAAAATCAGTTGGGAATCTCGGACCCAGGCGTAAACGCCTGGGCTAGAGAAAAAATCCCCTCCGTTCATGAATAATCCACGTGATGGGCCGGGCCAGGCAAGATCCCATGAATCATCTCGCTTCTACCCCGCCTGAAAGGCGGCCACAGGGGGCGGCTGGTTCACCACCAGCCAGAACAGCCCTAACTGTTTCACGGTCTCCCGGAACTGCGCAAAATCCACCGGCTTTTGAATGTACGCGTTCCCCCCCAGCTTGTACCCGTTCACCAAATCCTGCTCTTCCCGCGACGAGGTCAGAATCACCACCGGGATCGCCTTGGTGCGCGGGTCGCCTTTGATTTCCTTGAGGACCTCCAGCCCATCCACTTTCGGGAGCTTCAAGTCGAGCAGCACCAAACGGGGAGGAGATTGAAAACTGCGATTGTTGTATCGCCCGCGGCAAAACAGAAAATCCAGCGCCTCTTCGCCGTCCCGGGCGATTTCAATCCGGTTGGCCAGGTTTTCCCGGCGCAAGGCGTGGATGGCCAGCTCCACATCGTCCGGGTTGTCCTCCACCAACAGAATTTCCACCTCATCTGGCGACATGCGTTTCCTTTCCCGAATCGGAGGGGACCTCCGGCTCGCTGTGCGGTTGCACCCCGAGCGCGAAATAAAAGCACGCTCCTTTGTCCAACTCCCCCTGCGCCCAGACCTGCCCGCCGTGCTTGTGCACAATCCGCTGCACGGTCGCCAGGCCAACCCCGGTTCCCTCAAAGTCCTCGGACCTGTGCAATCGCTGAAAGACCCCAAACAACTTATCGGCATACTTCATGCTGAAGCCGACCCCGTTGTCGCGGATAAAAACCACGGTCTGTCCGTCTTTGTCGACTGTACCCACTTCCACAATGGCTTGTTGGCGGGGACGGGTGTATTTGACCGCGTTCGAGAGCAGGTTGATAAAGACTACTTTCATCAGTGCGGGGTCGCATTCGACGAAGGGCAAGGATTGGATTTTCCATTCGATATCGCGTCCCCCGGCCTCCCGCTTGAGTTCCGCGACTACTTCCTGGACCAGCGAGCCGAGTCCGGTAACTTGCAGGTTGACTTCCTTGCGGCCGACGCGCGCCAGATTGAGCAGATCGTCCACCAGTCGGCCCATCTGGCGGGTGCCCTCCCGGACACGCCCGAGGTAGCGCTGAGCATCTTCCGGCAACGCGTCGTTGTATTCTTCCAGGAGCAATCCAGTGAAGCCATCCACGCGGCGCAGGGGAGCACGCAGATCATGGGCCACCGAATACGTGAACGCGTCCAGCTCGGCGTTGAGGGCTTGCAACTCTGCCGCGTGCTTTTTCAGCCGCTCTTCGGCCTGTTTGCGCTCGCTAATATCACGGACAATGCTCATGGCCAGGGGTCCCTCGTCGGATTCGAATGAACTCAGCATGAGACTGATGGGAAACTCGCTGCCGTCTTTCCGAAGGGCAAACACATCCGCACCGGAACCCATCTCGTGAATGGAACTTGAAAAGTACTTGTCATGCTGCTTGCCATGTTCTGCCCGGAAACGCTCCGGAACCAGAATCTCGATATGCTGGCCCAGCAATTCCCCTGGTTCATATCCAAACATCCGTTCGGCCTGTGGATTGAGGAGCACGATGCGCCCGGAGTGATCCACGATCACGATCCCGTCGGCTGCTGACTTCAGCAGACCCCGGAACTTCGCCTCGCTTGTGCGCAACGCTTCCTCCGCCCGCTTGCGCTCGGTGACGTCGTACACCAGCGCGACCCGAGCGGGCCGGCCCGCAAAATTCAAATCATAGGAATAGACTTCGACATCAATCACGCTCCCGTCTTTCTTGCGGTGCCGGCGTGTGGCGACTGCATAGTGGTCCGAATGCCCCCGCTGCGAAAGATACCCCTCAAAAGCAGAAACGTCTTCGGGCGGGCGAATCTCCCGCAACGTCCTGCCCAAGAATTCCTGCCGGGAGTAGCCATAGTGGCGCACCGCCGCCTCATTGACTTCCAGAAAAGCCAGCGTCTCTTGATCGCAGACCCACATCGGCTGCGGGCTGTCGTCGAATAAGAGACGGTAGCGCCGTTCCGACTCCTGCAATTCCACCGCCCGCGCTTGCAGTGTTCTGTTCAGTTCCTTGATTTCATCTCCCGCCCGCTTGCGCTCCGTAATGTCACGCGCCGCCGCGTAGATGAGTTGCGCTTCCGGGACAGGATAGCAAGTCCAGGCAAGCCACTTGTAAGACCCGTCTTTGCAGCAATACCGATTCTCAAACGAAATAACGACCTCGCCCCCGCTCAGTTTTCTCGCTTGGGCGAGCGTTGCTTCCAGATCTTCCGGGTGAATGAATTCAGCGTAGGGCTTGGCCATGAGCTCCGCGACGGTGTGGCCCAATGCCTTCTCCCAGGCCGGGTTCAGTCTTTTGAAATAGCCATCAAAGCCGGCGATGCACTGCAGGTCCAGCGAAAGCGTGAAGAAGCGGTCTCGCTCCGCCTCCGCCTGCTTCTCCCGTGCTTGGGCGCGACGCATCGCCTCGGCGACGCCTGAGATCATGGTGCAAGTTGCGAAAAAGACAGCCAACCCCAGCCAATCAGCGGAATCCCTGATAAAGGGTTGCTGAATGAAGACTGGCAGCAAGAATAATACCGCAAGACAGGAGAGGAATGTCCCGAGCAGGGAAGCAGAAGGGCCCCCGTAGAGGGCAGCGACCATTACGGCTGGATAGAACGTCAGCCAGGTAAGGCGCACTCCCAGAACGTGCAGTGGCCATACCCGCAGGGCCGCGGCCGCAGCAATGGCGATTATGGCAACGAAATAGGGTTTCCATTCGTAGCGAAAGGTATTCTTCGTGTCCATAGTCCCATGTTCATGCCTCCCTTTGCGCGAACCATTCAGGCAGGGCTTTCCGTACCGGCATCCTCCTTTCTGCGCGATCGGGTGAAGAGACGGGGGAGGTCCCGCCGCTCTCCCGGAGCGCTCCGCACGCACTAGGGCGCCAAATATGCCTTAATCACTTATCGGAAGTGTCGGGCGGGATCAATAGACCAGAAAAGCCGGGGGAAGAGAAGATGGTGAGCACGGTAGGAATCGAACCTACAACCTGAGGATTAAGAGTCCCCTGCTCTGCCAATTGAGCTACGTGCCCGTAACAGCTTCGAGACGATCTCTCCCCTAGTGTCGGGAGAAATGATAGTCCTGTCAAGCTTTTCTCGACTTTGACATCCGGTTCATTGCCTGGGGACTGCGGAGGTGTTACCATGAAGGCGGGACGGGCCGGCTCTCCACGGGTTGGCGCGACCTTATCAGGCTTCGGGCTCTGTGCAACGGAAACCGGCAAACCCCGCCAGGTCCGGAAGGAAGCAACGGTAGCCGGCCCTTCCGTGTGCCACGGAACAACCCGAAGTCTGGCCCTAAAATCGCCTGCGACTGATCCGCGGGCAGTGCGGGCCACAGCGGGAGAGCGGACTCAAGAGCGAGACATCCGTGTATCAAGTCATCGCCCGGACGTGGCGGCCTCAGCGTTTCTCGGAAGTCATCGGACAAAAGCACGTCACGCAGACGCTCCAGAACGCGGTGCGCCTGAACCGCATCGGCCACGGTTACATCTTTTCCGGACAGCGCGGAGTCGGCAAGACCACTGTCGCGCGCCTGCTCGCCAAGGCTCTGAACTGCAAGAATGGGCCGGCCCCGGAGCCGTGCGGCGAGTGCGACTCCTGCCGGGAGGTGGCTGCCGGACGCTCCGTGGACGTGATTGAAATTGACGCCGCCTCCAATCGCGGCATTGATGCGGTGCGCGAACTCCGCGAAAATGCCCGTTATGCCCCCGCCCGCGACCGCTACAAAGTCTTCATCATTGACGAAGCCCACCAGATTACTCCCGAGGGGTTTAACGCGCTGCTGAAGACGCTCGAGGAACCTCCGCCACACGTGGTTTTTCTCCTCGCCACCACTGAATCGCACCAGTTCCCGGAAACCATCCTCTCGCGCTGCCAGCATTTCGCATTTCATGCCGTCTCGTTCGCGGAGATTTACGCGCATCTTGAAAAGGTCTGCGCGGCCGAAAACGTCACGGCGGACCCGGAAGCCCTGGCCGCGCTGGCCGCTTCCGGGGAAGGGAGCCTGCGCGATGCGCTGTCCCGGCTGGAGCAGGCCCTCGCGGCATTCGGCACGCGCTTGGAAGGGCCGGCAATCCGGCGGCTGCTCGGCGCCGCGCCGTCGCAAATGATCGAGGCCGTGTTTGCCGCCGTCCGTGAGCAGAACCGCGAGCAGATGCTCCAGACCGTCGAACGGCTGGTCGAGGAAGGCTATCAGTTAACACATTTCTGCTCCCAGCTCGTGCGCACGACGCGGAATCTGTTGGTCGTGCGCGTAGCCGGTCCGCAGCCGCATTTGCTGGAGGCTTCGGCGGAAGAGATCGAACGATGGACGGGGATCGCGGAACAGTTCTCCGAGGAGAGCTTGATGCGGTTCCTCGGGATTCTCCTCCAACTCTACCAGGAGCTGCGTTCCAGCATGGAGCCGCGGTTCCAGATGGAGTTGGGGTTGCTCAAGCTCGTGGATGCCGAACGCCTCGTAGCCATCGAGGAAGTGCTGGCCCGGATGGAGTCGCAGGGAACCACCCGATCTCCGGGACCGGGGACCGCGCCAACTCCTCCCCCGGCGACCAGTTGCGGTTCTGCATCCGCCAAGCGCCCCAGCCCGTTTGAGCAGGACCTCGCCCGCAAGCGGCAAGGGCAAATCCCCTCGAACCCGGCCTCCGTTCCTGCGGAAGAGACTTTGGGAGCGGACGAAAGGGGTCACGGCGAACCGCCTGTGGTGCCTGCCCTGAGCGTAGTCGAAGGGAGCGTAGTCGAAGGGAGCGAAGTCGGACCGCCGGTCGAGACCGCAACCACACACGCCCACTCTCCTGCGAACGTGCCGTCCCGGGAAGCGGTGTGGGTTCACGAAGTATTGCGGCGGCTCGAGGACCGCTCCAAGCCCTTGCTGGCTTCCTTGCTCTCCGATGTCGAGCGATGGGAGTTTGGCGAGGCCGAGGTGCTCATCCGCCTGGCGGACAACGGAATCGCCAAGGCCTTGCCCGATGCCGACCGCCGATTGCTGGACCAACTCGTCGCGGAGGTCGTGGGGCGCAAGGTTCAAGTCCAGCTCGTGGGAGACTGGAAGAGCGGGACATCCGGCCGCCGTGCGCAGCCCCAAGATGCCCTCGGCTCTCCAGGCGGTTCCGTGGAGGAGCATGTTCGGGCAGACCCGGAAGTCATGGAGTTCGAGACGCTGTTCGGCAAACGAGTGACAGGCATTCGCCGGTGGGGAGAGTAAGTCCATGCGCAACTTGCAACAGATGATGCAGCAAGTCAAGAAAATGCAGGAAGAACTCCAGCAGCAGATGGAATCCCTGCGCGTGGAAGCTTCCTCCGGCGGCGGCATGGTCACCGTCCGCATGAACGGCGCCAAGCGCGTGCTTTCCGTCAAGATTGATCCGGAAGCTCTCAAGAACAGCGACGCGGAGATGCTCCAAGACCTCGTGCAAGCCGCGGTCAATCAGGCCTTGCGCCAGGTGGACGAGGCCATGGCGGACAAGCTCGGCGGCCTGACCGGCGGATTGACCGGCGGGATGAAGATTCCCGGGTTGTCTTGATTGCGTTTGCAGAACTTCCTTTTAGGAATCGACAGGGCATGGCTTCACCTGCATTATTCATGAAGGACGGTCCCTTTTCTCTAGCCCAGCGCTTCAGCGCTGGGTAGGCAGTGTCAAGAAGTGATCCCCAGCCCGCTTCAGCGGGCTTCCCAAGGCCGGCTTTAGCCAGAGGGTTTAATCAGGGCTAAAGCCGAAGACGGAAAGGCTGCTAAAGCAGCCTGTAAAATAAATTGCTCCGCTTACCCCGGTCCCGCCAAGCGGGACCGGGGCTAGAGAAAAGGGGAACGGCCACAGAAGCAGCTTGGCAACGCTTGGACCAGCGCGTCTTGCGAAACCCTTATGAATAATCCAGGTTCAGCCATGCCGAAAGGACGCGCCGTTCGGAGCGGGCTTTAGCCCCTGCGGTTTGTCCCTCAGCGGTTCCACTTCGCTCACCGTTCGGCTTTCGCTCACGGCCCTGAGCAAGGTCGAATGGGCGGCCCTGAGCCTGTCGAAGGGCGGCTGAAGCCGCAAGGAATTTCCGTTCATTAGCTTCGCTTACGGCACGCCTGAAGGCGTGCCCTGACGGACGCAAGAAGATTCTAATTCTTGGAGACGACTTCGAGGCGCCACTCATGCCGGAATACGCAGAACCCATGGCCCGGTTGATTGAAGAATTGCGGCGGCTGCCGGGCATCGGCTCCAAGTCGGCGCAGCGCATCGCGTTTCATCTGCTCAAGGCGGAGCCGGAAGACACCGAGCGCCTGGCGGCGGCTCTCCGGGACCTGAAACAGAACATCCGGCTCTGCGAAGTCTGCAACAACTTCACCGACATCAGCCCCTGCGCCTATTGCGCCGACGCCTCGCGCGACTCGCGTCTCCTCTGCGTGATCGAAGAGCCGGCCAACATTGTCCAGATTGAAAAGACGGGCAAATATCGCGGCCGCTATCACGTCCTGCACGGGACGCTCTCGCCACTTCAGGGCATCGGCCCGGATCAACTCCGCATCGCCAACCTGCTCGAACGGGTCAATGCGGGAGGAGTGGAGGAAATCATTGTTGCGACCAACCCCAACGTCGAAGGCGAGGCCACGGCAATGTATCTCTCCAAACTGCTAAAACCGCTCGGCGTCCGCGTGACCCGCATTGCCATGGGCATCCCGGTGGGCGGCGAACTCGAGTACACCGACTCGGCCACCGTCGCCAAAGCCATGGAAGGACGCAAAGAACTCTAGCGACCTCCTGGCTGCGTTACTCTTCAGTTCCACAAGTATGAGTTCCCGACCTCGGATACTCTCGTTTGCCGTATGGAGTTGAAAATAAGTAGTTTGGATTCACATTGTTACGAATAGTTAATTTTTCACTTGACAGCAAGCGTAAGTGGAAGTAGTATCCAGGTGAGGATTTGGCGAGCGAGTTCCTCCGTGTTTTTCCCGCCAAATCTGTTAATCGGGACAAAACCACCTCACAAGAGGTGGAAGGGGAACTAACCGGGGGCCACAGGGAACCGGCAAGAGTCGCTGTCGGTCGTTCTTGTGGGGCATATTCAGATTGGCCAATCGAAATGTGCTCCTCCCTGAAGGTCATACGCGACAGCCAATGAATCAACTTGTTTAGGTTGTTTAGACAAATTCATTAAAGGTTTCAGAAGGGATATGGAGCTCCGTATCCCTTTTTGCAAACCTAGCTGATTGCGGAGGACCGAATGGAATCAAGCGAGACGATCGCAGCGTATGTCTTTTCCTGCCTAGACGAAACCCCTTCTCACAGCATTCGAGGCGTTAGCCTTTCTGCATTGGTTAAGCACCGCTTTCCAGACTTTACCGCAGCAAAATACAACTGCTATAACCTCCGGGATTTTATCCGTAAGAATGTAAAGGGAGTGATTGAGATCGATCGCGCCGGGATGGACGTTGTCTACGGCTTGGCTGACGCTCAGACCAAGACAGGCGTTCTGGAACCGCCACCAATACTGACTGACACTCCACATCGGCCAGCCACACCGACCGCGGTTGGGAGCGTCGAACGCGGCATCGTAGGTCTAATCGATTTTGAGGTTGCGCGCGCGTTCAGGAGCCCCAACGCATTTTTGGATATCCTGGGCAATACCCTGACTGGGGAGCTGAAAGTTGTGCCCCGCGGAACTGTTGCTGAGACTCCGTGGGTGCGCATTCCGCGTTGCAGCCCCGAAACCCATCTAAAAATTGCCAAGGACTTTATCGCTACAATTCAGAATGAAACTTGCCGCATGGCACTAACCCGAGTTTTGGATGACTCGCACAATTGGTGGTTGAAGTTCTGGGAGTTTGCCGGAGAATTTGGTCTATCAGAACAATGGAGCGCTTTCCGCAAGCGCAAGTTAGCAGAAGAGCTAGATGCTACCTTGAGGAAACATGGCATCCCAATCTCAAGTGAATCGATTTCAACTGCAACCCACGATTTGGGGATTCAAAGGAGACAACTCCAACCGAAGTTGCCAGACGCGGATGACGAAACCACCATGCGTCGTTTGGCCATCAAAGTCATCGGTAATCTTCCTATGGAGGAATTGCGCTCTCTCCGATTTCCGTTGGGTGATATTATTGATGCCCTTAAGTCAAGCTAACCGGACACTATGCGATGAGAGTAGCCTTTGTCGTTGGCTTCAACGATCCAGTGCTTGGGGTGCTCTCGCAGGAGTTCTCTGCCCAATTGCAAGATCAGTTGATTCTCTGGGTGGGTGCTTGGAGTCCGCACGGAGATGGAGACCTAGTCCAGTTTACGAGCCTGTTCCTTGACCGCCTCGCGGTTGGAGCAACAAACGTCTTAGTTCTTTCCGTCGTTCGGCGTGGCAGGGAAGAATTCGGAGCTAATCTCAGAGCGATAATTTATAGCGGGGAAACTCGCTTCCCAAAGGCCGATGTGCAAGTGGTCCAGTTTAAGAATGCTCGTGAGGCTCCGGCGGTTGTACAAGCGATTAGGCATTTCTTGGGGATCCCACAAGAGTGCGAGGAACCACCGTCATATCCAGATTCTCTTGACGATCTCGAAGGGTGGTGTGAAGGTGAGCTGGATTCCAGGGTGATCGTGCTTCCTAGGGCGATTGGCGCGGCTAGGAAGTCCCGTTTTGTCGACATTCCTTTAATCTACAAGAGCCTGCTTCTCCTTGGGAATGAGTACCGAGACGTAAGGATGGATGGCGGAAATGAAAACCTCCGAAAGTATAAAGCTAAGCTGGCAGAACTCGGGGTCGCAATAAGCAAGTCCATCTCAGAGTCTCGCGCTGGAGAGCAGGGAAACGAATACTATGTTGCCTACCCGTCAGAGTCGGACAAGAGGCTTCTAGAGTATCACGTCAGGAAGGGCGCTATAAAAGATGAGCGCTATTGCTTGCGCATTTACTTTTTTTGGGATGCAAAGAGCGAAAAAGTGGTAATAGGATGGCTTCCGAGTCATTTAGAGACTCGCGGAACTTGATGAGATTTATTCCAAATTCCCCTCCCTTCCGCTCCCAATTGGTTTATTCCCATCCGCTTTACGCAATCAGAAGTTATGGACGCTCTGCGGCAGGCCAATGGGAACCCGCTGAGCGGGGACGGATGCAATGCCGCAAGGATTTCGTTTTCGGGAAAGACTGGAACGGCAAGACGTATCGAACAAAACAGGTCCGACCCATCTTTGTGGAAGAGGCCGACGAGATTGTCGTGGTCACTGTTTACGTATACTATTTCTGAGAGGGGGAACGAACCATGAGGATCACTTACGACAGCGAAGTGGATGCGCTTTTCATACGTTTCCTGGAAGGACCCGTGACCACGGAACATGTCGCGGAAGGTGTGGCCGTGGACTACGCTGCCGTTGGTCGCATCGCAGCTATCGAAATCCTGGACGCACGCAAGCGTTTCGGTGGCCCAGAGGTGTTTCGAAAGGTCGTACTGGAGGATATTGCCTTGGCCCATTGAGCCGCCGTCGCCAAGGCCATGGAAGGCCGCAAAGAACTCTAGCGGCTCCTCACCCTTCCGCCTGTGTCCTGTGACGCTAGACCCTCCCGAAATATTTTTTCTTACTCCTGTATCTAATTGAAAGTGCGGTGGTTGTTTTGGAATCGCCTCTCTTCGGGATTGGAACCCCAATTGCCCTTGTTCTAGAGGGAAGGGCGGGAAAGGGTCTGAATCTTGCCTTTCCTCCTAGGGAGGCACTCATAAATGGCAACCATAGAATCGAGTCCGGAAGCAGTCTTTCCCGGAGAGCCGCCGTTTCCGGGTATCCCGGCGACGGCCGATGGTTCCAACGCGGTTGTTTGGGT
>Ga0155949_1180_pt1 | contig 11745 bp, 5 predicted proteins | sample RifCSPlowO2_02_FD_107603 | JGI IMG/M metagenome (GOLD analysis project Ga0155949, IMG submission 107603) | Acidobacteria bacterium RIFCSPLOWO2_02_FULL_61_28
CAGCCGGACCTCGTCGAAATAGGCTACCTCCCGCAGCTCTTCCGTGATCCGAATTTCATAGCGGCCGTCCACGAGCGCCAGCGCCCGGCCCGGAATCTGGATGTATTCGTCGTGATCCACCGGGAAGTATTGGCCGTCGCCCGAGCTGGCCCCGAGCGGAGCGACGCCCAGCACGTCGGTGATGAACTCGAAATTGTTTCCATTCCAGGTGAAGATCATGGGGCAGGAGCCGGACAGGCGCTGGGCTTCTCGGTACGACAGCAGTCTTCCGGCGGGCTGCCTGATTTCGTTCTGGATCAGGCCGTTCGGCCAGGTGATCCGCACGGTGTCGGCCTGGGAATCGGACGGAAGGCCAAACGTCAGCGGAGCGCCGTTGTAGGTCTGCTTCTGGTAGATCGGGCCGGCCTTGATCTCGACGCGTGCGCCCGGCGCGAGCCGCAAGTTCTTGACGCCGGTCAGCGCCACTTGCAGCCAGGAATTGCGCGAGGGATTCTCGTTCTTGAGCAGATGCAGCGAGCCGTCCGCGCGAATCGCGGCGAGGTCGGTCTTGCCGTCGCGATCGAAGTCGGCTTCAGCCAGGGCCACGGCGGAAGACCCGCCCGTGACGGGCCTTGGAGCCAGTAATTGCCCCAAGCCGCGGTTGCGGGAGATGGCGCTCCCGATGACGAGGTCGGCAAACCCGCGATTCTCAAAATCCGCGAAGGCCATCGGGCCGGCGGATGAAAGCGTGGCCGGAAGCGCCTCCCAGTTCCCTTCCCGGTTGCGCAGCAGCACCGTCGAGTCGGCGTAGGTCGCGGCCAGGTCGGTCCAACTGTCATTATCGAAATCCCGAACAGTGAGCGACCTCGCGGCGGCGCGCAAAGCGTCGAGCGGCTGGGCTTCGTACTTGCCGCCCAACTTGTCCCGGTAAAGGACGCCCGCGCGATCTTCGTAGGCAACCGCCAAGTCAAAGCCGTTCTCGTAGGGAACCACGTCCAAGGTCACGCCATCGGTGGCGCGCCCGGCGACGAACGGAAAGTCCCGCGTCAGGTCGCTGAACCCCGCGCTGCCATTGTTCCGAACCAGCGCCTGCCGTTCGCCGAGCAGGATCAGATCGAGATCGTAATCGTGGTCGTAGTCAATCCAGACGGCCTTGGCGTAGCGGCCCGCCGGCAGTTGCGCGGGAGACCTCTGGAACCTTCCCTGCCGATTTAGGTAGAGCGCAGCGCCGGACTCCGTCACCACGCAGAGGTCCGCAAGCCCGTCGTTATTGAAATCTCCGGGGGCGACGAAGCGGATACCCTGAACGCCAGCCAAGCCCGCATCCTGAACGGGCGCGGAACCTTCCCGGAAGATGCGTGCGCCGCTTGCGGACCACGCAAGAAGATCCGGGCGGCTGTCCCCGTTCGAATCAAGCACGGCGAGACCGGCGGTCCTGGCGTCGAATCCCGAACCGAGGCTCGTGTCGGCGAACCGGAGTTCCGTGCTCAACGCCTCCGCATCCCTGGCGCCCAGCGGCTCGATGGTTTCGTACACCTCCGCGTAATAGCTCCAGTCAAGGTCCTCGGGGATGACGGCGCCGGCCTGCCGTCGCCGGATTTCCTGAAAGGTCCGCAGCTCCCGGTCGGCGTCCTGGGTTCGCCCGGCCTGCCGATAGGCGTTGTAGAGCTGGAAATGCGGTCCCGCAAGGGCGGGATCGAGGCGCGCCGCCTCCTCAAAGTGCCGCAACGCCAGATCGGCCCTTTCGGTCAATCGGTATAAGTAGCCGAGGTTGTACTGAGAAATCGGTTCGTTCGGAACGAGCCGGACCATCTGCTCAAACTGCCCGACTGCCCGCTCGTACTCGCCCTCCTTCTTGAAGGCGATGCCCAGATTGAACCACGTGTGAGGGATCGCAGGGTCTTGCTGCTGGACCTTCTGGAGTTCGGCGACTCCTTCCGGGGTCTTGCCCGCGCGGAGAAGAGCAAGGGCGTAATTGAGGCGCTCGCGCGTGGAGTCGGGGGCCAGCTCCAGGGCTTTCTGGAACTCCTCGACGGCCTGCTGGTGCGTGGTCGGATTTTCGTAGAAGGCTTTCCCGAGGTTGCGGTGGATGGCAATCTGGTCTTCAGCCGCGGCCAGGGTCTGTCCCAGGGTCTGCGAAGAACTCTGAAGCCCAAACGAGGCCGCGATCCCCGCCGCGAGAATCCACGCGTGTGCGGCCCGTTTCATTGCGCGACCACGCCTTTCCCTTCCTCGATCGAGCTGATGGTGTCGAGGGGCACCGAGAGCGTCTCTTTGCGCCCGCTCGGCCAACGGATTTCGACCGCATCAACCTTGTCCAGAGCGCCCAGCCCGAAGTGAACGCGCGCGGTGCTTTGGCTCGAATAGCCATTCCCGCCATTCACTTCCCGGACCCAGCTCTGGCCGCCCGCGCGCACCACGATGCGGCTTCCGATGGCGTCGCGGTTGGACTTCGTTCCCGTCAGCTTCAATTCGATCCAGTGGCCCGCCGGATCGGTCAGGTTGCGGTAGAGCAAAGCGGGCTGGTCGGCGTTGGTCTGGTAGAAGTCGAGGCGCCCGTCATTGTCGAAATCCGCCACGCCGACTCCGCGCCCGTCGAGGTCGTTGTCCACTCCGGCCGGACCGGAAGTCTCTTTGAACGCATGGCCGGCAAGATTCCGAAAGAGTTTTTTCTTCTGATAGCCGCTCCAGGTCATGTCCCCGATGGCCGGCCAGTTGTTGACGTCGCTGAAATCGGCGTTGGGCGTGGCGATCAACTGGAAGAGCACCGGGATGTAGTTCTCTTTCCCGGCCGAGCGCAGGCCGTTCACGGCAAAGAGATCGAGCCAGCCGTCGTTGTCGAAGTCGGCAAACTTGGCGGCCCAGCCCCACAGCGTGTCGCAGGTGCCGGTCTCCTTGGCAACATCGGTGAACGTGCCGTCGCCGTTGTTGTGCCAGAGCATGTTGCATTCTTTCATGTACTCGTCGGTGATGTTGGTGACGTACACGTCGAGCCGGCCGTCGTTGTCGTAGTCGGCGACCTCGGCATTCATGCCCTTCTTGGTGTCGAAGCCGATGGCTGTTTCCGTGGCGTCGCGGAAGGTGCCGTTGCCGTTGTTGAAGAAAATGCGGTCGGTGCCGTAGTCGCCGGCGACATAAACGTCCGGAAAGCCGTCGTCGTCGAAGTCGCCGTGGCCCATGTCGAGCGTCCAGCCGGTGTGCTTGCCGAAGCCCGCCTTCTGTGTAACGTCGGCGAAGGCCCCATTCCCGTTGTTGCGCCAGAGCGACACGCCGCCGCCGTTGACGGCGTTGTCGAGGTCGTTCGGCAGCACTTTGGGCGTCTTCAGATCGAGCAGGTTGACGGGCTGAAAGTAATTGCCGAACAGGAGATCGAGGCGTCCGTCGTTGTCATAGTCGAACGTGATGACGGCGATGGTGTTGGCGAACTTGTTCAACCCCGAGCGTTGCGTCACGTCGCGGAACTTGCCGTTGCGCTCGTTGTGATAGAGGATCGGCGTGCCGAAGCGGGCCACCAGCAGGTCGCGCCAGCCGTCGTTGTCGTAATCAAACCACAGCGCGTCGGCGACAATCGAGAGCGGGTCGTTGCCGCCCGCCACCCCGGCCGACTCCGTCGCGTCGGTAAACGTCAGATTGCCGTTGTTGCGAAAGAGGCGGTTCGGCTGGCCGGTGTCCGAGTTCGTTACAAACAAATCATCGAAGCCGTCGTTGTCATAGTCGCCCACAGCCGCCGACGATCCCCCGGAGGTGAACATCCGCAGGACATCCGCGCTCTTGCCGGCGAACCGCCGCGTGCGATGGACATGGCGGACTCCGGCCTTGGCGGCGATCTCTTCAAACCGAATCTGACCCGGTTCGCCCGCGCCGATGGCGAATGGGAGAAGGAACAACGCCGCGGCCGCTGCGCCGACGGTTGCAAGCCACGCCCCCTTTCGGAATGCCGAAACGGAGCCGCGCTTGAATTGGTTACGGGACGCTACTCCGCCCACAGTTCCTCCAGGGTCGTATCAATGCGCTTGGTAATGTCGTAGACGCCGTCCATCACGGCCTGGAGGTCATCGCCGTTCTTGTCAAGACGCGCCTTCAGTTGCGGATGGTCCGGAAACTGCTTCAGCCCTTCCTCCCAGACCGCCCGGGCCTTGTCGAGATCGTCCGTCTTCCAGTGGGCGTCGCCGAGCGCGATGTAAGTCCGGACGTGATGGCGGCGCTTTCGGTCTGCCTTCTGCATTTTCATCGCTTCTTCGAGGTCAGCCACTCCCAGCGACGCCCGGCCGAAAATCTTGGGCCAGTACAAATAGCTGTTCCCGCGGGTGTAGAGACCGATCCAGGTGGGCCGGAGCGCGACCGACTTGGCGAATTCGCCGAGGGCATTGTTGGCCAGGATCACCTGGGTGATCGAACCGGCCACCGGAACTTTGTCCACGTATGCGAAGCCGTAATTCAAGTGCGCATTGGCGGCGTTCGGATGATCGGCCACCAACTTCTCGAAGAACTTGATCGCGCGGTCGTACTCGCCCATCCGAATGACCGCCCGGCGGTACTCGCTTCCCGAGCGCAGGTTGTCGGGATCGGAGGCAAGCTGCGCCTCCAGCGGAGGAAGCACCGAGGCGGCGTCTTCCGCCTGCACGGCGCGCGGGAACCACGAATTGAACAAGATTGCGGATGCACTCCAAGCCAAGGCCGCAAAAACCAGATGTGTCCTTCTCATTTCTGACCCGCTTTCGCCGGGAGGAGGGCGGGGCGGGGGTTGCCCTCGACCAGCTTGTAGATATTGTCCGCCGCCAGCTTTGTGAATTGCTGCTTCCTCCCGGAAGGCCAGCGCACTTCCACGCCGTCTATCGTGTCCGAATTGCCGAGGCCGAAGTGAGCGCGCAGCGTGCTCTGGCCGGCAAAGCCGTTGCCGCCGTTGACGAAATTGAAATGCGTTTTGTTTCCGGCGGTGAGCCGAAGCTGCGCGCCGATCGCGCCGCGATTGGACGCCGTCCCTTCGAGCAGGAACTCCACCCAGTGCGCGCCCGTCGGGAGGGTGTTGCGATACAGGAACGGCTCGGCGTTGGCGTTCGAGACGAAGAGGTCCAGGCGTCCGTCGTTGTCAAAATCGGCCACGGCGATACCGCGCCCGTCGCGCAGCGAGTCCAGGCCATGCCGCGTGGCCTCTTCTTTGAACAACTGCCCGCGCTCGTTGTGAAACAGCTTCTTCTTCTGATAGCCGCTCAGACTCTTGTTGCCCATCGGGGGCCAGTTGCGCAGGTCCGCAAAGTCCACGCCGGGGCGCACCACCATCGTGAAAATATCCGGGACGTAACTTTCTTTGCCCGCCGAGACCCAGCCGTTGACCACGTACAAGTCGAGCCAGCTGTCGTTGTCATAGTCGAAAAATTTCCCGCCCCAGCCCCAGCCGGTGTCGTGGGTTCCGGTCTCGCGCGCGACGTCGGTGAAGGTGAGGTCGCCGTTGTTGTGCCAGAGGAAATTCCCCTCGCGCATGTAGTCGTCGGTGATGTTGGTGACGTAGATGTCGAGGCGGCCGTCGTTGTCGAAATCGCCCCAGTCGGCGTTCATGCCCTTCTTGCTGTCAATACCGATGGCGGATTCGGTCTGGTCGGCGAACGTGCCGTCGCCGTTGTTGACAAAGAAGCGGTCGGTGCCGAAATCGGCGGCCACGTAGAGGTCCTCATCGCCGTCGTTGTCGGCGTCGCCGTGGCCGAGGTCGAGCGTCCAGCCGCTCAGCTTGATGCCGACTTTGGCGCTAACGTCGGTGAAGGTTCCCTTGCCGTTGTTGCGAAAAACCGTGACGCCGCCGCCGTTGTTCGCCGTCTCGAAACTTTCCGGAAAGAAGCGCGGGGTGTCGGGGTCGAAAATATTGACAGGCTGGAAATAGCTCCCGACAAAGAGGTCGGCGTCGCCGTCGCGATCGTAATCGAATGCGATGGCGGTGATGGCGTTGCTGTAGCGGTCGAGGCCCGCTTGCTTTGTAACTTCGCCGAACTTGCCCTTGCCGAGGTTCCGGAACAACTGGCTGCGCCCGAAGCGGACCAGGAACAAGTCCGGGCGGCCGTCATTGTTATAGTCAAACCACAGGGCGTCGGCGGAGGCGTTTGCCTCATCGTTGCCGTCGGCCACGCCCGCCTGCTCGGCAACGTCGGTAAAAGTCAGGTCCCCGTTGTTGTGATAGAGATGATTCTTCCCCCCGGCCTTGGAATCGGTGACATAGATGTCCTCGAAACCGTCCCCGTCGTAGTCCGCGACCGCAGCGGCGGCGCCCAGCGCGGTGTAGCCCTCCATGATCTGCGCGTAGGGATTCTTGAACGAGCGGTTGGTGTGCTTGGCGGCCACGCCGGCCTTCTGCGTGATGTCCTCAAACCACGCCCCCTGCGGGTCGGTGGCGGGATTGGCGGCAGTCCAGGCGACGGCCACAGCAGCGGCTGCAAGCACACAAGCTATTAGAACCCGGCTCAAAACCCAATGTGTTTCGTCAGGGCACGACTTTAGTCGTGCCGAAGCAACGGCAGAACTTAGGTGGGCTTTAGCCCCTGAGGTAAGTCCTTCCTTAATCGAAGCGAAAAAACACACCTCAGCGGCTAAAGCCGTCCTCAAAATGCGGCGGTTACGGCATGGCTGAAGCCATGCCCTGACGATCCTTGTGCGGAGCCTTGAGATGGCCTTTCGAACGAGAGCCTTCACCGTACCCTACTTTCGTTGGGTTGAGAGTAGTGTTTGTCTGCCACCTCGTTCTTGCCTTCCGTAATCTCGACCATGCGGTTGGCCGCTACGTTGCGGAAGGTCTGCGCAATGCCGGAACGCGGCCAGCGGACCGTCAGTTCCTCTACACTCGTTGCCTCGCCCAAGCCGAAGTATTGGCGTAGTGAGTTCTGGGAACCATAGCCGTCGCCGATGACCAGTTCACGCATTTGCGGCTCTCCCTTCACTCGGATCGTCACGCGCGCCCCGACGGCGTCCCGATTCGACTGCGTTCCCACCAGCTCGACGGCGAGCCAGTTGCGATTCGCTCCAACTTCATTCTTGAGCAAGGCGTGACGGTCCGTCGAGGCGGCTACGGCGATGTCGAGCACGCCGCGATTCCAGAAGTCGGCCACGGCCACGCCGCGGCTGTTGGCAAGCAAATCGGTCCCGGCGGCGCGGCCGATCTCGACAAACGTCCCGTCGCCGTTATTCCGCAGGTGGCGGTTCCGCTCGTAGCCGTGCCAGGAAGTGCGGCCAAAATGCTTCGGGTCAAAGAAAATCCCGGTCTTGTAATCCTTCTGGCGGCTGACCACGTTGTTCAAGAAATCCATTTCGATCTCGGTGCCCGGGTCGTTATAGACCCAGCCCGTGGCGGCATAGATGTCCTGCCAACCGTCGTTGTCAAAGTCCGCGAAAGAAGCGCCCCAGAACCAGCCGGGCGGATTGGCGTGGGCTTTCCAACTGACGTCCTCGAACGTCCCGTCGCCCTTGTTGCGCAGCAGCGTGTTCCCGGAGGCCATCTTCCGGAAAATGCCGACAAAACCGAACCCCGACTGGTGAAACATCTCCCAATAAAGCGGTATGTCCGTCTTCCAGACACCCTGCCGGAACGAGTTCAGCATGTATCGGTACACGGTGGGGGATTCGGCAAACCAGGCGTGGTCGGACCGAATCTGCGTGTTATAGATGTCGAGCCGGCCGTCATTGTCGTAATCGGCGAACGAGGCGTTCATGCCCGCGCCGTAAGCAAGAGTGTTGCTCTTCACCGTCACGTCCGCAAAGGTTCCGTCGCCGTCGTTGCGGTACAGCGTGCTGCGGCCGAAGTCGTTGACCACATACAAGTCCGGGTCCCCGTCGTCGTCGTAGTCACCCCAGACGGTTCCCAGGCACAGGCCGACTTCGCCGACACCGGCCTTCTCCGTCACGTTGGTGAAGGTACCGTCGCCGTTGTTGTGATAAAGCTGGTTCGGCTCGCCGTTGCGGGCGTAGAACGTAGTCGGGATGGCCTTGCGCGGGTCGAGGTAGCGGCCGACGTAGAGGTCCAGGAACCCGTCGCTGTCGTAGTCGGCCCAGGATGCGACCGTGGTGCAGCAGTCCTCGCCGATCCCGGACTTCGCCGTCACGTCCGTGAACGTGCCGTCGCCGTTGCTGTGGAACAACTGGTTGTGCCGGAAGGTGCGGCTGACAAACAAGTCTTTCCAGCCGTCGTTGTCGTAATCGGCAAACACGCCGACGCTTACCCCATCGAGGCCCGCGAGACCGGCTTTCGCGGTGATGTCCTCAAACATCCCGTCGGTCCGGTTGCGGAAAAGTTTCGCTTCGACACCATCAGGAATGAAAAGGTCGTAAAAGCCGTCATTGTCGTAGTCGGCGGCGGAAATGCCGGCAGGGCCGTACCGGATCATGCCGAACTTCAGCGGCTGGTTGAGAAACGCCGGATAATACTGGTTGAGGAAGTCCACCCCGGCTTCGCGCGCGACATTCACAAACTGCGGCCGGTCGGCGATGGTCCGCTCGCCTTCCTGGAGCGAGCTGCTGAGAATCCGCAACTGGCCGTCTAGCGACTCGAACTCAAACCGAAAAAAGGCCCGGTCAATCCCGGTCTGGAGTGCTCCTCTTGGCTTGCCGATCAGCTCCATACGGACGATCGCGACCAAGGGCCTCGGCGAATCCCAGGCTTCGAGGCGGTGGAGGTGCAGCTTGATCTCTTCAACGGCCTCAAAGGAATCCAGATAAGCCCGCCATTCCGCCATTGCGCCGGCCCTGTCGAGGACTGATTCGGCGGCGACAAAGCGAAGCCTTCGCAAGCCGTCCTTTTCCTCGATTGGTTCAAGCCGCGTCAGGCCAAGCGGGCTGCCCCGGAAGCGGTCTGAATAGAGGACCCCAGCCTTTGCCATGTCGAATGCGGAATATGTGCGGGCGAGCTGATCCAACGTCGTGACGATCTCGGCCCCGGTATGGTAGAACCGCTGCCCGGACTGGTCCACCCGGTCTGCCAGAATCGTGAGCCCGGCAAAAGCCGCGACCAGGGTGAGGGCTGAGCCGGAAAAGAATAAGGTATTACCGTTTCTGCGAGTCATTCAGCTCCCGCCATACAGGATGCACCGGGGGGAAACGTATGCAACCGGGGACCTTATCCTTATACCAGCTTTCTCATTGGATTGGAAGGGGAAATTTCCCCGCCTTATGCACTTCACTCAGACGCGGCTGGCGTAAGGGATCATTCCATCTGCGCGTTGTGGAATCAGGAAAAGATAGGTCTGGAGAGAATCTTGTCGTATATTTCCGTCGCCGCTCGAACGAGAAGCAAACCGGCAACGCTCCTTAGTGTCGGCGAAGTCATCTGCGTGTCATGGGAGAGGCCATTGGGGCAGAGGCCATCTTGGAAGAAAGGGCGCGGTGGCCGTCCCCTAATCCTCGCGCATCCGGGCGGAACGGGTTGAGCACGCACGGGTCGAAGGGCCATTCGTAGCGCCCCTTCTGCTTGGCCAGGCGGGCCCACTGGGTGCGGAAAGTCTCCGGGTCAAATTGCGTGCGGGTCAAATCCAGCCCTTCGACAAACGCCCGATGCGTCAGGACGCGCTCCTCGCCCAGAGCCCGGGAGGCTCCGTGCGCCAGGAAGAAGCGGGCAAGATGCTTGAGATTTTCCAGGTGAGCATCGAGCAGGTCGAGGGCCTCATCGGCGGAGACTCCCACACGGTAGAACAACTTCTCGGAAGCCTGCAAGGGGCCGATTTGCGTAAAGTCAAACAGCACGGGCGCGGGCGGCGGGCTGCCGTGCCGCTTTTTCCACTGGTAAAACGCGCTGAAGAAGGGTTGCAGGTTCGCATTGATGCGGCCCAGGCGCGCGAACTTGCTCAGGAACGGCAGGATGAATTTCGGGTCGGTAAAGAGGTTATTGATGAACGGGAAGACGTAGAAGGTGAAGTACACGGCCAGCTCCCAGGTGTACTTCAGGACAAACGCTTCCTGGTCCCCGAGCACGTCGTAGCTCACGGCGTAGCTCGGGACATAGGCATGGTAGAGCGAGCGCAGCAGGGTTTCATAGAGCGGGACCTTGCGGGCGCGCTCGCGGTCGTCGTCCGTCAGGATCAAGTCCCCGATCAGCGTGTTGTGCAGCGAGATCAGGTCGCCGCCGGGGCTGTAAAGCGGGTCCGAAAACCGGCCCGCTTCCCCGGACAGCGCCCACTTCGAGGCGCTCACCGTCTCGGCGCAGTCATACGCAAAACTGCGGAACGAACCGTGGTCGAGGATTTTGCGGCGCGGCAGGTCGCGGGCAAACAGCGGAAACTCGCGGCAAACCCACTCCATCAGCTTCTCCGGCGTGGCCACCTGCTCGGCCGGAAACAGGGCACTGTCGTAAACCACTCCCAGGCTGGTCTTGCCCTGCAACGGAATCACCCAAAACCAAAACCCTTCGCCCACGTAGTGGTTCGTGGCCAGCCAAATCGGGAAGTGGCCGGTTTGCGCCCGGTCCTTGCGCATCCGGATTTCATCGAGGCCGAGGTCGGTGAGCTTCTCGATGTTGACAAGCCCTTCGACCCAGAGGAAGGAAGACCCGTGCCGGATGGGGCTTGGCTGTGTCAAATCCATCCGGCGCGCCAGGTGTTTGCTCCGTCCGGTGGTGTCCACCACCCATTCGGCGGTCACGGAAAATTCAGTTTCGGATGCGCTTTTTCCTTCCGTTCGGAAGCGCAAGGAATGGTAACCACGCTCGGAGAGCGAAACGGCCAGGTCTTGCACCGGGGCATGGAAGGTGCAATTCGGATTCGCCGTGTTGAGCCGGAGCAACTCGGCTTCGAGCGTGTTGCGGTTGAGCTGATAGCCGGCGATGTTCGAAGGCGTCTTGATGTAGCACTGGCTGAATTCCTCGTACGAACGGTTCGGACAACCGGGCCGTCTCCAGTAGAAGCGCAGGTTGTATTTCAGAAGCTGCTCGCGGAGCAGGTGCTCTTCCAGGTCGAGCACCTTCGAGAGATAGTAGGCCCCCAACTGGACCGTGGATTCACCGACTTTCTGGCGCGGAATGGGAACTTGGGCGGACCTATCGAGCAACAGGATTTTCTTATCGGTGCGGAGCAACAGTTGCCGGGCCAGGGCCAATCCGGCCATTCCCGCTCCGATGATGGCGACATCGTAATGAGGAGGCTTCCGCGATTCCGGCCCCTTTGCGGGAGCGACTTTCTTGTCTTTCAACCCAGCCCCGGAGCCATTCCGACGCGTTCTCACTTTTGGTGCTTTCATTTCGGAACCAACCCTCTCCCGAGCGAGTGGGCTAATCGGGGGAACGGAACCCGCTTGCGTCAATCCTTACGATACCACAGAGGGTTCCGGTAGCCACGGTCCCGCTTGGCGGGATGCGGTGGGCTTTTGCCGGACCCAACCCGGAACATGCCCACGGCATAAACAACATGCCGTGGCTACCCCTGTTCTCTTCGGCCCGGCAGGCTTGCCCTGAGCTTGCCGAAGGGGCCGACCGTGAATAGCCGTCCCGGCTGGCCGGGACGGAACGAGACCCAACGCAGGAAATTCAACCCCGCAAGGGGTTGACCGCGAGGGGCGATTGTCCGGCCCCTGCGGGGCCGGGAGCTGGTTTGGGAATCCGTTTCCGTAGGTTCCACCTACGGCTATTCACAGTCTTGCCCTTCGGGCAAGCAGGATCGCGGGGCGGATGGGCCGTTCTTACGGTTGCGGCTCGGATTCGCTAATCACTAGAACTGGTTTCAAAAATACCTCAAGGTGATTAACAGGCACGCGACATGAAAGAAGCCTTCAAACACGCTCAGGATGCGGTCTTGACGGACCTGG
>Ga0155949_1142_pt2 | contig 11479 bp, 7 predicted proteins | sample RifCSPlowO2_02_FD_107603 | JGI IMG/M metagenome (GOLD analysis project Ga0155949, IMG submission 107603) | Acidobacteria bacterium RIFCSPLOWO2_02_FULL_61_28
CCAGAGAAAGCAGAACGCTGGTGTTTTCCGCATTCGGCAAAGGCCCTGTCGCGGCTCGGCGCAACGCGGCCGAAGTGGCCTTGGTAACGGCCACGCGCGCGGAGGAAGGCTTGGCGTCGTCAATGCGCGCGAACGCCAGCAGGTGCCCGCCCTCATCCGCCACTGCGATACAAATCGGCAGCTTCATTTCTTTGGCCTTTCGGGCCGCTGCTTCCAGGATTGCCCGCGCTCCTTCATACGTCAGCTTTGGCGCACTCGTTGTCAGCACGACAGATTCGCCTCCTCTTGGGGTATCCGACCTCGACCTACACTCACAGAGTCGCCGGTGGAACAACGTCCCTAGTCCGCATTTCTCACCAGCAACAGGCGTCGCGGATTCGTTCCGGTTGCCCTGAAAGGGCAAGACATGAATAGCCGGGGGCAACGCCCCCGGAACCAGGTGTAATTTCGATTCGACCCTGAAAGGGTCGGACGGCTTGCATTTTGTGAGACCCCTCCGGGGTCGGCATTCCACGGGGGAGGTCCGGTATCTGGGGGCGTTGCCCCCGGCTACTCGTGGGAATCCCCTTCGGGGATTTTATGACACAACTCGCTTCCGGACTCGGCTCGTGAGAAATCCGGGCTGGAGCATCGCTTCCAGTTCTTTCTCGCCGATCACCGCAACGCCCAGCGCCTTCGCCTTGTCGAGCTTGGAGCCTGGATCGCTGCCCGCCACCACGTAGTCGGTCTTTTTGCTGACCGAGCCGGTGACGTGCCCCCCTGCCTGTTCGATGCGGCGCTTGGCTTCGTCGCGGCTCCAATGATCGAGCGTGCCGGTCAGCACGAAGGTCTTCCCCGCGAGCGCCGTGGTCCGGCCCGCCTTCCTCTCCTGCGTAAACCGCAATCCCTCTTTGCGGAGCGCCTCTAACAGCTTGCCATTGCGCGGCTCCCGGAAGAAGCTGTGGATGCTCGCCGCCACTTTGGGGCCGACTTCAAACACCGCCTCCAGCTCCTCCGGCGATGCCTCCGCCAGCTTGTCGAGTGAGCCGAAGTGTTCCGCCAGCAGCGAAGCCGTGCGCTCGCCGACGAACCGGATGCCGAGCGCGAAGATCAACCGGTCCAAGCCATTCCCTTTGCTTTCCCGGATCTCCGTCAGCAGGTTCTGCGCCGACTTCTCGCCCATCCGCTCAAGCTGGACCAGGGTGGTTTCCGTCAGCGTGTAAATGTCGGACAGGCTGCCGACCAGACCTGTGTCCACCAATTGATTCACCAGGACTTCTCCCAATCCATCAATGTTCATCGCCTTGCGGGCGGCAAAATGCAGGATGGATTCCTTGAGCTTTGCCGGGCAATCCGTATTCACGCATCGCCAGGCCACTTCGCCTTCTTCGCGCACGACCCGGCCGCCGCAGACGGGGCAGTGTTGGGGCATGACGAATTCGCGCAGCGCGCGCCCGTGCTTGGATCGCTCCGAGGTCTGGACGCGCACGACCTTCGGAATCACATCCCCGCCCCGCTCGACCACTACCGCGTCGCCGATCTTGAGACCAAGACGGCGGATTTCATCCTCGTTGTGCAGCGTGGCGCGGCTGACCGTAACTCCGCCCAGGGCGACCGGCTCGAGAATCGCCACCGGAGTGAGCGCGCCCGTGCGCCCGACCTGCACCTGAATATCACGGACGTTCGTCATCGCCTGCCGCGCGGCATACTTGTACGCGACGGCCCATCGCGGGGCCTTCGCGGTCGCCCCCAGTTCTTCCTGCAAGGCCACCGAATTCACTTTGATTACGACCCCGTCAATCTCAAACGGCAGCGCATCGCGCTTGGACTCCCACTCCCGGCAGAACTCCAGGGCTTCCTCAATGTCGCGGCAAGACCGCCAGTTGGGGTTCACCTTAAAACCGAGCGCCGCGAGCGTTTCCAGCACGCGCCGATGCTCCGGGAATGGCACGCGCCCGTTGGCGAGCAGCGCATACGCGTAGTAATCGAGGCGGCGTTCGGCCACCACGCTCGGTTCGAGCATCCGAATGGATCCGGCGGCGGCATTGCGCGGATTCGCGAATTTCGGCTGGCCCGCTTCCTCCCGTTCCTGATTCAGCCGCTCGAAGGCGCTGCGGCCCAGGATGACTTCTCCGCGCGCCTCGAAGGGCGAGGGGAGCCTGGTTTTGGCCAGCGCAGACGGAGCGAGCGAAAGAGGAAGCGGCCGGATCGTGCGCGCATTTTCGGTCACGTCCTCGCCGACGGTTCCGTCGCCGCGCGTGACGGCCCGCGCGAGCATCCCTTTCTCGTAGAGGACCGTCATGCTCATCCCGTCCAGCTTGAGTTCGGCCACGTACTCGATAGTCTCTTTGCCCGAAACGACATCAATATGTCGTTTCGCCTCCCGCACCCGCCGGTCAAAGTCCCGGAGATCGTCTTCGGAATATGTGTTGTCGAGACTCATCATCGGGACGCTGTGGCGCGCCTGGACAACGCCCTCGCGCGGTTTCCCGCCCACCCGCTGCGTGGGCGAGTCGGGTGTGATGAGACTCGGGTTTTCGGCCTCGAGCTTCTTCAAACGCTCCATCAACTGGTCGAACTCCGCGTCAGAAATCTCCGGCGCGTCGAGCACGAAGTAGCGGTGCTCGTGGTGGCGAATCAGCTCGCGGAGTTCTTCGATTTGCTTCGGGAGTCTCTTTTCGGCAGCTTTCATCGGGGTGTGATGCGACGCAGGCTCCTCACTGCAATTGCTTCTGAACCTGAACTCATTATACAGTGTGGGATTCTAGGGCATTTTCAGAGTTACTTTAGAGTGAAGTGATCTCGTCAGGGCATGGCTTCAGCCGGATTATTCATGAGACTTCGAGCTTGGAACATCGGACGCTCCGTCTTTTCCGTAGCCCAGGCGTTTACGCCTGGGTTGGATGAGGCCTACACGCTGGGTAGCCCCCTTCCAGGGGGCTTCTCCGCTCGTCGGAGCACAAGCCCCCTGAAGGGGGCTGAAAAAACCATGGGATTCCCGGTTCCCAGGCGTGAACGCCTGGGCTAGAAAAAAACGAACGCTCACGGCGGCTGCTGAGGTTCATGAATAATCCAGGTTCAGCCATGCCGAAACGAAGCCTCCTTTCCGGTGGGCTTTAGCCCCTGAGGATGTCCCTCAACGGCTGAAGCCGCAAGGAAGAGAAGTTGATTGGACATGCTTTACGGCACGACTGAAGTCGTGCCCTGACGTCCCCACATACTCTACACCAAAACTGAAAATGCTCTAACATCCACAGCGCCTCGGACGGCCCAGAGCAGGTCATGGTGAGTCCTCCGCACACAAAGGCAGTCCTCATCTACAATCCGATTGCGGGCCGCCGCCGCAAGCAGCGGTTGCAGCAGCTCCAACGAGTCCAAGAGCAGTTCGAGCGGGCCGGCATTCGGGTCTCGATCCAGGCAACCACGGCTCCCGGGTCCGGCTCGGCCCTTTCCCGGGAAGCAGTCCAAGCGGGCGCGGACCTGATCGTCGTCTGCGGCGGCGACGGCACCATCAATGAAGTCATCGGCGGCATGGCTCATTCTGCGGTCCCACTGGCGGTGCTGCCCGGCGGAACGGCCAACGGGTTGGCTCGGGAATTGCGCCTCCCGCTCGACATTGAAGCTGCTGCCCGGCTGATCCCCTCGGCCACGCCGCGCCGCATTGCCCTGGGCCGCGTCGGGGAGCGGTACTTTCTCTCGATGGTGGGCGTGGGCTTCGATGCACAGGTCCTGACACAAATCGCGGGGAACTGGAAAGACCGGCTGGGAATGGTCCACTACGGCATCCAGGCCGCCCGGCAAGCAGCCTTCCAGCCATTCGCGCCGTTCACGGTTTCGGCGGGGGAGACGCCCCTGGAAGCGACCTTCGCCTGCATCAGCCGGACTCGATATTACGGGCCGTTCCGGATGATTCCCGAGGCCGACCTTTTCTCGGACCGATTCCACGTGTATTGTTTCCCATCCCGGAAATTGTTCCGGTATTTCATCTACACTCTGGCGCTGTTTGCCGGGAGGCTCCGTCGCCTGCCCGATGTGGTTTCCTTTTCGGCCAGCCGGATTCGTTGCGAGGATACAGCCGAAAGCGAAACTCCTGTCCTTTACCAAGTGGATGGGGAACTGGCCGGGCGGCTCCCGATTACCGTGGAGATCGTTCCCGATGCGCTCACGCTGCTGGCGCCCGCCCGAGCGGATGGGGGATCGGGATAGAGATTCCCTACTCCAGCAGCTTGCGGAAATCGGCGAACTGTTGCTTCAAGTCCGCGACCTCTTGCCGCAGGCCCGCGACTTCCTCCTCCAGGCGCGGTATCCGCGCGTCGTCGCCCGAGCTGCTTGCGGTTGCCTCGTTCTGCGGCGGCGGCGGCTCCCCTTCCGCGACGTCTCCCGAAAGCAAGTGCGCGTAGCGCGCCTCCTTTGTGCCGGGCTGCCGCGAGAGCATCTTAACCAGCGGCGGCTCGCGCTTCATCAGGCGCTCTAACGCCGAATGCACCTGGCCCAAATCATCAAACCGATACAGACGCTCGGAACGGCCGCGCAGCTCGCCGGGCGTCTGTGTACCTCGCAACAACAACACGCAAAGCACGGCATTCTCGGGGCGGCCCAGGTTGAAGGCTTCTCCGAGCCGGTGCTCAAACTTGGGCACGCGACTTTCCGCCGTGCTGGCGGTTCCGGCCAGACCCTTCTCATTCAAACTGTGGAGCGCGTCCCGCACAGCGTCTTCGTCGAGGTTCATCACCGGATCGCGGCTGGATTTCTGGTTGCACGCATTCAGGACCGCGTTCAGCGAGAGGGGATAATAGTCCGGCGTGGTGGACTGCTTCTCCACCAGCGAGCCGAGCACGCGCGCTTCCACGTCATTCAGAAGAATGTTCACGGCACGAAATCCTGGAGGCAGCAAGGACGGTTCCCAAATCGTGGGTCAATGGGATAGCGATTCCGGAAGGTGTCCCAAAAGAAATGGGATATGGCGAAAATAAAGCGAATGAAACGAGATTTGTGTTGCAAACAAAGAACTTGTTGGCTTCGTTTCGTAGTATTACGTATCTCGCCCCTCATCCTAATGACCTTCCGACCCGCTTCCTGATCCACCCGGACGAACCCGCTTCGGACGAACCCTTCCTTCCCACCGCACACTCCTTCCGTGGCCAGAATAGACAGTGATCGGAAACCACGTCAAGGACATTCTTCCAAATCTTCCGAAGGAAACGAATTCCGGTTGTGAACAACCAAGGTGGAGGACACTGCCCCAGTCCGCCTGGTGTTGCGCCAGGCTGGCAAGAGCGTTCGGCCTCCTCGCGTCTGTGAGAACGCGTTTTTCACAACGAATTATTGGAGAGTTCTTGGATTTGCGATGCTGAAATTGGTGTATAGTACTCCCTGTAGCGGGGATGGGCGCTGGGGATCGTAGGGCGGGTGATTGAACTCAATGGCATCACCTGGGGGGAACTGTTCCCCGAGAGGGACGGGGCGGGATTCTTTACGCCGGATTCTGCCGCCGCGTCACAACATTTTGAACCAAACCGGAGGAGACATTCAAATGGAGCGAAAGAAAGCGACCGATTTCCCGCAAGAATTGCTGGACCTGTTTGACCTGTACGTGCACGGCGACATCAACCGTCGCGCATTTCTGGACGGCGCGAAGAAGTTTGCCGTCGGCGGCTTAACCGCCGTGGGCATCTGGGAGAGCCTCCAACACAATTACGCCTGGGCGCAGCAAGTCCCCAAAGACGACCGGCGGATCAAGACCGAGTCCCTGACCATCCCCACGCCGCAGGGCCATGGAAGCATCAAGGGATACTTCGTGCGTCCCGCGAACGCCACGGGAAAACTGCCCGGCGTGCTGGTCGTGCATGAGAACCGGGGCCTGAATCCCTATGTCGAGGACGTGGCGCGGCGGTTAGGCACCTCGAATTTCATGGCCGTCGCTCCCGACGCGCTCACCACGGTTGGCGGCTATCCGGGCGATGAAGAGAAAGGCGTGGAGCTGTTTGGAAAGCTCGACCGGAACAAGCTGAACGAGGACTGGCTGGCGGTGGCGAACTGGCTGAAAGCACGCTCCGACTGCACCGGCAAGATCGGCGTGGTCGGCTTCTGCTACGGCGGGGGAGTCGCCAACTACCTGGCCACGCGGATGGGCGCGGACCTGGCGGCTTCGGTTCCTTTCTACGGCGGACAGCCCACGGCCGCGGATGCCGCCAAGATCAAAGCGCCTCTATTGATTCAATACGGCTCGCTCGACACGCGGATCAACGCCGGATGGCCCGCCTACGAGGAAGCGCTGAAAGCAAACCGCGCGACCTACACCATGCATATGTATGAGGGCGCCAATCACGGTTTCCATAACGATACGACGCCCCGCTATGACGAGGCCGCTGCCAAGTTGGCCTGGCAACGTACCCTCGACTTCTTCAACAAGTACCTGAGGGCCTGATCCGACCACCCTCTGGCGCGAAGGTTATCCCAATGTTGCGTTGGGGTAACCTGCCTCGCCTCCACCACGCTGCGGTCCCGAGGGCCGGTGCGTATTGCCGGCTCGCGGCTTGCCCTGACCGAAGTCGAAGGGAACTTGCGCGTCCGTCCGGCGCGCCGCGCTGCCGGTCAGCTCGACTCCGATCACCTCTCCTTGTAATTCCACCGCAGAACACAGCTTGGCAAAGCGCCGAGCCGTGCACAGGAATCATCTGCCCGGACTCGCGGGACGGGAAAGCTCTCAAGCGAAACGGTCTGGTGTATACTTTGAATGGCAATGAATCGAGAACGGAATTCCTGATGAAAACCAAAAACCCATCCTTTGTTTTGATCCTCGCAGTGTTGATTCTCTCGCCGGCGGCCACGGGTGGCGCTGCGCTGGCGGCCAGTCCCGAGAGTTCCGAAGTTCGCGCGAGCTTCCACAAACTGCTGGACCGCCCTAAAGTCCCTCTGGCGGCAATCACCATTCCCCAGGGTGGGGACGACGAGGTGATACTGGAGCAGGGAGCGTTTGACAGTGCGGCGAATCAGACCGTTCCCTTCCTGATCGTGAAGCCCGCTCGCGCCCAGGGGAGGCTGCCGGCCGTCATCGCTCTGCATGGGACCGGTGACGACAAGGACGGGATGCTGGACCTGTGCGCGGCGCTCGCCGAGCGGGGGATGCTGGCGATCGCCATTGATGCGCGCTATCACGGATCGCGTGTCCCCGGCGGCGCCAACGGCAGCGAACAATACCAGGACGCGATCCTTCGGGCCTGGCAGGAGAAAGACGCCGCGAAGCAGGAACACCCCTTGTATTACGATACCGTATACGACGTGTGGCGCGCCGTGGACTACCTGCAAAGCCGCGCGGACGTTGATCCGCAGCGCATCGGGATGATCGGCATCAGCATGGGCGGCATTGAAACCTGGCTGGCGGCGGCGACCGATGAACGAATCCAGGTCGCAGTCCCCATGATCTCGGTCCAGAGCTTCCGGTGGAGCCTGGAGCACGAGCAATGGCAGGGCCGGGCCGCCACCATCCAGCGCGCTCTCGAAGTTGCCGCGAAGGAGTTGGGCGAGACCGCCGTCAATGCCAAGGCGGTGCGTGCGTTCTGGAACAAGCTCCTGCCCGGAATCACCGAGGACTTCGACTGCCCCACCATGTTGCGGGCGATCGCTCCGCGACCCTTGCTGATTTTGAGCGGGGAAACCGATCCCGGCAATCCCCTGGAAGGCGCCAAGGTCGCCTTTGCTGCCGCGGAAGAGGCGTACAAAAGCGCCAACGCGGGCGACCGTTTGCAGATGGATGTAGCCGAGGGCGTCGGCCACAGCGTTACCGAGGAGCAGGTGCAACTGGCCTTGGACTGGTTGGACCGCTGGCTGAACCCGTAATCCGCGAGTGATTTGTACCACGCTGCCGCAGGCCGGAGCGCAGCGGGACGCGGAGCGACATCAATCCAATTTGCTCGTTCCGTTGTTTTCGAATGCTCTGCTTATTTAGCCGGAATTCAAAATGCGCTGCGGCGTTGCCTGCGCTTGGGCCTTCGGCAGAGCGGTACGAATCATGGACCGTCGCATTCCCACGGCTCACGCGGTTCGACTTCGCTCACGGTTCGACTGTCGCTCACCGTCCTGAGCAGTGCCGAATGGACCGTCCTGAGCCTGTCGAAGGGCCGTGGGCTATTGTCTTTCGCCCCGTTCGGGGCTGTCCGAGGGGACGTGGGTTCGTAAAATCCGCCGAAATGCCCACGGCGAGAAAAGGCGCTCGCCGTGGCTACCGGTTTTTGCCAATAGCCGCCATGTGCAAGCGCCTCCTAGATTCAGGGCGTTCTTGCATTCCGAAGAGTATAATCGGCTATCGTGAAACAAATCCTGGTTGCGCGGGGGCCTCTAAACCGTGATTTACGAAATCCCCAAAAGCGGTGAAAAAGCACCTCATCCTCTCAAGGTTTCTAGCCTGTCGGAACACGGCTGGCGTGAGAAGAAGCTCGAAGACTACTTGTTTCGGCACCTCCGGCAGTTGGTCAGCACTGATTTAATGGTAATCGGCCAGTCATCAGTGGGCGAGAAGGCAGACTTGGTTGCCCTCGACTCCGAAGGAGAATTGTGGCTGTTCGAGTTGAAGAAAGTCGGCGGTAAAGCAGAGCACCTGCTGCAAGTGATGCGCTATTCACAACTTTTCGGCTCGGGTGAGATTCGGGATTTAGACAAACTCTATCGGGAGAACCAAGAAGACCCGAAGGAGTCCCTTGCCGTAGCCTTCTGCGAATACTTCGGGTACGACCGTAACCGTGCGGTTACAGAGGGTGAAAAATTGGGGAAACGACACCATCTCGTCGTTATGACAGATGGCACGGACGATGAAACTCTCTCGGCCATAGCACACTGGCAGCGTCATGACTTGGACATTCAAGCGTGGCCATACCGCATATACAAGGGAACAACGCAATCATTCCACTTGGATTTGCCGGAACTGCTCATCAAAGGAAAGCGCATCAGCCAGAAACCAGCGCCCGTATTTTTCGTCAACACGTCCCGCAAGAAATTGAAAGCTGCCAGCGATATGGAGAACTACATGCTTGAGCATCAGTGTGCTCTTGCAACTGGTGAGCCGTGGATTCACAGAATCACTAGAATTCCAGCGGGAGCGAAGGTGATGTTGTATGCCAACCGAATTGGCATTATCGCGATAGGAATTGCGACCCACGCTCGATGGATTGATAACCCTCCTGAATTGAATCGCGAAATAACGCAGAACCTGAAGCTACGGGAATTTAGCCCTTTGAAGCCCCCTCTATCGGTTCAGGAGATTTTCCGGATTGCGGGGTACCACTTCAGGGTAACGACCGTCTGCGAACCAAAAGGCGATGCAGGTCAGCGTGTGTGGAAAGCCGCAATCGAGCGTCCGTAAACTCACTAGCGGGTAGCCACGGCAAATTCGCAGTTCCAATTTGCCGTGTGTTCGTAAACTCCGCTGAAATGCCCACGGCGAGAAAACCTCTCACTGTGGCTACGCCGCTCCAGCGCGGTCCGCTCCAACGCAGTGTTGGGAGGCCTTTGTTAGCTAGTTGCACCAACTGCGTTTGACTAGATTTACCGCAGGCCAATCGGCGCCCGCTGTTTTCAGATCACCTTTGAAGATACACAACACGTCCTCGATCTCATGCGGTTCCAATTGTCGAAACTCGAGCGGCAATGCCGAAACCTCAAGAGTTTTAGCTTTGTGATCGGCTCCCAACGTCTGGGCCCCCACCCTCGTGCCTGCATGTAGATAAACCTTTTCCGGCAGGAGGCCAAGCTTGGCACCGACGCGTAAGGATGTGTCATAAACGTAAAGCTCTCCAATGCCGCTTATTGGCCCAAGCATCTTGTCGATCAGAGCGAAGAGGTCGTCAAAGCTCCTGGACTGCGCGATAGCTTTTGAATTATGAAGGAGAACGTGTCGCGCTTTTTCAAGAGTTGCTTTCCTCAATCTGCGCTGGTGCGAGTATCTCTTGCCTCTACTGTTGGTCGCCAGGGCAGCATATTCGATCGCTGCGCTTAGCGTAGGCTGCTGCCGGAACCAACCAAGCTCGGCTTTGGCTTTCGGCCTGATTTTGTGGATATAACTACGGGCGATGGCTTTGAGACTCACGTCTGTCTTTCTCTCCCGGGAGTGTGTGGAATGTGGCGTCCACCCTACTCTTGTTTAGGCCGGCCCACCTCAACCGCCATGGCGGGCGGCCCCGGAAGGCCAAAGACGAGGCGCACCCCCACGATTGCGGTGCTCATTATAACGCCGCTTATGCTCGTTGTGGAGCAATGCAGCGAGGATTCGTCAGGGCATCCCGGCAAGCCGGAATGCCGAAACGGGCGGCAGTCATCTTTGGTACCACTCTGCCCCCTCGACTGCGCTCGGGACAGGCTCCGGCCGTCGCTTGTCCTGAGTGAAGTCGAAGGGCGTAGCGACTAGCGAAGCGACAGGAATAACATTTTCGGTTTGTGCCTTTGGAATCCTATCGCATTCAACATGACTTTCAAGCCGCGCTTCTGCGCGCTGCGCCTCCGCTTGTGCCTACGGCAGTATGGAAGGGATCATCGTCCGCTTATTTGTGGCACGGTTGAAACCGTGCCCTGACGAATGAAGATGCTCGTATCCAAAGCGATCCGGCGGTGACGCCGGAGATACGTGCGGAGGCGGTTTAGTCCCAACTCTGGCGTTCCTTTTGAAGATGGGTGCTGGAATATACGCCGCGAGCTAAGCCGCGTATCGCGGCATGATGGGATTTGGGTTTTTGGAGGACAATAACCCTTTCTCCACGAACAACCACGAGCAGCTTGTCCCCGGGCTTCACCTGCAAGGCTGCGCGAGCCTCCCGCGGGATCACAATCTGATTCTTCGTTGAAAGGATCGCTTCCGGCATCGCTTTACATCGTAGCATAAAGTAAAGGGCCAAAGCAGCAACTTCTTTTTGAGCCGCTCGGCCAAGTAGCCGGCTTCCCGGAAGCTGGCGCAATAGAGCCACATTTCCGAAAGCGGTTGCGCCCGTTCCTTCTCGCCGACACCGCGTTATCCGACCTTGGGGAATGTTTGAGCAGACGGGGTATAATGGCGTGTGGGGCGTTGCGACGGCCTCCTGCAGTTTTGTTCCACAACCCAGCCATGGCATTTCACGGCATCGTCATCCTGGATTTCGGCGCACAGTACTCGCAGCTCATTGCGCGGCGCATCCGCGAGCACCACGTTCACAGCGTGATTGTTCCTTACAACATCAGCGTGGAGGCGTTGCGGAAGCTCGAACCGGAAGGGATCATCCTTTCCGGCGGGCCAAGCTCGGTCTTCGATGACGGCGCGCCGCACTCCGACCCTGCGATTTTGGCGATGGGGGTTCCCGTCCTCGGGATTTGCTACGGGCTGCAACTGATCGCGCAGCAGATGGGAGGGCAAGTCCGCCCGGCCCCGAACCGGGAGTACGGGCGGGCGCTGCTCGAAATTGAGGACGGGTCGCGCCTGCTGCGCTCCTTGCCTTCGCCCTTGCCGGTCTGGAACAGCCACGGCGATGAGGTGGTCGAA
>Ga0155949_1069_pt1 | contig 11244 bp, 9 predicted proteins | sample RifCSPlowO2_02_FD_107603 | JGI IMG/M metagenome (GOLD analysis project Ga0155949, IMG submission 107603) | Acidobacteria bacterium RIFCSPLOWO2_02_FULL_61_28
GACTCCGTGATCGGACGTCCCACTTGCAGCCGCACGAACCATTCCGCGTGAAATTCCCGGAAGCGCCGTTCGCGCTCTTCGCTGTCCGTCACGACATAGATTTGGTCGCGGAGTTGCCGAAACGAGGGTTCTTCCGCCGCGCCGGGAATCCGCAGCAAGACGGTTTCCTCGACCAGCCGCGGGTCGTACTCCACCGAGAACGGTCGAGGGGAATCAGAATTGGTCACGCGGCGCCTCCACCTTATCGGGGGACTCCCAGTTGGATCAAGTCTTCCTTGCCTCCGCAGGCCATCGGAACCGCGTCGTCCTCCGCGGAACGAAGCGGGAGCACAACCGCGCCGGGTTCGATTCGGAGCCGCCCATACTCCCACGTCAGGAAGGCAAACAGAAGATCACCCAGCCGGCCGAAGAATCCGTCCGGCTCTTGTTCCCGGAGCATCCGCGCGAAGGCCCGCCCGAAGCGGCCCAAATGGTCCTTCAGAAAGAGGCGCTGGGCCTTGCGGGTCTCGCTCCCCATGCTCTCGTCTCCCGACTCGATCGCATACGCCTCTTTGCGGCAGAGGAAGTCCAGAAATTCGAGTTCGCAGCCGGCATGGTCGGCCCGTTCGCGCTCCTCGGTGCGTGTGGTCAGCCCAAACGCCTGGTAGTACCCCATGATCGTGGCGAGCTGCCGAGGCTGCTCGAAAAGCCCTTCCTGTCCGTACTCGGTCTCGTAGGGACAGACCGTCCCCCGCGCGGTGTGGCCGAATAGCTTTTCGAAGCGGGCGAGCAACTCCTCGAGCGACAGCGAATCGAACTTGGTCGCCCAGTCCTGGACGCGGGCGACGAGATCCGCCGGCGCTCTCTCGGAAGAAGGCCCCCGCGCGTCCTCTGCGCCGCCGGTGGCCGCCAGGAAGGACGCCGCGTCCCACAAGGCCAGCCGGGAGTCTTCCGTCCGCAATACGGAAAGCGTTTCGTCCGTGGGGTAGTGAAGCCCCAGGGAGATAGCGCCATACAACACGCTGCGGCAAATGGCCTGGTCCCGAAGCTGCTCTCGGTCGGACGGTTGCGTTTCCAAGCTGTCCATCATTTCCTCCCGCATCTCCTCCCGTCGGCGGGCTGCCCGTGTTGCCGCGCCTTAGATCGAGTTCTGGTGCTTGTTGGGGCGGACATGGAGCGGCTCCTCGACCTTGGTCCGAAAGATTTCCTTGCCGTTTTTTCCGAACGCTATGACGGTGTCGTTGTATATCCGGATGGTCTTTCCGCGATACGGACCTTCGTAGGCCAGCGGGCCTTCTTCGATCTCGTAGCGGAAGATAATCCGGTTCGACCGGCGGAACAGTTGGAGCACGGCCAGCAGCTCCCGGTCGGGATTCTCGTAGCGCTCAATCGCCCGATCCACGCCGGGGCCGAACATCTGCCGCAGGTAGTCGCGCGGAACCCAACGCGGGGGGATGTAGTAGCCGTTGGGTGACGTGCCAAACTGCGGATAGAGCGGGAGAGCCACTTTGGCAACGTGAACCATGTAGTACAGCGGATGTTGGCGGTCCTCGGCCCAGGTTCCGTCCGGGTTGAGTTTGACCAGGCTCTGCATCCGAATCTGGCCGATGCAGGCCGCCATGCAGCGTGTTTCCAGAGGCTCGCCGTTCGATTCCGGGTCGGTGCCTTCGACGCGCGGATAGCAGGCGATGCATTTTTCGGAAACACGGGTGTTGCCCCGATACATGCTTTTCTTATACGGGCAGGCTTCGACGCACTTGCGGTAGCCGCGGCACTGGCTTTGGTCGAGCAGAACGATGCCGTCTTCGGGGCGCTTATAAATGGCCTGGCGGGGGCAGGCGGCCAGGCAGGCCGGGTAGGTGCAGTGATTGCAAATCCGCGCCAGGTAGAAAAACCAGGTGTTGTGCACCGGCAATTGCTCGCCCGTGGCGTGAAACTTGTACCGGGTCCCTTTGGGGCCGACGGCGTTGTCTTCATAAATGTTCGGGGAGTTCCATTCCTCGTCGGTCGGCAGGTAGCCGAGCACGCGGGAGCTGGCCGGTTGCAGGAGCAGGGGGGCCTCGAAGATGGTCTTTCCGGCAAACTGCCCGTAGGGTGACTTGGGATTTTCCCCGGCGGGTCCGCTCCAAAATTGCTTGTCCGGGTTGGCGCGGTTCAGCAGCTCCAGGATTTTCGCGTCCCAGAATTGCGGGTAGCCGCCGTAGGGCTTGGTCTCCACGTTGGCCCACCACATATGCTCCTGGCCTTTGCTGAAGGTCCAGGTGGACTTGCAGGCCATGGTGCAACTCTGGCAGGCGATGCACCGGTTGATGTTGAAGACAAACGCGAATTGGCTCTCCGGGTATTGCCCCTCGTAGGGGTAATTCATCTCCCGCCCCAATTGCCAGTTATAGACTTGACTCATGGCTGACCTCGTTTTTTCCGCGCGGTTCGGGGTTCCCGACCGACTGCAGCGATTCCAAAGACACGTCCCAGGCCTTCTGCGACGGCGCTTCTTCGATCACGAGCTGGCAGCGGCCCCAAACGGCCAGCGTCTCGCGGATGATGGACTGGATGGTTTCTTCCCCCAAAATTTGCAGCGCCCGGTTCGCCCCCGCATAAAACGGCTCGTGGAACAAAGCCAGCAGGCGCTCTTCGGAGTAGCCGAGACGGGCAAACTCTTCGGCAAAGACGTAAGCCATCTCGGTCTCGCTTCCTTCCTCCGCCGGGATTTGGACTCCGACCAGGATGTTCGGATCAGCCGGATCGGGATCGTCGTAAGGCATCGGTTGCTTTCTCCAGTGTTCCTATCGGTCGAAAATCGTTGTCCGCTCCCTTACGGTCGCGGCTCGGATGGTCGCGGCTCGGATCAGGCGTCAGGTTCTGACCTTCGTCAACGCGCCGGCCAGGTAGAGCTTCATGGTGTCGTTCTCGTTGTCCGGCGTAAAGCCGGTGGTCGCCGGCCTCCAGATGCCCTTGCCGCCCATGCCGCCATCCTCGGCCTTGGTGATCCGGACCAGGGTCTCCTTCGGCACCGTATTGATCGCGTGGTTGTCGGCCTCGCCGCCAAAGAGGAAGTTCATGGCGACCTTGGCCTTGTGGAACAGCGTGTCGGTCTGGTGCATCGGCATATGCCAGTTGCGCGTGATGGATTGCTGGGAGCCGTAGCGAAGATTGGCCTGGTAGCCGGTGTTCTCCGAGAGCGCCCGGCCGTCCGGCCGCGTCTCATGAGCTTTCACGCTCTTTTCCGTGGCGATGTAGGGCGCGTGCTTCATCATGACGATGTTGTAGGGGTACGCAGAGTTATATTTCACGCGGACCATGCAGCGCGCCACGCGGTAGAACGGGTCCGACGGGTTGACATTCAGGTACGGGCGATCGGCGGGGTTGGCGTCCACATAGATGTAATCGCCGTCATTGATCCCCAGGTCGCGGGCCGCCTGGGGGTTGACGTGCATTTGATGTTCGCCGACGGAAGGAGACCGTTTGTCGAGCCGGTAGGGATCGCCGAAATTCGAATCGTAGAGCATGTGCCAATCCACGTTCGACCAGGAGCTGTGGACCCGGTGGCGCGTTTTCGGCGTCAGGCACCAGAACTGGTAGCCCTTCTCCCAAAGGAAATTCCGAGTTCCTTTGACCTGGCTCCACGGCATCTTTATATTGCGGATGGTGCGGGCGTCCCAGTGCTCGGCGCTTTGCGAAATCCCGTAGTCGTCGGGGCGGACATAAGGGTTGCTGCTGACAATGACATTCGGCAAATACTGGGTCGCCTCCGGACCTTCGCGGTGGACGATGAAGTTCTCGCCGTACTCGATGGCTTCCGGGATATCCGCGTAGGCGTGCAAGCGGCCCGTGTCGGTGAAGAACGGCTCGTTGTCGTGCACCTGCTCGTAGAACGGGATGCGGGGATAGGTCCGGAAGTTCATCAACGCGCCGCCGGGAGGGCCGTACTTGCCGGCCATAATGTCATCCACCGTGTAGCCGGCAGTGGTGGTCGAGGTATCGAGAAGCCGTTGGAGATAAATCTTCCGGTTGCCTTCCAGCTCGAACTTGAAATAATCCCGGAAGCGCTGGTCGCCGGTCACGTCCGCGAGAGCGGAGGCGATCCCGGCGAGAATCGCCAGGTCATCCTTGCTGTTGAAGACCGGCGGGATGCCTCCCTTCCAAACTTGCAGAAAGGGGTTCGAGCAACTGCCCGTTACCTCCAGGTCCTCGAATTCGAGCCAGGAGTTGGCCGGCAGGGCCAAGTCGGCATACTCAATCGAGGCGGTCATTTGAATGTCCAGAGACACGATCATCTCGACGTTGGGGTTGACGTTCTTGATGACCCCGTAGGCCCACTTGGCGTTGTTGATCAAGTTCACGTTGGAAAAGATGATTGCCTTCGTGGGAGTGGGCATGTGAGTCTGGCCGGTAAAATTCTTGCGGCCATACTTCGGCGTATCCACAACCAAAGCCAGGTCCCCGTGGTCCCAATAGGCCGGCTCTTCGTCCTTGGTGTAGGGGTGGGCCAGAACGTCCTTCCCCTGGGTGTTCGGATCGAGACTTGGCTTGAAGGGGTCTTCGGCCACCCAACCCTTGAACCCAGGGCCGCTCCAGGCAGACCCTTGGAAGAGGGCTGCCTTGTAGTTGCCCGCCCAAGTGTGGGAGCCCGAACCGGGAATCCCGATGTTGCCGGTGAGCATCAGCGGAAGATACGATGCGCGGTTCATTTCCGTGGCATGGAACCAGTGGTTGATTCCTTCCCCTTGATGAATGGACACGGGCTTCAGGGTGGCAAAATCCGTCGCCAATTGCTCGAGGAGGTTCCGCGGCGATTGTGTGATCTCGCAAACCGTATCGAGATCATAGTCCCGCAGGTGCGTCTGATACAGGGTCCAGAGCGTGGCCACGCGGACGGTGCTGCCGTTGGCCAGGCGAACGTCCCACGTCCCTTCCAATGCCGGCCGGTAGGGCATCGTCGCCCCCACCTGGTCCCGCGTGAGGGGCCGGGGCGCGTTGGTTTCCGAGTCCCAAATCACGTAATCGCCGAGCCGGGTGTGCTGCTCCGCCGTGAGTCCCTGAACTTTCATCGAGGGGCCTTCGGCCGAGAGCGCACTGCGGTAGTTCGGGAAGACTTCGTGCGCCCGCAGCCGGCGCAGGTTATCCGTGCGAACCAGGAGCGGGAAATCTGTGAACCGCTTAACAAAATCTTCGTTGTACGCCTTGCGGTCTATCAAGAGCTTGGTGATGCCGAGCCAGAGGGCGGCGTCGGTGGCGGGCTTGATCGGTATCCAGTAATCCGCCTTGGTCGAGGGAGGGCCGTACTCCGGCGCGATGACTACCACTTTGCCGCCCCGCTCCATGACCTCAATGAACCAGTGCGAATCGGTCAGCTTGTTCTCGACCAGGTTCTTGCCGTCCATGATGATGAGCTTGGAGTTGCGCAGGTCGTTGAAGTCGCAATCGGAGGCTTGCAGCCCGTGCACCCAGGGATGTCCCGGAGCCTGATCGCCGTGCCAGGTATAATTCGACCAGTTGCGGCCGGCCAGGGCTTTCTCCGGCTCCACCTTGCGGATTCTCGTATCGAGCAGCGCGAGGGAATTGTTGAGCCGGTACATGCCGTATTTGCCGATCACTCCCAGCAGGCCCATGCCGCCGCGCATCTTGACGCAGCGCGTGCCCGCGCCGCCGGTCGCTTCCACCATCTCCGGTTGATACCCTTGGGCCAGGAGCCGCTTCTTTCCCTCGTCGCCGCTGTAGCGCGTGGAAATCGCCACCAGCGCCCCCGCGATCTTCTTGAAGGCTTCTTCCCAGGTGATCTGGATAAACTCGTCCTGGCCGCGGGTGGAAAACAAGTAGCGGTTCTTGAGTTCCGGGGTCAGGTCCGGATAGCCCGCGTTGGCCCAGGCCAGCCAGCCTTTCCGTACGATGGGGTGGCGCAGGCGGTACGGCCCGTACAGAACGCGATGGAAGGTGTAGCCCTTGGCGCACTGCCGGGGGTTCCAGTTGGCCGTCGCATGGTTTCCGTAGAGGTCCGCGTACTTCTGCACATCATAGGTTTCCCCCTGCCGGACCACGATTCCGTTGCGGACGTAGGAGCGAATCCGGCAGGCGTGGGTGTCGTTGGGAGAGCAGACCCAATCAAAGGAGCTGTCGTAGCGATACTGGTCGTGATAGATTTTCTCCCAGTCACGGGCGACTTTGCGAGACAAGGGGTTCTCCGGCCCCGCCACCGGTTGCAGGAACCGGCAACTGACCCCCATCCCCGCCAGCGCGCCTCCGGTGCCCACTCCGACCCAGCGGAGGAAATGGCGCCGGGTCATCTCCGCTTTGATCTTCTCTGTTTCCTGGCTCATGGTTTCTGTCTCCTTGCGAATTCTTCCGAACCCCTCCGTATTCATCCCCGGGCCTTTGGTCCGCTCTCTCGCAGAGCCGGATCGCGGCACGGATTTCTAGGGAGCTACGGTGCAATGAAGATTTCCTGCCAAATGGTGATGGACTTCTTGCCGTCCCGGTCCGCCGCGCTGCCGTCCCAGACGGCGAAGGCCACCGGGTATTTGCTTCCGGGCTCCAGCGAAACATCGCCTTGGGTGCCCGTCAAGGGGCTGCGAAAGACCACCCGATAGGAACCCGTAAGATAAACGCCCGTAGCGGACACATGCTGAACATGCTGCGCACCGGCCGTCATCGGATGAGCCTTCAGAGAACCGAATCCCTGGGCCTCCAAGTCTTCGGCGGCGCTCTTGCGAGTGGGGTCGGACACAATATTTCCGGCGCCCCATCCGGTCACGAACGTCGGATCGGATTCGAGCGTCAGGGCGTTGCGCGTGGGCTGCTCCAGGGGGGAGCGCAGGGAGTTCGGATAGGAGTCAATGCCGATGTTGGGATATTGCTTATCAATATCCTGGAAGGCGGGTTCCAAGTCCGCCTGCCGTTCCGACTTCCACATCCAGATATCAACGAGGCCTGCGTGCACCGCCTCTCCCATCCCGAAGAAGGGGGGAGCCTCCGGAGTCAGCGAGAATTCAATGGCCACACCGTCGCGGAAGTCCTGCGGCCGGATGGCGGTATGATCCGCCGTCGCATCGGACCAAATCAGTTGAAACGCGATCTCCTTCCCGTCGTGCAGGGCCTGAACAGCAATGGTTTCCGGGCGTTGATCGCGCCACCACAACGGCATCAGATGCAACTCGACCGCCGAGGCTGACCTCCAGGCAGAGTCGTCAGGGTGCTCGGGCAACTTCGGGACGCGCGTCGCGACGATCTGAAACCGTTTCATTTCCACCCGAGCGCGCTGCTCTTCGCTGGACAACGAACGCACGAAATGAACCAGGTCCCAGGCGTCCTTGCCGTAGAGGTGGGAGTGCGACGGCATGGGCGTGCCCGGCAGTCCCGCCGCGATCCGTTTGTACACATCCTCCGGGGCCGGGTTTCCTTTGTAGATGCCGGCAGTCAGATCGCGGGGGCGCGTCGCGAACCCTTCGGAGTCCTCCTGCTGCTGCTGGCCGTCTCCCTTGCCGGTGGCGCCGTGGCAACTGGCGCAGTTTTCCTTGAACAATCGCTCCGCGTTCGCCTGGGTCTCCGGAGTGTAGGGCGGCTCCGGCGGCACCTGAATCTTTCCGCTCGGTTGATCGGCGGGATTTTGCGGCTGATGGTCCGAGCGAATCTCCAACGGGTTCTTGGCAAAGGCCTTGATGTAGTGAACCAACGCCCAGCGAGTCTCCTCGGTCAGGTGGCCCCAGTAGGGCATGGCCGAACCCGGCATCCCGCGGGAAATGGTCTTGAAAAGGTCTTCATCGGTGGGAGTAAAATCCCAAGTGGAAACCAAGCGATAGCGCGCGGCGGTGAAATCCCGCGGCTTCGGGAAGAGCAGATAGGCCGCGGGGCCTTGCCCGTCCCCCTGCAACCCATGGCACGGCGCACAATTGCGCTCAAACGTGGTCTTGCCGAGTGCGAGCAACTGCGGCGATGACGCCATCACCGTCTGGGGGGTGAGATTTCCCGTGGCCTGACTCTCCGGAGAAGGCCGCGAACAGCCGCTCAACAGAAAGCTCACCAGTAGAACCGGGGAAATACACGGTAACAATAACAAATAAATGGAGTTATATGATATAAGGCGACCCATAGCCACCGATTCCTCCCTGGACTGGATTTCTCTTCGCAAGCCAACTTTGGGGAAGACACCCCCCGTTTCCGCAGCTCAAGGCATCTCTCTGAGCACATCCAATTCCAAATCAGAGTCGAAATTCTGATTTCTGTTAATTATCTATTGAAGATGGGGTTAGTGGAAATTCCGAAAACTTGCCAAACGCCGCCAAACCCTCGGCTGGGGGATTTGGCACATCGCCACTGCGTATTATTCCACCCTTCCAGCCCAAAAAGGATGATGCGAGTGTCGGCAAGTCGGGGAAGGGGCTAGCCGTTTCTTAACACTTCGCGCTCTCCATCCTCTGCGGTGAGCCGCAGCCGCCTGCTCTCGTCACCTGGCCTGTCATCCTGAGCGGAGCGAAGGATCTGTTTTTCCCGCTTACGGAACGAGGCGGATGGAGTCCGTGCCTCGAATGAGTTCGCCGGAGAAGGTCCGGCCCTTCAGGACGGCTTCGGTGGAGGTGGGAGTGAGTTGCAGGTCTTGGGTGCGGAAATGTAAGAGCAGGTCGAGACGTCCGTCGCGGTTGAGGTCGGCAACCGAGGTCATCGGAGTGCCTCTGCCCTGCGTGGCCACCGGCGCGCCCGCTAGGGTCACGCTGCCCAAGTCCACTGTCGTCGCGGTCTTAGGGAGATGGGACCGTAGCCCAAACCGGGTTCCCGCTGTTGTCAATGGAGAGCTTCTTGTAGGTTCGACCATCGGGACTCTGGAAAATAATTCCACAACCAGGACCCGACATATAGATGTTGATGCCTTTCATCCGGCGTTCTTCTGCGGGCGGCATCGTTTCAATCACGACGTTGCTTTCCATGTTAACCCTCCTTTGGGTTGTGTGGCGCCCGAGACCCCAGTCCTATCCCCGGCCCGGATTGGTTTTTTATTCTGACTTCTGCCTCTTGCTCGTCCCTTGTCACTTGCCACTTGTCACTGTCTTTCATCACCGCATCGTGAACGGCGGCTGGAACTGCGTGGCCTTGCTTTACCAGACTCACGGCGCGGCGCGCAGGCTGAATGGCGGCGTGAAGATGGTCAGGAGGTCCACCAACGGGTGTGTCGGAATCGCGTTCGGGATATTGCCCGTTTCATTGCTGCACCGAAGCCCGAATTCGAGGACTGACCTCTTTGAAATCGCTCTAGGAGCGGCCCCTGGAATTGCTATGTAGATCGTCTGTCCAGGAGGACCAATTGCTGTCAGGGGTAAAAGGCTGGGAGCGTCGGTCTCTGGGAGACGTACACCCGGGCTGAAAAATGGCGTCCCCATGCAATTTTCGGACTCGTACACCAGTCCCCCGCCACCATAAAACCGATCTCGGCCCACCATCACCGGGACCACGGTTTGATCCACCTGAAGGAGGACAACGGTCCGCATGTTCAAGTCCGTACTCGCGAAAGATTCGACATTGTAGATGTTCATGCCACCGAGGACTCGTCCGATGGTTTTCCCACTACTATCCGCGACGATCAGCTGCTGAACGGGCCTGACTCTTGTTTGTTGTCCGAACGCCACTCCCGGGACGGACATCATCCCAAGCAAGCACAGACCCATAGTTCGAATCAATCTCAATTTATTCCTCATTTTAGTTCTTGCCTCCGGTTAAGAATGATCCGCGCGGGGGATGTCCGAAATACGCGGCACTTCCACGGCTTCTATCAAGCCAAATTGAGGCTCGCTGTTACTACATTTCCTGTGCTCAATTTGACTTTAAACATCAGTTTCTTGGGTGAAGCGTTCTCATCAATCCAAAACGTCAGGTTGGAACTGTTCAGGTCGCCGCTTGCCGGTTCCGATGCCGGCGCGCCCAACGCCACGGCCGCTCCCGAAGTGTGGAGCTTGAATTTGGGTACATTGATTCCAATCCCGACGTTGCCAGCGGTTGGGGCTATAACGATGTTTTTCCCGTGGTCGAAATGCATAAAAACGTTATCGACCCCGACATTGAACGTGTATTGATCGATAACAAAATCGGAGAAGTCCCCGGCCCCGACCCGGGCGACACGGATTCCCATTGTCTTGCTGTCTACCGCCGGAGGGCCGGACTCGTTCGTTCTTACGTTGTAGAGGTCCAAATAGTCCAGATTTGCATCATTGGTATCTACGCGGACGAGGGAAAGAGTAGCTTCGCGTGTCGGATCGCCGCTAGGCACCTTGGGAGCACGCAATTCTAAGATGGTATAAACCGGCGGGTTAGACTGTCCCACGTTCCAGTTCCGGAGCCTCGTGATATCCTTGCTGTCTGGGTCCGACCCGCCAGTCCGATATAGAATAGTCGTAGCGTCGTCTTTCGTGCCCTCCATGAAGCCGAAACCGCCGCCTTCATGTACAACCGCGTCGCCCCCGTTTACATGCAACGGCCGCTTAGGCGTAGTCGTCCCGATGCCGACCTTGCCGTCGGTCAAAAAAGTGACTCTGTCGGCACCGCCTGCATTATAGAAGCGTAGGGCAGTGCTTCCGGCAGGGACATATGCCTCCCAGTCCGTCGCATTCGCCCCCGTCTTCTTCCACTGATACCCCGTTTGGACATCCGCACTTACGGAAGCGGTGATGCGATTAAACGTCGTCCCCGCAACTTCAAGACGATTATTTGGCGTCGGGGTCCCGATGCCCACCTTGCCGTCGGTCAAAAAAGTGACTCTCTCGCCTGCATTATAGAAGCGTAGGGCAGTGCTTCCGGCAGGGACAAATGCCTCCCAGTCCGTCGCATTCGCCCCCGTCTTCTTCCACTGATACCCCGTTTGGACATCCGCACTTACAGAAGCGGTGATTCGATTAAACGTCGTCCCCGCAACTTCAAGACGATTATTAGGCGTCGGGGTCCCGATGCCCACCTTGCCGCTGCTGTCCTCGAAAGCCGTCGCAGCCACCAATTGGTCCGTAGAGTCATACTTGACAAAATGGTTCTCGTTCGGGCCGCTACCCACGATCGGAAACACGGTCCCGGCCAGCGGCATCAACACCCGGCGGGCCAAGTTGGGGTCGGCGGCGAGGGCTTCCTCCAGCATCCGGCGGAATTGCTCCGGGGAGAGGGAGGGGTGATCGGGATTCGGAATTCGAGATTCGGGATTCCGGAGTTGCTGTCGGGGGATGGCTCGTACGAATTCTACCATGGATTGAAACAGCTTAGCGAAGGGGTTTCTCTTCAAAAGCCCACGGCACGGAA
>Ga0155949_1032_pt1 | contig 11242 bp, 9 predicted proteins | sample RifCSPlowO2_02_FD_107603 | JGI IMG/M metagenome (GOLD analysis project Ga0155949, IMG submission 107603) | Acidobacteria bacterium RIFCSPLOWO2_02_FULL_61_28
GGCGATCGGCTATTCGACCATCTGGATCGCCCGCGCCGCCGGAGAGGGTTCGACCGTTTATTACACCGATGGCAACCCGGACAACGGACGCCTGGCCGCGGGATTCGTCGAGCGGGCCGGCGTCCGCGACCGCATTCAGATTCTGACCGGCAACGCGCTCGATCTGCTCGACCAGACGCCGGGCACGTTCGACGTCATCTTCTGCGACGTGGACAAAGAGCAGTATCCGCAGGTTTTCCACCAAGCCCTCCCGCGCATCCGCAAAGGCGGGCTGTTTCTGGCGGACAACGTGCTTTGGCACGGGCGCGTGACCGAACCGCCGGCAGACGCGGCCACGCGCGGCATCCTCGAATTCAACCGCCTGATTTACTCTTCCCCGGAGCTGCTTCCCACCATTCTTCCGATCCGGGACGGCTTTGCCGTGTGCGAGAAGCTGTGACCGGCGGCCAGCCGATGGCCGGTTTGTTTCTTCCCGTTGATCATGCTTTGGAGTATGTAAAGGAAGGCGAAAGCAATGGTGGGTCTGTGCGGGCTCGAACCGCAGACCTCCTGCGTGTCAAGCAGGCGCTCTAACCAAACTGAGCTACAGACCCGAACAGATGGAATCAGCCGTCATGGAAACGCTTTTTCTCTCGTCCCCCCGATTCCATCGGCGGCGCGCCGGACGCATATGCATCTCACGTGATCAGGCGTATTTTAGCATGTCACCCCACGATTGTCATTCCGACCCCTGCGTGCCGGGGGAGGAACCTGCACGTGTTGTGTAACCGCTAGAGCGGTTTCACCGTTGATGTATAGTGTCGTTGCCGCCGATGACGTCATTCTGAGGGCCGACGCTTTTGGTCGGCCCGAAGAATCTGCTTTTCCCACAACGGATTGCTGACCGCAAAGACAAGCAGATCCTTCTCCCGCTTCGCGGGATCGGGATGACAGCCGGTGCGGGTTGGATCGCCACCACCGCATTTTGCGGACTACACCAATTGTGAAACCGCATAAATGAAAAAAGCCGGGGCCACGTCGAGCTATGGTCCCGGCTTTTCGCAATTGCGCTGCGCTTTCTCTCGCTCGCTCCGCGCTTGCCAGAGTGAGGTTTCCTGCCCGGTTGTTCGCGGGCGAGGTCCGGTCAATCGCTCGGAGCTTACCGGTTTGCCATCGTCATCTGTGATCCCGATCTCACAAACAAATACCCGGCCTTGCTGTTGGCAGGCGACGTATACCAGACGCGCCCCTGGGCGTCCGAGAAGTAGTCCCGGCTGGTATTCTCCGCGTAGGGGAACGGATACTCGATGACACTGCCGGTCTTGGGATCCAAGCGGCCCAAAACATCGGTATCCCGGGAGGAATACCAAATGTAGCCCTGTCCGTCCACTGCCAGTGCGTAGGGGGTTGGGCTAGGACCCGGGAGCGGATACTCCGTCATCTTCTCTGTCTTGGGATCGAATCGGCCGATCTTGCCTGCCTCGTACTCGCCGAACCACACAATCCCTTCCGCGTCCACTACAATCCGACGCGGACGAGCATTCGCGGTCAGCGGAGCCCACTTGATTACCTTCAGAGTCTTTGCATCCACGCGGCCGATCTTGCCGTCTTCCCGGAACTCGGCAAACCAGACATTATCGTCTTTGTCGAGGGTAATTCCATAAACGTTCGGAACATCCTGCCAAAACTCGTTATACGTTCCTGTCTTCGGATCGTAACGGGTGAGCGGGCTTCCGGTCGTCCAGACCATCCCTTTGGAATCTACGCGAACCGTGTGTCTGGATAGTCGCCGGGGCTGGCCGTCGGCGCCTCTGGTCTGCGGCTGGATGTGCTCGGTGACCTGTCCGGTGCGAGGATCGAACTTCCCCAGCTTCCCGGTCGCCTGTTGGGTGAACCAAACGGTTCCGTCCGAACCCGCCATGGCGGAGTGAATCCCCGCCGGGGAACGCTCCGGGGTGGAAAACTCCTCCACCTTTCCGGTCTCGACGTTTAACCTTCCGATCTTGTTGGTTTGCCCATAAAACGGCATCCAGGCGCTCCCGTTGTTGTCGGGAGCGGCATTCCAGGCAAACCGGTTGGGACCCAATTCGTAGTCCACGTATACAATGCTCAGCGCCTGGTCGCTGAAGGTCGTCTTGAGGCTCTCGTACTTCGGCGATTCCGCCGGGGACCGCGGCAGATCCGAATCCACGCCAAAAACAGTGGTCAGGTACGACACGACGTTCTTGGCATGCTCGTCCGTGAACGATCGGCCCAGGAAGTAGCCCATGGATTCCCGCATGAAAGCAACCGCTCGCTTCCAGTGCTCTTCATCGCGGCGGGTTGCCGCCATCCGGGATTGAATCCCGTGGCAGGCCGTGCACCGCCCCACCAGTTCCTCCTTGCCTTTTCCCTCCGGCAGAAGCTCTCGCATTTGATGGTCGGACAGGTCAGTCCACCTCACCATGCCCTTCGACAAGGCGAAGTCCAGCGAAACGGGGGTCTCGGAGGAAAGCTTCACTCCCGTCTTCGGCTCGCTGCGGTACCCGATCGCCCGGATGCTGACCTCATACTCACCGTAGGGCAAGCCCTCCATCCGATATTTCCCTTGCGGATCGCTCAGCACGTGCATCGTCAGGGTGGTTTGCGCGTTTCTGGCGTTGACAAAAGCTCCCTTAAACGGCGCGCCCGAGGGGTCTTTCACGTTCCCGGAAAGTGCCCCTCCGGCCGCGTACGCCAGGGAAGAAAACCCCAGCATGATCCCCAAGTAAACGATCCCTGCTCTCTTCATACCCACCTCCAAAAGCCTTTCTTGGAATGTTGGAATTATAGATTCATGCAGAACATAGAAATGGCTCTTGCCGTCAGGGCATCGCGGCTTGCCGGGATGCCGAGAAGATGCGTCCTTTCCCGTGGGCTTTAGCCCCTGAGGTACGTCCCTCAAAGGCTGCAGCCGCAAGGAATTCTGAGGGGCTTACCGGTTCGCCACAGTCATCGGTGTTCCCGATCTCACATACAAATAACCAGCCTTGCTGTTGGCGGGCGAAGTAAACCAGACGCGCCCCTGGGCGTCTGTAAAATAATCTCGACTGGTATTTTCCGCATAGGGGAAGGGGTACTCGATCACTTCACCCGTTTTCGGATCCAACCGGCCAAGTATATCGGTATCCCTGGAAGAATACCAAATGTACCCTTGACCGTCCAATGCCAGTGCGTAGGCCGTGGGGCTGGGACCCGGCAAGGGATATTCCTTGAAGGTTTCCGTCTTGGGGTCAAATCGGCCGATCGTTCCGTGATCGTATCCCCCGTACCACACCATTCCTTCCGCATCCACTTGAATCCGCCGCGGACGAGAGGGAGGGTTCCATTTGGTTACCTTCAGGGTCTTCCCATCTATCTTGGTGATATTCCCTTTACCCTGTCTTACCGCCAGCCAGACATTATCCTCCTTGTCAAGGGCGATTCCATAAGCGCCAGGCGCTTCTTCCCAAAACTCGGTGAACTTGTCCGTCTTGGGATCGTAGCGGGTTACGGGGCTGCCGGTGGTCCACACCATCCCTTTGGAATCTACGCGGACGGTGTGCCTGGATAACCTCCGGGGCTTACCATCCGGACCCATGGTCTGCGCTTGTCTGTGCTCGGTGACCTGTCCCGTCCGGGGATCGTATTTCCCCAGCTTCCCTGTAGCCTGCTGTGTGAACCAAACCGTTCCGTCCGGACCCGCCATCGCCGAATGAACGCCTGCCGAATTCGGTTCCGGCGTTCGGAATTCCTCCACTTTCCCAGTCTCCAGGTTCAACTTCCCAATTCGATTGCCGTTTCCATAATACGGCATCCAAGCGCTCCCCTTGTTGTCGGGAGCGGCATTCCAAGCAAACCGGCTGGGACCTAGCTCGTAGTCCACGTAAACAATATTCAGCGCCTGGTCGCTAAACGACTTCCTCAGTTTCTCGTACTGCGGCAACTCCGCCGGCGACCGCGGCAGCTCCGAATCCACCCCGAAAACGTTCGTCAGATAGGCCACCGTGTTGGCGGCTTGTTCGTCCGTGAAGTTTGTCAGAAAGTAGCCCACGCCCGTTTGGGGATTGCGCATGAAATCCACCGAGCGCTTCCAGCCCGCCTCATCCCGGCGGGTCGAGGCCATTCGGGATTGCAGTCCGTGGCAGGCCGTACAACGCCCCACCACTTCCTCTTTGCCTTTTCCCTCCGGCAGAAGCTCTCGCATTTGATAGTCCGACAGGTCGGTCCACCGCACGATGCTTTTCTGCAAGGCGAAGTCCAGCGAAACGGGGGTCTCGGAGGAAAGCTTCACGGCACTCTTCGGCTCGCTGCGGTACCCGACCGCCCGGATGCTGACCTCATAGTCGCCGAAGGGTAGGCCCTCCATCCGATATTTCCCCTGCGGGTCGCTCAGCACATGCATGGTCAGGGTGGTTTGCGCATTCCGGGCCCGCACAAACGCCCCCTTGAATGGCGCTCCCGAAGGGTCCTTCACGCTGCCCGCAATCGCTCCCCCCGCGGCGTGCGCCAGGGATGAAAAACACAGCACTAGCCCTACGTAAATGATCCCCCATCTCTTCATAACCACCTCCAAAAGTTTCCGCGAAATTGAGCCTAAAAGTTTATTTTCATCCCGAACTGAATCTGCCGCGAGTCGTTCCGCGTGTCCGTCAGCCTCCCCGCAGCCGTCTGTCGCGCTCCACTGGAGAGAAACACCCCGGTCCCCATACTGCCGAAATTCGGGTGATTCAGGATATTGAAGATCTCCGCGCGCAATTCCACGTTGAGTCTTTCCGTTATGGGAGTGTCTTTCCGGAGCGAAAAATCGAGATTGACGAAACCGGGACCGCTGATGGTACTCCGTCCGAGATTGCCGTAATATCCCGGGGGCTGGAGCTCAAAGGCAGTGGCATCATAATACCTGTCCGGCCCTCCCAGCACAGGATTGTTGCTTCGCCCGGAAGCCAGATTGGGCCGGTCCGTGCCGATGCTGCTGACCGGAGGGTTGCTCCGAGAGCGCCCGTTAAACCCCGTCGTGGGCGTATATGCCACGCCGGTGTTGCGAGAAAAAATGCCGCTAACCCGCCAGCCGTTCAGCAGTTTCCCGGCCGCTCCCGAAGGGGTCCCCAGAGGCAGGTCCCAGCTTATATTGCCCACCAAGGTATGGGCAATGTCAAAACTGGAACGTCCCTTGTCTACCCGCCGGTTTTCAGGATCTTGGAGGGTGCCGAAATTGATCACTTCCGCAGTCGAGAAAAGGACCGAGCCGTCGTCCAGGTTTCGGGACCACGTGTAAGCCATTTGTCCCTGTAACCCTCGGCTGAAGCGGCGCACTAAATTGGTCGAAAACGCGTGGTAATATCCATTGCCCCCGTATTCCCTAATCGTGATGCCGCCCCATGCCGGATTCCTGCGACTCAAACCGGCGGGAAAAAACTTCACCCCGTTGGCATCGGTCGTCGGAATCGCCCCGTTCCGACCCGCGCTGTAGATCAGGTGAGCTGCGCGGGAACCCGAATACACCACCCCCAGCACGGTATTGGTGGTCAGTCCCTGTTGCACCCCCAACGTCCAGAAATACCGCGTGGGCATGTGGGCTTGGGGGTTGAAATAGCCAATACCCGTGTCGGTCTGTATCCCGAGTCCTGTGAGGGGTTGGCTCAGCGGGTGCGGAAGAATAATCTTATCCGTCCCGGTGCGGGACAGCGTGATGCCCCGATAAAACGGCACCTGGCCCGTGGTACTGATTACCAGCTCCAGGTTGGTGGGCACCAGGATCTGATGAAAGATGCTGGCCCCGCCTCGCACCGAGGTCTTGCCATTGGAGAAGGGGTCCCAGGCGAATCCAAACCGCGGAGCAAGATTCTTCTTCTTGGTTTCATACCACTTATCCAGGATGGTGTACGTTGTGTCCGTGAGCGGATTGAGCAGGCCCGCCATCTTTCCGTTGTTCTCCGCCGGGGAAGTTGAAAACTCGTAGCGCATTCCCAGATTGAGAGTTAAATTGGGCCGGAGCTGGATGTCATCCTGAAGAAATAGCCCGAACAGATGAACGCGAACGGATCGCTGGGCATCTCGCGCAGCGAGCGTACCCGAAAACGTGATCGGATCGCCCAAAAGAAATTCCCGCATATTGTCAAACGTGGGGCGGCCCACGTTGACGTTGCCCTTCCCAAAGAAGTCATACTGTTTGATGGTGGCGCCCACCTTCAGGGAGTGGGCTCCCTGCTGCCGGGAAATCTTGTCATTGAGCTCATAGATGTTCAAATACCAATAGCGGTTATCTTCATTTCGGCTGCCCGCCGGACCGGTCTCCGTGGCGGGAGACCGGATGGTCCACCCTCCAATTTTGGGAACGTCGGACTGCCATTTCAAACCGCGGAAGTCCGCTATATCTTCGCTGATTAAGGTCCCGTTCGTGCGGTTAAACCCCAACGCCAACACGTTCAACGTGGTGGCATTCAGAATCGCCGTTTCCGAGACCGTCAGGAACTGGTTGCGTCCCGCCTCCGTGCTGAAGAAAACGGGTGGCGTGTCCGGCCTTCCCATTTCCGAATCACTGACCGTGTAACGGGCAAACAACGAGTGCGAATCGGAAATCTGGAAGTCCGTGCGTATCACGCCATAGCGATCCTCAGCTTTGCGGAGAGGATTCGCGAGGTACTCTCCTGTGCCGTCTCCAAACAACCGGCCATTCGCCGCGGGCCAGGCATCCAGGACCGGCCGGATTACCGGGTTGATTTGCACCGGACCCGACGGCAGGATACCCAGCTTGGCGTTGGCATCCGGCGTCCTGGCGATTTGAGTCAGGCTCTTGCGCTCCACCAATTCCTCAAAGTTCGTGAAGAAGAAGGCCCGATCCCGGATAATCGGCCCTCCGAAGGTGGCCCCAAAATTGTTCCGCTTGAACGGGGGAATGGGGTTTTCCAATTTGTCAAAAAAGTTCTTGGCGTCCAGCGCGCTGTTGCGGTGGAAGTAGAACACGTTGCCGTGGAAGGCGTTGGTCCCACTGCGCGTCACAACGTTAATGACTCCCCCCATGTATTGGCCGTACTCCGCGCTGTAGTTGCCCGTCAGCAGGCTGAACTCCCGAATGGCGTCCACTCCCAGCGACGAGCCCGCCATCCCTCCCGGCGTCTTGCCCACATAGTCATTGCCGATGGTTCCATCCAGCAGGAAGAGGTTGGCCCCGGGCCGCTGCCCCTGCACGACCAGATTGAGGCCCGTCCCGGCGGACATATGATGGTTGTAATTCGCATTGGGGATGACGTTGGGTTGCAGGGTCGCCAACTGGGTGTAGCTGCGGCCATTGAGCGGCAGGTCGCGCACCGTGTTCTCATCCACCAGGTAAGAGATCGTAGAGTCTTTGGTCTGGATGAGCGGGGCCTCTCCGACCACCTCCACGCGCTCGGTCACGGCCCCCACGTTCAACCGCATATCCACCACGGCCTCGCGGCCCACCGTCAGGCGGATGCCGCTCCGCACTTCGGTCTGAAAACCAGGCGACTGCGCTTCCACGGAATACAGGCCCAGCGGTAACTCCGGCAGACGGTAACGCCCCGCCGCATCCGCGACGGTCGCACGGCTGATCCCGGTCTCCACGTTGGTCGCCCGAACGCTCGCTCCTGGAAGCACAGCGCCCGTGACGTCCGTTACGGTTCCGGAGATCGTTGCTGTTGTAGTTTGGGCTTGTGCCAGCAAGCAAGAGAAAATCCCGATACACGCACACCACACGACCCAACACCAACCTCTTTCAAACCTGGCGTCCTTCATAAAGCACCCCCCCTTAATCAGGAGACACACCTCTCCCGTGATACATTCTTGCACTCAAGAATGTGCTCATGTGCTCCAAAACAAGCCTCATCGACCCGTCCAAAACTTCTGCTGTGGTCCCGGCCCCCACTGGATCGGAGGCGAGAGAATTCCCTGACCCAATCTGCGCTTATTACCGCCCGGTTGTATTCTAGATGTGCCTCGGGATGCGGTCAAGCGATATTTTCCCTTATTTTCTTTCTGGGAGGTTGATGTCCGGCAAGGGGCGAATCCTTGCGGCGGATGCCTAATTCCGCTGAAACGCATCCGGAATCCTGTAGAGATAGACGAAGTGGGTGTTGTCTCCGATCCGCACGGCTTCCTCCCGGGCCGCCCGCCAACCGGGTACGCGAGCGTGATGCGCCACGACTCGCGCGCCGGGGCTGAGGTCTCTTTCCAGCAGCGGGCGCAATTTTTCCGTGGCCTCCGGCAGCAAGTAAATGGTCACGACGGTGGCCGGCTTCAGATTCGTTTGCAGAAGATCACCCTGCACAATCGTTACCAGGTCCTCCAGATTCAGTTCCCGGGCTTTCCGTCTCGATTCCTGCACAAGGTGCGCGTCCATCTCCACTCCCACTGCCTTAGCGCCGTATTTCTCGGCTGCCCGGAGGAGGATCCGCCCGTCGCCCGAACCCAAGTCATACACCGCATCGCGCGCGGTCACCTCCGCCATCTCCAACATTTTCTCGACCACCAGCATGGGGGTGGCGACAAAAGGCGCTAACTGTTCTCCGGACCGCACCGAGGCGGGAGGCGGTTTGCCTGTCTCGTTCTGTGCACGGACAACCCCGGGATTACCCGCCTCCCGAAGCGTACCTTCAGGCAACAACCCCCCAGGCAGCAATCCCCCCGGCAGGAAAAGGCTCAGCACGACCGCGCCAACTGTCCATCTCAACAGCGCCATAAACTTCTTTCCACCATGATTGTTTGGCAGAGATTATACAACGTCTCGGGACACAAGTCGGAAGGATTGCCCGCATCTCCCGCGGGGCGCTCAACACCAATTGGGGACCCCGCCTAGGAATCGCTGACTTAGGGAAGTAAGAACTGGCGTCGGCGAGGCCTGGCGGGGTTCTGCCGGCATCGTAACTCTTTTGGGACGCCGCACCGGACGACATCAAGTCCGGCAGCCGGATGCGTTAGGCTAGTGGGGAGAGGGGGTCCATGAACCCGAGCCTTCCTCGAGCCGTCGAACAATTTCTGGAGCACCTCCGCGTCGAGCGCAATTACTCCGGCCATACGCTGCGGAACTATCGCAGCGACCTGGCGGCGTTCTTCCAGTTCGCCGCATCCCGCAAGACCAAGGGCCCGCCTCCGTTGCCGCAAGACCTTCCGTTCGTGCTGGATCATTTCACCATCCGGGAGTATCTCGGGAAGCTCTACGCGGCGCGCGCCAAAGCGACGACGGTCGCGCGCAAGCTGGCGGCTCTGCGGTCCTTCTATCGCTATGCGTGCCGCGAGGGACTGGTGAAAGAAAACCCGGCCAAGCTGGTGTCCAGCCCCCGCCTGCCGCAAACACTCCCCGCAGTCCTGACGCCGGAAGAGACCAACCGGCTCGTAGATGGCGTGGGAGCAAGCGAAGGAGCGGGGAAGAGGCCCGACGTGCTGCTGCTGTCGCGGGACCGCCTGATTTTTGAACTGCTCTACGGGGCCGGTTTGCGCGTGAGCGAACTAGTGGGCCTGAATTTCGATCAGGTGGATCGCACCGGCGGCTGGTTGCTGGTGCGCGGCAAGGGAAAGAAGGAGCGAACCGTTCCGTACGGCTCCAAGGCCCTGGCGGCCCTGGAAGAATATTGCCGGCAGCGCGCCGCGCGGTTTCCGACCGGCACGCCCAACGCCGAGGCGGTTCTAGTCAATGCCCGAGGACGGCGTCTGACGACGCGCTCCGCGCACCGGATCGTCCAACAGTACGCCCGCCGGCTGCGCGGGGACACGACCTTGCATCCGCACTCGTTGCGCCATGCCTTCGCAACGCATCTTTTGAGCGAGGGAGCGGACCTGCGGGCCATCCAGGAACTGCTCGGCCACAGCAGCCTGTCGAGCACTCAAAAGTACACCCGCATTTCGATCCGCCACTTGATGGAAGTATACGACAAGACCCACCCGCGCGCGTAAGCTCGGATGGGCCGTGCGTCTTTCCGGATCGGTTAGGCGCGCGCCGCAGCCCGACGGGAGGCGGACTTTTTCGAAGAGGTCCGTTCCGCCGGGGCGGGATCGGCCGGTTTCGTCTCCACGGGGCTATCGGGAGTAACCGTCGGGGTGGTCGTGATGAACTCGTAGCGGTCAATGACGGCGGCGAATCCCGAGACTTGATTCCCGAGGTCCTCGCGCCGGATCAACCGTCCCTTCCCTCGCAGTAATGCGCCCGTTTCCGCAGTGGGCGAGGGCGGTAACTCCACCTCAAATTCGATCCGGGAGTTGGGCTTATGGTCATTTTGCAATTGGAGGTACAAACCGGATCGGCTGATATTCTTTGTTTTTGTCCGCACCGTGTGCATCAGGCGTCCTACGTGCCAGCGCAGGAGCGCCGGAAACTCCAACGGAAAGCGGGTCGAGCGGCGTCGGCATTCTGTCATCATGGGGGTCCTCTTCGCTGAATCAGCGGTTCCGGGGGAATGCTTCGTCCCACGGCGCCACCGGAATCTCCGATGGCAATTTCAGCGTAAGGCCGGACCCGGGCGGACTCAATAGGCCAAAAGTCATGAAATTGTGCTGGCTCTTTTGTACTGGGACTGGGAATGGGACAGGCAGTACTGTCCCTGCCCGATTCTTTCTCGCCAAACACCACTGACTTGACATGAGACACCAAAGCTTGACATTTTCTCTTTGGGCCTAAGCGATCCGCCGGTTGCCGGCCGAGAATCCATTACCACGGGCGAAGTGGCGCCCGCCGCCGGCGGGAGACTCGACGGTCCGGACCATGAACCTGAAATCTGCCGTTGAAAAATACCTGGAGGTGGTGGGCGAATTCGGCAAGCCCATGGCGTTGACCGAATTCGGGCTTTCTCGGGAAGCGACCGAAGCGATGCTGTCGGCCTGGGAAGAAGATTATCAGCTTCACCGCCACCTGGAATTGATCCCGGCAAGCGACGGCCCCCCCGGCCCGGTTACGGAGGGGACCTATCTGGTCGGCGGGCTGGCTTACACCGGCGTTGTGTTTCGCGCATCCATTCGGGATGTCGTTTGAGTGAGGAGGCAGTCTTCCACATCAGAGAATATCGTCCCCCAGATTTTCCCTCTCTCTGCGCTCTGGACCGGCTGTGTTTTCCGGAAGGCATTGCCTACACTCCGGAAGAGATTGCCCTGGGCTTGGCACAGCGCGGCGCGTTCGCCTGGGTGGCCGAGATCGAAGAGCGCGTAGTCGCCTTCGTGCTCGCGTATCAGAAGAAGCCTCTCATCGGGCACATCGTTACGCTGGACGTGCATCCGGATTTCCGGAGGCAGAGCATCGGCTGCCATCTCATGGATCGGG
>Ga0155949_1194_pt1 | contig 11106 bp, 13 predicted proteins | sample RifCSPlowO2_02_FD_107603 | JGI IMG/M metagenome (GOLD analysis project Ga0155949, IMG submission 107603) | Acidobacteria bacterium RIFCSPLOWO2_02_FULL_61_28
GGTCGCGGTGACCTCTTCGTAGATGCCTTCCTCGCGGAGCCAGCTATCGAACGATGATCCGATGTTCTTCTTTTTCACGCGGTTCTCCCTTTCATTCTCTTGAGCGCCAAGTCAATCTCCCGGTTGGGGGTCTTCTGCGACTTCTTGATAAAGCCGTGAAGCAGCACCATCTGTTCTCCGGTGGCGCAGAACAGGACGCGGGCGATCCGGCCTTGCGGCAAAGTGCTCCGCACCTCCCATAGCTCGCGGCCAACGGAACGCACCAGTGGCATACCGATGGGCCAGGAAAACTCCACTTCTTTGATATCCTCCCCGATGATCTTCCGCTCATCCGCGTTCAGGTTCGTCGGCCATTCCCGCACCGGCTCCCGTCCGCTGTCTGAGCGGTAAAAGTGCGCAGGCAAACATTTGCGTCTTGGGTCCAAGGGCAACTGTACCAATATTGATACGGAGCGTCAACTGGATAACTGGAGTCTATCGCGGTTTCACTGTTGCTGTATAGCGCCGTTACTGCCTGATGACGTCATTCTGAGGGCCGACGCTTTTGGTCGGCCCGAAGAATCTGCTTCTCCCGCAATGGATTGCGACGGGAAGGAAAAACAGATCCTTCGCTTCGCTCAGGATGACGCCATCACGTTTGTTATACAGCAACCCTGAAAATGCCCTATCCAGAAGGGCACTACTCCCTCTGACAATCAGATATCGAAGTAAACCACCGCCTCCCAGCCTGTGGCAGTCTGCTCGACCGAAACCTGGTGATAGGTGACGGCCTTGACAGCCACGCGGCGGCGTTCGGACCGCTCGCTGCGCTCGCCCCAGCCTTCGGCTTCGATGGCGGTGGGTTTGAGCGTCCCGATGCGGAACTCGGAGAAGTACCAACCCTCAGCGTCCAAGGCATAGAGGATTTCGCTCAAGAAATGGACGAGGAGTTCTTCCAGGTCCTCGCCGCGGGCCGAAAGCGGACAGCTTTGGGACGGGCGGACCTCCTGCGGTTCGACTTCGCTCACCACAGGCGGTTCGAGTGCCAGCGCAATCATGCCGCGTGCGGCGTTGGCAAACAATTCCGGGAGCGTTTGTCCATATGCTTTCAGGCCGACGTCGGCGGTGTGTTCGAGAATTTCGTAGGGAGGGTGGGACATGGAATGAAGTCACAAATCCGAATTCAGAATTCCGAAGTCCGAAATCAGGCGTCCGAATTCCGAAGGCAGAAGAAAAGCAGTGATGAGTGGAAAGTGATAAAGCGCCGAGCCAGCAGAACAGGGGTGCTCAAAACTCGTCACTTGTCACTTGTCACTCATCACTGTCCTCGAATCAATCGCTGCGCAATCGGATGCGTTCGATGCCGAGCGCCCGGCCCGATTCCGGGTCCGCCTGGACAAGAACGGCGGCGAGCCAAACGTCTGTTTCGGAGGCGTCAAAGCGCGTGGGCATCGCGGTGAGGAAGCGCTGCAAGATGGTTTCCTTGGTGATGCCGATGACGGAATCGTACGGCCCGGTCATGCCCACGTCGGTGATATAGGCGGCGCCTTGGGGGAGCACGCGCTCGTCCGCCGTCGCCACGTGCGTATGCGTTCCGATGACGGCCGTGACCCGCCCGTCCAGGTACCAGCCCATCGCCTGCTTCTCCGAAGTCGCCTCGGCGTGCATGTCCACGATGCGGATTTTGCAGGAGGCGGGCAACTTCTCCAGCTCGCGGTCGGCGGTGCGGAACGGGCAATCGGTCTGCGCCATGAAGACCCGGCCCTGGAAATTGAGCACCGCATACTCGATGCCCGACTTCGTCCGCCCGAGATAGCTCCCCTGGCCCGGCCCGCCGGGATAGTTGGCCGGCCGCAGCAGTCGCGGCTCCTTGGGGAAGTACTCGATGATCTCCTTGCGGTCCCAGATGTGGTTGCCGCTGGTGAGGACATCAATGCCGAGCGCGAGCAACTCCTGCACGAGCCGGGGAGTGACGCCAAAACCGGCGGCGGCGTTTTCGCAATTCGCTATCACCAGGTCGGCGGCGCGCGTCTGGATGAGGTCGGCCACGTGGTCGGCGACGATCTTCCGGCCCGCTTTGCCAAAGATGTCACCGATGAAGAGGATGTTCACGGAATTCGTTTGCGCTGGGGCGAACCGGGGGAACAGTGGGCAGACCGCTCAGCCGTGTGTGACATATTCTTGAACCCGTAGGATACGGGTGAGAGTCTGCGCATTCCTTTAGGCGTCTCTGGACCCGGCCGCGGCCGCGGCCCGGTAGAGCATGGCACACCAGAACGGTAGCAAACCCCCGTTTCTAAAGTGTTGGCTCAAGAATATGGGCACATCCACCTGCCTCGCAGTGCTGCCTCCATTCGTATTATACTCCCATCCGGCGAAGTGGAATCCACAATCGGAGCGTCCCGCCGGGCTAGTCCGCGGCGCGTTCGAGCGCCTCGCGGAAGGCCAGGCTTTTCTCCGAGACCGTGGCGCTGAGCTTTTCGTAACGCTCCTTGACCCGCTCGCACTCGTCGGCGAAGTGGAGCGCCGCCAGGACCGCCAGGCGCAGCGAATCATAGGTCTGAGTCTTTTCCGCGATCGAACGCATGGCGGTGTCCACGGATTGGGCCAGCCGGCGCGTGTAAGACTCTCCGGCCTCGGAGCGCAATTGATAGGCCCGGTCGTAAATCTCGACGCGAATTCCCTTGGACGGCTCGGTCATGATGTCTCGCCTCCGGCACAGGTTGGGCCAACGGTCTTGCTCAGGCCTCCGCAGGGGTCGCAGTGAGGGAATCCACCTGCTCCAGAAGCCGCTGGACACGCGCCCGCACCGCTTCCCGCTCTTTCTCCAACCGCCCCACGCGGTCTTCGAGCGCCCGGGCAGTCCGCGACTGCGCTTCCAGTTCGCTGCGCAAGCGGGAATTCTCCCGCGCCAGCTCCTCTTTCTCCGTCCGGGTCGTTTTGAGCAATTGAATGGTCTGGTGGATTTTTTCTTCCAGGCTCAACAGTTCTTCCAGCCCTTCGGCTGGCGTGTTCGGTTCGCTCATATACGGTTCCTTCTTTAGCCGATCGTCTCAGTGAGTCTCATTCCCATCTTACACGCGGATTTGTGCTCCCAGTTTTCCCTTCAAACACTCCATGACCCGGGCGCTCCACGCCGCGAGTTCCGCCTCCGTGAGCGTGGCCTGGTGGCTCTGCAACGTCAGCCGCAACAGCAGGCTGTAGCGTTCCGGCGTCGCGGGCGGGCGGTCATAGAGCGCTTCGACCGGCGACACCGCGACCACCTCCGGGATGCCGAGCGAGAGCACGGCCTCCCGCACATTTTGGAATTGGACCTGCCTCAGGAGCAAGAGCGAAAAATCACGCTCGACGGCCGGGAACCGCGAAATCGGCTGCGAGCGCGGTGAGCGCAGGTCTCGGGCATAGAGCCGCTCCAAGAAAACTTCCGCCAGAAAAACCGGGTGCCGGAACTTCCACTGTTCGGCCGCGGCCTGACTCAACTGCCCCAGCAGCACGACCGGGCCGCCATCCAACATCAACCGCGCCCCGTGTCCGGGCCGGTAGTAGTCCGGAAGGATCTCCGAATCGAATCGGTATGAGCCGATCTCAAATAGTTCCGCGCACTGCTCCAGGTCTCCCTTGAGGTCCAACCAGTCGAACTTCCGCGCTGGCTGATTCAGGCCGGCCTCGGCACGGTCCCCGGTCGCAACCAGGCCAAGCACGGGCGGCTCGCGGTGGCCGTTCGCGCTTCGCAGATAGATATTCCCCAGCTCGAATAAGCGAACGGTTTCCTGGCCCCGGTTCAGGTTCCACTGGACGGCCGCGAGCAAACCGGGAACCAGGCTGGTTCGCATCACGGAAGCCTCTTCGCTCAAGGGGTTCGACAAGGCGACCGCCGGCGACTCCTCAAACGCTTCGGTTGTCCGGCTGACAAGCACCGGAGAGAGGGCTTCATCGTAGCCCAATCCCAACAACAAAGAACGCAATCGCTCTTCCTTGGCGGCGTGAGGTGCTTTGCGGGCCGGCTGGCCGGAGGATGGGGGCAATCGCAGCGGAAAGCGATCGTAGCCGTAATGCCGTGCGACTTCTTCGACCAGGTCAATCTCGCGGCTGAGGTCTACCCGGTGCGTTGGAACCGTGCAGCGCCATCCCGTCCGGCCTCGGGCGCGCGGCAAGAATCCGAGACCTGCCAGAATCTGCTCCACATCCGCCGCGGGGATTTCCATTCCGAGATGGCGCGCCAGCTCCGCGTGACGCAGCAGGATGGTCTGGACTTGCTTCGGTTGGGGATAGACGTCGGAAACATGCGCGTCCAACTCTCCGCCGGCGAGTTCCCGGATCAATTCGATGCAGCGGTTCGCCGCCGCCAGGGTTGCGCCGAGGTCGGCGCCGCGCTCAAAGCGATGCGACGCCTCCGTATGCAACCCTTGTTTCTTTGAGGTGCGGCGCACCGTCACCGGCTCAAACCAGGCGCTCTCGAGCAGGACGTTCTGCGTGTGAAGAGAAATCTCGGTGTCCAGTCCGCCCATGATGCCCGCCAAGGCCACGGGCCGCTTGGCATCGGCGATGACGAGGTCGTCGCGGGTCAGCCGGCGCTCCACGGCATCAAGCGTCCGCAGCAACTCGCTCTCTCCGGCGCGGCGGACAACAATTCGGCCTTTCTCCAGGCGGTCGAGATCGAAGGCGTGCAAGGGATGGCCGTAGCCCATCAAGACATAGTTGGTCGCGTCGGCCACATTGTTGATCGAGCGCACGCCGACCCGCTCCATCCGACGTGCCAGCCAGTCCGGCGACGGCCCGACTTTGACTCCTCGAATGATCCGCGCCGAGTACCGCCGGCACAGGTCCGTCGCCGTAATCACCACCACCGGGTCGCGGCGCCGGGCGCGAGGCTTTTCCGCTGGAGTCTCCGGGAACGCTGCTGCCACGCCGCCGTAACGCGCGGCCAGCTCCCGCGCCACGCCGTAGTGGCTCAAGCAGTCGGGCCGGTTGGTCGTAACGTCAATTTCGAAGACGGTCTCTCCCTCCTCCGTCGTTACGGAGTCCACCGCCAGCCCCAGCATCGTCAGCTCTTCGGCGAGCTGCCGGGGTTCGGACGGAACGGAAACGAATTCCTGAAGCCAGGAGAGAAGGAGTTTCATACGATTCGCAGATTACGCAGATTCGATTTCCGTCAGGGCATGGCTTTAGCCATGCCGGTAAACGTTCCTTTAGCGTGGGCTTTAGCCCCTGAGGCATGTCCCTCAGCGGCTAAAGCCGCAAGGAACGTGTCTTTCTGTCAAACGCGTTTCGGCACGACTGAAGTCGTGCCCTGACGCCGTCACCGAAACTGATGCAAGAACCGCACGTCGCCCTGGAAGAAAAGCTGAATGTCCTGGACGCCGTATTTGAGCATCGCCAGGCGCTCGACCCCCATGCCGAAAGCAAAGCCGCTGTAGCGCGCAGGATCGTAGTGGACGTAGGAATAGAGCGCGGGGTCCACCATCCCGCAGCCGAGCAGCTCGATCCAGCCGCTGTACTTGCAAATGCGGCAGCCGGCAGTCCCGCCGCAAAAAATGCAGGAGATGTCCACCTCCGCGCTCGGCTCCGTGAACGGGAAAAAACTTGGCCGGAATCGCGTCCGCACTTCGGGCCCGAAAAACGCCTTGAGAAAATAGTCGAGCGTTCCCTTCAAGTCCGCGAAGGTGATGTGCGTGTCCACGGCAAGCCCCTCGACCTGATGGAACATGGAAGCGTGTGTGGCGTCGGGCGCATCGTGGCGGAACGCGCGGCCCGGCACGATGATCCGCACCGGAGGTTGCATCTTTTCCATTGTGCGAATCTGCACCGGCGAGGTGTGGGTGCGGAGGACCGTCTGAGGGTCCACGTAAAACGTGTCCTGATCGTCGCGCGCCGGATGGTCTTCCGGGATATTCAACGCTTCGAAGTTGTAGTAGGCGCTCTCGATGTCCGGCCCCTCTTCGACCGAGTATCCGAGCGAGAGGAAGATTTCCGTGATCTCCCGGATCACGCGGCGGATGGGGTGCTCGACGCCAATCGTGCGGCGGGTGCCGGGAAGGGTGATGTCCAACTCTCCAGCAAGAACTGGCGCTGCCTCGACTGCCCCAGGTGCCGCGGCAGAGTAGGGTCGCTGCCTTACAGGTTCGGAGAGCGGTTGGGACCACTTGTCAACGGTTGGCTGGCGAGCGATGGATGCGATCTGCTCCTCAGCGGACCCCCGGAGCGCGTTCAAGCGCTTGCCCACGTCGGCTTTCAACTCCGCCGGGGCTGAGCGGAGCCAGTTTTCCGTGATCGAGCGGACGAGGCCTTGCTTGCGGCCGAGCCAGCGCACGCGAAGCTGTTCGATGTCTTCCGGACCGCGGCCACCCGTTGTGACTTGCCCCACGTCGTCGCGGAGCCGCTGTTCGAGCCGCGCAAACAGCCCTTCCAGGCCGGCGGCGTCTCGGACGCCCAGCTTGTCTAAGGATTGCTCGACGGCATTGGCAATGTCGGAGGTGGGAGGATCAGAGGTTTCCATGGGAAGACAGTGATGAGTGGTAGCCACGGCAGGCTCTTTCTGCCGTGGGTTTTTCTGTTGATGTACCCACAAGCCCACGGCACAAAAGTCGTGCCGTGGCTACCTCATCTGCGGAATCTGCGGATTACTTCAGGCAGCCAGGGCTTGCTTGGCGCGGTCGGCCAGGCTGGCAAATCCGGTCTGGTCACGGACGGCGATATCCGCCAGAATTTTACGGTCCAGCTCCACCCCGGCCAGCTTGAGGCCGTGAATGAGCCGGTTGTAGGGAAGGCCGTGCTTGCGCGAGGCCGCCCCGATGCGAATGATCCACAGGGAGCGAAAATCCCGCTTGCGGGCCCGCCGATCCCGGTAACTAAACCGCAAGGCCCGCTCGACGGACTCCTTCGCCGAGCGGTAGAGCTTGCTCTTGGTCAGCCGATAGCCTTTGGCGCGCTTGAGAAGTTTCAGGCGCTTGGCGTGTCGCTTGGTTCCTCGTTTAACTCTGGGCACGTAGTAACTCCAGTTGTTAGTGGTTGGTTGTTAGTGGTTAGTGAGTAGTGTTTGGTGACCGAACCATGTCTCCCACTAATCGCTGGCTCTGCCGGTCAACTAACAACAAGCCACTAATCACTAACCACTGCTTTCAGGCATACGGCAGCATGCGCCGCAGGCGGCCTTGGTCTGACGGGTCCACCACCGCGCTCTGGCCCAGCTTCCGTTTTCGCTTCCGGCTCTTCGATGTCAAGATGTGGCGCGCAAAGGAATGCTGCCGGACAAATTTCCCCTTCGCGGTCTTGCGGAACCGTTTGGCTGCGCCACGATGCGTTTTCAATTTCGGCACGTTCTCTCCTTCGGGGCCCTTCTTCGGGGAATGCCCCGTGGGCGCTCTATGATGATCCTCGGTGGATTGCCCGCCCGCCGTCGGACGCCCAAGGCCCGAAAGCCTCGGAGCGTCAGGCCGCCATGTCTTCCGCTGGCCCGCGGGCGCCTTACTTTTTGGGGGCAAAGACGGCCGTGAGGGAGAACCCTTCCATATGGGGCCGAAACTCGACCACGCCATTGTCTCCCACGTCCACCACCAGGCGGTCCATCAATCTTCGCCCGATCTCGGCGTGGGAGATTTCGCGTCCCCGAAACGTAACAATGGCCTTGACCTTATCGCCATCCTTCAAAAAGCGGACAATGTTGTTCTTCTTAAACTCGTAATCATGGTCGTCCGTGTTCGGACGGAATTTCACTTCCTTTACGATAATATTGCGCTGGTTCTTCTTGGCTTCGTGCGCCCGCTTGTTGAGCTGGTAGACGTACTTGCCGTAGTCCATGATCTTGCAGACCGGCGGCACGGCCGTCGGGGAGACTTCCACCAAGTCGAGATTCTGTTCCTTGGCGGTCTTCAGCGCCTGATACGGGGCCATGATCCCCAGTTGGGTGCCGTTGTCGTCAATGACCCGGACTTCGCGAGCCCGAATCCGTTCATTCACTCTGATGTTAGCGGTCGCTATAAGATCCTCCTTCGAATTTCCGCCGTAGGTCTGGCCGAACGCAGATTATACCACAGCCGCCGGGTCGGGCCCTCATTCCGGCGGAACTCATGGCTCGATCCGGCGGGATTCGATGGCTTGGCGGACGCCGGCCAGAAACTCCCCGCGGGGAAGGCTGCCCTGGTCCCCGCCCTTGCGGGTCCGCACGCTGACCGACCCGCTTTGAATTTCCTTGTCGCCGACGAGCAGCATATAGGGGATTTTCTGCACCTGGGCTTCGCGGATTTTCAGGTTCACCTTTTCATTCCTCGAATCCACCTCGACGCGGACCCCGTGCTCGCGCAACTCGGCGGCCAATCCCTGGGCGTATTCGTGGTGCCGTTCGGAGATCGGCATCACCATCACCTGGACCGGCGAGAGCCACACCGGGAACGCGCCGGCGAAGTGCTCGATCAGCACGCCGCAAAACCGCTCCATCGAGCCGAAGGGAGCGCGGTGAATGATCACCGGCCGGTGCAACTGGTTGTCGCTTCCGACGTATCCCAAGTCGAAGCGCTCCGGCAGGTTGTAGTCCACCTGAATCGTGCCGAGCTGCCACTCGCGCCCGATCACGTCCTTGACGACGAAATCAATCTTGGGGCCGTAGAATGCCGCTTCGCCGGGCTCGTCCGTGGACGGAATCCCGAGCGTCGCGGCGGCCTGGCGGCAGGCTTGCTCGGCCTTCTCCCAGAGTTCGGGCCTTCCCACGTACTTCGACGAGTCCGGAGCGCGCAGCCCGACGCGCACGCGATAGTCTGTCATGTGGAGCGTCTTGAAGATCGTCTTCACGAGCGACAGGCAGCCGTTCAATTCCGCGCTGACCTGGTCTTCGGTGCAAAACAGGTGCGCGTCATCCTGCGTGAAGCCGCGCACGCGGATCATGCCGCTCAGCTCGCCCGATTGCTCCCAGCGGTAGACCGTGCCGAACTCGGCCAGACGGATCGGGAGGTCGCGGTAGGAATAGCGCCGGCTGGCAAAAATCCGAATGTGATGCGGGCAGTTCATGGGCTTGAGCAGGTAGCCCTCGATGTCTCCCGCCGCGAGATGGTTCACCAGTTCGGCGCAACTGGCCCTCTCGGCGGACAGTTTGGCCAGGGTCTCCCGCTCGACGAACGGCGGATATTGCGAGTCGGCGTAGTAGGGAAAGTGGCCGCTCGTGCGGTAGAGTTCGAGCTTGCCGATGTGCGGCGTAAAGACCTGCAAGTAACCCTGCTTGCGCAGCTCGGCGGCGATGAAGTTCTGAAGCTCCTGGCGCACCACGGCGCCGGCCGGCGTCCAGAGAATCAGGCCCGGGCCGACCATCTCGTCGAGCAGGAACAACTGCAATTGCTTGCCGATCACCCGGTGATCGCGCTCGCGAGCCTCCTCCAGGCGCTTCAGGTGTTCCTCCAAAGCCGCGGGGTCGAAGAACGCGGTCCCGTAAACGCGCGTGAGCCGGTCGGAATCTTCGTCCCCGTGCCAGTAGCTCGCCGCCAGGGACATGATCTTGAACGCCCGAATGCGGCCCGTGCTCGGCACGTGCGGGCCCATACACAAGTCTTCCCAGTCCTTGCCAGGCTCCCCCGTGGCATAGAACGACAGGCGGTGGTTGCGAGTCGCCGGGTTCATGGCCGCGCCGGCGGACTTGCCCTCGAGCGCGCGCACGGCATTGTCCACCTTGTATTTGTTTCCTTCGTTGTGGAGCTTTGCCAGCGCTGCTTCATCGCCCATCTCGTAGCGCGTCAGGGGCTTGTTGGCGGCGACAATCGCGGCCATGCCCTTCTCGATCTGCTCAAAGTCTTTGGAGGAAATGCTCGCGCCTTCCGGGAAACGGATGTCGTAGAAGAAGCCGTCGCTGGTGGGCGGACCATAAACCAGTTGCACGCCGGGCCAAATCTGCTGGATGGCTTCCGCCATGACGTGCGCCGCGGAGTGCCGCAGGAGGAACAGCGCGTCGGCGTCCGGCGCTCCGCCTTTCGGCTTTTCCAGGACAAATCGGACCTGGCTGTCTTCGTCAATGACTGTCGCCAGGTCGCGCAGCACGCCGTTGATGCGGCATCCCACGCTGCTTTTTGCGAGGCCCGGCCCAATGTCCTCGGCCACCTTCTTGGCCGCGACCGGCTGGCCGTAGGTTCTCGACGAACCGTCCGGCAGAGTGATTACAGGCACCGCTTCTGATCTCCTGCATTTACAAGTCCACGGCAAATTGGAAAAGTCAATTTGCCGTGGCTACCCTACCAATTCTACACGATGGGAGGCAAGCGGCAACAGGCCTCCACGAACATCCATGTAATGACTTGTTCGTTTGTTCGGAACCCCGGCTTTGATGCCAAAAGGCACATATTGTGCTAAGCTCATTTCGTGAAATACTTCTCGTGGGACGTCGAGAAGAACGGCAGGCTGAAAGCAGGCCGCGGGATTTCCTTCGAGGAGATTGTATTTATATCGAACGAGGTGACGTGCTGGACATTTTGGAGCACCCGAAACAGGATCGGTACAAAGGGCAGCGGATTTTCGTAGTGAACGTTGGGGGTTACGCCTACTTGGTGCCGTTCGTGGAGACGGAGAACGAAGTGGTTCTCAAGACCATCATTCCAAGTCGAAAAGCAACCAAGAGGTACCTTCCGGGAGAAACGGGTCATGAGTAAGCTCGATCAGCAAGAACGCGAACTTTTGGAATCGCACGATCGTGGCGAGTGGAAGTCCGTTGCGCGATTGGCGCGGGAACGGAAACGATATCAGGAATATGCGAAAGCCACGTTGAAGAAGGACCGGCGGGTGAACATCCGCATTTCCACCAAGGACCTGGAAGCGATCCAAACCCGCGCCATGGAGGAAGGGATTCCGTACCAAACGTTAATCGCCAGCCTTTTGCATAAGTATGTTTCCGGCCGCCTGGTGGAGAGAAGAGCCTAAGCGGGGCGGATTTCTCAAGGGGCACAACCATGCCGTCGGAAACCGAGCCCACCGTCCGGCTCCTGCCGAAGACGAATGCGTGTTACGTCTGCGGGCCGGAGAATGCCAGCGGTCTGCACGTGCCGTTTGTTGCAGACGGCGCGCACGGCAGCCGAGCCAGTTACACCGCCCGCGCCGAGCATTGCGGATGGCCCGGGCTGCTGCATGGCGGCGTGGCCTTTGCGCTGATGGATGAGG
>Ga0155949_1005_pt1 | contig 10951 bp, 9 predicted proteins | sample RifCSPlowO2_02_FD_107603 | JGI IMG/M metagenome (GOLD analysis project Ga0155949, IMG submission 107603) | Acidobacteria bacterium RIFCSPLOWO2_02_FULL_61_28
ATGGGAGAGATTCGAGGCGTATCCCGTCCCGCGCCCGAACCACTACCAGATGATGTCGGACTCGCAGAACAACGCTTGGTTCACGGTGATGGGCCGCGCTCACATTGGAAGGATTGATGCCAAGACCGGGGAGATCAAGCTTTTTGAGACGCCGACTCCGAATTCCGGGCCCCGCCGGGGAATGGTGGACTCGCAGGACCGTATCTGGACCGCGCTGAACCGCACGGACCAGATTGCGATGTTCGATCCGAAGACTCAGAAATTCCAGACCTGGTCTGCGGGGATTCCGGAATATTACGCCTACGACGTGTGGGCGGACAAGAACGGCGAAGCCTGGGCCTCCACGGAGTACGCCGATCGCGTGGTCCGCTTCAATACCAAGACGGGCGAAGTCATACCGTATCTCCTCCCCAGCCATACCAACATGCGGCGAGCGTATGGGGACAACTCGACGACGCCGGTGAATTTCTGGGTTGGCGCCACGCACTCCGCCTCCATTGTCAGACTGGAGCCATTAGAATAACAGGCGGGTGGTGGTCAGCTTGCAGACGGGGCTGAGGCGGGTTCGCGCGGTTCCCCGTGTTGGACGACCGTGTGAACCGGGGTTCTTACTAATGGGAGCAGTTTATAGATGACAATCCGAAACCCCTGTTGGACCGTCGGAGGTTCAGTACGCGCCTCTGACGGGCATCCGAAGCGCCTTTCGGTCCCAGGCACGTGGAGAGCTGTCATCTATTTAGTGCCCGGAGTAATAACTTCAATGGGTTGTATTCCACGAGTGGTGGGAGTTTTGCTGCTGGGGAATCTGTTCGTTGTTCCCACGGTGAGCTGGAGTCAAGCAGCGAGGGTGAGCGTGGGCATTGCGAACACCCTGGCCGGCGACACAGTGGACATTCCCATTTACTTATCCGCGCCGGAGACAGTCAAGGTCGGTTCCGTGGTTCACACCATCAGCTTCCCGAAAAAGTTGCTTTCTCTTACGAGGGCGCAAGTCGGGCCGACAGAAGAGCAATCGCTGGCTGAAGTCAAAACTAAGATCACGGACGCCAGTGACAATGCCGATCTCTCCGTCCTGGAGGTTACCGTTTCATCGAAGGCGCCGTTGAGGCCGGGCATTCTGGCTTATTTGCGGTTCAAGATTTCAATTGCCGCGAGGGAGGGGGAGATCCCGCTCAAAATAGTGGACACGAAAGCGGCCACGGAGAGCGGCGAGCCCGTGCAGTTAACCCGAGGAAGGGACGGCGTGATTGGAATTTATGATACTGTGGAAGCGATGCCCGCCGTCGGATGCTTTTTCTTCACTCACTGAAGGAGTTTCCTGCCTCTCGCTTCACTGGATTTTCCATTTGTTCATGCCTTGGATGAAATCTCCTGCCCTGGTGATCCTTTCTCTGCTGTTTGCCGCAGCCGTGTACGGGAACATTGACTATGAGGATGCCCGCCGGGAGCGGCGCCTCAAACCCGCGAAAACAGGCGAGAAAATAACGATTGACGGGCGGTTGGACGAGCCGGCGTGGAACCAAGCTCCGGAGGCGGCGAATTTTATCCAGACGGAACCGGACACGGACCAGCCCGCCTCCGAGAAGACGGAAGTCCGGGCTCTGTACGATCAGGACTACATCTACTTCGGGATCTACGCCCACGATTCGCAGCCGAGCCGCATCATCGTCAGCGAACTCAAGAAAGATTTCAACCGGGACAACGGGGACACTGTCGAAATTGTCCTGGACACGTTCCGCGACGAGCGCAACGGTTACCTTTTCGCCATCAACCCGGCAGGAGCCAAGTGGGACGGCCAGATGGCCAATGAAGGCCGGGAGATCAATGCCAATTGGGACGCGGTGTGGTATGTCAAGACGCGCCGGGTGGAAGACGGATGGACCGCCGAAATCGCCATTCCGTTCCGGACGCTGAAATTTCGGGAATCCGACCTCCAGACCTGGGGGATCAACTTCCAGAGGAACTTGCGGCGCCGGAATGAGGACAGCTTTTGGTCGCCTCTGCCCCGCATTTACCGGCTGGACCGCGTTTCGCTGGCCGGGACGCTGGAGGACTTGGAGCGGATCAAGCCCGGTTCCAACATTCGCATCAAACCCTACTTTGTAACCAGCCTGGGGCAGCCGTTTGGGGGCAGGGACATCCCTCCGGGAACGGAAAAGACGATCTCCTCCTGCCGCTGGGCTTCGGGAGCAAACTGTTATCACGGCGACTTTGGGATAGATTTGAAATATGGTTTAACCACGGGAATGACCTGGGATTTCACGTACAACACCGATTTTTCCCAGGTGGAAGCCGACGAACAGCAGATCAACCTGACGCGGTTCAGTTTGTTGTTTCCGGAGAAGCGCGAATTCTTCCTGGAGAACTCGGGGATCTTCCAGTTTGGGTCGTCGGACCGCGCGGGCCCGCCACCTGGCACGGGAGGTGGTGGGGGCGGCGGCGGTCCTCGCCCCAATGCGGTTCGGGACGATTTGATTTTCTTCTTCAGCCGCCGGATTGGCCTGTCGGAAGACGGGAACCCGATTCCCATCCTGGGTGGGACGCGTTTGACGGGACGGGCCGGAAGATTTGAGCTCGGCCTCCTGAACATGCAGCAGAAGGAATTCGGCTCCTTTAACGCCACAAACTTCACGGTCGCGCGGCTGCGGCGCAACCTCCTGGCGAATTCCGACATCGGAGTTCTGCTGGTCAACAAGAAGGTATTCGACAGCTCGCACTACAACACGGCAATCGGTGTGGATGCCAATTTCCGCTTTGGTCAGTCCGTGACCTTGAACTCCTATCTGGCGAAATCGTTTACAGAGCGGGGAGGGGACCGCGATCTGGCCGGCCGCTTTGCGGCCAGTTACAAGGACAACGTGTGGGACCTGCGGAGTTCCTTTACAAGCATCCAGCAGGATTTCGTCAACGAGACGGGGTTTGTCCCCCGAGTCGGAATTCGCAAGTACAGCGGCTACATTGCCCGCACGTTCCGCCCGGCGAGCCTGCGGCGGACGGTTCGGCAGATTTGGCCGCACGTGCTGATTGATTATGTCCTGGACCGCGACGGCAACCTGGAAACACGCTACGTGGACTACCATCTGCCGATCAACTTCCAGAACGGCGGGAACATCGAAATGGGCGCCAACCCGACGCTCGAACGGCTTCCCCGCCCGTTTGTCATCAGTCGGGGCTCCAATGTCCTCATTCCCACGGGTGTGTACAGCTTCAACGAGTGGTTCGTCTCCGGCCGGAGCAACCCCGGCCGTCGCATTTCCGGAAACTTCCGCTACGCCATCGGCGACTTCTATACGGGCTACAAGCATACTTACGGCCTCGGCGGGACCTTCCGATTCAGCAACAAATTCAACACCTCCTTCAATTTTACTCACAACAACATCAACCTGCCGCAAGGCCACTTCAAAACCAATCTGCTCACGACGCGCGTGGATTACTCGTTTTCAACGGATATGTTCCTGAACGCCCTGATCCAGTACAACAATGACGCGCGGCAGTGGAGCTCAAACATCCGCTTCAATCTGATTCATCGTCCGCTGAGCGACCTCTTTGTCGTCTTCAACGAGCGTCGCAACTCCATTTCGGGCGATTTGATTGACCGCGCCCTCATCGCGAAGTTCACCTACATGATCGCGCGGTAACAGAGGCGGTCCCCACGACGATCACGGCATTTCCGGGTGGCTCCCTTCGCTGCTAAGGCGTTTTCAGTATTGGTGTAGAGGATGTGGGGAGGTCAGGGCACGACTTCAGTCGTGCCGTTCAGCGTGTCAACCAACTCCTCTTCCTTACGGCTTCAGCCGCTGAGGGACGTACCTCAGGGGCTAAAGCCCCTCGAAACTGACGCATCGTTTCGGCATGGCTGAAGCCATGCCCTGACGAAGCCACCTCACTATACAGTAAGTCTGAAAATGGTCTAGATAGTGCCCCGCGCCGGGAAGCGATTGCCGGAGGCATTGCTCCGCCCTATAATTGAGGACGGCTGTTTCGAATAAGACGGGATTTCGTGGGCCACGCGCATCGCATCTTTGTTTCCGCCGGGGAAGCTTCCGGAGACCTGTACGGGGCTTTGCTGATTCGGGCCTTGCGCGAGCGGCTGGGCGAAGTCGCGTTTTTTGGCTGTGGCGGCGACCGGATGCGGGACGCCGGCTGCCGGACCCTCGTGGATGCGCGGCAGGTCGCCATGGTCGGGATTGTCGAAGTTCTGCCCGGCTTGCCGAGGGCCTGGCGGGCCTTGCAGCAACTCCGGAACGCCATACGCAAGGACCCTCCCGCGCTGGCGATCCTGGTGGATTTTCCCGATTTCAACCTCCGATTGGCGAAAGAACTCAAACGCGTGGGCACGCCCGTCCTCTACTTTGTCGCTCCCCAGGTCTGGGCCTGGCGGCCGGGGCGATTGGCCACGCTACGCCGGTATGTGGACCGGCTGCTGTGCATCTTTCCATTTGAGGAGTCGTTTTTTCGAGCGGCAGGGGTCCCGGCGGAGTTTGTAGGCCATCCCCTCCTTGGCCGCGTGGCGCCGACGCTTTCGCCGGGCGAGTTCCGGACGCGCTTCCAGCTTCCCGAGACAACACCGTTGGTGGCGCTGCTTCCCGGCAGCCGCCGCCGGGAAATCCTGCTCAACCTTCCGCCCCTGCTTGAGACGGCGCGCCAAATGGCTGCCGAGGGCGAATACTGCTTTCTCGTGCCCGCCGCTTCCACGGTGGCGGGCGACTGGATTCGCGCCCGCGTGGCCGAGGGCGGGAGTGACTTCCGCGTCATCGAGAATCACACCTATGACGCGCTGGCCCATGCAGCGGTGGCGTTGGTCGCAAGCGGCACGGCCACGATCGAGACGGCGCTGCTCGGGACCCCCATGGTTGTCGTGTACCGGGTGAGCCGGCTCACCTGGTGGCTGGGGCGAAACCTGGTTCGTACGCCTTTCTTCAGCATGGTGAACCTGGTAGCAGGCAGGAAGATCGTTCCGGAATTCATCCAGGATCAGTTTCAGCCGGAAGCGGTGGCGCGGGAGGCACGACAATTGGTAGACTGTCCTCCGGTACGAGAACGGATGCGGCAGGAGCTGCGGGCGGTGGCGGAAAAGCTCCGGGGGGTGGCAGCGTCTCCCCCCCAGTCAGCGGGCGGGCACCGGGGAACAGAAGAAAAGACTGCCGACGCCATACAACGCGCGGTGGGGATCGCGGAATCTCTTCTATTGAGGCCGGCGGGAACATAGGCCGCGGGAGTAGCCCCGGGAGTTTCCCATGGGGGTACCGCCCAGAATGACGGATAGGTGCTTGCTTCAAGCCATTTCCGTGGGATACTTATGGAGAACGGTCTTCCAGAAACCACCCTCCGAAGCAAAGAAGCCGGAGAGCAGGCCGCAGTGAAGAAGGGAAGGAAGTCGTTGTTGAGCGCGGAACGAGATTCGTTGCGAACCGTGGTGCTGGGGCTGCTGGTGCTGCTGTCGGCTGGGCCCACCGGAGCGCAGTACAGGGAAGCGGACGACGCCCGGCCGCGTCTCACCGCCGAGGACTACTCGGTGGAAGCTACGCGCGAGCCGGTCACGGCCCAGCACTATGTGATTGAAGCAGACCTGGAGCCCGCAACGCACGAACTCAAGGCCAAGGTGCAGGCGCGTGTACAGGCCTTGGAGACCGTGAGCACCGTCGAGTTCGAGCTCAATCCCAATCTGTTTCCCACGAATGTGACCGGCGAGGATGGAAGGCCCTTGTCGGTTCAGCGCGATTCCTCCGGCCTGAAGCTCCGGGTCAGCCTGGGGAGGCCGCTCCCCAAGGACCAGACCGCTACCATCTCCTTTGAACTGGAAGGCCAATTGGCGGATGCCGAGCATAGCCCCGTGGAGGGGGTCCAGCTCGCCTATATCGGTGAGGAAGGATCGTACTTGCTCTACCCGGCCCGTTGGTTCCCGGTCAGCGGGTATGCCACGAATCGCTACACGGCCGAGCTGCGCGTGACCGTGCCCGCCGGGTTCCAGGTTGTCTCCGGGGGCAAGGCGCAGCCGTCTGCACCCCAAGGCAACAAAGTGCAGTATTCCTTTTCCTTTGACCGGCCGCAGTTTGCGGGGAGCATCGCCGTCCTCGCGCAGCCGCCCGAAGTGGTTCAAGCGGAAGGCCAGACGATGAAGGTCTACTTCGCACAGGACCGCCGCGAAATGGCCCGCGCTTATGGCGAAGCAGCGGCGCAGATGGTCAACTTTTTCAGCAGCAAGTTCGGTCCGCCGCCGGTGGCGAACCTCTCGATTATCGAGATAGACGACCGCTCGCTGGGGGGCTATGCCGGGCCGGAAGTTATCTTCCTGGCCTCCCGCGCCATCGGGAGTCAACTGAACACACGGCTCCTGGCGCAGGAGGTGGCGCAGCAGTGGTGGCGCGGATTGGTCAGTCCCGCTACGCGGGCAGACCTTTGGCTCGACCACGGGCTGGCCACCTACTCCGAGGCGCTGTACTTGGAGCATCTGGGAGGCGAACCGGCGCTCCAGGAACGGTTGCGTGAAATGTCCATTGACGCGCTGCTCCATGACACCATCCCGATTCGGGGCGCCGGACGCCTGACCGAGTTCTCCCCGGCTTACAAATCGTTGCTCTATGACAAAAGCGGTTATGCGCTCCACATGCTCCGGTGGATGATCGGCGACGAGGCTTTTTTCAAGATGCTCCAGCAGTTCGCCAACCAGTTTGCATTCCGGGGGGCCGCCACGGAGGATTTCGAGAAGCTGGCTTCGCAAGCCTCCGCGCAGGACGTGGGACCGTTCTTCATCCAATGGATGGACTCGACGGGCGCTTCCGACTTCAAGGCGGAGTATGTGATCTACCGCGTCCAGAACGGCTACCGCGTTTCGGGGAAAATTGAGCAGGATATGGATGTCTTCAGCATGCCGGTCGAAGTCGAGATCGAAACCGACGGCGAGCCGGTGCTCCAGCGGGTCCAGGTCACGGGCCGCGCTTCGGAATTCAACATCGAGACGCGGGGCCGCCCGAAGCGAATCATCGTGGACCCGAATGACCGCGTGCTCAAGTACAACGACAAGATTCGCCTGCGGGTGGCGATTGCGCGCGGCGAGCAAGCCGTGGTGCAGCGGGACTATACGGCGGCGCTCGAAGAATACCAGAAGGCCCTGGACATCAACCGTCTCAGTTCGCTCGCCCACTACCGCGTCGGGGAGGTCTTCTTTACCTTGCGCAATTATCAGTCCGCCGCCAACGCTTTCCGCGAAGCGCTCAACGGCGACCTCGATCCGAAATGGACCGAGGTCTGGAGCCATATCAGTCTGGGCAGGATTTTCGACGTTACCGGCCAGCGGGAGCGCGCCATCAACGAGTACCAGCAGGCCGTCCGCACCAAGGACGATACCCAGGGCGCGCTTCAGGAAGCCAACAAGTATCTGGAAAAGCCTTACGAGCGGGCCAGCCGGGAAGCCGAAGGCTCCGGCTGAGCTGCTGGTCGGAGAATCGCATCCTGCCGGCCTTGACAGCAGGAATGCCGTTTCCTAACATAAATTGTTTGTTTTCCGCGAAAGGCTGGAGCCATGCAATCATTCGGGCGGATAGGAGAAATCCCGTGATCAAGCTCGACATCGTGAACGAAGTGGTGAATCGGACCGGAATCACCAAGACCAAAGCGGAAGTGGCGGTCGAAACCGTCTTTGACGCCATGAAGAAGGCCCTCGAACGGGGCGACCGGATCGAACTGCGCGGCTTCGGCGTTTTCAATGTAAAACCCCGCAAGACCGGGATCGGCCGCAACCCGCGCACGGGCGCCGAAGTCAGCATCCCGCCCGGCAAAGCGGTCCGCTTCAAGCCCGGCAAAGAATTGCAAACCCTCCCCTAATCGGCTGCTGGAAAACCTTCTGGCGTAGTGCGGGAATGCGTGTGGGTTAGCTCATTCCTAGAGCATTCTCAGCATTGGTTCAGAGTATGTGGGGACGTCAGGGCACGACTTCAGTCGTGCCGTTAAGCCGTGCAAAATCAACTCCTCCTTGCGGCTTCAGCCGCTGAGGGACATACCTCAGGGGCTAAAGCCCATCCGCAATAAGGCTTCGTTTCGGCATGGCTGAAGCCATGCCCTGACCAGATCACATCCCTCTACACCAAATCTGAAAACGGTCTAGCTCTGATCGGATTCACTCCTGGGGGGCGGGCTTTTCCCACTTTCCCCACCGTAGTTTAACCGGACACCTGTTCGTATTTTCCCGACAGCGCGGGGGACTCGCGGCGCTCGCGCTCTCTTGCCTTCAAGCCCTCCGGCTGGAGGAACAGGTACCCGTACCCTTTTCCTTGCAGCGACATTTTGTCAAAGTAATAGTCGTCTCCGAAGCGGTGAAAGATCACCTTAGTCTCTTTGGCGGGATCGTTGAACTCGGTGATGACCTGGACGACCGGGGCTTCCACGCTCGATTGTCCCGCGCCGCTGGCGTTCCGGATAATCTGAACGAGGTTATCGTTCACCTGCCGGATTCTGTATTCGCCCGGCTCCAAAACCTTGTCCCCCACTGTGACTCGAAAGGACAGATGGACCGTCACCTGATCAAGACGGGTTTGCGCGGTTGCGACTCCGAGCGACACTCCGATCACAATCCAGGAAATCCAGCAGGCTTTCTTCACCAGCATGAGGCACCCCTTCATCGAGCGTGTCTGTCTTCGTGCAACGGAGGCACGACCCAATGGAACATTCTCTTCCTTACCCGTCAGCGGATGGCGATCGGCGCCACCGTGGAACCGGTGCCGCCCTTGAGTTTCAGCGGCTGGACCACGAAGGCGAACTCGTAGGCGCGCGCCGCCGCCAGCCCCTCCAGCTTCAGATTCTCCAAGAGATGGATGCCGTGCTGGATCAGCATCATGGCATGAATCTCGAAAGCGGGCTGCTCCGCAAGCGGCGGCCGGGTCAATTGCAGGTCAGAAACCCTGGCCCCGACGCCAGAATTGTCCGCTCCGATGAGCATGGGGTCCTGCCGCGCCAACCACTCCCCCGCCGCCACGCCAATGCCGGGCGAAGTTCTCCCGTAGCGATCATTCTCCTTGCCGACCAGCTTGCCCTAGCCTGTGTGGATGAGGATCGCATCGCCGGGCTGGAGCGTCATCTTTTCCCGCGCCAGAGCCTGCTGTAAATCCTCCGGCGTGATGATGGTGCCCTCGGGCAGCATCTCCACGGTCTTCAACGCGGCGACGTCAATCAACACGCCCCGCGTCATGAGCGGGCCGACGTTCTCGACCCCGAGCTTCTGGAATCCGTTCCGAGTAAAGAGATCCCCGAACTGGAAGCAATTGTAAAAGCTGTCGCCCCACATTTGGTGCGGGAAAGCGTCAAACTGCGTGCCGACCTGGCCGAGCTCCGTGACGACCAGTTCCTCGTTGCCTGTGCGCGTGTTCGGCACGGGGAGGGAGGGCTTGGTATAAATGTTGTAGACGCGCCCGGCGTTCAAGAACAATTCCTTCGGGTCGGGAGAAAGTACCTGTGCGAGATCGAAAACCTCGCCGGTTCGGATCAATTTGGCTGCGCGCAGAACCGTTTCCGGCTTCATCCAGTTCCCGGAACCGCGCTGGTCGCCTGCCTCCCACTTGGATGGGCACCGCTGGCTGTCGGCGGGCATTTGCCACGATTGGGCCTTCAGGGTGGCGTTCCCAATGCCGAACAACACCGCGATGGTCAGCACCACAACAGGCCGCATTTTCGTCCTCCTTGCATTACGGATAGTTCCACCTCACCTGATTCTCGGTTTGTGTAGACCATTTTCACAGTTGCCAAATAGTGATGTTTCGTCAGGGCATGGCTTCAGCCATGCCGAAGAAGACTGGCCAACCGATCGGCTTTAGCCGCTGAGGGTCAGTCCTCAGGGGCTGAAGCCCCCTCCGCTTCGGTCGCTCGTTCCGGCACGACTAAAGTCGTGGCCTGACGAAAGCGCTCTACCGCAACTCCAAAAATGGTGTAGCAGCTCTTGCAACGGAGGCACGACCGCAATGGAGAATTCTGTTCCTTACCCGTCAGCGGATGGCGACCGGCGCCACCGTGGAACCGGTGCCGCCTCTGAGTTTCAGCGGCTGGACCACGAAGGCGAACTCATAGGCGCGCGCCGCCGCCAGCCCCTCCAGCTTCAGATTCTCGAGGAGATGGATGCCGTGCTGGATCAGCATCATGGCATGTATCTCGTTCAAGGACGGCTGGGTGGTTCTAGGCTCGATGCAACAATTATCCGCCGCCACGATCATGGGGTCCTGTTTTACCAGCCACTCTCCCGCCGCCACGCTGATGCCCGGAGAGGTCCTCACGTAGCGTGCATTATCCTTGCCGATCAACCCGCCCCAGCCGGTGTGGATGAGGACTGCATCACCGGGCTGGAGGGTCATCTTTTCCCGCGCCAGCGCCTGTTGTAAATCGTCCGTCGTGATGGCGTAGCTCTCGGGCAGAACCGCCACGCCCTTCAAGGCGGCGACGTCAATCAACACACCCCGCGTCATGAGCGTCCCGACCTTCTCGACCCCGAGATTCTTGAAACCGGCTCGGGTAAATTGGTCGCCGAACTTGAAGCAATTGTAGAAGCTGTCGCCCCACATCTGGTGGGAGAAACCGTCGAACTGCGTGCCGATCTGCCCCAACTCCGTGACGATCAGCTCCTCGTTGGAAGTGCGTACGTTCGGGACGGGGAGAGAAGGCTTGGTGTAAATGTTGTACGAACGGCCGAAGTTGAAGAACAATTCGTTCGGATCGGGAGAAAGCACCGCCCCCAGCTCGAACACCTCGCCGGTTCGGATCAACTTCGCGGCCCGCAGAACCGTTTCGGGCTTCATCCAGTTACCGGAACCGCGCTGATCCCCGGCGCCCCACTTGGACGGGCAGCGCTGGCTGTCGGCGGGCATTTGCCACGATTGGGCCTGCACGGTGGCGCCCCCCAGACCGACTACCGCCGCAATCGTCATTACCAAAACAGGTCGCATATTCGTCCTCCTTGTGCTACGAAATC
>Ga0155949_1025_pt1 | contig 10637 bp, 4 predicted proteins | sample RifCSPlowO2_02_FD_107603 | JGI IMG/M metagenome (GOLD analysis project Ga0155949, IMG submission 107603) | Acidobacteria bacterium RIFCSPLOWO2_02_FULL_61_28
CCGGCACACCAAACCGCTGTGCCCCTGATATCATATGCCTTGCTGGATACAAGGACACGGAAAGCGGCCTATGGCATTTTCAGCATTCCTGTATAGGCTCAGGATGGTGTCATTCTGATCCCGCGAAGCGGGAGAAGAATCTGCTCCTTTGCTTGGATTCGATCCCCAGCAAGAAAAGCAGATTCTTCGGTCCCCGGCAAGCCGGGGCCCTCAGAATGACGTCATCGGCGGCAAGCGCGCTATACAGCAACCGTGAAACCTCAGTAGACCGCCCAAAGAGCGCGGGGTTAGGGAATGGGCCAAATTTGTCCCAAACTCGGACGCAGGTTGGGCAGGACAAACTTCGCCTGGTCCACCGGGACGTTATGCTCCACCTGCTCCAACTGGATGGTGGACCAGTTGTCGCCCGGCCCAGCCCGCCAACTCCTCAATCGAAAGGGAACCATGACTCTGCCCACAGTCCGGTAGTCCTCGTAATCCACCTGCGTCGGAAGAGAGCCGACCGGCGTTTCGGTGAAGTGCACGACGCGCAGCAACAATCCCGTCTCCTTGTCGAGGAAAAGCTGGATCGGGACGCGCCCCGGCGCTGTCCCGCTCAGCACGTGAGCTTCCCGGTCACCGACCTTCTCGGACGGCATCACGCGCCACTGGCTGTAAAGTTGCTTGACGTGCGTGGCCAGATAGAGGTCATTTTCCAGCTTCATTCCTTCCAGGTCCGGAGTCGACACGACACGAAATCTTTGCTCCAGGACGATCCAGCCGACCTTTCCGTTGTAGCCCACCGAGTCGTCGCCCCGCACCGTTTGCCACAGGATGACGCGATTGTCCGGGCCGTTGACGTACACCTCCGCGGGGAAGCGGCGGCCATCGGGCGAGAGAAAGTTTCCTCTGGCGACGCGGCTGGTAATCTTGGTGAGCGCATCCATCCCGCCGGTCGCTTGGATGTACTGGTCGAGAAGTTTGTCCGCCGAGGGCGTCTCCGGCTGCGCCGCGCCCGCTGCCACGGCCTGGGGGCGGTCGTCCGGGAGCGTGGCCATATCGTTCACGGGGAGCGCGTGTCCGCGATGGCAGGTATAACAGGAGACCACCGGTCGGCCGCCGAAGTTCTCCTTGTTGATGTCCATCACCATTTTCATCATCAGGCGGGAGATCAGCTTCCGCGGAGTGTCCTTCTCAAAGTCGCCAAAGCCGGCGTGGCAGTATCCACAACCCACCCCCAGCGCGCCCTCGGTGATCTCCATGATCTGATGGAGCAGCTCCGCAGGCACTCCCTTTAATACCTGGATGTTCTTATAAACCTCTTCCGCCATTTTGGGCGCCTGCCCCGCGCCGGCTGATGGCCCCGCGCCGGTCTGGGCGCGCACTCCATCCACCGCCAATGACAAACCTAAGAAAATTCCTATGATGGCACAAACCGTCTTCGTTGGCATTTTGCTCCTGTCCTTTCCCAGCCTCAGGCCGCGATAGGAACGCACAGTAACGTTGGAAGAAAAAAGGTAACGCGGTTTCATCTTAGTGTAGACCGTAAGGGCATGGCTTCAGCCATGCCGGGAGTCGTCCCACTGCACTGCGGCTTCAGCCGCTGAGGGTTGTCTTGCAAAGCTCCTGAAAAGACTCACCTCAGGCGCTAAAGCGCTCCGCGACGGAGCTTGATTCGGCACGACTAAAGTCGTGCCCTTACGGTTCCACATCTCGGTCTACACCATTTGTGAAACCGCTATAGTGCCGCGCTAAAAACGTAAATCCGCTCGCGTCAGCAAGCAGTCCGCGAAGCACCCGAAAATGGTCCGCGCTCTTCTGACTCCTGCGACGGGAGCGGTGTTCCAGTCGGTATATCTTAACTGCGCGGCGTACAGCTACCCAACGGGCCTCAAAACGTCAGCTTCATCCCGAACTGAATCTGCCGGTTCTCGGTAGATGTCGCAGTGATCAGACCCGCAGTACTTCTTCGCGATCCTGTCGGGGTGAACAGGGCTGTGTTTGGTTGCATGAAGTTGGCGCGATTGAACAGGTTGAAAAACTCAGCCCGGAACTCCAGATTCATCCCCTCCCGTCCGGGCAAGGCCGTATTCTTGACCAGACCCAAGTCTACGTTAAATACCCCTGGCCCGATCAGCGTGTTTCTCGCCAGATTGCCGTAGGTTCCAGCCAGCGGAAGCGAGAACGCGCAGGGATCAAAGTAGAGGTCCGGAGTTCCCAGCGTTTGTCCCGCAGGGACTCCGGGGCAGCCCGCGGTCACTCCCTCTGCAGGACTGCTGCTGAACCCAGAAGTCAGATCGGGACGATCCGAGGCAACGGGATCTCGATTTCTGGAAACGTTGAAACCCGCCGGAATCGTTTGCGGCAGCCCGGAGGTGGCCCGCCAGATGCTGTTGAGCTCCCAGCCGCCCAGGATTGCCCTGGCGACTCCGGAGGTCAGATAACGGTCCCAGGGCATCCGGTATTTTCCGTTGATGTTAAATACATGGGTCTGATGGAAGTTGGAAAGCGAGTAGTCTCGACGCAAGTCATCCAGTTCCATGGGACCGACCGGATTGCCACTCACCTCTCCCCCAATGTGCTGATCCACGCTGGAGAGGTTCTTGGACCAGGTATAGCCGGCCTGAAGTTGCAAACCGTGAGAGAGCCTTTTCTGGAGCCCGAGCTGAAAGCCGTTGTAGTTCGACCAAGCCTGCGTACTGAGCCAATAAAAGTCGCCGAAATTGGGATTCATCAGGGGCAGGCCCGGAGCGAAGAATTTCCGGCCGTCCGGGAGTAGCGTGGCGCCCCCGAGCCAGGCGCCCACCGCCCGATTCGCATGCGGGGCTTGCTCCATATGGTAATTGTGCCTCCCCACGTACCCCACTTGAACGGCGATGGTCGGGGTTAGCTCCCGCGCGATCTCCAGGTTCCAGTGGATCGAGGTGGGCGTGTGCGTGCCCGGTTCAAAGGTCCGGGTGATCCTCGTGCCCGGATTGAAGCCGCTGCGCAACGCATTGGGGAAGTTCGGAACAGGACTAGTAGGGCTGCCGACAACGTAATTGGTGGCAAAACGGTAGTCCCACGTCATGAGTTCCCAGACCTGACTAATGATGGGGAGGTTATAAAACAGTCCCGACCCCGCGCGAATCGAGGTTTTGCCGCTGCCCGTCGGATCCCAGGCCAATCCCAGCCGTGGAGCGAAGTTATTCTTGTCCGTCATGTAGGCAGGTCCAATGACACTTTCCGTAGCCCTCGGATCGGGCAGGTATGCGTTTCTGCCGTTCACCTCGATTGCGTCGGTGACAAATTCGTGCCGCAAACCTACGTTCAAGGTCAGGTTGGGCCGCAGCCGCCAGTCGTCCTGCACAAACCACCCGAAAACAACTTGGCGCCATCCGCGCTGGGGGCTGCTGTCGCCGCCCACCTCAGGAAATGCCAACTGCGAGGGAGATCCCAGCAAGAACCGCGCCAAACCCGGAAAGGCATAAACCCCCCGCTGATTCGAAAACACGTTCCAAGCGATATTGTTCTGGGGACGCTCCAGGCTGAAACCAAACCGTAAGGAATGCGGGCCGCGCACCAGGCCGAAGGTGTCCCCTACCTCGAAGCGATTGGTAATCAATATCTTGGGATTGTTGCCCGGGTTCCCCAAGGGCGTCAAGCTGGTAACTTGCGCGCCGACCACGGCGGTGCCGGTAAACTGAAGCCGTCCAAAACCTTGTCCCGGAAGGAAGTCCAGCGCGCCACCCTGTAGGTTGAGAGGCCCTGCTGTGACTGCGGGAGCCGTGCGACTAAATCCAAAGCGGAATTCATTCAGCGCGGTAGGCGAGAGGATGCGTGTGTGGCTCACAGACGAATAGTGGTACACAACGCGGCTTCCCGTGAAGAAAGGCTCAAATTCACTGGGGATGGTGCTTTCCGAAGGATTGTAGATGTAACGCCAGTAGAAGCTGTCTTTCTCCGAGAGATTGAAATCCATCCGTTGCATGGAATAATCCTCGGTCGTAGCCGTGCTGGCATCCCGGATGTACCTCGCCAGTCCACCGCCGATACTCGGCTGATTCGGGCGCGGAAACAGGTTGATATAAGGAATCACGGCAGGATGGAGCCCATTATTTGGCCCCGGACCCACGGGCTGTAGCACTCCATTCGCATCCGGCAGCAACCCCTGGCGCGCATTGTCGTCCAGGAGCGTGGCCACTTGCGGAACCCCTTGCCGTTGCCGGAATCCCTCATAGTTCACAAAGAAAAAGATCTTGTCCCGGACTAGCCGCCCTCCCAGGGAGGCCCCGAACTGGTTCCGGCGAAACGGCAGTAGCTCTGCACGATCCTTCCCTCGCTGCGGAACCTGATTGAAGAAGTTCCGAGCATCGAAGATGTTGTTGCGCACGAATTCGTAGGCGCTGCCGTGAAACTCGTTGGTGCCGGAGCGAGTGACCGCGCTGAACACGCCGCCCATGGCGTTGCGCCCATACTCCGCGCTAAAGCTGGAGGTCAGAAGACGAAACTCGCGAATTGCTTCTACTCCCAAACTGGACCCGGAAGCGCCGCCCGGTCCGTGCCCTCCGTAGTCGGCGGTGGTGAGCCCATCCAGCAGATAGAGAACGTGACCCGTGCGGCCTCCATGGATCACCAATCTCATCCCGTTGCCGGAGAATGCGCCGCGGCCTCCCTGGGTTTGATTCACGACTCCCGGCGAGAGCAAGGCCAACTGATCCACGCTTCTTCCGTTGAGCGGCAAATCCCTCATTTGTGTCGGGGTGACCAGACTGGAAAGGGCGGCGGTGGTGGTCTCGATGGCGGGAGCCTCCCCCGTCACCTCCACCCGCTCCTGCACCGACCCGACGCTCAATTCCACATTCATTGCCACCTCGCTGCCCACCGACAGCGTAATGCCGCTGCGCACCTCTGTCCGGAAGCCGGTCTGCTGGACCGTGACCGTATAGGAGCCGGGAGGAAGGTTGCGGACCTCATAGCGGCCCGCCGCGTCGCTCGTCGTGTTCCGCGCCAGGCCGGTCTCGACGTTCTGCACTTGCACCGTCGCCCCGGGAATCACCGCCCCCGTGTTGTCGGTGACGCGCCCGGTAATAGCCCCCGTAACCACCTGTGCCGGCATCGGAGCCACGCTCAACACGATTGCCAGCAGCAACCATCCGAACCGATTTCGTGAATACATCATGATTGACCTCCTCATGTGATGACCTCCGGAAAACAGCGCTGAGCATTGATGACCCAGGTCTACGCCGACCCTTTCAGACGCGGAAGCAATGCCAGTGCGTTCTCTCGCTCGATGGCGCGCAGTTCGCTGGCGGTAAATCCGCCATTGTCGCGCAGCCCCTTGGCAACCGCTTCCGCCTGGCCGATGCCCAACGGGGCATCGGTTCCGAACAAAATGTGCGGTACCGGCACGAGCGCCTTGAAAGACGGCACCAGGTATGGATTGAACGCCTGCGCGGTATCGTAATAGAATCGTTGCAGTTCGTAGATAACCCCTTTTGGCAATCGCTGCGAGGGCATCCGGGCGGTGACGTAGGGCACCGTGCCCCCTCCGTGGGCTAAGATGAAACGAATGTCCGGGCAGCGCACGACGGTGGCGGTGTGCAGCAGGCTGGCAACCGTGCGGGTCGTGTCGGTCCCCAGCTCGATGGAGTTGAGCGGATTGCTGCGGTCTTCCCGGATGGGATGTTCATAGACGATCGCCTTGCGCCGGTTCAGCTCGTCCATCACCGGGGCGAACGCGGGGTCGCCGAGGTATTTGTCGTCGTAGCTGGACATCATGCCCATGCCGTCCGCCTTCAGCGTGTCGAGGGCGTATTCGATTTCGCGGAGGCTGGCGTCCACGTCGGGCAGCGGCAGCGCCGCGAACAGGCCAAAGCGGCCCGGATGATCCGCCACCATCCGCGCCCCGTACTCGTTGCACTCCCGCGCCAGCTTGCGGGTCGCGGCACGATCGCCGAACCAGATGCCCGGCCGGGTGATCGAGACCATGGCGGTAGCCACGCCCCCTTTGTCCATCAGGTCGAGCGAAACTTGGGGCGTCCACTTCCTCAGAACGGGGTTGCCCATGTCCCTGGCGACTATTTCCGTGATGAATGTGGGGGGTACGAAGTGGTGGTGGACGTCAATCCGGAACGGCCGGGTGGAACCGGCGGCTCCCGTTTGTGCGAACGACCGAGCATGGGGCAGGACGGCAGCGGCGCCCAGCGCCCCCAGCCCGGTCAGAAATTCGCGCCTCGTCGCGGCCTGGCAGCATAATAAATTTCCCCACTCGATCGCGTGACTGTTTTTCATGGTGCCCTCCTTGGGTTCCATCCCGCGAAAACCCTAATGGCTCTTACTCCGAGAGGCAGAGTGAACGCGTCCTTATGTCTTCAAGCGTGGCAACAATGCCAGTGCGTTCTCTCGCTCGATGGCGCGCAGTTCGCCGGCGCTGAATCCTCCGTTATCCTTCAGCCCCTTGGCAACCACTTCCACGCCGGCGCCCAACGGGTAATCGGTGCCAAACAGGATGTGCGATACCGGCACCAGCTTCTTGAACGACGGGAAGAAGTAGGGACTGTAGGCCTGCGCGATGTCGTAATAAAACTTCTGCAGTTCCGGGATCAGCCCGTTCGGGTATTTCTGCGCGGTTCCGCCCATGCGCACGAGGGCCGAAGGAAGCGTGCCCCCGCCGTGGGCAAAGATGAAACGAATGTCGGGGCACCGCAGAATGGTGCCGCTGGCGAGCAGGCTCCCAATCGTGCGGGTCGTGTCCGTGATCAGCTCGATTCCATTCAACGGATTTTCACGGTCTTCCCGGATGGGGTGTTCATAGACGATCGCCTTGCGCCGGTTGAGCTCGTCCATCACCGGCGCGAACACGGGGTCGCCGAGATACCTGCCGTCGTGGTTCGACATCAGGGCGATGCCGTCCGCCTTGAGCGTGTCCATACTGTATTCGATTTCGCGGAGGCTGGCGTCCACGTCGGGCAGCGGCAACACCGCGAACTGGCCGAAGCGTCCCGGATAATCCGCCATCATTCGCGCGGCGTACTCGTTGCACTCCCGGGCCAGCTTGCGCGCCGCGGCGTTATCCCCGAACCAGATGCCCGGCCGGGTGATCGAGAGCATGGAGGTGGCCACGCCGCCCTTGTCCATCTCCTCGATCGAGATGCGAGGCGTCCACTTCCTCAGAGAAGGGTTGCCGGCGTCCTGGGCGATGATTGCGGCGACAAATGTGGGCGGGGCGAAATGGTGGTGGACGTCAATCCGGAACAGGCGGGAGGACGCGCCGGCTGGCGTCTGCGCCTCCAAGAGAGTTTTCGGAAGGACGGCCGCAGCGCCGAGCGCGGCCATCCCCATCAGAAATTCCCGCCTCGGCATCCCCCCCGACTGCGCCCAGCCAGCCTCTGTTTCGCCCGCGTGAAAGTTTTTCATAATCCTCTTCCTGGAATTGAGACTATAGAATCCTATTACGCCGCTCAGACTACACTACAACCCCGGCTTGTTTCAAGCGAGGATCAGCTCGTGTCCTGTAACTGTTGGAGCCGCCGGAAGGCGGCTCCAACGATTCCCCGACTCCTAGAACAAAAGCCGCAGCGCAAACTGGAGCTGCCGCGAGGTTCCGTCGGTTTGGGTAATCACTCCCGCGTTGGAAAGCGGGGCTTGCACATCGGCGGTTCCCGCGAAAGCGGTGCGGGCCGGGAACCGGAAGTTCGGCCGGTTGAGGATATTGAAGACTTCCAACCGGAACTCCAGCCTCCCGCTCTCTCCCAAGTAACTGATCGGTGTATTTTTCATCAGGGAGAAATCCAGGTTGGCGAATCCGGGACCCAGGATGATATTCCTTCCCGCATTCCCCAAAAATCCCGCCGCCGGGACTGTAAAGGCGCAGGGGTCATAATACAGGTTCGGCGTGCCCAGCTCTTGTCCTGCCGCCACTCCCTGGCAGCCTGGGGTAGTGCCCGACGTGATATTGTCGTTGCTGCGGCCCGGCGCCAAGTTCGGCCGGTCAATATTGGCCGGATTTTGCCTCCCCCCCGAGCGAGAACGGTTGGTTTGCAGGTTCACGGTCATGGGATTGCCGCTCTGGAGCGATAAGATGCCGCCCACTTGCCAGCCGTTCAGGATTTTCCCCAGCACCCCGGTTGCCCCAGGCAGTCCTGGCAACTGATACATCGCATTGAAGCGCCAGTTGTGCGGGATATGGTAAGGTGACAGTCCTCGATCGGTCTTCCGGTTGTGGTAGTCGGTCGGCTGGACCGGCGATGAGGCGACCTCGTTGGTGGCTTCGGCTTGCGGCTCGTCAATGAGCTTGCTCCAGGTGTAGGAGCTTTGCAATTGCAGACCCCGACTCAACCGCTTCGACAGCCCGAACTGGAGCGAGTTGTAGAAGGAGTTCGCCGGGGAGGTCATCAAGTTGATGCTGTCATAGTTGGGGTTGGGACGGGGGTCGTTGACCAGCCAGCAATAGGGCTGGTTGACGTTAAACGCCTGACCGGCAGGGCGGGCCACGCAAGCTCCATTCACAGGGATGCCTTGAGGAATGGTGGCGTTCCCATCGCGCGTCCCTACCAGGTTGATCCCCCGGGAGCCTGCATAGGCCAGCGTTACGGCCATGTCCCCCGGCAACTGCCGCTCCACGGTCAGGTTGTAGGACAGCAGATGCTGCTGCTGGATATTGTAATCGAACATCGCCATCTCGTTAGTGACATTCCCCCCTGTGAAGGTGAGCGGAATCGTGAACGTAGGCGGGTTCGAAACGTTGCTGTTGGAAGAAAACGGCTTCCAGTTCGGCTGGAGCACGTTATAGACCGTGCCATACGGCTGGAGGTCATAGAGCAGGGCGAACCCCCCCCGCACCGCCGTCTTGCTGTCTCCGGTCACATCCCAGGCAAAGCCAAACCGCGGGCTGATGTTGCGCTTGGTAGGATTCTGGAAGGGAATCCCTACGGTTGGCTCTTTGTCATTCCACAAGTCTCGCATCGCGGACTGAATGCCGTCTTTTTCGTGCTGCTGGGTACTAAACTCATAGCGCAGTCCCAGGTTCAACGTGAGACCGGGCGACACCCGGAAGTCATCCTGGACATAGAATCCCAGCGTAGTGTAACGGTAGTTGCGAGTGGTGTTGGAGCCGGGCGTGAACGCCCCGTAACTTTGCGGCTGGCCCCTCAGGAAGTTGGCCAAGTTGGCGAAGGTGAGCGCACCCCGGTAGCCCCGGTTGGCATAATTCATCCTCCGGAAACGATTGATGAGGGTCCCGAACTTCAGCGAGTGTTTCCCCCGCGTGTAGAAGAGGTCATCGCTCCAGGTGAAAACGTTCAGCAGCAGCCACGACGGCGCAACAGGGTACGTGGACATGGCCGAAACACCCCCGATGCTCAGGTTGCCCATCTGGCCGCCCGTGACCTCGAGCGGCATAAAGGAATACTGGGGGCCACGGTGTGGAGGATCAGACTCGAGCACGGGTGACGTCCGGCTATAGGAGAAGCTGGCCGTGTTCAGCAGCGAGGGAGAAAAGATATGGGTCTCCGAGAGCGTGCCAAATTGGTTCCGGCTCGTTCGATTAAATAAGAAGCCGGGATAGGACGTAAACCCAGCGGCTGTAAAGATCGCGCCGCTTACCTCCGAGTCCGTGATCGTGTACCGGGCAAACAGGTTGTCGTTGGACGAAAACGTATGGTCCACCCGCATCTGCCCAAAGTCCTCCCGCGCCGGGGAAGTAATGGGGTGCGTGAAACGGTTGTTGGGCAGGTTCGGGTTCGGAAACAGCGCCAGAAACGGCGCGGTCACCGGCGCAATCGTCACCGACGGCGTCGCCGCCCCCAGTTGCGGACAGGCGGTGTTGGTGATCGTCGCGCCGGCCGGGCCGTGACACCCGTCGCCCGGCACATTCAGAACGATGGTTTGCCCTAGACGTTGTCGTAATGCTTCGTAAACCCCCCAAAAGAAGGTCTTGTCCTGCTTGATCGGGCCGCCGAAAGCGCCGCCAAACTGGTTTCGCTTGAAGGGCGGCAAGCGACCGGGGGTGGCTGCGGTTTTATAATCGAAGAAATTGCGGGCATCCAGGGCGCTATTGCGCAGGTATTCAAAGAGCGAACCGTGAAAACTGTTGGTCCCGCCCTTGCTCACCACCATCACCTGGCTGCCCATGCTCATCCCGTGCTCGGCGCTGAAGTTATTGGTAATGACTCGGAACTCCCGGATTCCCTCGACCCCCAGAGTGTTCCCCGCGATGGAACCCGAAAAGACCCCTTGATAGTTCTCCGTCCGAGCGCCGTCCAGCAGGAAGTTATTGGAGTGTACGGGGGCTCCGCCGCTGCTGAACCAGACCCCGGCGGCCGAGGGGTTGGCTCCCATGTTCTTAAAATGGGAGACTCCGGGTTGCAGCAGCGTCAGGTCCATATAGTTGCGGCCGTTCAGGGGCAGGTCCGCTACTTTCTGCTCGTCCACCAATCCGCCCAGGGAGCCGCTGGTGGTGTTCACCATCGGAGCCTCCCCCGTCACCGCGATCGTTTGCGTAACCGCGCCCACCTCCAGCGTGAAATTGATGACCGCCTCCTGCCCGACGGTGAGCGTCAAACCACTGCGTACTGCCGCTTGAAATCCGCTCTGTTCCACACGGACTTCGTAGCTGCCCACCGGCAACGCGGAGAACCGGTAGGAGCCATCCCCTGCGCTGATGGCCGTTCTGGTTT
>Ga0155949_1114_pt1 | contig 10584 bp, 7 predicted proteins | sample RifCSPlowO2_02_FD_107603 | JGI IMG/M metagenome (GOLD analysis project Ga0155949, IMG submission 107603) | Acidobacteria bacterium RIFCSPLOWO2_02_FULL_61_28
GAGAGATTGCGGGTACGCCCAGCAGAAATGGACGAAGAGCGCCGGCTGCAACAACAACGCTGCTACCGAGGCCCAGTAAACGGCCCAATCGAAGGCGTCCAGCCGTCCGACGTAAGAGAAAACGAAGAGCACGAACGAAGTCAGGCAGAACAAATAAAAATGCAAAGTGGTTCGGGCCCCGCCGCGACGCCACAGGACCAAGAGTCCCAGCGCCAGGTACAATACGCCGGCAAGTTGCAGGTAGAAGCGAACGGAAGGCCGCGCCTGCGCTGCGAGGACCAGATCGAATTCGGCCGGGAATCCCTGCCGGACCACTCCGTAGCGAACGCCGGCTCCCGCTCCGAGCGCAAACAACTGCCGGGTAACGTCGGCGGCGCTGCGGACCCGGCGGCCGTTGACCTCGGCCAGAACGTCCCCCGCCACCAAACCGGCCCTCGCCGCCGGACCTTCGCGGTCCAGAGACTCGGCCAATACACCGGCGAGCGAGGCCCTCCAAACCACCCCGTCCTCGGGCAGACGGTAGCGGCGCTGCTCCCGCAGGTTCAGAAAGCCCACCGCGACTGCCGCCACAGTCAGCAGGGCAAGGGCAAAAACGGAATGCGAAACCCGATACCGATTCATCAGAGCGCCCTGGAAACAGATCGAGACTGCTCCACTCTAAAGCACGTCGCTTGCCACGCCTTCCAGTTTACATGAAGTGTTTAACTAATTGAAACGATTTCAATTATGTCCATGAAACCGATCCCTCCAATTGCTTTGTTTTCAAAAACCATATTGGCAATACCAAAAATGGGAGGAGGGGTCGCCAGTTTGAAGAGACAGAACTTCTTGATTCCGTTCTAAATTCTATCGCATTCTTCAAAAAATGAAATTGAATCCGCCACGGAAGGAGCGAGCGGCGGGAAAGAGAAGGGCTCTTCCTCCGTCGGGGGTCTGAATGGGCAAATAACCTTGCGCGATCAGGTTGCTGAAGTCGGCGACGGCCTGGAACTGGCCGGGGAGGATATTGGGAGACGGAAGGGGCTGCAAGAGGACAACATTCAGGAACGGTTCGGCCCGGCCCATTCCCTGGTCGTAGGGGTCCGGCGTCACGACGGAATGGCGGGGGAGCCAGCGATAGGAAGTAACCACCTGGGTGTTGAGTCTGGGGACCTTCGAGGTAACTTTCACGGTAAAGGAATGTCCCCTTCGAGCGTGGACCAATTCGCGCAACGCCTGCGGGCCTGACGCACGCAAGCGGCTGGAGGCTACCTGCAACCCACCCGCGTAGCTGTATCCCACGGCCACCTCGGAATTGCGGAACAATTTCGCCGAGAAGGAAGCCCGCGCCCCCGGTCCGGAATAGCTGCCTCCGCTCAGAAAGTAGCGGTTGGAGAAGGGATCGCGGAGCAAGCCTGTCAGGAACCCCTTGGACTGAGCGGCAGCCAGCGAAAGCGCCACCTCGGAGAGGGAATCATAGAAAGCGCCGGCCTGGAGGCGGTACTCGGCTCCCCATTGCTGCTCCCAAGCGGCTTCCAGGTGTCTGCCGCTCTCGAGGGTGGGGCGGAGGTTCCCGCCGCTGCTCAGTTGCGGGATGGCAAGCCAGCGGTCGGCTTTTTGCCGGCCCAGTTCGCCGTCCGAAGGCAACACCCGGGGCGCAGTCCCCGCGTAAAAAAACGACAGGCGCGTGGAGTCGGAATGACTGTAGGTGATCCGCCCGAACGGACTCCAGCGGATCATGCGCTCGCCGAGACTCAGCGTGTCGAGCAAGGCTCCGTAGCGCACTCGCAGCCGCTCGGACGGCGCGTTCTCATGCTCGTAGCCGAACGACATGGACTGGAGCCTCTCCGCGGTTCCCCCCGGACTGGCCAGACTCCTCCAATACTCGCCGGGAAGGAAAACCTGCCGGAGAGTGGCAGAGAATGTGGAGGTGGTATCGTCGCCAATGCGGCGATTCCAGGCGGTGCGGAAGCTGGCCGCAGGAGTCCCTTGTTCCCAGCCCGCCGATCCGGCGATTCCAAGCCCGTTTGCGCTGCCCGCTCCATACTCCATGTCAAACGTGGTCCGCAGACCGGGATCGCTTCCGAAGCTCCGGGAATCATTCCCGGCCCAGAATTGAACGGTGCCCCGCACCGCGTGCTCGCGGGGGTCTGGAGGGGCGGCAGCGGCAGCCGTCTCTTCCTGGAACCGCAGGATATGCCGGGGCGGCGCGCCGCTCCGCAGCACCCACATCCACTCCTCGCGCGCTTCCGCCGGATTGTCCGGCCAGCGCACCGCGACCGAGTCCGCTAACGATCGCAGGTTAATGTCGAGGAGAACTTGCGCTCCGGGAAGGACCAGAATCGGGGCTTTCCAAAAGGGAAGGAAGGTGGGAAGCAGCACTTCGACCGAATAAACGCCCGGCGCCAGGCGCGGCAAGGCGAAGCGGCCGCTCGCTTGCGTGAAGATCTTTTCGACAAACCGCCCGTCACGGCTCGTGATCGTGACCGGAATTCCACTCTGCACGACGCCGCGCGGATCGCTGACGCGCCCCGCGATGGTTCCGAACCGAGGGCCTGCTCCGGGCGCCGGCGGACTGGATTGCGCTCCTGCTATCGCCGCCCCGCTCAGGGCGACCGCCGCCAGCCAAAAACCCCATTTTGCCATGTGACCTGCCCGGGTTCCGCCCTATTGCACCGTAAAGTCGGCAGAGGGCGTGACCGATTTCTTGGTTACGTTGTCGGTGACCGTAATCTGCAATTTGTACTTGCCCGGCTCGAGCGTATTGAGCGGCATCATCTTCTCGACAATCATCTGGCTCGGAGACGCATCCGGCAGCTTGGCCCCGTCCTCTTCCAGTTGCAGGACCGACTGGTTGTTTTTCAGGAGGTTGTAGCGGATGGTGGCCGCCGGCTTGTGGCCGCTCGCGTCGGGCTTCACGTTATAGACCTGGAGATAGATGCCCAGCTTCTGGTCGCGGGTGAAAGTTTCCCCGACTACGGGCCGAACCTTGCTGTCGCCGAAAACGAATTGTCCGAGACCGATCCGCTTCGTGGGAACTTTCTCGATCTGATCGGCGAGAATGAGCGAACTGGTGGCCAACTGCTCTTCCTGGTAGCGGGGGACTTCCATGCGCAATTCCATCGTGCCCGTATTGCCGCTGTTGACGTCCTTGATCGCCAGGCTGAGCCGGTACAAACCCGGCCGGAGCGGCAGGGACTTCCAATAGACGGAAGGTTTCTGCAGCATGGGTTCGAGCAGGGAAGCCGGAATGTCCAGGACCAGCGTGTCCTCGAAAGTCTGCACCACGCGCCGCGTCAGCGTGGTGATCCGCCCAAAGATATTCACCGTGGCGTGCTGCACGCCGGTGACATTTTGAAAAGCGATATCCTTGTTCTTGAGCGCCACCGTCAAGCCCGCCAGCACCGTGTCGTCGGTGACCTTGATGTAATCGGTGCGGACCTGGAACGGCAACAGGTTGAAGCGGATGTTGGTGGTGACGATCTCTTCGAGGTCCTTGAACTTGATGGCCGGAGGCTTGTTGATGTTGGCCAGCAGGGCCAGCCGGTCAAACTCGCCGCCGTAGCGCGAGCTGGTGGCGTAGCCGGCCCCCGGACTGCTGTCAATCGTGCGCTTGGGCAGGCGGGTGCCGTCGGTACGCGTGAAGCGGTCCACCTTGCTCGAAAGCCCCATTTGCTCCATCAGGGACAAGCCCGCGCCCGGCACGTAGAGGAGCGCGTCTTTTTCCGACGGATCAATCGTCATGCGGTATTCACCCGTCATGGTGGGGTCTACAAACTCGATCTCGATGTTCTGCCCCACGCCCTCGAGGTAGCGGTACCGCCAAACCTCGAAGGGATACGTCGAGGTCGAGCCGCCGCCTTCTTCGATGGGCCGCTCGTAGTGGCCGCCGCTCGGGTGCGCTTCAATCTCATCCGGCGGGCCGTACATGATGTAAAGCCGGCCCCGGTCCGTCTTCCAGCCCGGTATCCCGCTGGCAAAGTGCTGGTTCGTGTATGCGATCCGCCGGTAATGCTCTTCCTTATAATCGTTGCTCGTGGATTCCGGGTCGGGAGCACGGCGGAGCCAGAACTGCTCGATGAACTGCTCGCGCTCCTCGTCGTTCGACAGGCGGCGGAACGCGGCGCGCTCCTCGTCGGTGATGATGTAGCCGACGTCGTCCTGAAGCCACTTCTTGTATGCTCCCGCGAGTTCCTTCTGCAGCGACTCGTCACGCCGCTTCTGCTCGCTGTCGGTGACGCCGGGCGCATCGATCTGGGTGGAAGCTCCCCCCTGGGCGGGGCGGTTCTGGGCAGCCGTCACTACCGGCAGCCCCAGGCACACCACCCAGAACGGATACACGAGGAATACTCGGAGAAGTCGTCGCATAAGCAAACCCGCTTTCCTCCGCATGTCTACTTATCCCATATCATACGGTTGGCCCCAGGGAAGAGTCAAGAGAAAGTAACGCCCGCCCGCCAGAAAAATGACACCCCCGGCGCAGCGCCTGTTCCTTGCTCAGTACTCCTGAACCACACTCTCGCCGGGGCAGTTCCTTTGGACGGTTGCCCGGGGCGACAGGTTGCACGGATCAAGAACGTCCACCCGCTTTCTGTGGTCCGGACCAATCGGCCATGAACTTCGGGTCACAAGGCGGAGACGTTGGGCCACGGGATGGCTGAGGACATTCCGTTCTACCCGACCATCCTGCCCCCCGGCGCCGGAAGCCCTTCGCGGAGACTCTCAGGCTGCCGCTGCGAAGCAAGATCATGGGCTTGACATCCACAACGAACAAACCCAACACAATGCGATTCGGTGTTCTCACATGTAGAATTCCAAGTCTCAGATCTCGGATTTTTTATACTATCTTAATGAAATTAAACAAGATAAATTACTTGACAATACAATACTCATGTTTTATTATGATCTTGCGCTAAACAATGCGCGTTCGAATTACCTTCAGGAGGTGCACCATGTCCTCAATGATACGTTGGGAACCGTTCCGTGACCTGGTTTCACTTCGGGACCGGATGGACCGGCTCTTTGACGATTTTGCCGGCCGCGGCTGGCCGATCGAGGAAGGCCTTACCGCCGGCGTTTGGAATCCTGCTGTGGACGTTTATGAGACCAAAGACAGCATCGTCTTGAAGGCCGACCTGCCGGACGTGAAAAAGGAGGAAGTGGATATTTCGGTGGAGGGCAACGTCCTCACCCTTCGCGGCGAGCGCAAACGGGAAAAGGAAGTGAAGGAGAAAGATTTCTACCGCATGGAGCGCAGCTATGGCGCGTTCTCCCGCAGTTTCACCTTGCCCGGCAGCGTGGACGCTGACAGAATTGAGGCGGACTTCGCCGGAGGCGTGCTGAAGGTGACGCTGCCCAAGCGAGAGGAAAGCAAGCCGAAGCAGATCAAGGTCAAAGTGAACGGCGACGGCAAGTAACTGGCCTGCCACAGAGGCACAGAGACACGGAGAAGAAGAATTCAGAAGCCGAAAGACAGGAGTCAAAATAATTAAGAAGCAGATGTTTTTTTCCGCCTTCTGAATTCTATCCTCTGCTTTTTTTCTCTGTGCCTCTGTGTCTCTGTGGCAATCTTGAAAGGGAGCGCGGATGAGATTTGACAAGTTCACTGCCAAGGCCCAGGAAGCCATCCAGGAAGCGCAGCAAAAGGCGTTCAAAGAACATCATCAATCTCTGGAGCCGGTGCATCTGCTCTGGGCCATGGCGGTCCAGCCGGAGGGAGTGGTCAGTCCTACGTTCGAGAAGATGGGCATCCCCCCGGACCGCATCGCGCTCGAGGCGGAGCGCGCTCTGGGTATCCTTCCGCAGGTCTCCGGAAACGTGGAACAGTATCTTTCCCCGGCGCTCAACCGGGTAGTTCTGATGGCCGCCGAGGAAGCCGAGCAATTCAAAGACGAGTACGTCTCGACGGAGCATCTGCTGCTGGCCGTCTCGCGTTTGTCGGGCGACCCGGCGGAGCAAATCCTGCGCCGCCACGGAGCCACGCGCGAAGCCATCCTGAAGGCGCTGGCTTCCGTGCGCGGCACGCAGCGCATCACCGATCCCAACCCGGAAGCCAAGTATCAGGCGCTCGAACGCTACGCCCGCGATCTGACCGAGCTGGCGCGGCGCGGCAAGCTCGATCCGGTGATCGGCCGCGACACTGAGATTCGGCGCGTCATTCAGGTGCTCGCGCGGCGGACCAAGAACAACCCGGTGCTGATCGGCGAGCCGGGCGTCGGCAAGACCGCCATTGTCGAGGGCCTGGCGCAACGCATCGTGGCCGGCGACGTCCCGGAAGTCTTGAAGAACAAGCGCGTGGTCGGGCTGGATCTCGGGTCGCTGGTGGCGGGGGCGAAGTATCGCGGCGAATTTGAAGACCGGCTCAAGGCCGTGCTCAAGGAAATTGACGAGTCGGCGGGCCAGATCATCCTTTTCATTGACGAGATGCACACGCTGGTGGGCGCGGGCGCGGCGGAGGGAGCGATTGACGCCGGGAACATGCTCAAGCCGGCGCTGGCGCGCGGCGACCTGCACTGCATTGGCGCCACCACGCTCAACGAATACAAGAAATACGTCGAGCGAGACGCGGCGCTCGAGCGGCGGTTCCAGCCCGTGCTGATCACGGAGCCTTCGGTCGAGGACACCATTGCGATTCTGCGCGGCCTGAAGGAACGCTACGAGCTGCATCACGGCGTGCGGATCAAGGACGCGGCGCTGATCGCGGCGGCCACGCTCTCGCACCGCTACATCAGCGACCGCTTTCTGCCGGACAAAGCGATTGACCTGATTGACGAGGCCGGCGCGGCGCTGCGGATGGAAATGGACTCGATGCCGGTCGAGATTGACCAACTCGAGCGCCGCCGGCGCCAACTCGAGATCGAGCGGCAAGCCCTGACGCGGGAAAACGACCCGGCTTCGCGCGAGCGATTGAGCGATCTCGAACGGGAACTCGCCCACGTCCAGGAAGAGGCCACGCGGCTGAAGCTGCGCTGGCAGACCGAGAAGGAATCCATCGGCAAAATTCGCCAGATCAAAGAGCAAATGGACAAGCTCAAGCTCGAAGAGGCGCAGGCGGAGCGCGAGGGCGATCTCGGCAAGGTTGCCGAGTTGCGCTACGGGCAGCTCGTGCAACTCGAAACAGAACTCCAACAGGCCAACGCACGCCTCTCCGAGGTCCAGAAATCTTCCCCCATGCTCAAGGAGGAAGTGGACGAGGAGGACATCGCCCGCATCGTCTCGAAGTGGACCGGGGTGCCGGTGACGCGGATGCTCGAGGGCGAGATTGCCAAGCTCGTTCACATGGAGGAGCGCCTGCGGCAGCGCGTGATCGGGCAGGACGAGCCTCTCGAGCACGTGTCGAACGCCGTGCGCCGCAGCCGGGCCGGGCTGGCCGATCCGCGGCGGCCCATCGGCTCGTTCATCTTTCTCGGGCCGACCGGCGTCGGCAAGACGGAGCTGGCGCGCGCCCTGGCCGAGTTCCTCTTCGACGACGAGCGGGCCATGGTGCGTCTGGACATGTCCGAGTACATGGAGAAGCATTCGGTGGCGCGGATGATCGGCGCGCCTCCGGGCTACGTGGGCTACGAAGAAGGGGGGCAGTTGACCGAGCACGTGCGGCGGCGGCCGTATTCCGTGGTGCTGTTTGACGAGATCGAGAAAGCGCACCCGGACGTCTTCAACGCGCTGCTCCAAATCCTTGAAGACGGGAGGCTGACCGACGGCAAAGGACGCACGGTGAGCTTCCAGAACGCAATCCTGATCATGACCAGCAACGTCGGGAGCGCCTTTCTCCAGCAGATGAGCAGCATCGGCTACCATCCTGTCGAAGAGCGGGCCGTCGATGAGCGCGCCGGAAAGATTCAGGACTTGCGGCACCGGCTCGACGAGGCGCTACGCCAGACCTTCAAGCCGGAGTTCCTGAACCGCATTGACGACATCGTGTATTTCAATCCGCTCGGCGAGCCGGAGATCACGCAGATCATCGAATTGCAGATCGCGCAGCTCAAAAAGCTGCTCGAAGAGAAGAAGATTCGGATCGAGCTGCTGCCCGCCGCCAAGCAACTGCTTTTCCGGCGCGGCTATGACCCGAACTTCGGCGCGCGGCCGCTGCGGCGCGCCATCCAGACGCTGATCCAGGACCCGCTGGCGCTGAAGCTGCTCGACGGCGAAATCCAGCCCGGCGACGCCGTCACGGTGGACGGCGACCTCGACAAGGGCGTCATGAAATTCGAGCGGGAAGCGGTGACGGCCCTATCGGAGCCGCGCGCGTGAGCAAGCGGGCCAATTTTTGCCACAGAGACACAGAGGCACAGAGGATTGAAGAGAAGGAGCCAGAATTCGAGGCCGCCAATCCGAGCCGTGATTTATCCTCCGCAGTCTTGGTGAGGGAGGACCGGAAGCGAGCGGTCTTTTGCTTTTTTGTGGACGTGAAGTCGGGCATAATAGGGACCGGATTCCATAGCTTTATGATTCACGTCGGACCGATCGAACTCGACGAGAGCAGGCTCGCTGAAATCTGTCGGCGCTACGGCGTGCGGCAGCTCTCCGTCTTCGGTTCTGCGGCCCGGGGTGAGGCGCGCCCGAATAGCGATATTGATTTGCTCGTCGAATTTCTTCCGGAGGCAGAACCCGGACTATTGGATCACGCGGGGCTGATGCTGGATTTGTCTGAGTTGCTGGGCCGGAAGGTAGACCTGGTCTCCAAAAATGGTCTCAAGCCCCTCATTCGCGATTCCGTGATCCAAGATTCCCGGCGGCTTTATGCGGCGTGAGGGGTTGGTAGCCACGGCACGATTTGTGTGCCGTGGGCTTTTGCTGGAACGTGCCCACGGCATAAACAACATGCCGTTGCTACCATTCCCTATTCCCTAACCGCTCAGCGACCCGGCTGCATCCCCTGCGCCGTGTAGACCGCCGCTGCCTCGGGCGACGAGAGGTAATCCAAAAGCGCCTTGGCAGCTATGGGGTCCTTCGCGTGGGAGGACACGAACCCCACCAAGCGAGTTGGCGTCGAAATCTCCGGCGGCAGGGGCCCCACGACGGTGATGCCAGGCTCGCTCATTTCGCTGAGGAAAGTCAGGCCGATCTCCACCTCGCCTTTGGCGACCGCCGCCATCGCGCCGGCGCCGCCTTGGGCGGGCTTGAGCTTCGGCTGCATTTGCTCGGCGATGCCGAGTTGCTTAAGCGTCTCGTTGAAGCTGACCCCGGCGGCCGCCCCGCGCGCCGCGTTCGGATAGGAGATCGAGTTCGCCGCCAGCAGCATCCGTTTGACTGCTTCGGGTGTCGAGATGTCGGGTTTGGGGGCGCCCTGCCGCACGGCAACCCCCACCGCCACGCTCGCGAGCGGCGTCGCGCTGCTCGGGACGACGTGGCCCGAGGCGAGCACCTCGGGATAGGGCGGCTGCACGATGGGCACGTCGAAAGGCTCGCCGCGCGCAACCTGCTGCTTGGTTCCGAGGCCGGAGCCGAACGTCGCCTTGACCTTGCGGCCCGTCTTGCGCTCGAAGCCCGGGATGAGTTGCTCGATCGCTGCCCGGATGCCGCCGGGCGCGATGAGAGTGATCTCGCTCTGGGCGCGGGCGCTCGACGTATTGCCCAAGATAAGGGCGATGACAAGGGCGACTGCGACGGCTGACGACAGCAGATATTTCATGGATTCCTCCCTGAGACGGCCGGATCTTCGACTTCGGCGAAGCAGCATTGTACGCCGGGTCCGCCGATTGCTGCCACATGTTTTCCGCGTCCGGCTACCACGCCGGCGAATCAATTCGCGCCCTTTTGAAGAACCTCCAGTGAAAGATCGCGCAGTTCAGGCTGACTCCATTTGCCTATTGACTGCCCCCTGCTTTGCCCGATTCGGGGCCGGACAAAAAGCCCTTGTCCCCTGCTTGCAAGACTTATCAAAAATGATAAACTGTTGCTGGGACGGATATGATTCTCAATGAAGCGCTGGCAGGTCGAATTCTTTGAGGAGGGCGGTGAGCGTGATTATGAGAAAGTCGTGGGATGCTTACCTGGAGCGGCAGCTTCGAAAACCAAAAGTGAAGAAAGCTTTCGAGGAGGAGAAAAGGGTGCTGACTATTGGCATCACTCTAGCTCGAGAGCGCAAACGGAAGGGTCTCACGCAGCAGGAAGTTGCCCGGAAAATCGGGACGAGTGCGCCTCAGGTAAGCAGGACCGAACGCAAACCGGAACACGTCAATATGAAAACTCTGATGCGCTATGCCGATGCCGTCGGCATGACCTTGGACATGAAGTTGGTTGCCAGGCAGGACCCGCAGTAGCGCGCGGCTGCGTGCCGACCCCTTTCCCCCTGGAAAGGCAGAGCAAAAGGGGATGGACCTTTCGGAACTTTTGACCGAAGTCCTCCTGCGCGATATCGAGATCAACGAGGCACGCCAGTAGTTCCTATTCCGGCCAGTTCCTCCATTTGGACGAAAACGTCCCGTCTGTCCCCGGTATTCCCACGATCTGTTGCAGGGCAGTATTGCACAGATGACTATTTCTGGTTATGATATGGTCATGAAGCAAGTGCGGATCGCCGAACTCAAGGCGCGGCTCAGCGAGTACCTCCGCGCGGTGCGTCGCGGCGAGACCGTCGCGGTGCTCGACCGCGAGACGCCGATC
>Ga0155949_1010_pt1 | contig 10470 bp, 13 predicted proteins | sample RifCSPlowO2_02_FD_107603 | JGI IMG/M metagenome (GOLD analysis project Ga0155949, IMG submission 107603) | Acidobacteria bacterium RIFCSPLOWO2_02_FULL_61_28
CGCCGACACGGCTCTGTTTTCGTGTTCGGGAGAATCCTACTGGCGGGACATTCGGCTGCCGCGCGGATTGAGCCGCGGCCTGTTTGTCGGCGAGACCTTTTACCTGCAGCCGCTCTCCGTTTTGCTGGACCAGTACCCTCGCTATTGCACGGTGTTGCTCGACCGCGCCGCCGCGCGGATTTTTGAAATCTATATGGGCGAACTGGTCGAGCGCACCTCGTTGCTCGACGAAGTTCCCGGTAAGGTCAAGGCAGCCACCTGGACCGGGGGCAACGAGCGCCAGATCGAGCGCCATACCGAGGGCAAAGTCCACCAGCACTATAAGCGAGTGGCGGAACTGGTCCTGCAATTGTTCCAAAAACTTCGTTTCGATTGGCTCATCCTGGAAGGCCACGCCGATGGATTGGCGGCGTTTGAGAATCACTTGCACAGTTCCTTGCGCGCCCGCTTGATTGGCCGGGTCGCCGCCGATATGCGGGCCGCCACGCCGCAAGAAATCCTCGCCAAGAGCATGGAGATCGTCGAGGCGCGGGATGGCCAGGAAAAACAAGCGTTGGTCGAGGACATCTTGAATAAGGCCAATCAGGGCGGGCTGGGAGTGAGCGGGCTTCCGGAGACCTTGCAGGCGCTCGAATTGGGGCAAGTGCACACCTTGGTCGTGGACGAGACGTTGCAAGTTTCGGCCTGGCTGTGCCACAACTGCGGCGCGCTGGCCCTCGCCGAAGCCGCCACCTGCCCGCAGTGCCAGGGACTCGTCGAACGGTTGGAAGATGCCGTCGAGCGGGCCGTCGAAGACGCGATTCGGGACAACAGCCAGATTCGCTTCGTGAAAGGAAACGAAAAGCTCCGCCAGGCGGGCGGAATTGCCGCCCTGCTGCGCTTTCGCGCGGCCAAAGCCACCGGCGCTTCCTCCTGAGAGAGCGAGGATTTCGGTAACTGCATTCGAGTTGAGCGGGGCGGGGAACTCGATCGCATGAACCCAAGAATCATTCACTGGGACCCGAAGTGGGGGCCGCTCGGCGAACCGGCAATGCGGCAACGCTTGGAAGCCGAGGGCTACGCCGTTTCTAAATACCACTACAACCCCGGAACCTATTTCCCGCCGCACACCCATGCGGTCCACAAGAAGGACACGGTTCTGCGCGGGAGACTGAAAATCGGCTGGGACAGCTCCTCGGTCATCCTGGAGCCGGGTGATATGATCGAGATTCCCGCCGGTTTCTCCCATAGCGCCGAAGTCGTGGGAGAGGAAACGGTCGTCAGCCTGGATGCGACCCGGAGTTGCTGAGCCTGAGCTTAGTCGGGGCAATGCCTTTGTTCAAAAAATATCGCGAACGGCGAAATATCCGAGAGGTCGCTGAGAAACGAATCGCAGAGGCAGGCAAACAGTTTGCAAACGAACTTGCTGATCCAAAGGCGTTCGAGAGAGGAGAACTGCAACCTTATTTCGAGTCAGTAGAAGGGCCGGAATCTATCATAGAATGGCTGGAGACTGCCCCATTGGTGCAGCAGGCAGAAAAGCTCGGCATTGAAATTCCGCAAGAATGGTGGGTTACCAAGAAGGACAAGCCTTGGATTGAAAAGTGGCACCTTGATGCCAAGCATCGAGCCAAACTCAAACGATTGATAAACGAAGCGCGGTATACGCAGGCGAAAAAGTTTGTGGAATTGGTTATCCCTGTTCTTGGGTTGTTAGTCGCCCTTGTGGCTCTCTTAAAGGATATTCTGATTGCTTGGCTTGATTAACTTTCAAACTGTAGCACTACCTCAAGCGTGCATTCCTTGACTTCCGCCGGTGGATTCGGTAGCTTGAATTCTTCGGAGATTGTAGCGGGATCGGAGTGAGCGCGGAGAGAATGGATGTCGTTCCTACAGAACAAATTCGAGAAAAACTTCATCATCACGACCGTGGACTACGTGTTCAACTGGGCGCGCAAGTCCGCGATCTGGCCCATGACCTTCGGCCTGGCCTGCTGCGCGATTGAGATGATCGCCAGCACCACCTCGCGCTTTGACATTGCCCGCTTCGGCGCAGAAGTTTTTCGCCCCAGCCCGCGCCAGTCGGACCTGATGATCGTTGCCGGGACCGTCACTCTCAAGATGGCTCCGGTCTTGAAACGCGTCTATGACCAGATGCCCGACCCGAAGTGGGTGATCTCGATGGGCGCTTGTTCGAGCGTCGGCGGCCCCTTCAATACCTACGCGGTGTTGCAAGGGGTGGACCGGATCGTTCCTGTGGATGTCTATGTGATCGGCTGCCCGCCGCGCCCGGAAAACCTCTTCTACGCGCTGCTGAAGCTGCAAGACAAGATTGACCAGATGACGCTCGCCCGGCGGCCCACCGCGGTCCGCCTGGACGAGACCATGGTCGAGAACTTCCGCAAACAAATCATGATCGCGCAGACGCCCCAGCCCCGCTAACGCAGTGGTAGCCACGGCGAATGCTTTTGTCGCCGTGGGCTATTTGCCTTTTTGCAAGGAGTCCATCGTGCCGGATTTCGTAAAGGTTGCCGAGATTTCGGAAGTTGCTGTCGGCGGCGTGAAGCAGGTCACCGCCAACGGGAAGACCATCGCGCTCTGCAACGTCGGCGGGCAGTTCTACGCGCTCGACAATGAGTGCGTGCATCGCGGCGGGCCGCTCTCGGAAGGCTATCTCGACGGCGAAAAACTCGAATGCCCCTGGCACGCCTGGCAATATGATGTCCACACCGGCGCGGTCACCATGAACCCCAGCGCCAAAGTCCCCACCTACGAAGTCAAAGTTGAAGGCTCCGACGTGCTGGTGGCGGTCTAGCAGCCCTCCCCATGGAGGAAGAGAAACATCTCTTCAATCCCCGGCCAACAGGGCTTCGATCTCGCGGCGAAGCACGGGCAGCTTTCCCTGAACCACATCCCAGCCGAGTCGGTCGTCCACATCAGCGTAGCCGTGAATGAGGATATTGCGAAAGGCGATTATGCGGCGGTGGCCGCTGATCCGTTCCGCGAGGACTTCATCAAGCCGGGCCAGTTGGGACAGCGCCTCGCCGATGATCTCAAATTGACGCTCCACGGCGGCTCGCAACATTCTGTTGTTGCGGTAGTCCTCGAATTTCTTTTCGGCGGTGAACTCGGCAATGCGCGCTGCTGCCTGCTGAATATCGTAGAGGTACTTCTTTGTTTCAAGCTGCATAGAGCAGCGTTCTTGTCTCCTCAATGGCCTTAAGGAAATATGGGTTACGAATCGCGGAAGGGACCACCAAATCCACCGTCACCCCGAAGAGTTTTTCCAACGATTCGAGCAGGCCAAAATAAGCGTCCGTGTAGCCGCCAGATGGAAAGGGGCCGAACTCCACCAGAAAGTCTAGATCGCTCTCTCCAGGCCGGTCCTGTCCTGTCGCCGCCGAGCCGAAAAGCTCCAGTCGGCGAACCCCATACCGGCGGCAAATAGTTTCCAGTTCCCTTCGGTGCTGTTCCAATTCCAGCCTCATGGCTCTTTCTCCTTCGGATAGGATATCCCAATTCGGCAAGTTATGGCACCGAATGTCTCAAGATCCGAAGGCATCAACGTGCTGGTGGCTGTTTAGTTCTTGCCCCCTGCCACCGACGGCACGATCATAATTTCGCACCCGTCGAGTACGGGCGTCGCGAGGCCGGCCAAGTCGCGGATGTTCCCGTCGCCGACGAAGATGTTGACGTACTGGCGCACCTCGCCTTGTTCGGTGACGATCCGGTCGCGCAGGCCGGGATGACGAGTCCAGAGCGCAGCCAAAGCCTCGCCCATAGTTGCAGCGGGAACCTCAAGTATTACTTCAGCTTTACCCTCCGCAAACACGCGCAACGGGCTGGGGATATGGAAGACGAGAGCCATCTACGCCCTCGCGCGTTTGCGCCGGGCCGGCTGTCGCGGCTTCGTTTTTCTGCTGGGTTTCCTGGCTGATGTTCGGCGCGGACTGCTCGTCCCGCTCACGACTGCCGCTTTCACGGGCGCTTTCACGCACGCCTTTACGCAGGTGATGGGCGGCAGGCCCTCCAGGATCAACCGCCACGAATTGCCGTCGTTCGCTGAGCCAAAGAGCTTGCCGCTGCGCGTGCCGAAGTAAATCCCCGCCGGGTCGAGCGTATCGTTTGCCATCCCGTCTCGCAGCACGGTTTCGTAAGCGTTTTTCTGCGGCAACCCGCGCGTGAGCGGCTCCCAGGAGCGGCCCGCGTTGCGCGTCCGATAGACGCGGAGCTTTCCCTCCGGCCCGCAGCGCATCTCCTGTTCCAGCGGCACAACGTACGCCGTGTCCGGATCGTGCGGGTGCATGACAATGGGGAAACCGAAGTCCGACGGGACGCCCTTCCCGATGTCCTTCCAACTGTCCCCTCCGTCGTCGCTCCGATAGAGTCCTCCGTGATTCTGGAGGAACAATCGGTCCGGGCGCGAGGGATGCCGAACCACCTTGTGCACGCACTGGCCGAATTCCGGGTACTTTACCGGCTGAAAGTCGGCGCGGATTCCCTTGTTCCGCACTTTCCAGCTCTTCCCTCCGTCGTCGGTGCGATAGACGCCTGCGGCGGAGATCGCTATATGGATGCGTTTCGGGTTCGACGGATCGGGCAGCACCGTATGGAGGCACAAGCCGCCGTTTCCCGGGTTCCAGTGCGGCCGGTGCGGATGATCGAACAATCCGCGCACCAGCGACCAGCTTTGCCCCGCGTCGTTGGATTCAAACAAGGCGGCCGGCTCAACACCGCAGTACATCTTTTCCGGTTCCTCCGCTCGTCCGACGGCGATCTGCCAGATTTGCTTCAGCGCCTGGCCGGTGTCTTCGGGGAACTTGATGGGGTGGCTCTCCGGATTCGTCCAGGTCTGGCCGAAATCATCGGAGGCGCGCAGGGTAGTGCCGTAAGCCCAATTGAAGGAAGACAGCCAGATTCGTCGGCGCCCCGCGCGGCCATCGTAGGCGAGTGCGTAGACGATGTGGCCGGGGAAATGCGGGCCTGAGACTTCCCAGCGCCGCCGCGCCGCATTTGCGGAAAGCAGGAACGCGCCTTTCGTCGTCCCGACCAATAGAACCGCATCACCGGCTTTGGGCGCAATGTTATGAGCAACATCCATAGGGGTCTTCTCTCCTCTCCGGCGGGGACCTCCAAAGCACAAGGATTCCTGGAAAACAGGTAAAATACCTTTGGGGTTCCGCCGCTCCCATACTAGCACTTCCACGCAGTCTTTTGGTATTGCTGGCGGGATTCAAAGAGGGAGAACTAACAACGAAGCAAGTGAAGTTTGCCGTGCGACCGTCTTGCTTGTCACTCATCACTTGTCACTCGTCACTGACTTCCGCCTATGCCTGAACTCCCCGAAGTCGAGACGATTGTCCGCACCCTCCGGCCGCTGGTGACGGGCCGGCGGATTCTGGACGCCGAGTTCCGCTCGCGCGACGCGAACGGCGCACTGTCTCCGGCGCTTCGGCGCATTCTTTCGGATTCGCCTGATGAATTTTTGGACGGCATTCGCGGCGGGTGGATCGAGGGAGTGCGGCGCTACGGCAAGAACCTCATTTTCGATCTCCGCCCGGCGAACGGCGCTGGCCCGTCGCGACAGTTGCTGGTTCACCTCGGAATGACGGGGCGGCTGACGTGCGAGAGCACACCCGAATTTCGCAGCCCGCACACGCATCTGGTCGTGAGCCTCGACGAGCCGGGCCTTGTCCCGCCTGCCCTGAGCGGAGTCGAAGGGAGCGCAGTCGAGGGACGCTGGCTGCACTATACCGACATCCGCCAGTTCGGGCGCTTGCGCCTCGTGGATTCCTCGGCGGACGAATTGGGCAAGCTCGGCCCCGATCCCTTGGAAATCTCTTTCCCGGAATTTGCAGAACGCCTCCGCTCGCGCCGGGCAATGCTCAAGAGCCTGCTGCTCGATCAGCGTTTCCTGCGCGGCCTGGGGAACATCTACGCCGACGAAAGCCTGTTCCGGGCGCGGATTCATCCGACGGCGCTGGCGGCTCATCTCACGCGAGAGCAGGCGCGCAGGCTGCACCGGGCGATCCGGGAAACGCTGCGGCGGGCCATCGCGGCGGGCGGCTCTTCGATCTCGGATTACGTGGACGGAAACGGAAACGCCGGGTATTTCCAGCACGAACACCAAGTCTATCAGCGCACCGGCGAGCCGTGCGTGCGGTGCAGATGCCGCATACAGAAAATCTTGATTGCCAGCCGCAGCACCCACTTCTGCCCGCGCTGCCAGCGAGCTGGCCGGCAGGTTCGCGGGACAAAATCATCTTTCGGGAGAAAGCGCCCGTGAAGCAGTTTGCGGTCGGAGTGGATTTGGGCGGAACCAACCTGCGCGTGGCGGCTGTGGACGAGACCGGCGCGCTGCTCGAGAAAATCTCCCTCCCCACCCGCGCCCAGCAGAGCCGTGAAACCGTCATCCGGGAGATGTGCGAGGCGATTCAGCGTTTGAGCGAGAGGCTGGCCGGAGCGGGCCAACTGGCCGGGATCGGCGTGGGCGTTCCTGGAATCATTTACATGGAAACGGGAACTCTTCGGCAGTCCCCGAACCTGCCCGGCTGGGAGAACTTTCCTGTGCGGCGGGAGATTGAATCCGTGCTCCGGACCCGCGTGTGGCTCGACAACGACGCCAACGTCGCCGCCTTGGGAGAGCAGTGGCTCGGGGCCGGGCGCGATGTGCGCAGCCTTTGTATGCTGACCCTGGGCACAGGCGTCGGAGGAGGAATCGTTCTCGACGGCAAAATCTGGCGCGGCTTTCTCGGCATGGCCGGCGAACTCGGCCACCTCGTGGTGGCCGAAAACGGAGTGCGCTGTCCCTGCGGCGGGCAGGGGTGTCTGGAAACCGAGTCGTCCGCGAGCGCCATTGTTCGCAAGGCGCAAGAAGCCCTAGCGGCGGGCCGCAGCCCCGCGCTCGGCAAGTTGGTCCAGCAAGGCTCGGCAATCACTTCCGAATCCGTGTACCAAGCCGCCCAAGCCGGAGACGCGCCTTGCCGGGAAATTTTCGCTTCCGCGGGCCGATACTTGGGAATCGCACTCGCCAGTTTGGTGAACGCCTTGAACCTGCCGCTCTATGTGATCGGAGGTGGCGCGGCGGAAGCCTGGGACTTGTTTGCCCCGGCGATGCTCGACGAGCTGCGGCGGCGCTCCTACATCTTCTGCGAAGGCAGCACGCGGGTCGAGAAATCCATGCTCCAAGGCGACGCCGGCTTGTATGGCGCAGCCCGCCTGGTGTTCCAGGGCGACAACCGCTAGTTGAGCTACCGCAGAGGACGCAGAGGATCAACGGGGTCTCTGGATTGCATCCGCGGCTCGCGTACAACAAAAACGCGCCCTGCATCCCTCCATTCTGAGGCACAATAAAAACTTCGGGACTACGCGATGCCATCGGCCCGCTTGAAGATGATCGAGGACCAGATGAGGCGCTTTGCCGACCTGCCGCCGGAAGTATTTTTCAAGGAGGAGTTGCTGCGGCATGGATTATCGCTCGGGCCGCTGGCAGCGCCGGACGGCTCCTATCAAAAAAAATCGTACTTCATTTTTTCATTCGACCGGACGCCCATCGGCCAGATGCCGCAGCAGGAGAACCGGCGCGCGCCGGAGGAGATCGCACTGCTCGGCGGCCCCTACGGCCTGCTCCGGACGATTGTGTCGGTGCGGCTGAATCCGTCTTCGCCGTACTGCCTGGAGACGGACGACGGCGGCATCGTGCTGCGCCTGGAAGGGGAAACGCTCTGTCAGGTCGAGTTTCCTCCTGAGCCGGAGCATTACCGCCGGACGCTGCGCAACGGAAAGCCCGTCTCGGAGATTGCGCCGACGATTGAGTGGGGTTACTTGATCTACCTCACGGTCTTTCGCCGCTGCCAGTACGTCGGCTCGGACCAGGAGTGCCGCTTCTGCGACATCAACGCCAACTTCGACCAGCAGCGCGCCGCGGGGCTGCCGTACACGACGGTCAAATCGGAGGAGGAGATTCTCGAAGCCCTGGAGATCATCGCCGCGACCGACACGCGCAGCCGCGCCTATACGCTGACCGGCGGCAGCATCACCGCCACGCTGCGGGGCAAGTCCGAAGCCGATTTCTACGCGCAATACGCCGAGGCCATCGAGCGGCGCTTTCCGGGCCGCTGGATCGCCAAGGCCGTCGTGCAGGCGCTGCCGAAAGAGGAGTTGGTGAAGTTCCGCAACGCGGGCGTCCGCATCTACCACCCGAACTACGAAGTCTGGGACGAGCGCCTCTTCACTTTGCTCTGTCCCGGCAAGGAGCAGTACATCGGCCGCCAGAAATGGATCGAGCGCATCCTGGACGCGCGGGAAGTTTTCGGCGCTTCGTGCGTCATCCCGAACTTCGTTGCGGGGATTGAGATGTCCCGGCCTTACGGGTTCACCTCCGTCGAGGAAGCGATCCGCTCGACCGCCAAGGGCCTGGAATTCTTCATGTCGCGCGGAATCACGCCGCGATTCACCACCTGGTGCCCGGAGCCGCTGAGCAACCTGGGATCGCAAGAGCCGGCGCCGCTCGAATACCACCTGCGCCTGCTCCAGGTCTATCGGGATACGCTGGCCCAGCACGATCTCGCGCCGCCGCCGGGCTACGGCCCGCCGGGCGCGGGGCAGGCCGTCTTCTCTGTCTCTTCCTTTATGGATGTATTGGAGGCTTCGGCGGAGACGCCCGCGCCACGGTTATGAGCCGCCCTCCCTTGCGCGTTGCCGCCGTTTCGTATCTCAATGCCGTGCCGCTGGTCTGGGGTCTGGTGCACGGCCCGCACCGCAAGCTGTTCCAGGTGGACTTTATCCTGCCGTCCGAGTGCGCCGATGCGCTTCGCGACGGGAAGGCCGACGCCGGCATCATTCCTTCGATTGAATATCAGCGGATTCCCAACTTGCGGATCGTTCCCGGCCTCTCGATTTCTTCTTCGGGGCCGGTGCGGAGCGTCCTGCTGATCTCGGGCGTCCCGGTCGAGCAAATCCGCAGCGTGGCACTCGATACGTCGTCACGCACTTCCGCCTGCCTGGTGCAGATCATTCTCCAACGGCGCTACCAAATTTCGCCGCGCTTTGTGCCGCACGCGCCGGACTTGCTGGCCATGCTGCGCGAATGCGACGCGGCGTTGATGATCGGCGATCCGGCGCTCGCTGCGGACTTTCCCGGTTTGAGCGTTTATGATCTAGCGGACGAATGGCGCGCCATGACCGGCTTGCCGTTTGTGTTTGCTTTTTGGGCTGTCCGCGCCGAAGCCGCCACGCCCGATTTGATCCAGCCCTTTCAGGAATCAGCGGCCTTTTCCTTTGCCCACCTCGATGAGATCACCCGCAGCGAGAGCGCCCGCACCGGCCTGCCGGAGTCGCTCGTCCGGTCGTACCTGACCGAGAACATTGATTTTTCGTTCGGGGAGAAGAATTGCGAGGGCCTGCGGCGCTTCTATGCGCTGGCGCATGAATGCGGGTTGACCAATGAGGCGGGGCCGCTGGATTTCATTGGTTGAAGAGGGGTTGTAGCCACGGTCCCGCAGTGCGGGATGCCGTGGGCTTTTGCCGGAACGAACCCACCTCCGGCGCTCTGCGGTGAACCGAGCTAAAACTCTAGGTGAAACGGTGGCACAAGGCCGAGAGTGGATAGATCAAAAGTTGCAACCAAGCCCACCAATGTTGGTGTAGGATTCAACCGGAAACATCTTCCAGGCTGATTTGGATTGTCGCCCGGCAGGATTTGTTCAAATGAATTAGCAGTGATCTGTTGAAGTGGCTCGATGGCATAAAATAGAATTCCATCAATGACTGCTCCTCCCTTCGTAAACGAATTACCGCCATCGGCGAGAAATCGCGTTTCCGAGCAGTCGGATGTTGTGTGATAAAAGTTTACATTGCCGGAACCAAATCCCGTTGGGCTAATGCCCAAGCCAAACGTGAATCCGGCCATTTGTCGTATAACGCCCGAGAAGCCGAAAAATGGTCCCACCACCTGTCCCCGGCTATCCACGATCCGCCCTATCCCGACAGGCACGTTCTGCCAGGCGAGGTTCGCGCCGTTGAAACCCAGCACTTGCCCTGCGGAAGGTCCTGGGGCGGCGCTGAGCTTGGGGGCCGTGACAGCGCCGTTGGCAAGTTGTACGGTCCCGACGCCACCATTGGCAATCCCCAAAGGCAAGGCGGGTGTTCCGTCGCCCTTCAAGGTAGCGTCATGGGCAACGGACTTGAGAGCCGCGGGCGGAGGCTCGGGCGGCCCTTGCGCCGCCGTGGTAATCGGAATAAAGTTAAAAGCAACGCCGGCACAAAAGCCCACCAGAACAAACAAGACTCCTGCAAAGAGATTGATGCTCTTCATGGGACGATACCCCTTTCGCAAAGAAGTGCAGGTCCCTCGCTGCGCTCGGGATGACAGCGTGAAAGGACCAGGCTCGGCATGACTGAAGTCGTGCCCTGACGAAAAACAGACTTCATCACACAGCCTCTCAAGCTATGCTCCGACGATCCGAACCATCACTCTATTTTGCAAGACCC
>Ga0155949_1015_pt2 | contig 10080 bp, 8 predicted proteins | sample RifCSPlowO2_02_FD_107603 | JGI IMG/M metagenome (GOLD analysis project Ga0155949, IMG submission 107603) | Acidobacteria bacterium RIFCSPLOWO2_02_FULL_61_28
CTCCCGGCCACCGACCGCCTCGGCCAGCCCCACTTCTTTATCCGCAAGCAGTCCGGCTTCTACAACGACACGCCCGCGTTCGCCATGCGCTCGATGCTCGCGTGGATCAGCGAGATGCCCTACGACCGGTGGCGGAGCCTGGTGCACCGCAAGGGTGGGTCCATGTAGCTCAGCCTTACAGCCGGCTCAACGACCACCGGCTAGCCGGGCCGCTCACGCCAAATTCACGTTGATGCTCTTGATCTGCGTGTAGCTCAATAGCTCCGAATACGATTCTTCTCGCCCCAGGCCGCTTTGTTTATAGCCGCCGAAGGGGACACCGGTGAAGTGGCGGCTGCTGTCGTTGATCCAGACGTAGCCGGCCTCGATCTCTTGCGCGAGGCGGTAGGCGGCCGCAAAGTCGCGCGTCCAGATGCTCGCCGTCAGGCCGTAGAGCACGCTGTTCGCCATCGGGATCAGCTCGTCCAGGTTCTTCCATGTAATGACCGACTGCACCGGGCCAAAAATTTCTTCCTGCGCCAGGCGCATCCGGTAGTCCACCTGGTCGAAGATGGTCGGCAGCACGAAGTAGCCGCACTGCAACTCCGGGTTCGAAGGCTTGCCGCCGCCCGCGACCAGTTGCGCGCCTTCCTTTTTGCCAAGCTCGATGTAGGACATTACTTTATCGAATTGCTGCTGCGAGACAAGACATCCCATCTCGGTGGCCTCATCAGTCGGCAATCCGATGCGCACGGCTTTGACGCGCTCGGTGAGGCGCGCCAGGAATGCGTCGTGAATGTCTGCGTGCAGAAACAGCCGCGAGGTCGAACCGCAGGACTGCCCCTGCACCCAGCAGTAGTTCATTCCGTTGAAGGCCGAAGCCACCGCCTGGTCGAGGTCCACGTCCGGGAAGATGACCATCGGATTCTTGCCGCCGAGTTCGAGCGAGATGGTCTTTAAGCCGTCGGCGGCGGCGCGCATGATCTCGCGCCCGACTTCGACGGACCCCGTGAAGGCGACGCGGCGCACGGCGGGGTGCTTCACGAGCGGCGCGCCGGCTTGCGGACCGTCGCCGCTGATGACATTGACTACGCCGGGCGGGAAAATTTCTTTCAAATCGTGCGCCATTTCAAGCGCCGAGAGCGGCGTCTGCTCGGCGGGCTTCAAGACGACCGTGTTGCCGGCGACCAGCGGGGCCGCCAGGCGCGACGCGGCAAACAGAATCGGGTGATTGAACGGCGTGATGCGGCCCACGACGCCGAACGGCTCCCGCAGCGTGAAGTTAAACGTCTGGGTGTTCGCGGGGATCGTCTCACCCTTCAGCTCCGGCGCGAGGCCGGCGAAGTAATCGTGCAGCCGGGCGGCGTTCGCTACGTCCTGGCGCATCGCTTTGACGGTGTTTCCGCTATCGAGCGCATCGAGCATGGCGTACACGTCGGCCCGCTCGCGCAGCCGCGCTGCAAACCGCCGGCAATACTCGGCCCGCTCCATGGGCGTCAGCCGCCGCCAGCCGGGATAAGCTTTCTGCGCGGCCTCGACGGCGCGGTTGACGTCACGCGCATCGCAGTCCGGTACATCGGCCAGCTTTTCACCAGTCGCTGGATTGATCGTCGGAAACGTATTCCCGCTTCCCGAGCCGGTGATCTCGCCGCCGATCAGGCAGCCATATTTCTCCCGCAGATTCGAGTGTGGGCCTTTGACGGCGGTTTCGGTAAGCTGGCTCATGGGTTGCCTCCTGGGTCTCCGACAACTCGCAGATTGTTATTGTCTAGAACCTGTTCCACAACCCCGTTCCTCCCGTCAGGGCATGGCTTCAGCCATGCCGTAAAGCGAGTGATATCAATTCCTCTTCCTTACGGCTTCAGCCGCTGAGGGACGGACCTCAGGGGCTAAAGCCCAGCCCGCAATGCCGCGGTTACGGCACGGTTAAAACCGTGCCCTGACGACACCTAAAATAGGTTATGCAACGGCTTCTAGCAAATTTGCTTGCCGCGATCTCCGACAGCGAGGAGAATGATAGCACAGGGAGCACGGCGCATTGTCGGGGTGGCTTTGCGGTCCCCCCTAAAGGGGGCAAGAAAACAACGATTGCACCCTCGGTTCCCAGGCGTGAACGCCTGGGCTAGAGAAAAGAAATGGTTGCGGTGATTGTTGAGTTTCATGAATGAACCAGGTTAGGCGATGCTGGACAACTTGAAGAAAATCGAGCAGGAAGTCATTGCCTGCACGCGCTGTCCGCGGCTGGTTGAGTATCGCTGCCGAATCGCGGAGCAGAAGCGCAGGGCCTACCGCGACTGGGAGTATTGGGGGAAGCCCGTGCCGGGCTTCGGCGACCCCAAGGCACGGCTGCTGGTGATTGGGCTGGCGCCTGCCGCGCACGGCGGCAACCGCACCGGCCGCGTCTTTACGGGCGATAGCTCCGGCGATCTTTTATACGCGACGCTTTATCAATGCGGCTTCTCCAATCAGCCGCAGGCGGTGTCGCGCAACGACGGACTTCGCTTGCGCGGCGCCTACATCACAGCGGCAGCCCGCTGCGCCCCGCCGGGGAATAAACCGTCGCCGGAGGAGTTCCGCAACTGCCGGGAGTATCTGGAACGGGAGATCAATTTACTGCGAGACGTGCAGGTTGTGGTCGCGCTGGGGAAGATTGCCTTTGACGCGTATCTCTCGATTCTTCGGAACCGGGGTCTGATTGCCTCCCGCGCTCAGAAGAGCCCACGGCACGAAAATCGTGCCGTGGCTACCACTCGCACTTCCTTCCACTTTGCCCACGGCGCGGTTTACAAATTCCCGCCGCCGCTGCCCGCATTGATCGCCTCTTACCATCCGTCGCGCCAAAACACGCAGACGGGGAAGCTGACGCGGGTCATGTTTCTTGGGGTTTTCCGAAAGGCAAGAGAGCAAGCGGATGAGGGCTAGGGCATTCTCAATGTTGCGATATAACGCATCCACCGCGGTAGCCACGGCACGTTTTTCAGTGCCGTGGGCTTTTTGCCGTGGGCTTTTTTCGGAAACAAACCCACGGCATAAAGAACATGCCGTGGCTACCGGTGCGGTGGGAAAGCTCGAATCGCTACCACGCCAGCAATTCCCGCAGCGCGTTCTCGATATCGCTGGCTTGCGGGAGGATTTCTTTTTCGAGGTTGGGGTGGTAGCCGACGTAGGTGTCGAGCGCGCCGACGCGTTTGACGGGGGCGTCCAGCCGGTCAAACAACTCGTCGGAGATGCGGGCGGCAATCTCGGCCCCGAAGCCCCATGAGAGGCAGTCTTCGTGCGCTACCAGCACGCGGCTGGTCTTGCCGACGGAGCGCACGATGGCTTCCCAGTCGTAGGGATTGAGCGAGCGGAGGTCGAGCAGCTCGACGTGGAAGCCTTCCTGGGCGAGTTTCTCGGCCGCCTGCAAGGCCTTCTGCACCACGGCGCCGTAGGTAACTACGGTCACGTCCTTGCCTTCCTTGACGAGGCGGGCCTTTCCGAAGGGGATCATATAGTCGGGGCCGGGATAGGGGCTGCGGTTGTAAGGTTGTCGGTAGAGATGCTTGTGTTCGAGGAACAGCACGGGGTCATCGCAGCGGATGGCCGTGCGGAGGAGGCCGCTCGCGTCCTGGGCGGTTGAAGGAAGAACCACGCGCAGCCCGGGGATGTGCGTAAAGATGCTCTCGCCGCACTGGCTGTGGTAGATGCCTCCGCCGTTCAAATATCCGCCGTAGGCCACGCGAATGACCACCGGGCAACTGAAATTGCTGATCGAGCGCCACCGCAGCACGGCCAGCTCGTCGCGGATTTGCATCATTGCCGGCCAGATGTAATCGAAGAACTGGATTTCGACGACGGGCTTCAGCCCGCGCAGCGCGCAGCCAATGGCGCGGCCCACGATGTTGGCTTCCGCAATCGGCGTATTGAAGACGCGCGGGCTGCCGAACTCGCGTTGCAAGCCGTGCGTGACCTTAAACACGCCGCCTTTGCCCTTGACCTGGGTCAGGCGCTCCTCGCGGCTGCAATCGGCGACGTCTTGCCCGAAGACCATCATGCGCGGGTTCCGGCGCATCTCGTCCCGCAGGCAGGCGTTGAGCGACTCTGCCATCGTGCCTGGCTCACCGGTGGGTTGCGGCTCCGTGTCAAAGGCGCGGCTGGTGGGGTCCACGGTGGGAGAGTAGACATGCAGGGTCGCGGAACTGCCCTCCGGCGACGGTGCTTGCAAGGCCCGCTCCGTGGCTTCCTCCACTTCCTGCCGGACTTCCTCTTCCAGTTTGGCGCGGTCTGGCGGAGCGAGCAGCTTCTCAGCCTCCAGGAACTCGGCGAATTTCACCAACGGATCGCGTTGGGCTTCCGCGGCCAGCTCCTCCGGAGTCTTGTAGAGCTTCTGGTCATCGGAAACGGAATGAGAATGCAACCGCACCAAGTGCCCGTGAACCAGGGCCGGACCGCGCCCCTCGCGGCAGTGAGCGACTGCCCGCCGCAACACATCATAACTCGCCAGAACATCCGTCCCGTCCACCTCCTGGCAAAACAGGTTGGGATACCCGGAAAGCAGGCGGGAAATATTGCCTCCGGGAGTTTGGAACTCGACCGGGACCGAGATGGCGTAACCGTTGTCTTCGATGAGGTAGAGAACCGGAAGCCGCTCGCTGCACGCGGTGTTGAGCGACTCAAAGAATTCGCCTTCGCTGGTGGAGCCGTCGCCCCCGCTGACGCAGACCAACCCGTCCTCTGCCGCGGGAGCGCCCGCCGGACGGGACTCGGGAACGCGGCGGTAATACCGGTCGGCTTCGGCGCAGCCCACCGCTTGCAACCACTGCGTTCCGGTCGGACTCGACCGCGAAACAGCCTGCAGCCGCCGGCTGCCCCAGTGGGAGGGCATCTGTCGCCCGCCGCTGAAGGGCGCCTGGGACGATCCGACCGCTTCGAGCAACAGTTCCAGGGGCGTGAACCCGGCAGCCAGCGCCAGCGCCCGCCCGCGATAGTAAAGAAAGAGCCAGTCGGAACCCGGCCGCAGGGCCAGAGCGGCGGCGAGTTGCAAGGCCTCGTGTCCGGCCCCGCTGATTTGGAAAAAAGAGCGTCCTTGCCGGTGTAATTGGATTTCCTTCTCATCCAACCGGCGGGAAAGAAGCATCATGCGATAGACCCAGAGCAACCGCTTCGGGTCCAAACCGGCGTACTTTTGCCGGCCGGTCAGGGACGGTGTTCCTGCAACCATTCGCTCCCCCTCGGTGAAGATTGGGCGCTACAAGCTATTGCATAACGCGTTTTACGCTGTTGTCAGGGCGCGGTTATAACCGAGCCGAACAAGGCGCAGGGACGACAGCGGCTTCAGCCGCTGGGGGGCAATGACGCACCTCAGGGGCTAAAGCCCCGTCCCTTCCGAAGTTTTTCTCGGCACGCCTGAAGGCGTGCCCTGACGCTCCCTTCCGCGTATTCAGGGAATTGCGAGAGGGGAAGCGTGCCGGCTCTCGTGTTCAGGTCTTACGGAGAGCGCCCGCTGGGCTTGCCTGTCTCCTTGCCTGTTTCAACGATATCCGCTTTCACGCCGGAAACGATCTGGAGCAGCTCTTCTTTCTCCGGCGGTCGCACCTGAAATTTCTCCAGCGATTCCAGAAGATGTTTTACCGTCACAGCCCAGTCTGCTTCGCTGATGCCAAGCCCTTGGTGAGCAACCTTCATGCTGCGGCCCGTGTAATAGCAAGGCCCTCCCGCTGCCGCGCACAACTGCTCGACCAAGCGTTGCCGCCGCTGCCGGCGGGAATCGGCGCTGGAGCCCTGGAAGAAACGAGTCAGGCTGGGGTCGGAGGCGAGCCGCCCGATGAAGTCGTCCGCCACGGCGGCGATGGCGTCATATCCCCCCAGCCGCTTATAGAGCGTTTCGGACCGGGCTTGGGCGCTTGCCCGCGTTGTCGTCACCGGTCCGACGCACAGCCATCCCGCCAGCAATGCAAGAGCGGTCCTGTTCAACCCTCGGCGCATCGTGACTCCTCTTGAATTCAGAACACCCCCGGCCGTGCGTGTGTGCACACCCTCCAAACTGCTGCCCTACCTCCAAGATACTCGCCGGCATCGTCGCGTTCCTTGGCCGCAAGGCAGGGTGGCTGCCGACTCGTTTGGGATTTCCGGTTCTCCTTTGGTTGTGATGAATCGTGCGGCCCTTGAGATCGGGCCATCCCCGGCCGTGCTGGGCGTACTGCTGATATGTAGATGCTCATTATGGCTTTCCCTGGCTCCCCTGTCAATCATGTTTCTGCTCGGCTGTGGGACACGGATTAAAGATTGAATTCCCCTGCTCAAGCTGAGAGACTACTGGGAGCCGGAGAGCGGCCTGATTTGCCGTCCGCGCCCGGCAGAATTCGGTTTTCTCGGTTCTCTCGGAAGATTCGGAAGAATTCTCTTGCCTTGGTTCTGAAAGGTGACCCGAGCAACCGAATCGGGAACGGCCCAGGAGCCACGGTAGTGGGTCAGTTTGAATATTTCCGAACTGGAAGGGCACGGTTTCAACCGTGCCGCACAGCCGGTGCATCCAGCGGTTTCAACCGCTGAGGCAGGACCTCAGGGGCTAAAGCCCATCCAGAGGTGCATGGCCTCGGCATGGCTGAAGCCATGCCCTTACATTCAAACTGACCCAGTACCGGAGCTACAATTGACTTGACAATATGGCGAACGAAAAGCGAATATACTGGGATGCCGCTCTTTCCGTTTCCGCCCTCACCAGCCGCAGAGACACCCCCCTTGGTGGGTCTCGCCAAAGTGGCCGCCGCAAGCCCGCTGGCGGGCGAAAAGCAGAAGGTCCAGTACTTCCGCCTCGCTTCCCGGACGATCTTGAACCGTTGCGCCAGCGGCCGGGTCCCGTTCACCTGGACCATCAATCCCTATCGCGGTTGCGAATTCGGCTGCCAGTACTGTTATGCGCGGTACACGCACGAATATCTGGGAATGGAGAATCCGGCGGAGTTCGAGGAGAAGATCTACAGCAAAGAGCGGGCAGGAGAAATCCTGCGGAGCGAACTGGCCAAGCACCCCACGGGCGCGATTGCCATCGGCACGGCAACGGACCCCTACCAGCCTGCCGAGCGGCAGTTTCAGGTCACGCGAAGCATCCTGGAAACCTTCCGGGATTTCCGCGGCCTGCGTCTTTCCCTCACTACCAAATCGGACTTGATCCGTCGCGACCTCGATTTGCTGCGCGAGATCGGGCGAGCCAATGAATTGCAGGTCAACATGACCATTACCACGCTGCGCCCGGAATTGGCCCGGCGCTTGGAGCCGCGCGCGACGCGGCCCGACCTGCGTTTGGCCGCGGCCGCAGAAGTGGCGCGGGCAGGCATCGCGGTGGCGCTCTTTGCCATGCCGGTCCTGCCGGCCATCACCGATGATCCCCGCGACCTGGAAGCGATTGCCCGCGCCGCGGCACGCATTGGCGCCTGCTCCTTTGCCGCCAACGTGCTTTTCCTGATGCCGTCGGCCCAGAAAGCGTTCTTCCCCTTCCTCGAGAAAGAGTTTCCCCACCTGGTTGCGAAATACCGGCGGCTCTACGGGCACGGAGCCTACCTCCGCGGACGTTACGCGGAACGAATCGAGGGGCTGGTCCGGGACCTGCGTCAGAAATACGGCCTGACGGGCTGCCATCGAGAGTATCCCGCCGAGGCGTTTGCGCCGATTCACCAGTTGCGCCTCTTTCAACAGGACCCTCACTGGCGCGCCGAGCAAACTCCCCCGCCCTGCCGCCGGTGAGAATTTTTCGAGCCGACGGTGGCCTCCCAGTGGTATCGTTTTTTATAGGGCTTTGCCCGTTGGGCGATGGCGACCCGCTGGGCAAGAAGGAGTTGGAACAGTGGGCAGAGGGGTCCACGGACGACGCATCGGACACTCCCCGGGATTGCTGTGGCGGTTCTATCAGTTGCTCCGGGGCCAGGAACAGGTCTTGGTGCGGCCCGCTGCGGAATTACCGCTGATCCTGATTTCCTACGCCAAGGGAGACGAGGAGGGGGTACGGCGCTTCCGGGAATCGTTGGATGCAGTCTGGACAACGCTGCCGCCGTCGTTCCGGCAGCGCTACGCGGGCACGTTGCAGGGCGCGCCCCCGCTGGTCGTCGTCCTGCTGCGGCGGCACAATATTTGCGCCTGTTTGGGGCACCACCATCCGTCCGGCACAGAGAGCCGGCTGACGCGTAAGCTCCGCGATCTGAGCGGCGTCCGGACCGGCGAACTCGACCTGGCATTCGAGGCCATCCGGGAATGGGAGCCGCTTCCGTTGTCGAACTTGGCTCTGCCCCCGGAAGCCGGCACCAAGGAAATGAGTTCCTTTCGGTGGCAGCTCGCTTTGCTGGCCGTCTTCCTCCATGAGCTGCACCACTTGGTGAGTCCCGAGGAACCGGAACCGGCCGTGCGCGGCCGCAGCCAGAAATTCTATACCGATGCGCTCTCGCACTTTGTCTTCGAGCGGTTCGGGGTTGAGTTTGGATTGCGACAAGGAACCGGGACGCTGCCCCCCGTCGTACAGAATCGTTGACGGCTGGGCCGAAGACCCTGTTTTGTCTGTCTCGGAGAAGCTATCGCTTGGTCGGTTCGAGAGACGGCTCCATGTGGGCGTAGGAACCGCGATAGAAAAGCAAGGGATGCCCGCCGCGGGCCTTGGCTTCGAGCACTTCTCCAATCAGGATGGTGTGATCGCCGTGGGCGTGGGAGGAAATCTTGCGGCACTCGACAAACCCGAGGCAGCCCTCCAGCAGCGGAGAGCCGTGAGAACTGTCCGAATGAGGAACGTGCCGGAACCGGTCCTGCAATTTGGCAGCAAAAACCCGCGAGAGGTCTTCCTGGTCTTCCGTGAGGAAGTTGACCGCGAAATACTCCGCGCGGCGCATCGCCTGGAAGCTCTCGGTCCCGTGGTCCACGCAGACGAGAACCAGCGGCGGGGCAAGGCTCAGCGACGTGAACGCATTGACCGTAAAACCCCAAGGCTCGCCGGAAGCCAGGCGGGTCGTGACCACCGTCACCCCTGTGGCAAAATGTCCCAGAACTTTCCGGAATTGCTCCGGTGAAACCGGCATCCCCTTGCCCCTATTCCCCGACATGCTTTGCTAGGATAACGGAGAGAGGAGATAAATGCAAAAGCCGCCCGCGAGGCGTCTGCCGTTGTATTTGCGGTGGTGAGCATGTTGTCGCGCAGCGGTGGCCGCGCGAAAGGAACCGAAATGAGAGCGGTCGTGCAGCGAGTCTCCCGCGCCTCGGTACGGGTGGACTCGAGGACAGTCGGCGAGATCGGCAAGGGCCTGGTTGTATTGCTGGGCATCCGCTCCGGAGACACCCGCGAGGCGGCGGACTACCTGGCCGAAAAGGTCGCGGTTCTCCGAATCTTCCCCGACGCGGAGGGTAAGACGAACCTTTCGGTTCTCGACGTAGGTGGCGCCGTCCTGGCTGTTTCCCAGTTCACGCTCTTCGGGGACACGCGCAAGGGCCGCCGCCCGAGCTACATTGACGCTGCGCCGGCGGCGGAAGCCGAACCGCTTTATGAGTATTTCCTCAGCGCCCTGCGCCGCCACGGCCTGCGCGTCGAAAGCGGCGTCTTTCGGGCCATGATGGAGGTCGAACTGGTCAACGACGGCCCCGTGACGATCCTGCTCGACAGCGAACGTGTTTTCTAGTGCCATGCCCCGGAACATATATTGTCGGACACTCAAACGCCCCAAGCGTGTCATCCTGAGCGACGGCGTTCAGGCCGGCGCGAAGGACCTGCACTTCCTTCTCTCTAACCATATTTTCTCTGTGCCTCTGTGTCTCTGTGGCTATTGCTTCTTACTCCTTCCTGCCCGCTCCCTTACGGTCGCGGCTCGGATTCAGTTCCGGCAGGTACATCGTGGCATTGGCTTCCGCCACAAGCGCTCCGCCTTCTCCGTTTGGGGCGTCCAATCGGATCTCTGCTCGGGCGCTGACGAGCCGCCGATTTTGTTCGAGGGTCCAGGCTCGGATCGTCAATTTCGTCCCGCTGGCGATCGGCTGCCGAAAACGCGTCTGGACCCGCGCGGTGACTCCATAAAGCCCCTGGAAATAGAGCGCCCAAGCCAGGGCCTCATCCATCAGCGCAAAGGCCACGCCGCCATGCAGCAGCCCGGG